>Ga0255088_1001069_pt1 | contig 11040 bp, 7 predicted proteins | sample Colum_Miss_RepB__2_FD_188587 | JGI IMG/M metagenome (GOLD analysis project Ga0255088, IMG submission 188587) | Freshwater microbial communities from Columbia River, Oregon, United States - Colum_Miss_RepB_8d | ecosystem: Environmental > Aquatic > Freshwater > River | place: USA: Oregon...
ATTCTCTTCAAACGATATTTTGAAAGACTCTCTCTCAAAGATGCAAATTTTCGAAAATTACTTTTCTCAAATTCGCGCACCAAAAAAGGCGCAGAAAGAGAGAGAGTGTTTTTTTGAACTTTTGAAAAGAAATCCAGACATCTCGGAAGCAGAATGGATTGAGTGTTTCTGGATTGTCTCCAAGGACTGCGACGCTAAAGGCAATAAGATCAAGGCTCCGATGATGTGGCTCTCACAAGGCTTTGATAATTATCTTGCTCGAGCGAGATCGTTGATTGAAGCACAGAAACGCAATGAAAAACTGAACGAAGACCATCGCGCTGCCATAGACGCTTCTCACCAAACAAAGAGTAGCAGCCTTGACGGCAAGAGTGATGAAGAAGTGATTGCCGAGTTCAATGCCGCCTGGGAGCAAAACCAACTGAGTTTTGTCACAGATCGCCACCTTCGCGACATCAGCGAAAAAATCATAGCGCTAATGTTTCAATGCGCAAGCCTCGATGCAGGAAAAAATGGAAATACAATTCTTAGCTTAGGCTCCAAAATTTCAGAGCTGAAGGCCAAGCGTGAAAGCTATCTCGTAGCAAATCCTGACCTACTCAAGATCTCAATTGATGAGCTGGATGAATACCTGTGGAACGCTGAGAAGTTGAAAAACGAAACACCATGCGCCTCAAAGAGCGCTTAATCGAATCTCACTTAAATTTTTGGAGAATCTGACATGGACAAGCAATCAGAACGCAAAAGACGTTACTACGAAAAAAACCGAAATAAGATCTTGGGCGAACTCCGAGAGAAACGTGAAAAGAACAGACCAACGCCTGCGGCCAAAAGGAGAAGCGATATCATGAGACGAGTGGAGAGACTTTTCGATCGATGGGCGGATCAAGTTTCCAACTTCATGCGGTTTATCAGTATTGAGAAAATACTCGTTGCACTGCTCACAGTGTCCTGTACAGCCTATCTAATCAGTGAATCAGCAAAAACGCTTCACATGACCGAAGGACAAGGTGCATTCCTAGCAGCAGTTCTCTGTGAAGTCCTTCTCGTAGGTGTTTCAATGCTCCCAGTATTCTCTCTCAAAATGCAAATCATGAGGGGCATCGTTCTTTTTGGGATCGTGATTTTAACGCTGTTAAACACCCTGGGAGGCCCCTTAGCTGTATTTTCACAGTCAAGGCAAGGGATACAACTCAAAGAGCAGGAAGTGGCCATCTTGAGCGAATCCTTGGCTCAGAAAAAGATTCTACTGGAGCGATATATCACAACCAACCGAATCTCGAGTGCAGGTCGCCTAGAATCTGAGATCGCCTCCCTTTCCGGCCAACTTCAAAGTCTCAAAAAAGAACAGTCCAGTCAAAAGTCAGACCTCTCACTGATACTAGGTCTATCCATCACTGCTCTGATGAGACTCGTGGTGCTCTCTGCAAACGTCATCTTTTCGACTCGGTTAGGACAGCTTTTTCGGAATGAAAATGGACCTAAACGTCCCAACATTGTCCCAACAAGAAATACTCTCAGACTTGTTAGGACATAGAAAAAAGGGCAAGCGTCCCGACATTTTCATGTTGGGACGCCCCTAAAGATACGCTATCAGAGCCAGATCCGAGGTGTTGGGACGCTTTTTAGAGTGAGGTGTCCCGACATTTCTTTTGGAAAACAATCAGTGTCCCAACAAAAATGTCAAAAAAGTCCAATTTTAGGACACTCCCCAGAGAGGGTGCGTCATATGAACAAAAGGTAGGCATACTCTTTGCTGATGAGCTGCGTTATGAAAAATGAAAAGAAAGAAAAAGCGAAGTCAATCCTACGTGAACTCTTGTCAGAAATCCCGATTGCAGACTACCCAGATTTTTTTACCACTCTCATCGTAGAACTTGCCTGGGAGAAGTGGGAATAGGGCAATATTCACTAAAGCAGTTGTGGCTTGATCCCAAATTCTAATGTGTTAAGGTGATTTAATGAGCCAAAACCGAACCAACTATAGCCGTGGCTTGATCCCAAATTCTAATGTGTTAAGGTAATATTTAAGATTTCCGATGAATCCAGCCTGCCGTGGCTTGATCCCAAATTCTAATGTGTTAAGGTCGTACCCTAAAAATAACCTTGCGTCACTCCGCCGTGGCTTGATCCCAAATTCTAATGTGTTAAGGTTTTTGATCTAGACCTAAATGTTTTCTTAACTGCCGTGGCTTGATCCCAAATTCTAATGTGTTAAGGTAGTCTGAGAAAATTGAACAAATTGCCGAGGCCGTGGCTTGATCCCAAATTCTAATGTGTTAAGGTAGAGACCTAAATTTCTCAATAATATTAGGTTTCTACCTTGATTTTAGCTTAAAAAAATTCGAGTTGCTCGGGCGCTTTTTCAGTAAAAACTTTAAGTTTTCTAACAAAAACTTCCATGCGACTAAACTGCTTATCCGTAAGACAAAGTACACGAACCTGCCCATTAGGAGGAATTACCCCTTTAATTCTCTGCGCTTGTGCCTTCGCAGCCTCTTCAGAGGCAGCTGAACGCGCGTATACAGAGAATTGAAGCATTCTGTAACCACAATCCAAAAGTGCCCCCCTAAAAAGACGGTATCTCTTTTTTGCGTCCTGAGTATCAGTAGGTAAATCAAACATCACTAAAACCCACATTAATCGATATCCTGAAACTCGCATACATCAGGGAACTCCAATTTATGTTTAGTACATTCAATAAAACCTAAAAAGGACCCAACCGTTAAATCAATTGCCGCTAAGAATGGACGAATCTCACCCTGCATTTTTATTCGAGAGGTAAGTATCCTTAGAACCTCCCTCTTAAACGCCTGTCCCTTTAATGTAGCTTCTTTTCTAGCAAGTAACTTTCGAACAAATAGGTCAACAAATGGTCGATAAATCTCTAGAAGGTCATCTACAAGAGCAAATGAGTTGTCTCGTGATCTATGAAAAACTCCAAAAACTGGATTTAATCCAATGGCAATCAATGACCTAGCGATAGCAGCACGAGTGACCGCGTAGCCATAATTCAAATATCCATTGATCTCATTCTCTCCAGATCTTTTAAAATCTAACTGATATTCCTTAAATACAACTGACCAATAGTACCTAGCCGAAGTTGCTTCACAATTCTGAATGTCGCCAGGAGTTACACCTTCTGACATCTTCAACAGGAGACCACTCACAAACGAGTCATTTTGAACTACCTGAGCCTGAAACCTTATCTTGCATGAAATAATGTGCTGCCAAGCTCGACCTTTCTTTGGCTTTGTTAACTCAGCGAGAGCTCTAGTTCGAGACGCATGAATGGAGACTCCCTGAAGGGGAAGTAGAAGTGAACTTGGAAGGTGGTATTGATCACAAATGGATACCACAGCACCTACCTCACCTAAACTTTGAAGGAGTTTACCAGTCAGTGTGCAAGCAGGATTTTCAATAAACAGAATACCCAGTTCCTCTAATGGAACTGAAGATAATCGCTCTTCCTTATGCCAAATCTCAAGTTGCTTATTTTTCTCGCAAAGATAGACCCCATTTGTTTGAATGGAAATGACCCTCTTACTCAATCTTTTTTCCTAGAACCGAAATATTTATTGGTTTTAATTCCTTCATCATGCGGCTAGCATTTGTATATCTCTTATAATCTATACCTAATTTCTTAGAATTAGAGGAGAAGTGTAAATCAAAAGATACATCTGGACCATCTGAAATATTTAACGAAATCGAACGTACATAGGCAACTCCGAAGTCTTTTATCTCAAATGCATCTGTTTTATGTAATGTGAGATCACTTACTTTCGGAACGTCTTTCAAAGCTACATGTCTTAATGAAGTTAATTCTGCTCTGATCTTTTTCTGATTTGAATCAGGGGAAAATAAGGAAATGCTATAATTTCCACCATTAGCAACACTACCGTAAATTTTTCCAGTTCGAGCATCTTTTTTGGAGGATAATATCCTTCCCTTCTTTCTTTCTTGAATTCTCACCCTTCTAATGGGAACTCCAGACTTCATCGTGAGTCCACTTAAAATTTTTTGTGAAAGTAAAGACTGACCTAATTCTTTATCCGAACCATCGTAACCATGATTTTTTAATCTCTCTAAAATTAGGACTCTAATAGCATCATCTTTAATATTACTAATCTGACCAAGAGTTAAATCTTCTAATTTGACGCGATGAGAAACCAAGACATACCCTTTTTTTTCACTTTCTCTCATCAAAGAAGAGGTAGTTGCTTCATGCAGAGCTCCCGACTTTTTCTTTGACTGCATCCGAGATACGATCATTGATTCTAGGATACGCTTAAAATCTGTTTGAAAATTTGGATAGGGTTGAGTGATCTCTAGTCTATCTGCCTTTCTATTTAGGGATCGAGAAAGAGCATGAAATATTTTTGGCGTGCTTAATCCAACAACGATTGCATCCACAGCATGATGGCGATGATCATCTCTATTTTTTTCTATGCCCCATAATTTTCTCAACAGAGCCGTATGTGAACCACGTAAAGATGCGATTCTACGCTTTCTCTCAGAAACAGGAAAGGTTAAACCTACAAACTCACGTACATACTTAGATGCATAACGCGTATCATTAAGTTGTTGAGAAATAAAAGATTCAACATCTGCCTTAGCGTTATTATAAAATCGCCATTTTTTAGCCCATGGGAAAGTCATCTTGCAGACTCTCTCGATCATCTGTGAATAAAGCTCATCAGTCTTCCATTCGCCAGGAGTTCTATCGCTTTTATCCTTATTTTCTTCAGCAAATGTCAGAACCTTGTTCATTCGCGAATCATCCAAAGAGCGACTAAACGGAAGAATATGATCTACTTGTAAGACATTTTCAGCATAGATTTCAGCTCTACCAAAACTCTTCCCTGAGTAGGGACACTGAAATCCCTGACTCTCTGCAAGCTCAAATTTAAGAACAAGATTATACGTTGGATCAAATCCATCTTCTTTAATTTTTTCTTTAATTGCTTCTCTGTTTTTTTCTATTTTGCGTTGTTGAAAAGAAATCTCATCTTTTTTCCATTTTGGTAGCTTAATTTCTTTTGCAAGTTCAATAACAATAGTCTCTGGTTTTCCATAAACCTTAATCAGTGCATTATAAACTCTACGGAATTGATGAACTGTACGGTTTACAGTCGGATTAGTGATCTTATCCAAAGGTAATGGAAGTAAATCATAGACTTTACTGTCTATATCTGCAGGATAAACGGTTTGTTTAGCCTCATGTTCAGACTTTCCCTCTCTTAAAAGTGGGAGGAGTTTACTCATTGCAAGACTAGAGTAAGCAAAAGTTCCACCTTCACCAGAAGGCATCTTTTCATAAATCTCTTGAAATTTTTCTCTTGATGCACTGAATGGAAGGTTTAAGGATTGAAACCTAAACTCAAAATCTTCGATCGAATTTGATGCATGATAATTCTTGCAAATTCTCTGAATATCTTCCTTATGTTGAGAAGAATTTTTTATGCCTAAGATATTTATTACGGTTGAATAGAAAGGATCGCCATTAATATCTTTCTGTCTTTCTGCTTCATAATTGAGTTGGTATTGATCCGATACTTTGATTAGTTTTTTTATTTTTGGGAAGGTTATTTTTGCATTTTCCAGTAAGGCTTGAGCTAATTCTTCTCTTTGATTAGGTGCTAGGTTCTGAGAATTGTTATTTGTAGGGTCAATAATTTCCATATTATTGACGATCGCTCTGATCCGAAATTCAATCCCAATAGGATCATGTCGATAAGCTCTCACTTCACCTTTTTCAAGTGGGCATTTTCCTATAGTTTTTAGCCTTCGCTCAATTTGTAGTTCAAAGGGAAGTTGAAAGAAAATGATCTTTTTTAAATCTTCAATTTGGCTCTCATTGAGTAATTGAGTTCCAAGTTTTTTTTGAGTTTCCACAATGAGATGAAATTCATCCTCATACATTTTTCTTAGAGTAGATAACCCGCGAATTCTCTTTCTATCTTGTACTTCACCATTCAATGTATTCAAATAAAGGTGATTTAAGTGCTCACCTAAAGTTCGATGACCTAATTCATTCATTGATTGAACTAAAAGATTTGCGGACGCACTCATCTTAATGAGTTCAGTATTGAAAGCATCAGTCTTTTTATTGGATCTAAATCCTCGTCTTTTTGCAATATTAAAAAAAACCTCAGCAAGCTCCAATGGTGATAGCAACCTCTCTAGAGCTTCTTTCCTTAAACGATAAGGGTTTTCAGAGAACCCATAGGGTGGATTTATACTTTGCTCAAGCCAACCATATTCCTTAAATAAACGAATCAGTAATGTTCTTCTTGTCTTACGTCTACGAATTTGACGCCTCAGACTTCGTGCTCTTCGTCGTTCTGCCGCATTTGACTCAAGAGTTTTACTGTTGCGTGGCTCATCAAAAACTCTTACACCTGCATCTAATAATTGAATAACAGCATGGCCTTCTGCTTCAAAAACAGCCCAGCCTACCGAAGCAGAACCTAAATCAAATGAAAATCTTTTACCCATTATTTTTATCCTTGACTTATGAGTTTTCGCATTCTATACACCAGAAAAATTCTTTAATACATTAGAATTTGGCGATCTTTTCACGACAAGTTGCAAAAGACGTAGGCTCCATGTCCCGGATTGTTTAACTTTCCGGGACTGTCCTTATATCTACTTTTTAATAGGTGAATAGCTCTCCAATCTTAAGGCTGGAGCTTCCCGATCTCAGCTGCATGCTTTTAAAAATAAAACTTAACACAGACTTCATAAAGCCTCTATATTACAACTATTGATTACACATATAATAGATATTCAAGAGTCTGAAAATTCCCAAGGTGGGCTTTTGCTCTCATAAAGACAGACCGTTTTTGGTAAAACAAAGTCAAACGCACTCATTGTCGTACATAAGGAAATATTGCCAAAACCAAGCTGAATCAGCTTTAGGGCTTCTCTCTCTCCAAGCATACCTTCTGAGAGATTTCGGTCGAGGTAGATCACTACATTCTTATTATGGTTAGCTAGTAAAAAAGATGGCACATCTTTATAGGTATTTAGAAGAATCTGGGAAGACTTTGCAGAAACCTCCCAGCTTCGCCTCACTAGAGCACTATCATCAATAAGTACAAAATGAGGAGTCATTCATTCACCTTTTTAATCGAAAACACAACAGTGGTACCCATCTTCAGTTCTGACGAGATCTTGCACTTAATGCCTTTAGACTCTGCCCAATTCAGCGCTGAAGATAGTCCAATTCCATTACCGCCAGTTTTAAGAGAGACTTGCTGTTTTTCCCGAATGAGTTGCAAAAGTTCAGAACTCATTCCTCGACCATTATCTCTTACGACAACCTGGATGTGATGATCGGACTCAAATGCAAGTATAAACACCTCTGGCACCGTATAGCCACAAGCCGAATCAATGCCGTTTTGGATAATATTTCGAAGATGTCCACTAAAACCAACAATGCGAACATTGGTTTTGAGTTCTAAAATATCGAGGTTAATCCTTGACTCTGGATTCATCCGTCGTATTTGATCTGCGACCATCGTAAGTACATCACTCAAAGGGCGTGCATCAAGGTCAGACTTAACGTTTGCCATGACCTCTTTAGGCGTTTCCGCTAGAAAGCTCTCGAGCGCCTCAAGATCCTTCAATTCTTCCTTAAATTCCTCGAAAGGTTGAATCTTATTTTTAATCCTCCGAAACACAGACTCAGCCTGAGGTATTTGATGGGCGAAAAAAGCGTTAATTCTAGCATGATGATCACGATTATTACGTAATACCCTTATGTGCTCACTGAGTTGTTTTAGAAGTAATGATATTTCATAAAAAGTTGACCTTTGTGCTACCTCTTCAACAACACTATCATCACATCTCTCAAGTACCTGCACAATCCTTGAAATAGATCTTGTGAAAGCAGATATGAGAATGAGAGAGACTCCAAGTATGAACATTACCTGAAGCGATGATGAGGCGAGTTTTGCTGCAGAAGGGTGAATAAGGTAATCAAAGTTGTGGTAACTCCATTGAAGTAGCAAAAGTATAGAAAGCATACATAGTGACAATGCCCTGAGGCTAAATAAAGGGAGGTTTTTGTTTCTCTCCTCCCTCCACAAGGAGTCCAATGATTGAGAAAGGCGTAAAGATTTACTCTTAATTTGAGTGAATGCGATTAATATGAAGGCTATATGAATTACGAATATATTTCCAAATATTTGAACCCCTAAAAATGTAGGATTAATATTCTCAGTTCTTAAAGCTACATCTGCTAAAAAAGCTATGACAATTGCAAAGAATATTACTTGAATCGACTTACTGAAGTAAACGAGTAAACCCGCTAAAGAGTATCCAATATTCCAACAGGTAATAAGTGAGTACATGACCCCAGTAATTTTAATTAATAAATGATAGTCCTTTTGGATTAATTCAGGAATTAGAAAGATATGAGTGTACAGTACAAATACAACTATACTCATTATGTTAGAAACTTTTAAAATATGCTTTTCGCGCGATGATCTCATGAGTTCGCGAAGGAAGAAGAATAGAAACATTGAGCCAAGGTTAAATGGGATACCAAACGAGATACACGAAACCCCACTACATGTCTTGTGAGAGATATATATAAAATACCCATATATCAAACAGCCAACCAAATAAAATAATGAGTACAAAATAAGAAAACGAATCTCTCTGTGTTTTCTTAATGTTAAAAGATTGAGTATTAATACAGCATACAGAAAATTCTCAACCGTGACGTGAACAGCACCTGAGATCGTCGCATCGTTTCGATAAATGTACTCTAATATCCAGGCGGATATTAAAGATGCGTATATGAAAAAATTTGTAATTTTAATCATGATTATTAATCCTAATCCTTAAGATTCCTCGATATGAGTTACCATCCTTAGTTGAGCAGCCCTTTATGAAGCTTGAAACCGATACAAAATAGGGTTCAGCATGAAAAGTGTCAGCAATTAAAACTAAGCCCATTTTTTTGTCAAATCCACCTACTGGAGAGAAATGACCAATACCAAAATTAGAAGTAAAATTAGCCACAATGAAAGTCTGATGATCTAGGCCTTTCAAGTATTTTGTAACTTCACTCTCTTTTGGATTTTTAAAGAAGATAGGAGTTAAATCAGCATCAATCCCGTACTCTTCAAGTACTGTTTTGGTGATTAAGGAAAACTCTCTTAAAGAAACTCCCCAGATCCGATTATCCCCTGCCTCTGAGAATCGTTTTAAAAAAGGTCTCAATGCCTTTGATTTTAATAACTCCTTCTCGCTTGTGAGTTTTTTTGAATAAACAAAATTGATGATTGGAATCAATGAGGCAATAGAGCAAGTATAGTAGTTCTTTTGACGTTGAGTAAACTTTAAGAGTTGCCGGGAGCTCTGATGCATGTTTTTTGTAAGAAATTCATCTAAATTAATTTTTTTACTCTTCAGTTTAAATAGTTTGTTCATATCATCTCTCTTATTGGATTCTCTCAATGAATTCAGAAATCGTATTTACGGAGCATCTCAATTCGTTTAGATAATCTGTTTCTTTTGGTAGTTCGCCTGATTTTGATAGCTTAACAAATAGATCAAAGTTTCTAACTGCTTCTCTTACGTCATGCTTCTGCTTTGGATCTGTGAAAATGTCGGGAGATTTTTCAAGTGAAGAAATTGTATTGTTACTTGGCTTATGTTTGATATTTTTTGCCAGTGTGGGCCGAGAGATCTTCAAAATATCAGATAAAAGTTGATCTGTTGGTTGTATACCCTTAGAGATTAAATCTAATTTAATCTTCTTTAAAGCTTCATGAAACACGAACAAAGTTAAGTCTTCAAGCGATGGTGGTGCATCTAGATTGATCTTAAAAGCTATGAGTGCTTCTCCCGGATTTAATCCTGGCTGGGATTCCTTTGGATTACTTAAATAGCTAGGAATTGAGTTTGCGAGTAGAACTTTAGATGAATGAAACCCCGTCATTTCCTTTAGGGCTCGACTTAACTCTCGTACGTTTCCATTTCCCCAATTAAACTTCAATAATCGCTTTAGTGTTAAGGGATAGACTGAGAAAGGACCTCCGGGGAGATTCTTAGCGATGAACGTGATAATCTCGGCAATTTCTTTTTTTGTTCTCTCACGGATCGGAGGAAGTCGAATTTCGATGTCAGAAATTCTTGTCCAAAAGTCGAGCTCAAGCTTTCCAGAGGTGAGAAGTAGAGAGGCTGGTTGATTGCTCGCAGATACGAGTTTAAAATCAATTTTTTTATAACTGTTTGAACCAACCCGTCTAATTTCTTTCGCTTCAAGGACTCTTAGGAGTTTCTGTTGAATGAAAACAGGAAGTCTATTGATTTCATCCAGGAACAAAAACCCCCCTGAAGCTTGTTCAATCAATCCTACCTTATCAGAAATCGCCCCAGTGAAGGCTCCCTTGACGTGGCCAAATAGTTCGCTTTCAACGAGAGACTCAGAGAACTCTGCGCAATTAACTGAGATGAACGGAGTGCCTGGGGATGTGAACGACTCAATCATCCTTGCTACGAGTTCTTTACCTGTTCCGCTCTCTCCTTCAATATATATAGATTGAGCCGAAGACCGCATTGCTTTTTCTACTCGATTAAAAACCTTCTTGAGAGTAGCTCCTGCAAAGTTAGGGAGCGGACGTTTAGGGGAAGGGAAGTCTTTAGATTGCCGAGCTCTACCTCGAGCAAAAAGACAGCTATCATAAACTGAAAAAATGAGTTCTTCAGAAAAGCTTGCTTTTTTGGTTAAAAATTCATCTGCACCATTTGAAATTGCTTTGCTGAGTTGTTGATCACTATCAAATGAAGACAACATGATGATAACTGATTCAGGATATAGTGTTCTGCACTTTTTTACTAAATCAATCCCTGTAAGTTTTGAGTTCAAATCAATGTCGATTAGAAAAAGATCGATCAGATTTTGAGCGCTAATGTATTCCAAAAAAGCTTCTACCGAGGAAAATTGAGTCAAATGAGTGGAAGAAGAAATGAAGCTATTGCTCAAGTTTTTTAGAAAAAGTGAGCTATCGTCAATGTGTACTA
>Ga0255088_1001074_pt1 | contig 11014 bp, 8 predicted proteins | sample Colum_Miss_RepB__2_FD_188587 | JGI IMG/M metagenome (GOLD analysis project Ga0255088, IMG submission 188587) | Freshwater microbial communities from Columbia River, Oregon, United States - Colum_Miss_RepB_8d | ecosystem: Environmental > Aquatic > Freshwater > River | place: USA: Oregon...
CAGGAGGGGTGCGGACAGAAGGCGGGTGTGAAGGCGGTCATGGCGTAGGTGCTCCGCCCATACGGACGAAGCGCGCGCGCCAGGTGGGACAGCTAGTTGGGATTTCTGTGCACACTGGTCGGGGCCATGGCAAAATCACCCTAGACTTGAGGGTTCTTCAGCGCGGCCCGGGCTGTGGCTAGCAAACAAGGAGTTATTCGTGGTTGGCACCAAACAAATAGGTCTGGTACTTGTTTTTATCGGCACCATGCTGCTGCTGGTCTCAGCCGCTCAGCTTGGCTCTCCACAAACGTGTCAGGTGAATGCCGGAAAGTTCTGTCGCTATGCATGGACAGATTGCAGTGGAGACACTGGTGATTGCTTCCGGTGCAACTCAACTGCTCGTCATGATGATTGCGTAGCGGGATCTGGTACTTGTGTGCTAGCCCAATCTCCAGCGGGCTGCGGGTGGTACGAGTACTCAGATTGTTGCGATGGCCGTTGTTGCAATTGGTGGTTGAGCGCCAATGTTTGCGATCGTACAAAGTGTGTTTACTAAGGTTCAGTCACGCCCTGCAATGATGTTCATAGGCCACGGACTGATTAGCGCACTAGGTATTGGGTGTCCTCTGGCACTGCACAGTCCTACTCATGCGGATCCGCTGAAAATTCGCGACATCACGCTTTACGAACGCCTCTCTTCCGCTATCCAAACCCGCGAGAAGCTCATCCGCAGTTTGGAAGTCGTCTACACCGAACGCCTTGAACAGCGGGACTCTCACCGTGGTCTAAGCCCAGCAGAGCCGCGTCAGGCCCCCTCGCTGCTGTCATGCGGTTCCTATGTCGAGTTGAACGGTATCGAGCGCTGGATTCGCTATCGAGGCACGAAACCACGCGATGACTTGCTCGTGCTGTCGCCACAAGAACTGCGAAGCGTATGGGAGGGCGTGGTTCGTCCGAGTGCCGCCGTCAGTGACGGCACGAATACACTGATCCTCACTCCGCGCGCTGATGCTCTCTCTGTCTGGGATGGCATGTATGTGCAGCGCGTAGACACTAGCATTCGCAGCGGGGGCATGAATTGCTGTGTGCTGTTTGGGGAGCAGTGGCTGTCCAACGTGCTGGTTGAATGGACTTTGAAATCGGCTACGCAACACGATCACGGCCTGAGCTTTGAATTTCAGACCAAGAGCGGTGGCTCAACTGTGTCTATTGATGCAGACCAGCATGGTTATCCGAGGGCCCTTCTCTGGAAGAGGAATGGCAAGCCAGCATTTCATGCTGAAGTTGTTGAGACCCACATGCAGGATTCGGTGCCCTTGCCCCTGCACGGCATGTTGGAGTACTGGTCCGGGCCGGGTGCGCGCATCAGCTGTGGCTTCGAGTATTTGCAGCCACGTGTGCCGCTGGAGGAGTCTAGTTCGATCTTGGTGGTGCCTGCTGAAGTGGCTCGCTTTCAACCATTGATCCAAGTGATCGATGAGCGTGGAGCTACGTCAATTGTTCTTGACGGCAGTGACTTTGATGCAAGCCCTGAAGATTCAAGCGTCAGCCGTTGGCCCCTAGCCAATCTCGTGCTGGCTGGCACGGGTGTGGTGTCGATGCTCCTGGGTTGCCTGTTCTTGCTTCATCAGCGACGTGCGAAGACATGACTGCGTTTCTCCGGTCCCGGCGATCCTTGTTGGCCGCGCTGCTAGTTCTCTCAGTTATCAGCATGCTGCTCTTGCGCTGTTCGCTTAGTGTCGGGCCGTTGCCACTGGAAGGACCAGCTACTACAGCATCGGATGTTGGTCTTGCTCCATTGTCGGCAACTTCATCGGTCCGCTCTCCGTCCCACGTAAGTACTCCTCTTGGTGCTTACGTCGCGCCGCCCGAGCCCTTCAAGACCCACTTGGTGACAGGGGTGGTGCAAGACATCGAAGGTACGGCATGTGCAGGTGTGGGCATCGAGGTAGATGTACGACCCAGCTCGACGGAAGTTCCAATCAAGCTGGTAACACAGACAGATCATGCAGGTCGCTTTGCATGTGAAATTCGCACACGTCTCACTTGGTCGAGTGTCGAAGTGCATTGCACTGCAAGCCCGCAACAAGACGTTGTCACACAGCCAGCAACCATCCTGTGCGGGCTCGTGGAAGGAATGCCATGCGAGGTGCGTTTGCTTGGTACCCGACTGCGAGCGTCCGTCGAGGGGACCATTTCGTGGTCTGATGGCCGTGCTGCTCAAGGCGCATTTGTTGAGAGTGCCGGACGCCTGTTGGCTACAACGGACTCATCCGGTCACTTTCATGTGGATGTGCCCGCATTCGATGATCCTCTGCAGCTGCACTACGGGTGGAGTGGGCCTGAAGCGCCACAACGGCGTGAAGTCCGCTTGACGCTTGATGGTGGTCCGTCTGGATTTGCTCCCGTGCACAGCGTGTCCTTGGTGCTTCAGTCTATGCGTTCAGTCGCGATCCGGGTGCGTGACAGCCAAGGGATGTCCGTTGCTGGCGCAAGTGCCCGCTGCAACGGCGCCACAAGTGCGGCATCTGCCGTGGGCGACGTTATCCGCGTTATGGTGCCTGCGGACGCCGATACGAGTTGCGAGGTCATTAAGGTTGGTTATGCGGTTGGGCGGGTCTTGATCGATAGAGCGGTGCAGCAAGCTGATGTGGTCTTAGAGCCACTGGCGACATCGTACGGACTTGTGGTTGACGAGCAGGGCCGGGCCTTGGCCAGCGCTTGTGTAACGATCACTGAGTCGGATGCCGTCAATGCCGAGCGCGCGGTTGTCATCACCAATGACTTGGGTGAGTTTGTGTACTCGTGTCGTGCCGATGGCGCGCCGTTGTTCTTGCGAGGGCTCCATGCATCCGGACGACAGGGTGAACGGAGCTTGCCGCCAAGGCGTGCCAAGGGTACTGTCAAATTGGTTTTACAGCCCGTGCATCTGCTACAGGGGATGGTAAAGACAGAGGCGGGCGACCCTCTCTATGGTGCCCTTGTCATTGCTACGCCTGTGGAGCAGGGAGGTCGGACTCCCACTGCGACTACAACCGCCGATGGCCGATTCCGCATCGAGCTCCTGCGGTCGACACCACATGTGCTTGAAGTCCACAAGAGTGGTTTTGCAACTGCCTCGTACCCCGCGCGCACGGGTGACGAGGTGCAGCTTGTGCTCACTCGTGCTGTTGAGCTAAGCGGAACGTTGCTCACCGCAGCCGGGGCGCCGGTGCAAGGTTGCACTCTTGCTTTGTACTCGGCTGAGCAGCCGCGCCAGCCCCTTGAAGTGCCGCGATTGCTTGCTGGCCGAGCGGATTTCCGTTTGAGCTGTTCTCGGGTGCGCCCCGGAGAGGCTGTGGTGCTTGAGGCTCTGCACCCGCTCCATGGGCGGGCCGAACTGCAATTGACCCTTGAGGCAGCGAATGTCCTCGGGTTGGTTCTGCGATTCCCCTGACAGTCTGCCGCTGCGACTTGCGAAATTCGGTGATTCTGCCCCCGAACCTAGGTGGTCCTGCCGGACTTAGGCTGCCGCCAGCACCATCCGCACAGCTCATTTTTGGGAATCCGTTCCACGATCGGGTCCACCGAATCATGAAGTTGCGCGGTAGGATCCACAGGTCTCGCGATCTTGGGTGGCTCATTCCCGCAGCCCGGCGACCTCCTCTAGAACATCGCAAATGGTCCATCGCATGGCCCAGTCCCAGACCCTCACTGCCTTTCAGGCTGCCGTCGACCCCGCGCCGAGGCACAGCATCTCCGCTCATCACTATGTCGAGATGCTGACATCCGAAGCGTGCCGTCACCGCGCGGTGCGCCATCCGTACTTGAAGGCGTTGGCCTCGGGGGCCCTGCCGGACACGCGCCAGGCGTTGACCGATTTCGCCCGTCACTACTACGGCTATTCGGCGCACTTCCCGCGCTACCTGACCGCGACCATCTCGCGGCTTGAGTCTGCCGCGCATCGCAAAGCGTTGTTGCAGAACCTCGTCGAAGAGTCGGGCGACTATCACGAAGAGGAGTTGGCGCTGCTCGAGACGCGCGGTGTGAAGCGCGAGTGGATCGTAGGCGTGCCGCATCCCGAGTTGTTCCGCCGCTTCCGTGAAGCGCTTGGCCTGCAAGGGGAGTTCGGCATTGATGGCATCGAGGTCACTTGCTGGCGCGAGCTGTTCTACGACACGATGGCGCACGGTTCTGCGGCCGAAGCGGTCGGTGCGTTGGGGCTCGGCACGGAGACGGTCGTGAGCCTCATCTACGCGCACTTCGTGGCGGCGCTGGAGCGCGTGGACTTGCCGCCTGAGGCCACTGTCTTCTTCCCTTTACATGTGGATGTCGACGACGCGCATCAAGAGACGCTGAAGCAGATCGCCGTGGACTTGGCGCGCACCGAAGAAGGCCGGCGCGGTCTCGAGCGGGGCATGCGCAAGGCCTTGTTCTTGCGTGCGAGCTTCTGGGACTTCTTGCATGAACGCGCCTTTGGCTTGGGCGAGGAGGCACGCGCGTGAGCGAGGCCACTTCCACTATCTACGACCGCGCGGCGGGCAACTGGGCGCGCAACGAACCGGTGCTGTTGTCCGACTACACTGCGCGCCCCTTTGTGTTCGCGGCTTGCGAACCGCTGAAGGGCCTGCGCGTGCTCGACCTGGGTTGCGGCGAAGGCTATGTCGCGCGCACTTTGGCGGCGAAAGGCACGCATTCGGTGCTCGCCTATGACATCTCGGCCGGCATGATCGAGAAGGCGCGTGAAGCCGAAGCTGCGCAGCCTTTGGGCATCGAGTACCGCGTGGGCGACGCCAGCAGCGATCTGCAACTTGGCGAAGGCCAGTTCGACCTTGCCATCGCGGTGTTCTTGTTCAACTACCTCGACACGCACCAGATGCAGCGTGTGATGCAAACGGCGTTTCGTGCGTTGAAGCCGGACGGACGCTTCATCTACACGGTGCCGCATCCTTCGCTACCGTTCCTGCGCGCCAAGGAAGAGCCGTTCTACTTTGATCGTGGTGCGCATGGGTACTTCAGCGGCCGCAATGTGCTGTTTGAAGGACGCATCTGGCGTCGCGATGGCGTGGATGTGCCGGTGCGTTGCGTGCACAAGACCTTCGCGGACTACTTTGAGTGCTTGCGCGCCGCCGGATTCGCGACGATGCCCAAGGTCACGGAGCTGCGCGCAACGGAGGAGCACTTGCGTCTCGATCCGCGGTTCTTCGGCCCGTTGAAGGACCAACCACTCCATGTGATGTTTGAGCTACGCAGATGAGCCCCATGCAGCGCATCCAGCACCCGCTTGCACCTGTTGCGTTGTCCCGCAATGCGTGGACTGCAGCGCGGATGTACGAGGATTTGCGCTGGACGCTGCAAGTGGGCGTGGAAGAACGGCGTGATGCACTCCGCCTTGCCGAGTGGGCGCGCACGCGCGCGCAGCCCGAGCAAGAGTACGAGCAAGGAGCCGTGGCAGTGCCGGCACTTGTGCGCTTGGGCGAGCGCGTGCGCGCCGAGCTGCAACGCGGTACCGGTATTGCGCGCGTGGTCGGTCTGGGTGTCACCGGCCTTGATGATGCGACGTTGCGCCTCGCGTACTTGGCCACGGGTCTGGGTACTGGGCCCGCGCTCGGCAACTACGGTCGTCTGTTTGATGTCAAGGACCGCGGTGAAGACTACAAGACGAGTGCTGTGCCCGTGTCCATGACACGCGAAGCGACCTCGTTCCATACCGACAGCAGTGCGCGCGATGTAGAGCCCGATCATGTGGGCTTGTTGTGCTTACAACCTGCCGTGCAGGGTGGTGAGTCCCTAGCCACCAGCGCAGTGAGTGTGCACGAAGAGCTGCGGCGTGTGGCCCCGGATGTGCTGCCGTTGCTGTACAAAGACTATGCGCGCGATGTGGTCACGCCAGGCACGGAGCGCAACCTCGATAGCATCCGCGCCAATCGCTTCCCGATCTTTCGCTTCGACGCGCACCATGGTGCGTTGACCTTCCGCTACATGCGCTATTGGATCGAGCGGGCGCATGAGTTGCTTGGCGAGCCGCTGACACCGGCGGAGACAAGTGCATTTGACCGGCTGGACGCTTTGTTGGGCGATGAGCGCTTTGTGCTGTCGTTCACACTCCAGCGCGGCGAGATGTTGTGGGTCAACAACCGCACCATCGCACACAACCGCACGGCATTTGCCGATGATCCGCAGGCTCCACGCACGCTGGTGCGCATGTGGACGTTGGACCCCGGTCGTCCGCCGTTGACGCAGCAAGGGCACTTGATCTGAAGTAGACTGGCGCCATGCGCCTCTCTGCCGCCCTCGCACTCCTGACGCTGGCCGGACCAGCCTTTGCTGGTGAACTTGACGCACGCGTCGCGGCACAGCTGTCGCAGGCCCGTGCCAGTGTTTTGACCGCCGCACGCGCCGAGGGCATCGAACTGCCGCGCGATTTCTTGGCGTGGATTGAGGGCGATCCGCTGCTGGCCAAGTCGGTCTACGCTTGTCGTAAGGATGCACTGCCGGTCTTGCTCAATTTGCGCGCGCTGGAGTTGGATCTGGGTACCAAGGTTGTGCGCCGCGAGTACACCCAGCTGGCGCTCGCTTTCGCGCTGCAAGACTCGTACGCCGGCCGGTCCACCGAGGCGGGTGGTTGGAATGATGCCGACAAGACCATCGCGCCCTACTTGGTTGATGTGACGCCGCGCAAGCCGTTGGTGTTGACGATTCCTGCTGACGAGCGTCAGCCGGTGGACACCAAAGACAAGCGCCGCATCTTGGATCGTGATGACCACATCATCAACTTCCTCGAAGACCATGTGCCGATCGAGGTCGAGCGTCCTGTGCAAGAGTTGCCACCCTTGGAGTACGACGACCGCGGCGTTGCCAAGCCGCGCAGTGCGGCGAAGAAGACGGTGGTCAGGGAATCGCGCGGCCTGGTGGCGGCTGATGTGATCGCTTCCGCTGCGCTGCAGAGCGAGTTCAATGCGTACATGGCGGCCAAGGGGCATCCGGAGGTGCGCATCGAGTGCGGTGATCGCATGGTGCATTGGATGTCCAAGCAAGCGATCGAGGACAAGGACCTGCGGCAACGCATCGCCGCGGCTCATGAGCTGTTCCGCGCTGCGTACAAGGCCAAAGGCCGCATGCCAGCGCAGAGAGATGCCGCGCCCAGTGCCGCGGAGTCGATGGCATGGTTCGTGCGCAATGATCGCGCAGCGGTGACAGAAGCCGAGCGTACGGGCCGTAAGCGCGAGCGCTTTCCCCTGACAGCTCCGTGGCCGTTGCTGCTGATGCTTGTGGCGGATGACCAACCGCTGCGCGAGCGCGAGGACATCTGGCTCAAGCTGCGCGAACAAGGGGAGTTCCGCACGTATGGCGAGTACATCGATGGCATCGCGCAGCAGTTCGACATGCAATCAGCTCGTCGCTTGGCACCGTTTGCCTATGACTACGGCTCGATTCAGATGATGTGGAAGGATGGCGGTGTTTGCGGAACGATGGGCAACATCGGCGCACGCACATGGCGCATTGCGGGTAGTCCCGCTGCGACCGCTGGACAACCCGGGCACTGCGCCCTCGTAGTGATGACGCACGACCCCAAGACGGGCTTGTACGCATGCCAAGGCGAGCAATACGCCACTGGCGGTGATGAGGTCACAACCGTGCATGCGGGTTGGAACTACGATGATGTCGGCGGCCGTCGACCGATGGTGTACCACCAGTCGATTGCATGGGCTGTGAACCATGATCTGCCCGCGCTAGTGGATGCTTTGGTGCTACGTAGGATGTGGGATGCGCACACAGCGGAGGTGCGCGCCAAGGAAGCTCCGCAGTGGATGCGCGAAGCGGTGACCTTGAATCCGTACGCCTTGGTGTTGATGGAGGGGCTGATCAAGGATGCGGCGGATGCGCGGACTTTGATTGAGGTGTACGACGCTTTCGCGGAGGGTTTGGAGCGTGCGCAGTTGCTGGAAGCGCAGCCGCTGTATGTGTCAACGGTGCGTGACATGGTGCATGCGCGCATCTTTGCCTTGCCCACGCCTGCTACCGAGGAAGAGCGCGTTTTGCTGCTTCAGGCGCTTGAGCGTCAGGGTTGTACCCACGCGCAGTTGCTGGCGCGCTGCTGGAAGGAAGCCGGTGGGGATGAGGGCTTCACGGCTCACTGTCGTTCGGCGGTAGAGTCCTATCTAGCTTCGCCTGCGCGTCATCAGTCCAAGCGCGAGTCGGAACGCTTCCTGACGCGTTTGAAGGCCTGGGAAAAGTCAGCCGGCGGCGGCACGCGCAAGCGCGCCTGGGCCAGTGCTTTGTTGGAGCTGTTTGCCAGTCAAGAACAGTTGACAATCAAGGGCAAGGCCAGCGCCGATCCCTGTGTCGAGTACTTGTCCAAGTTGGCCGGTCGCTAGAAACGCAAGGAACCACGACGTCATGAGCGACATGGAACTGGATCCCGAACGCGCCGCCCAACTGCTCCAGCGCTGGCAGGACCACAACGACATCGAGGCCCTCGATGAGCTGCTGCGCGTAGAAGTTGCGGTCATCGCGGCGCGTCTGCGCGCCAAGGGCCGCAACATGCTGCGGCCCTCGGTAAGCGCCAGCGATCTCGCCCAAGAAGCGGTGTTTCGCCTCCTGCGTCTAGAAGACGCGCCTGAGTTCAACGAACCGGGACAACTGCGCGCTTACTTGTGGACGGCCGCGTGGAGATTGCTCCTCAATCGTGGTCAGGCTCGCGGACGCAGTATGGTCGCCATCTCCCATGCACAATCGCAGGACATGGCCTTCGCCCTACCCGGTGGCGGTGGCGTCTCGCAAGCGGAACGCAATGAACAAGCCGCGGCTTTGAGCGTGCTGCTCAATCTGATGCGCGACGAGGATCGCGAAGCCTTGGAGTCCATCTACTTCCGCCATGAGACGGTGGAGGCATATGCCGAACGCCATGGCATCGCTCGCACGGCGGCCGACATGCGCTTGTCACGCGCGCGGCGGCGCTTGGCCGAGAAGATGATCGACTGGGCCGATGTAGTTCAGTGACCGGATGTCGTCGGCGTTGTGCGTGACAGGGCCTCTAGTTGCTTGAGGATCTGCGTCGCGGAGGGCCGATCTGACAAATCCTTGGCAACATGCGACCAACGAATCAGGCCTTGTTTGTCGAGCAAGAGCACCGATGGCACAGCGATGTTGTCGACGATGCCGAGCCCTTCGACGAGCTTCATGTCGCTGTCATACGCCAAGGTGTAGGGCGGTCGCTCGCCTTTGCCAAAGGTGCGCTCATACGCTTCTAGGAAGGCGTCAAGTCCACTGGACGGACCAGGGAACACCACCAGCACCTCGGTGTCGAGTGCCGCGAAGCGAGCCGCTTCCTTCGCGAGTGCTTTGGTCTGTGCGGTGCAGTACACGCACACTTGGCCACCGAAGCCGCGCAACACAACAACCAGCGTGTGCTTGCGGCCCAGATACTGGTCCAGATCCAAGCGGCCTTGTCGTGGCGTCGCGAACGTGCGCACCGGCAAACGCTTGCCTAGATGGTCGCCAGGCTTGGCTACCTCGGCCGGATGCTGCAACTCCACCCTGCGGCCGACTGGCATCTCATAACCGTCCATGCCCAACAGGTTCGCTTCCGTGCCCGAGCCATAGATCTTGACCAGCTCTGGCAAGGCATGCTCTTCAAACTCTGTCCACGGTTGTGTGCGCGCTGGCAAGGCTGGAGCCTGAGCCGCGGTGACCGCGAGCGCCTCTGCCACGGGTGCCACCGCAGGCGGCGCCGGTGGAAGCAGCGGTGCGGGTTGCAGCGGTGACGAAAGTTCGGCCAACCAACGCTCCACATCACTGCACGCGGGCTGTGCGCATGGCGTTGTGCTCCACTCTCCCGACCACGGAAGCCGCGGACGCGGCGTAGCGTAGGTGTCCATGCGCGCACCACCGTCCCAGCTCCATTGACCTTGCAAGCAGCCGTTCTGCACCGGGCCGTGCGCCAGCAGCGTGCCATCCGCGCGCACCACGCGCGCCACACCTTGTGGCGTGTCGTCAACGAAGTCGCAGGCCAACCAGAGGTCGCCGTGCGCGTGCGCGCCGACCCATACGCCTTGTTTGCGGCCTGCGCGCAGGAAACCCATGCGGCGCGGTGCGGCTTCAATCGCCGCTGCGGGATCCCGTTCCTCCACCACTTCCACGCCGTCCGGCAGGGGATAGGTCACGCTGCTCATCACACCAGCAGGGTCGCTCGTCCGCCACGCACCAGCCATCACTCCGGCGAGGTAGTGTCCAGTTGCCTTGACAGATCCATCGGCGTCATGAATCGTCCAGCGCAGCGTCATACGGCCGCGATCGAACCATCCGCGGCGCTCCAACACTCCACCGGCTGCATAGAACGCCCACAGCCCCGTCTCGAAGCCGCGCTCGAAATGCCCCTGCGCGCGCAACGAACCATCCGGGTGCCACAGTGTCCAAAGCCCTTGACGCGCTTCGTCTTGGAACGAGCCGCGCATCTCGAGGGCACCAGTCGGGTACCACCAAGTCCACTCGCCGTCTTGCACATCGCGCACATACGAGCCAGCCGACTGTTGCGTTCCGTTAGGGTGGTAATGCACCCACGGACCATCTCGCAGGCCACTCACCAGCTGGCCGCTGCGTTCCATCTGGCCGGCTTCGTTGCGTCGCTCGATGCGCTGGGCACACGCAGTCAGCCACACCGCACACACGACGAGCGTACCCAGGTGCCACCACGCACTTCGTTGTGCACGCATCACAGTTCCTCCACTTGCGCATCCGTACAGCGCATGTTGCCGCTCTCTACCCATACATAAATCTGCACCGGATGCCCCGTGCCAGTGAGCTCGCTCGGGAAGCGCAAGTGATGCTGCACGCCATTGGCTGTCGTCCATTCAGCTTGGGTGGCGGCCTCTTCCCAACGCAGTACACATGCGAGTGGCCCCGCATGATGTTCCGAGGCGTTCAGGCGCACGTGCTGCTTGCCACGCGACCAAACGCCGCTATCGGTGCGTTGCAGGTCGCATAGCTCCACAACGTAGGCGCCATCCGCTTCGACGACAGCTAGTGCGGTGACGCGTCCATCGGCGTACTC
>Ga0255088_1001077_pt1 | contig 11002 bp, 5 predicted proteins | sample Colum_Miss_RepB__2_FD_188587 | JGI IMG/M metagenome (GOLD analysis project Ga0255088, IMG submission 188587) | Freshwater microbial communities from Columbia River, Oregon, United States - Colum_Miss_RepB_8d | ecosystem: Environmental > Aquatic > Freshwater > River | place: USA: Oregon...
TCGTAAAATCTCTCGCGTATATTCTTCAAATCTATGAAAACTAATATTCGTGCATATCTTATTCGCAAGGTCAAATGTAATCTCTCGGTCGATGAGTTTGATTTTCTCAAGATAGTTAATCAATGTCCTCACCGAACCGTTAGATACTTGCAGCAAGAAGCCCTCTGCATCCGTCGTTATCGACAATCTCTCGTTCGTCTTTATTTTAAGCATAATCTTATTTAGACATCCCTGATTCAATTGGTTGATTTTCATGATAATATTCCTCGACTGAAATGTGTCTACGACCTTCTGAATATTGGTACACGATGAAATGAAATGAACATTATGACTGTATTTATCGATACAGTTACGAAACACCTGTTGCCCCTGTTCGTTGATTAGGTCGATGTCATCCAAGAGCACGATTTTCTTCCGGTTTGGAATCATCGACATTGTCTGACAAAACACCTTAACATCATTTCGGTAATACTGAATCCCCTGTTCTTTCAAACTATTTAGAATGAGTATATTTTCTTGAATTGCCGTAGTCGACGCACATTTGTTATAGTATTCGCGTATCATCGCGTTGATAATTGACGTCTTCCCCGAACCGGAATCGCCGTAAAACATAATATTTAGATTGTCCATCAAAATAAGACTATGAATGATTGTAATTGTATTTTCATCCAACTGCTCGAATTCATATATTTTCGATGGCTGGTATTTCGCAATAAACGGAATATCGAACGAAGCGCCGGTAGCGCCGGTAGTAGTAGTCATATAAAGCGCGTCAGTATAGAGTATATAAAATATAAGGTTTAAATAATATAACAACAAACAACCCCATGTTCTTCAACTTTCCTTTTGGTGGCGTCGGTGGCGGTCTTGGCGGACATGGCCCACATATATTTGTCAATACGAGTGATATGGACGACGACGATTTTTCATATATGAACTCTGGTGGCGGGAACGACATTGATAAAGACAAAGATTACTATAAAATACTGAATGTGGATGAGAAGGCAAGTGAGGATGAAATTAAGAAGGCGTATCGCAGAATGTCGATGCTTCATCATCCAGATAAAAACGGAAATACGGATGAAAGTAAACAAATGTTCCAGGAACTCAATAACGCGTACGCTACGCTATCGGACCCGAATAAGCGGCGTGTGTATGATATGATGCGGAAGGGCGGTGGCGGCGGCGGACACCCAAACATGTTTCATCCTTTTGGCGGCGGTGGCGCCAGCGCCGGAGGCATTCCAGCTGGGTTCCCCCCAGGTATTCCAGAAGAACTACTTCACATGTTATTTGGAGGAGGTGCAGCCGCCGCCGCCGCTTTTGGCGCGCAAGGACACGGACACGGACAAGGCCCGAAAGTCGTATTCCAAGCATTCCATAATGGCCGACCGATGGGCAACCCGCAGCACCCGCAGCACCCGCATGTCCGTGTCTACCAAGTGCCCGAAACCATCATCAAAACCGTTTCACTTACACTCGAGCAATGCTACAATGGATGCTCATTTCCACTTGATATCGACCGTCAAGTCCCCGACAACGACATCATCAAGATTGAGCGCGAAACGATTCATGCGCAAATACCCAAAGGCGTTCAAAGCGGCGACACCATTATTTTGAATGATTGCGGTCATATGAACGAGGCGGGAATGAAAGGCGATATTCGTATTATTATTAATGTACTTCAACACGCAGTATTCAAAGTGGAGAACCTCGACCTCGTCATCGAGAAAACGATTCCATTGAAGTCGGCACTATGTGGGTTTGATTTTGAAATCTCGCACATTAATGGTCGAGTATTCAAACTCGCAAACAAACCAGGGAACATCATTAAACCGGGTAGTATAAAAACAATACCAGGTTTGGGTTTAGAAAAGAACGGCGAAATCGGCGCACTTAAAATAAAGTTCAACGTGGATTTCCCCGATACACTTACAATGGAACAAATCTATACGCTCCAGAATGGATTGTAACCCTTGCAGACGACCGCAAGGTGTGTTAAAAAATAAGGTAAACGATACTCGAGTAATCCGAAAATAGAGTATATGGATAAACCGTAATACTACTCTTTCGACCAATGATTCGAATACGTATACCGTATTGTGAAGTAATCATCGTCTTGCATGTTATGGAGAACGTATGTGTTCCATTTGAATCAGCCAATACCGCAGTACGCATGCCACCCGTAGTTTCAATAATCCCAGTATTATCGCTTCTATTTGCAAGACCGACACTCGCATCGAATATATCAGTCCAAACAGTCCCTGAACCAGAGGCACCAGACGGTGGAGTATATTCAGCGTAACACTCATATAATTCGGCATTACCATTATACTCGGGAAAACGAAACGATAATTCTAGTATATTCCACGAACCAGCCGTATTCTCAGCGCGAGAAACATAGTTAATCAAAGGAACACCCGGTTTATACGGGTATATCGATGGATATACTGAATTTCCAGAGTTCTCTATCACATCTACCTCATTAATACGAGTCAGATACGTATAGTCGGAAAATGCGCGCTGACCATTAAAATTATTGATAATCATCAAACGAACGCGGAATTGATGATTGTTCTCATTCGTAAGTCGAGTGACCGTATACGTTGTCTCACTTCCGGCAACAGTTGCAGGCAGTATCTCCAATTCCGAGTCTGAGACAACCGACGTCCATGCAGCATTACTATTCGCAGTAATATTGCGCATATCCAGCGAGTAATATTTATAGCGATAATATGGCAATTCGGGGATAGGTTCATATATACCTGTAGTGTAATAGTTCGGGTCAGAAGTAAAATCCGGCAATTTCCACTGTAATGTAACAAACCTATTATTTCCGAGGACGCTGAAATCGAGTGGACGTAATGGCGTGCGAAATGGAACGATATACGCCCCCAGCGACGTGATATCCGTTTTCGGGGATTCTAATGGCAACTTATTTCCAACGGAATCTATCACGATTTTCACAGGTCCAATTGTTATACTATAGGCCCGACCCGATTTCAAATAGGTTTGTGCATATCCATTGAGTACGTCATTCGGTTCAGTTGATGGAATCGAGTAAACCACATTACTATTGACATCTGGTACCAATCCTCGCGCAAAGATAGAACGTTCACCAGTTAATAATATACTCGACTGATATTCTTGGGTTCCGTCTTCATGGTCTTGTGCAATATTTACGATAATATTATAATCGGATATCTGTGAAAATTTCCATCGAAGTACGACCTTTCCGCCCAAACTGGACGGAACCAGTGAATAACTCATATCGGTTATTGGAACTGAAAAGTTTGCGCCAATCGTGCATGATGTTATATTAATATCCGGGAAGAAATCGTTAAGATTGAATGGTGTAATCCGAAAGCGATACGTTGTCCTGTTAAATATTGGCGACACATCAGCTACATGTTGTACTTTATATGTAAAAATAGTATTCAGTCTCATGTCCGGAGAGGTTCGAACCGGCGCGGTTCCATTAATGACAATGGGTCCAGAATAAAGAATAAATCGGTATGTCCCTGTATTTGGTTCAAATTGGGTAATTTCATAGTCGATTCGCAGTTTATACCGCTGATTATTGTATGAATCAATTCGTGGGAGTGTTGGGATGAGTATTTTGGGCACGTCGTCATTGACGATTTTAACACCAGTAATGTAATGAATGTAATTCACGTCAGAGGTGGTCGAAAATAATGTAGGGTTTACATTATATGCACCTGCACCGCCTCCATACACATTACCTGGAGGAATATAAAAGATATTACTGATATCCACGGTACCATTGAGACCTATCAAATGTCCGCGTATCGACATTTTGAATGAAACTGTTGTGTTGTTATCTGGCCATACGCTACCCGCGGTGTCATTAAAATAATACCATTTCAATTGAATATTCGCAATATCAAATACATTCTGGTTAAGTTCGTCACTGATATAGGTAAATGTTTTTTGCGCATACGTCAATATGACATTCTTATTGGGCGTGTCTACTAGTTTGTTCAAAACAAAATCAGCGTCATTTAATGTTATTGCTGTTGGTGGAATAATATAGGTCAACAATTGATTACGTGATATATCGAGGTCCCGCTGTTGTTCCAGAGTCAATGAATCGTATTTTTTATAACGCGTATACACGTTTAAAAAACGGTCCTTTAAAACGTTGCGCTCTAAGGGAATGTCACTGTTTTCACGATAGGGTCTTGATGAACCATATCTTTTTGTACCATCGACAGTCTGGCCGATCTCTTCTTCATAATCAATAACATATGTCAAGATTGGCGAACCCGCGTCGTCTTGCGGTATTTTCCATGTAATATAAACCAATTGATTCCCGACAAGGGGTGTCCCAACAATCCGAATTGGGGCACTAGTTGGGCGAGCAAATACAATGCCAGATAATATCGTTGAATACATTGAATACCCCAGTTCATTCACACTCGCCAAACGAAAATAATATTTTCGACCATTAATAAGTCGCCCACCTTCCCCGGTCGATGTAAGGGTGTACGTAGTAATGGTTCGAGCATAACCATCTTGTTCTTGATTGGTAACCGGAACAATTACGTCCTGAAACCCCCCAAATGTAATTTGATTGTGAGACAAATCTTTGGTATATTCTATGAAGTTCAGCCACCGCCCAGTTGGGTCAATCGTCATTTGAATAACGAACTTCGTTATTTCATAACCGGAAAACTCGGGTGTTAACCAGTAAATATTAACTTGATTTTCAGATTCAACCTTGAATGTACTTTGACCACCTGTAATAATGTCTACGATTTGTTTCGGAACAGACCCACAGCGGCGTGTTAACGCCTCAGAAAATGCACTTGTTCCGGCGCGATTATTCGACGCGATTTTATACGAATAAAACACGCCATTTGTTAGATTGTAAAACCGATAATAAGGGGTTATATTCGTGTATGGGTCGGACAAAATATACACAGTATTGGTAGGACTTGACGCCGAATTGGATGACAGAAGTGTAGGGTCAGGACCGCCAAACCGGTATTCTTGACGAGGGGTAAACGTTTGGGACAACATTTTGACCTGAAATGCATTATCGGCAGCGCCCAACCCCCCCGCTGCAATCGACCGAAAGTACGCATTATAACTGGCATCCGTAATCGAGAGTTGAAAGAGAAATACAAATTGAGTATGTGACCTATCGAGCGAATCCGAAAACGCCGGAAATCCTGATGCGCCAGAAATGTCGATGGTCATGGATTCGCTGGTCGCTCCAACGATTTCCGCGTAAGACGCCGAGAGATTCAACGAACGGTCAAATAATAATCTCGTATTATAGAGCGAATTGCTGAGATTCGTAAGAAAAGTAGAGACCATGGTTGTATTATATTGTGCAATCGATATCGACGACGATGCACTTGAATACGGTCGTGAATATCCGCGAATACGTAACTGAAATGGAATATTCAAATCCTCTATATTCTGCACAGTACTCCCACTGCGAATTGGTATCGGTAAAAACGATATATCGGTAGTCAATTTTGCAATATTTGCGCCGTAGTTCCACGAAAACGTCCATTTGGCCTCCTTGAAATCCGTGAGTGACCGCGTCATTTTGGGCATGTGGTACAATATTCCCGACACATCACTGAGCGCCATAGCGTTCACGGTTGAAACCGTAAATCCGACGCCAGGAACAGCGCTTCCAGCACCAAACCCGAGAGATGTGAATTCTCTCGACATCGGCAGACGATAAGGAACAATACGAATCGATTGCAATATAATACTATATGATGCATTAGTGCCGGTTGAGGTTGAGTAAATTAAACTAGAGAAGTTCACTGTACCAGATACAATATCAGTGGATTTCAAATACTTTAATGCGCGGTCGCCGGTAGCAACACCGCCTGAACCAGAATCAAACCCAGTATCAAAATCGATTGTGAATACATCCGTCATGGTTTTATCGTTATTCTGAGGTCGCGGTCCTAGACAGTTCACTTCTGAATCGTAGTTCCGCACAACACTGGTTAGAAGGTTGATGGGATTATCGCCATCAACAACACTAGCTTCTTTAATGACTGAAAGTGTCATTGTCGTCGACGCAGGTACATTCGGCTTAAGTGGTTCAATCGGTCTGTCATTATGATATACCCATGAAATCTCGATTTCGCCATAATATCCGAGGTCCATCTGATTTTTTTGGGTAAATGCCGGTAAAGTAGTTATATTGTATATTGTGCCCGAGTCGTTAATATCAATACCGGTTGGTAGCTGGGTGGGCGATATTATTTGAGCTGAATATGGTACCGGTAATGCGTACGAATAATACGAACTCGTGTAGGGAGTAATCCTAGGTACAATTGTGGTTACAGGTGGCGCTGGAACTGCCGTAGTCGCTCGTTCTTCCACCGAGAAAAAATAGTTCTTAACTGTCGCGCCATTATTGACCGGCGTATTCCAGGATAAATCGATTTCATTCGGAGTACCCACGCGGACAATACCGCTGAGAACGTCGAATGACGCGTCAATACTTGCATTACCATTGTAATTCGTTGCAGGAAACTGTGAGGCCCGAATCGTCGCGCGTCCAAGTCCTTTTAGTGTGGCGATATTCCCAGATACAGTTACAATCGACGGAGTCAATGAAGAAAACGAGAAGACACCCGGGCTATTCGATGTTGGGTTTGTCAATACAAACGACACATCCGAAAATGATTTATTCGGAATCGTAAAGTTCGATAGAGTTGGCGTAGTCATAGTAGCAGCAGCGGCAGCAGTGGCAGACTATCTATACATAAGTAAAATATTGTAATACCATCACAATCAACGCACTTCTGCAATCACTCTTGGAGCTGTCGCTGGGCGAACCAGACGAGGAATCGTGAGATTCTCATAAATATCCGTGTATACTAGGTCTTCGTGTAAATCAACACGGTCGGTCACGTTTGTATATCCTACGGAATTTTCCGAATAAATCACCATTTCATAACTATGTGTATTTGTAAGTGGCCGAGAAGTCACATTATTTTCAAGACCGGCGACCAGCACCGAAAATGTCACGGAGTCAAATTGATTATTGAATATCACGCTATTCACATATTCAAATGTTTGCGTTAAATACGTCGACCCAGACCCAAATACGCGATAATCCACAATAAACCGGATAATTCCTTCCGTATTATTAATATTGCTACTCGACCAACTTATCCGGACACTTCCAGATTCAATACTGTAATTTACATTTGTCATGCGACTCGGCACTTTACCAACAACAACCGGCCTCGGTAGATACGGACTTTTCGTTCCAATCACTTTTAATAAACCGACTATGTTCCTTCGCGCTTTATCTTGCGTCACTGCGGCAATACGAAACGCATAAGGTATGTTATTAATAAGGTCACTTATTGTGTAACTCGGAGTTGTAGTAGACGTGAATATCTTGACAATATTTGTTGTTAATAATGACCACGTTGTATCATTTATTAAAATCGAGTTCATATCCCGAATTGTCGTTGAAATGAGTGGCGGATTCGCAATTGTACCGACAATATTACTCGGAGGTACGGCGGGTACTGTAAAAATGTCATATACTCTATATTCTATGTAATACTGCACAATAGGTAGTCCGGGCTCGATATTGGTCGGCGGTGACCATGACAGCGATATTTGTTGTTTGTCTACTGCCGCAGTGACATCATATACAATATCGCTTTTACGTGACGGGATTGCTGATACTGTCGTAAAAAGGGTGGAATACCCAATACTAGTCCTTGTGTAAATCTTGTAAAAGTACTCGACGCCATTAAATTGAATGGCAAATCGGTCTTCATAGTAGGGTCCAGGTATATTTTCAAAGACCGCGTTGATAGCCGGTAATACAGTAACGACGTCGCCGTCTCTCGAAACAATGTATCTCTCGATTTTATAATCCAAGACTGGCAATCCACCGGTGAGTTCGAGAGATGGCGTTCGTGTATCCCATATGAAAAAAAGACGGACCAAGCGGTCATCGACCGCTGCTCTAAAAATCGGCGGTGGGTTCGGCAGTTTCCCAGGTATAACCGATACTAAAGATAGATTTGTATCGGTGACTTGCGTATACTCGCTTGTATCACCGTTGGCATTTACGACACAGTATCGGACATAATATTGTCGACCATTGAGTACATTCCGACTAATGTCGATGAAATATTCAAACGCGTCTGTGTTTGCATCCGCGCTAGTGTTATACGCTACAGTATATTCTGGATATTTGGATGATTGACCCGGATTGGGAGGAGGGTAATACCAATAATCTTTGTCATCGGTATATTGAATACGGTATGACCATCCTGCGCCAGGTGTTCCACCGATGGCGGGGTTGGGGCGATATTGCTTCCAACGAAATCGGAATGTTGCATCGCCGGTAGTTGTACTCACGATGCCTGCATTCGCGGGTGTGGCATAATATGAAAACGACGGCGCGGTAAAACGTGGGTTATTCCGGTCGGTCGTAGAAGAATGCAAATCAACGACGAACGATATATCAGGTGCAGCGGAGAAACCATACAGATTATTCGTAAACACCTCGAAACGGTATAGCGCAGTTAGAAAACCGTCCGCGCCGGTTGGTATCGTTATTTCTTTACGAATATATGACGTCTTGACACCCTCGGTTTTAATCGCGAGATTATTCGATGCATCTCTCATGATTTCGTTGGTTTGGACACTTTCGGTGACAACGTAGGAGATATCTGTAAGGCTGCCACCGCTGGCTAACCTCGTATATTTTATCCTAAAAACGAGCGGCGTCGACCCACCGTATAAAGCAGGCGGCGTGAATTCGATTCCTACTTTTTGAAACGTAGTCGTCGAATCCGTTGCGGTAGTTCCGCCCGTAGTGGAGTGATACGCGCGACGTACAATTTGTGACGCAGATGGTGCTGTACCAGGAGCGCCACTTACAGTCGGGGAGTGCGGACTTTCTCCAAAACGGTTTCGCGCGATGACCCAAAATTCGTAGAGCTCTCCGTTGACAAGATTAGGTACAGTGAATGTTGTAAAAAAAGAGACGTATTCGCCGAGTGTCTGCGTTAATGGCGCACCGGCTCTTTTATAACGAATCAAATAGGAGTCTACAATGACATTTTCCGAATTTGGTGGAGGCGACCACACCAGGCGCATCGAACGGTTCAATGGCGTGAATATGACATTTGTGATACGTGCTGGAGCGCCGAGTGTAGTATATAACGGAGTACAATCACTTAAGTATATAATCGTAGATGCCATTCGAGTATTCTTATAATAATATACGGATTATAAGAATACGGACACGGACACACACACACACACACACACACACACTCACACACGCATTAATTGATGCGTCTAGTGCTGATATCGGCCGACACAACGTAAATCGAGTTCGCGGTAACAATAATGTACTCCGTCTCCACCTTGAAGATTTTTGCGATGGGACTGGTGTACTCATCCTCGCTCTTTACAAGGAGTTTCTCGTTGTTGGATCTAACCCCAATCAGGCATGTCTTATCCAATGAACTCGTCCAGTAGTCTAAAATGATAGGCTTGTCTTCCAAAATGGCGACCTTGGTGGCGTGTTGAAAACACGCATATGTCGGAATACGACTAATCTGCTGCTGCTGCTGCGTATCAGTCGCACCTGACGATGAAACCATTGAGGAGGATGACATGGGTAGTAGTTAAAAAGACGTATATAGAATACACAATTTTTAAATCTTTATATTCTTTACGAACAAGAAGAATTGCTAAATAATCCGCATGGATGATTTTAAACTGCCTCGTCATTGTAAAACCGAATATCCGTAGTATTTAATTTCTTTTTTCTCGAATTTTTCACGGGTTTCTTCGGTGCCGCTACCGCGCCCGCCCCCGCGCCCGCGCCCTTCAGTATCATTCGTTATCGTCGTCGTCATCGTTGTCAGCATGATGTCCCCCATTTGAATCGACGAATACTCGCTTTCGAGAATGTTGCAAATAAACCGATAAATCGTCGTAAGGATATCTTCGTTGCATTTCCCTACAATGAGGATACTACCTGTCCTGAAAATCATAAACGACACCTCGTAATATGGCATACTCATCGAAACGGGTTGTTGACCATTCTGGTCATGCGATGGTTTCTCCGGAATATAGTAGAATTTGCTCTGAATACCCGGATACGAACACGAATCATAATTACAGTTCATGCGATATTTGTATTTCAATAATTTAAAGAGGTTGTCTCTGTCAATATAGAATCCACAGTTGAAGTTGGAATTGATGAGAGCGGTTTCACAGCGGTTGCGGATATAATCCAACCCATCGCCTAAAAAGGGGCGCAATACAGAGACAAGTAGTTGCAACACTTGAATCAGAGTCGTGTCTTCTTGAATGCCGGGAATCTCCAATTTGCCCGTATTGAACACTTTGACATGCATCTCCTTGTATAATACATCGTCTTCCGGTGCGCGTTCATCAGGCGGCGCAATACCTCCATTAATGCGCAGAATCACGACGAAACAGTTGAAGAAGGCGCGTTTCTTTTTATGATTTCCGCCAGCGAGGTCTTTCTTGCATAAACCGATACTCACCTTTCGCTGGTCTTTGTAAGGTATACGACCGGTTGGATTGTCGATATGTTCAATAATGAATTCGTCATAACATCTGGGTTGTTGATGCAACTTCTCTTTGATTGACGCAACGACGGCTGGGTCTGTCGTCTGAAACTTGATTTGTTTTTTGATAACCCCTTCGCTGCGTTGGTAATAATGTTGAACCGGTATTTTCCAGAAGATATCATAAATATTGACGGGTTGATTCAAGTATGCAATTTTGGTCTTCGTTGAAATGTAGATTGGAGTGAAGCGTTTACGAATCTGGCTCACCACGGCGCCGCTGCCACTCCCGCTGCTCCCGCTGCCACTCTCGTGTCGTTCTCCTTCTTCTCCAGTGACTGCTGCTGCTGCTGCGACTGTCTCTGTGTCGTCATCTACAAATGAATATGACCGGCGCTGTGTTTTTTTTGATATACATG
>Ga0255088_1001091_pt1 | contig 10898 bp, 3 predicted proteins | sample Colum_Miss_RepB__2_FD_188587 | JGI IMG/M metagenome (GOLD analysis project Ga0255088, IMG submission 188587) | Freshwater microbial communities from Columbia River, Oregon, United States - Colum_Miss_RepB_8d | ecosystem: Environmental > Aquatic > Freshwater > River | place: USA: Oregon...
TTCTAATACACCTTTATTAATTGAGAGTTAAACATATCTTTTTTTCATAAAAAAAGAATATAAGTGTTATTTATAGAGTAACCGTAAATTCAGAATGAGTTGTACTAATTTAATTCCATTAGTTTGTTGTGGTAACCCTGCGATTGCGATACTACCTTGTACGCCCACTGTTGATGGGGTACCCAATAGTTCGTTTGTCAATGGAAACACCTACACAACTACAGACGTATTAAATGGTACTGTATGTTGGGAGGCTGACAATACCTATGCTGGTACTATATACAACTACTCATATCCTGCGGTTTTCACAACGTATACAACAGGTAGTGCTGATTGTCCCGCTTGTACTTTCCAACACGGTGGTGGATGTATTGTTGTACCTCCTACTTTTACAAATGCAGTAGTTCAGGAGTGTGAGGGTGGTGGATTTTTAAATGTTGACATCCCGACTACAACAACATCTGGTCAGGTATTTGTAATCGGAGGTTCTTGTTATCAATTTTATGCTTTTGGTGGACCAGGTGGTACTCAATATGTTGCAACATATGATGATTGTATTTCTTGTTTAACAAATTATCCTGAACCATCACCAACACCTACAATGACCCCTACACCAACTCAAACAGGTGGTGCGTACACTTATTATGTTGAGGATTGTTGTACAGGAGATAGATGGAAAATTGTTTCGGGAACCAACTTGGGTTGGATTGGGGGATATGGGTACATTTCAATAGCATCTCCTAGTTCGGCAAAACCAAGAGTTGGTTGTTATGAGCTTATAAGTCCTGGTGAGTTTACCACTTACATTTGGCAAGGTGGTGACTCTTCGAATGGGTTTGACGGTTCACCTGGTTCTAACAGTTGTCCTGATTGTTTTACAGTTTACGGAGATGTTTGTCCAACACCAACACCAACTCCAACAACAACTCAAACACCGACACCCACTGAGCCTGCGGACATTTATTTATTTCAGGATTGTTGTTTTGGGACTCAGTTCAGATATCAAAACATACCTGGTCTATTAAACGTAGGTGATGTAGTTGAAATCACAGGCGGTGCAGGTTTTAATGGATGTGCCGAAGTAATCCCGTATGTTGCAACTGGAATCATATATTCATCTATTGGTGTAACTTTCACAGGTTATTTTGATTGTGCTGCTTGTATTTTTGTTAACCCTTGTGCAACACCGACACCGACTACCACTCCCACACCAACTCCAACACCTTCAGTTACTTCAACTCAAACGCAGACACCAACAAATACTTCTACCCCGACACAAACACCAACAAATACTTCAACCTCAACACAAACCCCAACACCATCATCTACAGGAACAGGGCCAACGGCTAACGCGTTATTTTACAAGTGTTCAGATGGAACTGTCTTTTATGGTTTGGTGGATGTTGATACCGCATTTGTTGGAGCTGCTTACATATATAATGGACAGTGTTACTCATTTGTTGAATTTTCAGGTCCAGGTGGTCCGAATTTAGGTATTCCTGATTTTGATACTTGTGAATTTTGTATAATCACACCAACGCCAACTCCCACACCAAATCCAACTCCTACACAAACACCTACGGTATCATCTACACCAAGTAGTTGTTCTTATACAGATTTTTGTTTTAGAACAGGATTCAGCTCACTATCAGGTTATAGCGGAAACTTCTCAAGTGCCGGTACCTATAATTCAAGAACTTACTATAGTGGGGATGGTATCACAACAGGATACATTTTCTATAATGGTACAAATTGGTGTTTAAGTACAACTTTGGGTGGTTCTTGTTTATTGGAGGGGGCGCCCTGTTACTCGGCTTGTCCTGATATATCATCAAACTATTTCACAACAGGTCCTTGTCCAACTCCGACACCTTCAGGAGTAAATTGTAATACTTTGGATTTCGTAGCCTATTTTGACTGTGACTATGAACCGTTTGTGACACCAACACCATCTATTGGTTGTGATGTTGTGGATTTTTCTGTTACAGCATTCCCAACTACTCCTACACCAACACCATCAACTTCAACTTGTAACACGGGTATTGATTTTTCAATGAGTGGTTATACCCCTGTGACCCCTTCACCAACATTGTCACCAACAATCAGTCCATCAAGAACTGTGGATGTTGGGGGTCAATTAACATATAGATTCTTTGATGAACAATTTATTTGTACTTCAACAAAAGTTCTTAAAGATTGTCAAAGTGATTTGGAATTCTATGTTACAGATAGTTTGTTGTTCAGTGGAACACCGATTGCGGTTGGTGTTACTTTTGGAGCATATCTGAATGGTGACTTATTCTGTTTGACTTATGTGAGAGATGACAATAACATTTCATCTAATTCAAACGTTGATTCAATAATACAGATTTATGGTAACTGTACTGATTGTACGTTTACCCTTACACCAACACCAAGTATTACGGCATCTAATACACCAACACCAACGAAGACTCCTACTGCAACACCTAGTCCAACACCAACATTCCAAGTACTTGTTTATGTATTTGAAAGTTGTAATCCAAATCAGTTCGGAGTACCGGCCAACGTAATCATACAAACTCAATCAACAAACTTTAACATTTTCTCAGGTCAATCATTTAATTATCAGGGAACCTGTTGGAACTATGTTGGTTCATTTACAAACTACACTCCTGAATACAACACTATTATTACAAATTACAATGGTAATTACTTCAACATTAATAACCCAACAATATATGGAAGTTGTGAAAGTTGTTTAGCGCTTTCTACACCAACGCCAAGTTCAACACCGGGAGTAACTCCAACCTCTTCACCTGCTATTTTGTGTATTAGTTATGATGATACTAATTATTTAAATAACCTACCAGATGGATGTGGTGGATATACGAGAACTCAAAATCAAGTGACAATTACCTTATTAAATAATGGAGTTCCATATTCGGCACCATCTACTGTGACTGTAACATTCGATATGGAAATAACAGATTGTCTTGGAAATTCAACGGCTGACTTTATAGTTACAATTCCTGCAGGACAAACTTTTGGAAGTAGAATCTACGACTCAACAAATTGTGAACCTTGTCCCGCAACATCATTGGATGACATAGTTACAAAATCAATTTTATCGGTATCGTCCATAACCCCCTCAACAATAACTGAGTGTTAATATGGCGGTTGTAGTTTCAATAAATGCTCTTACAGGAACTTCACCATATGACGTGTACATCTGCCAATCAGATGGTACGAGTTGTTTTTATATGTCAAGAATCACAAATGATGATTTACCTTACGTATTTGAGATTCCTCCACCATACGACAATTCCAACGAATATTTGTTAAAAGTTGTGGATGCATCAGCTTGTATCTTAACAGGAACATCGGCAATTTTTTTTACTCAGACCCCGACGCCTAGCCCAACCTCCACCCCGACTGTAACCCCTACAAATTCTCCGACAAATACATCCACACCGACCAATACAGCGACAAACACCGCGACAGTAACTCAAACCCCAACTAATACACAAACCGCCACACCGTCTTCGTCTTTAGCGTCTACCCCAACTAATACTCCATCACCAACTCAGACCGCAACCCCGTCTTCAACCTTAGGAACAACTCCAACTAATACACCAACAAATACTGCAACCCAAACTCCAACAAATACTGTTACTCAAACCCCTACAAATACCCCAACTAACACAACGACTAATACGCCAACACAAACTTCCACACAAACCCCAACTGAAACGCCAACTCAAACTGCAACCCCGACACCTTCAAGTTCGGTCGGTACCACACCGACTAATACACCTACAAACACTGAGACTCCAACACCAACAAATACTGAAACCCCAACTAATACCCCAACTCAGACTAACACAGAAACTCCGACTAATACACCAACTACAACCCCAACTCCGACACCAACTAACGGATTGGTAATGTTAACGGCAATTATTGAACCTGGTTCTGTTGATGTGAATTATGAAATTACCTTAAGTAGGATATTAGATACAAACGTTGACATTCAATTTACCAATATTTTAGGTAAAAATGTTGGAAATATAACCATCATTTCAGGAGTGACCGCATCGTCAGGAACCACAACAGGTTCTACAAATGTTTTGGTTAGCGGTGAAGATTATAATGACTTAGATAGAACATCAAATTTCACATTCAATAGTGTGAGTCCTTCGGGTTTACAGATTGAACCCACGTCAATTTTTGCCACACCAACAAACACTCCTAGCAACACACCGTCACCAACACCAACTGTGACTCCATCTACTACCTTGGGGGCAACCCTAACACAGACACCGTCACCAACTGAAACTCCAACTCAGACACCAACGAACACATCCACTAATACTCCTACAAATACCGCAACTAATACTCCTACAAATACCGCAACTAATACTCCTACAAATACCGCAACTAATACCCCAACTAACACCGCCTCAAATACAAGTACTCCCACACCAACAAACACATCTTCAAATACTCAAACACCAACCCCAACTAATACCGCTTCTAACACCTCCACACCAACTCAAACTCAAACAGGGACTGGAACACCAACTCCCACAAACACTCAGACAGGTACCCCAACTCAGACACCAACTAATACTCAAACTCACACACCAACAAATACTGCATCGAATACCCCAACAAATACTCAAACTCAAACCCCAACTCACACGTCATCTAATACACCAACTCCAACCCCAACTGAAACTGCTACTAATACACCTACTCCGACTAACACCCCATCTGACACACCAACTCAGACACCAACTCAGACAGCATCTGAAACCCCAACAAATACGCCAACACCAACAAATACTCCGTCTGACACACCAACACAAACGCCAACAGCAACACCTACATCGACTTTGGGTGCAACTGCAACACAAACACCATCACCAACAGAAACACCAACAGAAACTCCTACAAACACACCTACAAATACATTAACGAACACACCTACAAATACTTTAACCAATACACCAACAAATACTGCAACAAATACTCCAACAAATACGGCTTCGAACACTTCGACTCCTACTCCAACAATTACTTCTTCGAATACACAGACTCCTACACCTACAACTACCGCCTCAAACACACCAACACCAACTAATACTCAAACAGGAACTCCAACACAAACACCAACCAACACTTCTACACATACACCAACAAATACAAGTTCAAACACCCCAACTACAACTCAAACACAAACAGGAAGTGGAACACCGACTCCAACTAATACTGCTACAAATACACCAACACAAACTCCAACTAATACTGCAAGCCCAACTCAGACACCAACTAACACTCAAACTCACACACCCACTAATACCCCAACAAATACTTCAACAAACACACAGACCCCAACACCAACCCACACATCTTCTAACACACCAACACCTACTCAAACTGAAACTGCAACAAATACTCCTACACCGACAAATACTCCAACAAATACTCAAACACAAACTCCTACAAACACACCGTCTGAGACTCCTACAAATACTCCAACACCAACAAATACTCCAACAGAAACCGCTACTCAAACCCCAACACCAACCTCAACAGCAACCTTAGGAGCAACTGCAACTCAAACCCCATCCCCAACTGAGACACCAACCAACACGCAAACAAATACTGCAACAAATACAGCAACAAACACACCAACTCAGACAACATCCGAAACCCCAACAAATACTCCAACACAAACCCCAACAATTACGGCTTCAAACACAAGCACTCCAACTCCCACTATTACTTCCTCTAACACTCAAACACCAACACCAACAAACACAGCTTCTAATACGCCAACCCCAACTAATACTCAAACACCAACACCAACAAACACAGCTTCTAATACGCCAACTCAGACAAATACACAGACAGGCACAAATACTCAAACACCAACAAATACAGCCTCAAATACCCCTACTAATACACCAACCAACACACCTACAAATACCGCAACTAACACGCCAAGTAACACACCAAGTAACACAGCATCAGTTACTCCAAGTATTACAGCATCGAATACTCCGACTCAAACTCCATCTAATACTCCAAGTAACACCGCATCAGTCACTCCAAGTATAACTGCCTCAAACACTCCAACTCAAACACCTACAAATACCGCAACTAACACGCCAAGTAACACACCAAGTAACACAGCCTCTGTTACTCCAACCAATACAGCATCGAATACACCAACTAATACACCGACCAATACTCCAACAAACACTGCAACTAATACCCCTACCAACACAGCAACAAACACGCCAACTCAGACTGGTACAGGTACACCAACTCCAACTAATACTGCATCAAATACCCCAACTAACACACCTACAAACACTCCAACAAACACAGCTTCTAATACTCCGAGTAACACCGCATCTGTTACTCCAAGTATAACTGCCTCAAACACTCCAACTCAAACCCCAACAAATACTGCTACCAATACCCCAAGTAATACACCAAGTAACACAGCATCAGTTACTCCAAGTATTACAGCATCCAATACTCCAACCCAAACACCTACACAAACACCAACTAATACTTCAACTAATACTCCAAGTAATACCGCATCAGTTACTCCAAGTAATACAGCATCCAATACACCAACTCAGACACCTACAAATACCGCAACTAACACACCGACTCAAACACCTACGAACACTCCAACAAACACCGCTACAAACACTCCAACTCAAACCCCAACAAATACTGCAACTAATACCCCAAGTAACACAGCATCAGTCACTCCAAGTATCACAGCATCAAATACTCCAACTCAGACACCGACAAACACACCTACAAATACTGCAACTAACACTCCGACACCAACTCAAACTCAAACAGGTACTGGAACACCAACACCAACTAACACAGCTTCGAACACTCCAAGTAATACGGCATCAGTCACTCCAAGTATTACGGCATCAAATACTCCAACTCAGACACCGACAAACACACCTACAAATACCGCAACTAACACGCCAACTAACACTCCAAGTAATACCGCATCAGTTACTCCAAGTAATACAGCATCCAATACACCAACTCAGACACCTACAAATACCGCAACTAACACGCCAACTAACACACCAAGTAACACAGCATCAGTTACTCCAAGTAATACAGCATCCAATACTCCGACTCAAACTCCATCTAATACTCCAAGTAACACTCCTTCAGTAACACCAAGTATCACAGCATCTAATACACCAACTCAGACACCTTCAAATACCGCAACTAACACGCCAAGTAATACAGCCTCTGTTACACCAAGTATTACAGCTTCGAATACACCAAGTAACACAGCCTCTGTTACACCAAGTATTACTGCTTCGAATACACCAAGTAACACAGCCTCTGTTACACCAAGTATTACTGCTTCGAATACACCAAGTAACACAGCCTCTGTTACACCAAGTATTACTGCTTCGAATACACCAACTCAAACACCATCAAACACGCCAAGTAATACTCCTTCAGTAACACCAAGTATCACCGCATCTAATACCCCAACTCAAACTCCAACCGTTACTTCTTCAAATACTTCAACACCAACTCAAACACCAACTCAAACAGGAACGGTTCCGTTACTTTATTTTGAAATTTTTGGTAACAAATGTTGTAATGATGATGCCTTCGGACCTCAATATATTACAACTTTGAATATATTATTAAATCCTGGTGATACCATTGTTGCTAATTTTGGACAAGGTACTCAGTGTTATACTTTAGGTATTATCAACCCTATACCACCACAAGGTGGGACCACACCTATTACTCAAGTTTTCAACGGTAACAACTGTGATAATGAGGTTTGTACAAACTATTGTAACCCAACTCCAACACCAACGACTACACCAACCCCAACACCAACGTCAATTTGTACTTCTTGTCACGAATATACTATTAGTAATGTAGGTGTAAACTGTGGTGAAGTTTTTGATTACTTGGATTGTTATTCACAAACTCCAGAACAAATACCACCATATTTCTTCAGTGCACCGGGTTCACAGCCACTGACTATTTGTGCCTGTCAATCACCCACGAGTGTGTGTTCTGCGACAATAATTGACGATGGACCTTGTACATTATCAACTAGTTGTTATTGTTATGAATTTACAATTAGCCCATCTGATATTAGTGAACTTGGTACAGTTGCCGTAAATGCTCAAAATTGTAGTGCTGACTATGTTAGTTTAACTTTCCCAGCATCGGGTATTTATCATCGTTGTTTGATGAGAGTTTTAAGTGATTTCTATTTCATAGCAGACTACTCCGTAGCCCCAAACTCAAGTTACACAGGACCTAATGCCCCTTGTAGAAATGATGGTGAGTGTGCCTAATTAAATTTCAACATTTGTATTTATAATAAGTGTCAATAACAGTCAACATATCAACAATCACAGCTAATACTCCATTTGAAGTATTTTATTGTAATTCTTCAAGTGGAAGTTGTGTTTCTGTGGCAACAGTTGCAAATGCACCATATCAGTTTGATGTACCAAGTCCCAATTCTGATACAAATTTTGTGGTCAAAATTGTAGATAGTGCGGGGTGTGTAGATGGTATGACAATCTACGTTACACCAACACCAACTTCAAGTGTAACTCCGACATTGACACCAAGTCCAACAGTTACACCAACAATAACTTCATCATCAAGCCCAACTCCAACTCCAACAAAAACTTTACCCGCAACACCAACACCAACTTCAACTACAACCCCTACACCCACTCCTACATCAGTGGTTTATGCTCACCAAATAGGGAGATTTACCTATCCATTGTCAACAAGTGCTTGTTTAGATACACTTTTAGATTCATACTATTATACTTCATATATTGATACCCCAACTATTCCTGTTATAGGTGCTCAAGTTTATCAGAATGTTGTTGGTGGTACACTATTTAATCCTGTGAATCAGAGTAACCTTTGGAGAAAAATGATATTCGGTTCAAGTATATATTCGGTACAAATTGATTCTAGTGGAATCATAATCAATTTTATAATTTGTTTGTAATGGCTTGTGCTACTTGTATTAGATGGATGGTGTGGAACGAATCTGATTTACCTCAGATTTTTTACTCATACTCTTGTAATGATGGTACTACACTTCAAAGTGCAACAGTTCAACCTGGTAATTTCTACAGCGTTTGTGGTTGTCAAGAAAGTGGGGCGTATGCTAATAGTGATGATGTATATTTTGAAAATGGTGGTTCAGGTTTTATAAACTATAATGGCATACTTTTATTCCCTTGTGAAGACACCCCTGAACCAAGTGTTACTTTAACTCCATTTCCAACAAGAACACCTAATCATACACCAACCCCAACACAAATAGTTTGTGGTTCGGGTATAACGTTAGGAAGTTATTACTACTATGATTGTTGTGGCGTGTTTCAAACAGGTACTGGTGAGGAACAACTTGTAATATTTGATTATACAAAACCTTTCAATGGAGTTACAAAATTAAATACTCCAGCTTCGACAGTTTGTGCAACACCTACCGCAACCCCAACACAACAGTCAACTCAAACCGCAACCCCAACACCGACAATTACTCCGACAATAACAAAGTCACCAACTGCAACTCCCACACCAACTCCAACACCGAGTAATGCCGTTCTATTTAGAGAACAAAATAATTGTCAGGTTTTCACTCTTTTTCCATTAGGAGTTGAGTGTTATGGAACAAATCCAACATCTTCGACAAGTTACGATGGTAAATTGTATCTAAGAATTACAGGTGGAACTTCTCCTTATGATATAACTTGGCAAGGTGGTCAAAAAACTCCTTATCTGTTCAACTTAGGTAACGGAAACTATCAGGTAACGGTAGTTGATTATTATGGTGATTTCACAGCTATTACGAGTTGTAGTATGATTGCCCCAACACCAACCTCAACGACTACACCTACCCCTACACAAACACCTTCACCGTCGCCAGTTTGGCCCACTTTGTGTGTGTACATAAGATTTACTGGTGATGCACCACAACAAATCCAATTCACTCCGAGTGGTCTGTTCAATGGTAAACCATCTTGGTCAAATGGTTCAGGAATTTCTATGTTATGGAACCCACAAATATCAGTTTGGTATCTAAGTGGATATACGCAATACGGTGGTACTATCAACTCACAGACTACGTCAAACGTTCCGTTAACTGGTTGGTTCAGCGCTGGTGCAACCAAACAAGCTACTGTAAATGTATACGAAGGCCCTTGTTCGGCTATACCATTCTTAGATTTAACTACTTCGGTTGATTCTTCAACCTGTCAATCCGACTGTGACGGTTCTATCACTATAACACCAATTGGAGGCACTTACCCCTTCCAATATTCAATAAACAATGGACAAACACTTGTTGGTAATAACGTGTTTAATTCACTTTGTCCAGGCACATATTCTGCGGTTGTAGTTGATGCAAGTGGCACAACTGCACAAGAAACTGTTGTAGTTCCATTCCAAAACTCAACCACTACATATTCTGTTGGAGTATCACAAACCTCACAACAACTAAACAATTCGGGTTACAGACAAATGACTTGGGCGGTTAACGTCAACCCACCACTACCAGCCGGTGTTACATTAACTTACACTCTAAACATTGAGGTAAAACAAACAATGAAAGCGCCTGGTAGTTCAGTTGGACTATATAACAATTTAATTAAGAAAAATACAACAACAATTACACCAACAACAAATGCGACTACTATATCTCAACCAAGACCTTATTGTTCACCTTTCGAACAGGAAATTGATACTTACGTCGAAACAACTAACATAAGTATGGTTAGTGGAGACACTGTAACGGGTAGTTGTATTTCGGAATTAGCTATTGACGGACCTGCTAATATACAGGGATGTATTAC
>Ga0255088_1001094_pt1 | contig 10891 bp, 8 predicted proteins | sample Colum_Miss_RepB__2_FD_188587 | JGI IMG/M metagenome (GOLD analysis project Ga0255088, IMG submission 188587) | Freshwater microbial communities from Columbia River, Oregon, United States - Colum_Miss_RepB_8d | ecosystem: Environmental > Aquatic > Freshwater > River | place: USA: Oregon...
TGTCCAGACGCCACAGTCCATCGGCGCTCGCGCACCACAAGCGTCCCGAGACATCCACATGCAAGTGCCGTGCTGCACGTGGCTGCGGCACGTGCTCTGCATACATGGGGAGGAATCGTCCGTTTTCGAACTTGGTGACGGTGTCTTCACTGCCCAACACCACAGTTCCATCGCGCAGTTGAACCATGTCGGCCACGCGACCATTCGGCACACCCTGTGCAGGGCCAAAGCCCTGCGGCTCATGGCTCAAACTGCGCGCGTCGAGTCTCGCCACCGTGCCTTCGGCGGAGCCCACCCACAGCATCCCATCGCGGTCCTCTAGCAAGCTGCACACGAAGTTCGAGCCCAACTCCGGTGTGTTGCGCAAGGACCATGTCTCGAAGCCTGTGCCCGTGTGGCGCGCCAAGCCACCGTAGGTTGCGATCCACAGCGCACCATCGCGCGTCTGTAGTAAATCCTTGACAGAGTTCTGCGGCAGACCTTCTTCGATCGTGTAGACGCTGCGCGGCCGAACAATGACGCTGTCCGTGAATGGGCCTTGTACGCCGCGCGCGTGCGTGGTGGCCCACAAGCAGCAACTCAACAGTACAAGCACCTTGCGCACAAGGTCAGTCTACCTCACCTTCTTCACTCGCGTCCGAGCAGCCCACGTCCATAGGCATCGACGGCGGCATCGAAGCCATAGCTCAGGTCAGCGACGAAACGGGCTACCAATGCGTGGTCACGGGCCGCGCGCGCCTGCGCGGAAGCAGGAAGTGCCAGCAAGGCCTCAGGCCGCACGGCCCACCACAGCGCTTCTGTGCAGTAGCCTGCGAGCGCGGAACGTGGCGCACGGAACTCGATCACAGGCAAGTCATCGCGCATGGGCGGCACTCCAGCGACCAACTCGCGCAGTTGGGCATCCTGAGCACAGCACAGCGCAACCAAGTCCCAACTGTCGCGCACGCCTGCTCCTGCGAGGACCGAGGCCATGGAGGGCGGTAGGGTGCTTGCCCCCAACTCCTCCAAGCTGCGCAACGGCTGCTCAGAACCAATCAACACCAAGTCATACGCCGTGAGCCACGCCGAGACATGCGGGAACGCCGCACACCACGTGGCGCATACGGTGCGTACATCCTCGAACGACAACTCATAGAGCGGCAACCATTGCGAGGCCACACCGCCGGGTGCAAGCCGTTGGCGCACATGCTGGAAGTGCTCGAGCGTGTACAAATCACTTGACCCACGAGTCCACGGGTGCACCGGGTCCGCTGTGATGAGGTCAAACTGTTGGGTCGTGGAACCTAGCGCATGCCGTCCGTCAGCAATCACGAGTCGGGTGCGTGGTTGCGTCAACACGGCTCCATTCCATGCATCGAAATGCCGGGCAGCACGGGCGACAGCGGGCGAGATTTCGAAGATCGTGAGTGTTTCGACGCCCGGTGCATCGAGCAACGAGCCTGCGGTCATGCCTGTGCCCAAGCCCACGCACGCTGCTGTGCGCACCTCGCCATGCAGCATCAGAGGGATGTGGCCCAGCAGCCATTGCAAGCGCAAATCCACAGGTGCCGTCGATGCTTCGGGCTTGCCGTTGACCCAGATGCTGCGGATCAAAGTGCCATCATCCGCGTAGCCTTCGGAGACACGCACGCTGGTGTGGGCATCGTGCCCTGTATGCAGGGCGCGCGCCATGGTGCGCTCGTCTCCGGGCCAGAGTGTTTGCGTGGCGAGCACCAACGCCACTGCAGCAGCCGCCGCGTGCCAAACCCAGCGCTCGCGTGCCACCCACCAAGCTGCCAGCAAGGGCAGGCACAACAGCACAGCCATCGCCACGCGTGGACCTGCATGCGGCATCAGCACAAAGCCCGTGACTAGGGCGCCAAGTACGCAACCGGCTCCATTCCAGGCATACAGCCGGGCCACCGAGTGAGCCGGATCTACATGCGGTTGGGCGCGTGCGAGCTCGTGCGCAGCAGCGGGAAACGCCGCTCCAAACGCGACTGCTGGCGGCAAGATGGCCAAGCCAGCCCACAAGGCATGCACCAGCCAGACACGCGTCAGGTCATCTCCTTGCGGCAAGCGGTTCACAAGCCCGGACCACAGATCATCCACACCCAATTGCAGCCGCAGCGCCAACAAGCCGCCCAGGGCTAAGGCCGGTACGAGCAGCAGGGCTGTCAACAATACTTTACGGGCATGTTCCGGGTCGCGCACCAAGGTCCGTGCAGCTAGTGCTGTGCGCGCACGCCGTCCCGCCAGTTGACGCGCTCCCAGAGCGAGGCCCAGCAAGAACACACACAACACGATCGCAAAGGCATAGACCGACGCTCCTGTTACAGTCGTCAGCAAGCGTGTAGCCAACACTTCCAATCCAAGACTTGTTGCGCCGGTCAGGAAGGTCACGCCATACAACACATGCCAACGCGCAGGCTTGGCCGCTCCGTCCAAAGCGGTGATGGTGCTGTCGCGTTCACGCAGTCCACGCAGGCACCACAAAGCTGCCAGCGCCGCGCAGGCTTGTGCGCCAGCCGCGGCCCACGCAGTGCCATGGAAGCCGAGGTTGGGAAACAGGGCAAAGGGAGCCAGCAACGCACCCAGTGCTGCACCTAGCGTGTTCGCACCATAGAACGCGCCGGTCTCGCTGCTGGTCTCGACTCCGTCGCGAATCGTCGCCCGCGCAAGGAAGGGGACTGTTGCGCCCATCGCAATCGTCGGCGGGAGCAAGCAGGCACTGGCAATCAGCGCGCGCAGCCACATCTCGCCTTGCGGTTCGAAGGCGACCAGCACACTAGGCAAGGCCGCCGCCCAGATAGCGATGAACAGCTCGAGAGCTGCGAACCATGTGTGCGGGGCGGTGGTGCGTGCGGCTCGGCGGGCCCACAGATGCGCGCCGAGCGCCAGTCCACCGAGGAACACAGCCAGTGTCAGCGCCATCGCCGACGCGTCGCTACCCAACACACGCGCGAGGAGCCGTGTCCACGTGACTTGATGGACAAGGGCACTGAGCCCAGTGACAAAGACGATGGCGTCGGTGAGGCGCATGGGACTTGCCAGCTTGCGCTGGCTACGCAGAGGATAGAATCGGCGCACGGTGCAGACACAGGCTGGCGTGGAAGGAATCGTGTGTGCCCTTGCTGGCGAGCTGGGGTTGTGGGCGCGGCGTGTGCGCTCGCGTCAGCAGGTCTTGGGCCTCGAAGTGTTGGAGTTGGACGCGCCGCGGCCTGCGCGCGCCGTCATCTGCGGCATCGGCAAAGTCGCCGCAGCGCGTGGCGTGGCGGCCCTATGCCATGCCAGTCCAGCGCCTTTGGGGCGACTGTGGGTGGTGGGCACCTGTGGGGGCTTGGTCGCCAGCCTTCCGGTCGGGACCCTCGTGCACTGCACGCGGGCGGTGCAGGCCGACCTAGGCGTGCGCGCCGGTCGTGAGCTCGAGGCCGATGCTCGCTTGCGTGCCGCATGGCAAGCCGTTGCGCCCGGTCCCGAGGCTCACTTCTTGACCGCCGATCGCGCAGTTCTCTCGCCGTTGCGCCGTTTTCGGCTTACGCGGGCGTGGCCCGGACCGGCCGTCGCCGACATGGAGACGGCGGCGGCGGCGGCCGTGGCAGCCGGATGTGGAATTCCTTTCGCGGCCCTGCGGGCGGTCACCGACCGTGCCGGCTGGTTCGGAGGATCCACCTTCCGGGCCAACTACGAAACTCAGGGGCCCCGTGCGGCCGATACACTTCTGCCCCTGTGGGAGAAGCTCGTCTGACGACTTCTCCGGCATCAGGCGTCCCCGCTTGAAGTCCAACACTCCCCAAGAGATCGAGTCGTCGTCGGCCGCGTGGCGGAGGGCCGAAGCATGACTGTGCTGGGCACGGCGCTGCGGCGCAACTTCGAGCCGGTGATGTTGTCGGCGCAGGTGCTCGTGGACCTCGCGGTGCTGATCCTCTCGTGTTGGATCGGCTATGAGATTGGTCAGCGCGTAGGTGGTGTGCCTACCGAGTTGGCTGCCGATCTGCAGTGGCGCCACACACAGCTGTACAAGGAGCTCTCCGCTCTGATTTGCGCGGTGTGCTTGGTCACCTTCCACGCCTTCGGGATGTACAGCCCGGTCAAGTCGCTCTTGAACATGAACGAGTTCAAGGCGGTGGTGAAGAGTGTGATTGTGTCGTTCTTCGTGCTCTTCACGCTGATCGTGTACTTGCACAGCACCTGGCAGGCGCCGTCAGGCACGCTGTACGAGATCATTGTGCCGCTGCACCGTGTGATTGATCTCGACATCAATCCGAACTCCATCTCGCGCGTCACCTTGCTCGTCACCTTCTTGACGATTTTGGGCGCGATGATGATCAGTCGCTTCATCAGCTTCCGCGTCATTCAAGCCTTGCACCGCCGCGGCGTCGGCAACCGTAACGTGTTGATCTACGGCGCGGGTGCCACCGGGCGCAAGCTGCAGCGCAAGTTCATGCTGGTGCCCACGCTGGGCTTGAACTTGGTCGGCTTCGTCGATGATGACCCGGCCTTGCACGGCACGATGGTCGAGCGCTCGCGTGTGTTGGGCGGTTATGCGGACCTAGAGCGCTTGATCATGATGCACAAGGTCAGCGAGGTCTTCGTCGCCATGCCGGAACAGGACGAAGCGCGCGTGATGCGCATCGTCGAGTTGTGCGAACGCACCGGGACTGTCTACAAGGTCGTGCCGCGTTTCTGGCAGTTGATGCAGTTCAAGGTGCGCATCGACAATTTGGATTCCATCCCCCTGATTGTTCGCCCCGAACGCGGCAACAGCGTGTTGGGAGGCATCGCCAAGCGCGCCTTTGACATCGTGTTCTCCGGTCTGGTGATCGTGGCTTTGGCGCCGGTGTTCGTGCTGACTGCAATCCTGATCAAGAAGCAATCGCCAGGGCCTGTGTTCTTCAAGCAAGTACGCATCGGCCGTGATGGTCAGCCGTTTACCATGTGGAAGTTCCGCACCATGCATGTGCACATGGGTGGAGACGCACCTACGCCAAACTCGCCGTACGATCCGCGTGTCACCAAGATTGGGCGCGTGTTGCGGCGCTACTCGCTGGATGAGCTGCCGCAGTTCTTCAATGTGTTTGGTGGCAGCATGAGTGTAGTCGGGCCCCGGCCCGAAATGCGCTTCATCGTCGATGGTTACGGTCCGTTTGAGCGCGAGCGCTTGCGCGTCAAGCCGGGCATCACGGGCTTGTGGCAGATCAGCTACGCGCGCGCTGCAGCCATTCACGACAACCTCGATTACGACCTGTACTACATCGAGAACCAGTCGTTCCTCCTCGACTTGGTCATCACGGTGCTGACAGTCTTTGCCGTGGTCAAGGGGACTGGCGCGTACTGAGGCCATGCGCGTCTTGCAGGTCATGGAGTGCACGATTGGTGGCACACGCCGCCACATCGTTGATGTGTGTGCGGGATTGGCTCAGCGCGGGGTGGATACACATTTGGTCGCGTCGACGCTGCGTCAAGCTGATTTTGCCGACGATCTGCACGCCTTGGAGGCTTGTGGAGTGCGCGTGACACGCTTGCCGATGGTGCGTGAGATGGCTCCCCTGCAGGATGCCCGTCATTTGCTGGCTTTGACGCGCCTCATCGAACGCGAGCAACCGGATATCGTTCATACTCACTCCAGCAAGGCTGGCGCGCTCGGGCGCTTGGCGTCTCTTGCGGCTGGTACCGGTGCGCGTGTGCACACGCCACATACCTACAGCTTCTTGTTCGATGCCATGTTTGGCTCACTCAAACGGCGCCTGTACTTTGACATCGAGCGTGCGCTGGCGGGCAGCTCGCAGGCGGTCGTTGCGGTGGGGGCTTCCGAGGCCCAGACCATCAAGAAGAGCGGCGTGTGCGACCCGGCGCGTGTGCACACCATTCCCAATGGCGTGCGCGTACAGGATCTTGCTCGTCAAGTGCCCTTGACGCGGTCCGAGCTTGGTGCGCCCGAAGGCGTGCCATTGCTTCTGGTCGCTGGCTTGTTGAATGTCGCCAAGGGACAAGATCTGGCGATCCAAGCCTTGCGCGCGCCTGCCTTGCGCACAGCCCATCTGCTGGTGGTGGGGCATGGGCCGTGGGAGGTGGACTTGCGCGCCTTGGCTCAACGCGCGGGTGTCGCAGAACGGGTGCATTTCTTGGGTTGGCGTAGCGACCTAGCGCGCATCTACGGGGCGGTGGATTGGTTGCTTCTGCCCTCACGCTGGGAAGCGATGCCCTATGTCGTCCTTGAGGCGGTTGCTTGCGGCACACCCGTGGTGGCGACGCCTGTAGACGGCGCGCGTGAAATCTTGACCGCCGCTACCTGTGGCGTGCTGTCACCTTCCACGGATCTCGATGCCCTGTCCAGTACTTTGGACAACGCCTTGCGCTTGCCGGCGCCTACGCGTCTGGCCTACGGCCGCGCTGGCCAGCGCCTTGTCGCGGAGGAGTACTCTGTCGATCGCATGCTGGACAGGCTCCAAGCGCTCTACTCACAAGTCCTGCAGGTGGCCGCATGAAGGTCATCCACTTTGTGACCACACTGGATGTCGGTGGTGCAGAGATGCACTTGCTGCAACAAGTCCGCGGACAAACGGCCCGCGGTGTGCAGTGCACCGTCGCCTACATGAAAGGCGAAGGGGCCTTGCGTGCGGACTTCGAGCGTGCCGGCGCTGAGGTGCATGCTGTGCAAGGTGTGCGGGGTTGGTGGCGCTTTGTGCAGGCCCTGCGGCAACACGATGTGATCCACACGCATCTGCTCAAGGCCGATGCCGTAGGTGCGCTACTGGCGCTGGGTCTAGGCCTGCGTTCCAAGCTCATCGCCAGCAAACACAATGACGAGCGCGCGCTGCTCAACCCTTGGGTTGCGCGCGTGCACGGTGTGTTGGGCAACTTGCCCCAGCGCACGATTGTGCTGTCGGATCATGTGGGGCGCTTTGTCGCCGAGCATGGACGCGTAGACCCACGGCGCATTGTGCGCGTGTACTACGGTTTGGACACGACGGCCTTCGAGGCAGCGCAAGCCCAGCGCCAAGTGCACCGCACACGCGTGCGTGCCGAACTTGGTGCTGCTGCGGACGACTTCGTCTACATCTGCATTGCCCGCTTTGCCGCCCAAAAGGCGCACGATGTGCTGCTGCGCGCCTTTGCTGATGCCCACGCACGCGAACCGCGCTTGCGCTTGTGGCTGGCGGGGGATGACCCCTTCGGTGACGGGCGTCAACGCGCCGAGCGTCTGGCCAACGAACTGCAGCTGGGCAGCGCGGTGCGCTTTCTCGGCATCCGGCGCGACATCCCGCAGCTCTTATGCGCCGCTGATGCCTTCACCATGGCCTCGCTATGGGAAGGCTTGGGGCTGGTGTTCCTCGAGTCCATGACCATGGGCCTGCCCGTGGTCAGTACCACCGTGTCGGCTATCCCAGAGGTGGTGCAGCATGGCCGCATGGGCTTGTTGGTGCCGCCCGCGGATGCGGAGGCGCTGGCGGGGGCCTTGGTCGCCGTGGCCCACGATGAAGGCTTGCGGGCAAGCGCGGCCCAGGCTGGTCCGTTGTGGGTGCGGGAACGCTTTTCCATCGATCGCATGGTCGAGGAGACCCTGGCGGTGTACTCCCAAGCGATCGGTATCCACTTTGACGGGCGCCGCGACCGATAAGCCACACGTGGTTCCCGAATCCGACCCCCACACCGACCGTCGCAACACCGATCGTCGGGAGCGCCCTACGCCGCGCTTGTCGCGCTACTCCTTCTTTGGAGGGCGCCGCCGCGGCCCACGCCGTGCACACGAGATTCAAGGGGCCTTTGTGGACCTGTATGAGCCGCGGTTGCTGTTGCTGGTGCTCTGGACGGCGCTGCTCAACCTGTTCGACACGTTCTTCACCATCGTGCACCTCCAGCACGGCGGGGTCGAGTTCAACCCCGTGGCCGAGCAAATGCTGCTTTCGGGCCGGGCGTCCTTCGTCATCTCCAAGGGGTTGGTGATCGGTCTGGCGCTGCTGGTCCTGACCATTCACAAGAACTATCCCATTGCGCGCGTAGGCCTCAAGATCGCCGCGGCTGCGTACACGTTGCTCGTGGCCTACCACCTCGCGTTGTTCTGGGTTTGAGTGCTTCAGGTTGCGCCTGCGCAGCCTCTACAATCTGGGGCGGAAGATGAAGCAGCCCTCGACGTCCAAGCATGCTATGCAGTCCCTTGCAGCACGAAGCCCGCGCATCGTGATCAGTGGTGGAGCTGGCTTCATTGGTTCGGCGCTGGTGCGTGAGTTGGCCCAAGCTGGTGCCACGGTGCTCGTCATCGATGACTTGTCCAGTGGCCGTCTCGCGCGACTTCCGCAGCATCCGCGTGTCGAGATTCTGATTGCCGATGCTGGCGAGGTGGCGACTTGGCGGCGCGCTTGTGCCCAGCCATGGGATGCCATCGTGCACTTGGCTTCAGTGGTGGGAGTGGACTGCGTGGTTGCCGACCCCGAGCGTTGCCGTGCCGAGAATCAGCGCGGCTTTGACGCCTTGGCGATCGTGTTGGAAGACCAAGGGCGCAGCGCGGGAGTGTGGGCGGCATCCACCAGTGAGGTGTATGCCGAACAAACACTCCCACTGAGTGAGTCCGCTTGCTTGCGCAGCGAGTCGCAAGGCCGTCATGCCTATGCCGCCTCCAAGCTGTACGGAGAACAACGCTTGGCGCAAGCAACACAAGGCCAAGCAACTCTGTTGCGCTTCTTCAATGTGGTGGGCCCCAACCAGAGTGCGGGACAAGGTATGGTGTTGCCGCGTTTCGTGGAGCGTGCACGCCAAGGCCAGGCGCTGACCATCTATGGTGATGGTTCGGCGGTGCGCACCTTCGCTCATGTGGATGAGGTGGCACGCAGTTTGGCGTGGTTGGTGTTGCGCCAGTTGGAAGGCTTGATTCAAGTGGGTGGAGCAATCAATCTGGGCGGCGCGGCGGTGTCCAGTGTTTTGGACATGGCCTCGGAAGTGCAGCGCTGCGCGGGACGAGTGTTGGACATCGAGCATTTGTTGCCGCGCATGGGCGAGGTCCACCAGCGCGTGCCGGACTTGACGCGCTTGCGGGAACTGGGCGCACCATTGCCGAGTATGGGCTTGTCCGAGATTGTGGCCGATACATGGACACGCCATGGTCATTGGCCGGTCTCTTTGGAATTGTCGACCAAGGAGCCTGCGTGCGCATCGCTCGTGTCCTGACTCGGCTTAACTTGGGCGGACCTGCACGCCAGTGCTTGGCCAGCGATCCGCTGTTGATGAAGGCGGGCTGCACGGTGCGTGTGTACTGCGGCACGAGTGAGGCCGGCGAAGGCGATCTGTACGAAGAGTACCGTGCGCGCGGCATCGATGTGGTGCGCGTGCCAGGCTTGGTGCGTGGCATGGCTCCGGCTGGTGATGTGCGTGCTTGGATGTGGCTGCGCAAGGAACTGCGCGCCTTTGCACCTGATGTGGTGCACACGCATGCGAGCAAGGCCGGTGCGCTCGGTAGGCGCGCGCTCAAGGGTCTGGATCATGTCGCGCGCGTGCATACCTTTCATGGTCATGTGCTCGAGGGGTACTTCCCCGCGCCCGTTTCCAAAGCCATGATCGCGCTGGAAACGCGCGCGGCCGCCCTCACCGATCGCATCGTGGCCGTGTCGCACGCTACGGCGGATGATTTGCTGCGCTTGGGTGTGGTGCAGGACGAACGCCGCTTGATCGTCGTGCCACCCGGCATGGACTTGGATCCGTTGTTGGCGGTGCAAGGGCGCAGTGCAGTGTTGCGTCCTTTGATCGGTGCCGGCGAGCGTGATGTGGTGGTTGGCATCATCGGGCGCCTGGCCGAAGTCAAGCGGCCGGAGTTGGCGTTGGAGGTGTTGGAACTCTTGCACCAGCGCTATCCGCAGCTGCACATGGTGTGGGTGGGCGATGGTGATCAGCGCGGGTTGCTCGAGCGCCGTATCGCGGCCTTGTCGACTACGCTGCAAGCGCGAGCACACATGTTGGGGGCGCGCACGGATATGCCCGCGGTGCTCGCTGATCTGGATGCCGTGATGTTGGTGTCACGCAGCGAAGGGGCTCCAGTCGCCTTGATCGAAGCGGCGGCAGCAGCCAAGCCCGTGTTGGCTACGAACGTGGGCGGTGTGTCGGAGGTGGTCGCCCACGAGCGTACTGGTTGGCTCGGGAATGACATGACGGAGCTCGCGTTTGGCTTGTCGCAATGGCTTGACACGCCCCAGATCCTGACGGCTACGGGCCAGCGGGCACGCTTGCGCGTGCAAGCACGCCACTCTGCCCAGCACTTGGCCGATCGCCTGTTGGAGATCTACCGCATCGTCGTGAAGGAGCGTACATGCGCCTCTTGATGGTGTCTGGAGATCGTCAGGTTGTCGTCGGCGAGCAAGGTCCGTTTTATGCGATGCAGCGCGAGTTTTCGCGTCATTTCGAACGCATCGATGTGCTTGTACCCAAGCCCGATCGTCCGGTTTGCTTGACAACCATCTGGGATCGTGTGCACTTCCACCCAGCGCCTGTGCAGCGCTTGGGGATGGCACCTTGGATTGCTCGTGCAGGAGCGCGACTCCTGAGCTCCTACGGAGCGGATCTGATCGTCAGCCACGACTACGGTTGGTTCTACAACGGCATCGGCAGCGCGTGGTTGTCCCAAGCCAGCGGTGTGCCGTATCTGTCCGAGCTACACCACGTGCCCGGCCATCCTGTGGCCGCGAATCTGAAAGAACGTTTCGACAAAGCCATTGCCCAAGTCTATGTGCGTTGGGCTTGTGAACGGGCCAAGGCGTTTCGCGTCGTCAATCACGACGAGATGCCCGCGTTGTTGCGCAGCTGGGGCGTGCCCGCAGGCATGATTCGTGTGTTGCCCTCACTGTACATCGACTTGGACACTTTCCGCCCTGTGTCGACTCCGGCCGAAGTGGATGTGCTCTACGTCGGCCGCATGGTGGAGAAC
>Ga0255088_1001107_pt1 | contig 10794 bp, 5 predicted proteins | sample Colum_Miss_RepB__2_FD_188587 | JGI IMG/M metagenome (GOLD analysis project Ga0255088, IMG submission 188587) | Freshwater microbial communities from Columbia River, Oregon, United States - Colum_Miss_RepB_8d | ecosystem: Environmental > Aquatic > Freshwater > River | place: USA: Oregon...
GGATGCGCGCGGTCAGTACGGAGATTGGTTCATCTACACCGACGCGCAGAATGTCTTCCAACGTGCGCCGCTCGGCACAGCGACCTCTACCGGTGGCAAGGTGTTCCGCGTCGATTTCCGCGAAGGCCGTGCCAAGAGTTTTGTCTACGGGCCGCTCGATCAAAAGAAGATTGGCGAAGCGCGCGAGGAACTAGCAGAGATCGCCGACAAGCTCGGTCGCCCGGGCTTGTCCGATGCGCGTGTCGATGAGCTGCGTGCTCGCCGCGAGCAGTTGGACCAGACGATCTTGCCGCGCTTGCTGGCCTTGGACGGCACCGAAGAAGGGCGTGTGTCACTTCCGCTTGACATCACCGCCGATGGTGAGGAGTGGAAGGTGGCGATCGGTGGCCAAGAGCAACGCCTGGCGGTGGGGCAGTGGTCCGATTGGTACCGACTGACCTTTGAGATCGATCCGTTGCTGAAAGTGCGTGCCATCACGCGCGCCAAGGTCACCAAGGGCAAGCCGTTTGAGCTGTATGTGGACATGCTGCATCTCGATCCTGCCGACGCACCGCGCTGGCAGGCGGTGTCGCGTCCGCACAACTTTGGTGCGGACCTCTGCGAACAAATCGGCGAGCCCTACGAGACGGTCGGTTGGGCTTGCATCACCATGCCGCTTAAGGACCGGCGCATTGACGCCGTGACCTTCCTGCAAGACATCGAGTTCACCGCCCGCTGTCGCGAGAAGTTGATCATGGGCGCACTCGAGCGCGGAGCGCGCTTGGTGGTTGGCATCGAGAGCACTCCGGATCGTGTGCAGCACATGCTCTATCACCTCGATGATGCCGAGCATCCGGGACATGATCCCGAGTTGGCCGCCACGAAGACTCTGTTCTTTGGCCGTGAAATCGAGCTGCGCGATGCCATCGAGCGCTCGTACGAACAGATGGACGAGCTGGTGGGCAAGGTCATGGCCAAGCTCGCGCCCAACGACATCTTGCTGGTGGTCGCGGACCATGGCTTCCAGTCCTTCCGCCGTCAAGTGCACTTGAACACCTGGTTGGCTCAAGAAGGCTACTTGGCGCTGCGCGATGGCGTCTCGCTCGGTGATGCGGGCGACATTGGTGCGTATGTCGACTGGACACGCACGAAGGCGTACGCGATCGGTCTGGGCACCATCTACCTGAACTTGCAGGGACGCGAACGTCTGGGCACCGTGGCTCCTGAAGACGCGCCCGCGTTGTTGGATGAGTTGATCGCGAAGCTCAAGGCGATGAAGGACGGCAACGGCTCGCCGGTGCGCACGGTGTACAAGTTGGCCGACATTCATTCGGGCAAGCATCTGGAAGACGAAGCGGAACTCTGTGTGGGCTTCGAAGGCGGTTGGCGTGCCTCGTGGGCCACGACGAGCGGCGGCATTCGCTTGAGCGAGCAAGACGGCAAAGTCGTGCCTGCTTCGCCCTTCGAGGACAACTTGAGCCCGTGGTCCGGCGACCATGTCTCGGTCGCAGGCGACTTGGTGCGCGGCATCTTCTACAGCAATCGCAGCGTCACGCTGCCGCCGGAGGGACCTGATCTGTTGCACCTCGCGCCCACCGTGTTGACGCTGCTTGGTGTGCCCGTGCCCGCGCAGTGCGATCGTCCCGCTTTGCCTGTGCAGCGGTAAGACCTCACAGCGATGACCATGCACTCACTGCGCCCAACTGAGCTCAAAGCCCGCCTCGATGCGGGCGAGCAGCTGGTGCTGTTGGATGTGCGTGAGCCCGAGGAGCATGCCCTCGGTGTCTTGCCGGGCTCGACCTTGTTGCCGCTTTCGGAACTGTCGTTGCGGGTCCAAGAGCTCGACCCGGAGGCCCCCACGGTGTGCATCTGTCACCACGGGGTGCGCAGCGCCTCGGTGGCCAGCGCCCTGGACCGTTTGGGCTTCGAATCCGTCTGGAACCTCGTGGGAGGCGTCGAGCGGTGGTCGCGAGAGGTGGACCCGAGCTTCCCGCGCTACTGAGTTTTGCGCTGTTTGGCGCACATCCTTGACGCGCCCTTAGGCTGCCTAGCTAGAATCCGGGTCTCAAACGCCCGAGTCCGTGTCGCGCCCTGACGCTCGAACGGCCAACAACTCGACGCATACCTAACCCGACTCGCCGCACGCCCAACCTGGTGGTGCGCGACTTCTCAACCCGAGACCTCTCCCTTGCCGGCGCCTATGCGCCGTGCGCTTCAGCGACTCTCCATGACGAATCAAGATCTCATCGAACGCATCACTCGCTCTCTCGCTTACATGTTGCGCCACCAGCCCGAGGAGTTCGACCTGCGCGTCGACCAATACGGCTGGGCGGATCTGGGTGAGGTCGTCCATGCGCTTACTGAAAAGCTGGGCGAGCCTATTGAGGCCGCTGATGTGCAAGCCGCTGTCGACTCCGGCGACCGTCGCCGCTACGAAGTGCGCGAAGACAAGGTGCGTGCGCTCTATGGTCACTCGATCCCGATCGAGCCCGGTGAGCCGAGCGAACCGCCCGAGGCCGTCTATGTAGGCGTGTCACGCCCCGATGCCGAACGCGCGCGCCGTCACGGTCTGCGCAGCGGCCGTCGCCGCTTCCTGCACCTCGCGGCGAGCGAAGAAGATGCCGTCGAGATGGGGCGTCGCTTGGGCCGCGAGTACGCGGTGGTGACCGTGCGTGCACGCGAAGCCAGCGCTGCTGGCATTCACTTCTACGATCGCTACTCGCTGTGGTTGTCGGACCCGGTGCCCACCGAGTTCCTCGATGTGGGCGAGGTGCGCACCGATGGCTTCGAGCTCGAGCGTCGTCCGCAAGCTCCGCGTGATGACCGCCGTCCGCACCGTCATGAGCGCCATGAGCGTGGTGGAGATCGCGGTGGTGAGCGCCGCGAGCAGCGTCCTGCTGCTGCGCAAGCGGCCAAAGTGCACGCCAGTGGCGAGTACGATTCTGGACGTGATTCTGGGCGTGATGCTGACGCACCGCGCGAGGACGTAGGCGCTGCGGATGAGCGTGGTGGCGATAGCCGTCGCCGTCGTCGCGGTCGTCGTGGTGGCCGTGGCCGCCGCGAGGGTGGTGAAGGTGGTGGCGAGCAAGGCGAGATGCGCGACCAGCCGCGCGAAGCGTCGCGCGACCAGTCGTGGGGTGATGAAGGTCCGTCGGATGCGCGTCGTGACGAGCCGCGCCGTGACGAGCGCCCGCGCAGCGATCGCGGCCCGCGCGACGACTATCGTCGTGATGAGCCTCGCCGTGAGGAACCCCGTCGCGACGAACCCCGTCGCTTCGATTCACGCCGAGATGAACCGCGTCGTGATGAACCGCGCCGTGACGATCGCGCGCCGGCACGCGCTGGGCGTGATGAGCCGCGCCGTGATGATCGTGGCCCGCGTGACGACTACCGTCGCGACGAGCCCCGTCGTGATGATCGTGCCCGTGATGATCGTCCCCGTGACGACTACCGTCGTGACGAGCCGCGTCGCGAAGAGTACGGCTACTCGCGCGATGATCGTGGTCCGCGTGATGAGTACCGTCGTGACGAACCGCGCCGTGACGAACCGCGCCGTGATGATCGCGGCCCGCGTGACGACTATCGCCGTGACGAGCCCCGTCGCGATGAACCGCGTCGCGATGAACCGCGTCGCGATGAACCGCGTCGCGATGATCGTGGTCCGCGCGATGAGTACCGCCGTGACGAACCGCGTCGTGATGAGCCGCGTCGTGACGAGCCGCGTCGTGAGGAGCCGCGTCGTGAGGAGCCGCGTCGTGAGGAGCCGCGTCGTGAGGAGCGTGCTCGCGATGATCGTGGCCCCCGCGATGACTATCGTCGCGACGAACCGCGCCGTGATCGCCCGCGCGATGAGTACCGTCGCGACGAACCGCGCCGTGATGAGCCTCGTCGTGACGAACCGCGTCGTGATCGTCCTGCACGCGCCGAGCGTAGCTGGGGCGACGAGCCGCGTCGTGATGAGCCGCGCCGTGACGAACCCCGCCGTGACGAACCGCGTCGTGACCGCCGTGACGAGCGTCCCGTTCGTGACGATGGTGGCGGTTTCGGCATGGGCCTCGACGAAGAGCGTTCGGCTCCGCCGCCGGCTCGCCCGATGGCGCCTGCCCGTCCGGTCCCGCCGCCCGCAGCAGCTCCGGCTCGCCCCGCGCCCCGTCCGGCTGCTTCTGAGTCCAGTGACGACTTCGGTCTAGGCATCGACTGAGACCGCCACGCGGCTCGAACTATGTCTCCTGCGCGCCCGTCGCTAGCCTGCCCCTCCACTTGGGTGCAGGAACGCGATGGGCGCACTCGTTTTGCGTGTGAGCCCGCGGAACGCGAGGTTCTGGCGCAACTCGGTTTCAGTTTGCGAGGCACGCCGCGCTACAGCACTAGCGGCTTGATGGGGCGAGCGCCGTTGTTGGCGTTGGATGAGCACCGCCTTGTGCGACGCTTTCGCCACGGCGGTTTGTTGCGCGGTGTGCGCGGCGAGCGCTACTTCGATGCGGAGCGTCCCTTCCGCGAAGCAGCCTTGGCCGAGGAACTGCAACGCCGTGGCGTGCCGACTGCGCGTGTGCTGGCGGCGCGCGCCCAAGCCTTGCGCTTCGGTGGCTGGCGTTTGGAGCTCGTCGTGCGTCGTATTCCAGAGGCGCGTGACATGGGCGTACTCATGGAGAACGCTCGGGCGCGCGGTGAACGGCTGCCGGGTGTTTTGTTGCGCGCTGTCGGCGCTCTGGTGCGACGCATGCATGACCAGGGCTTCTTGCATGCGGACTTGCAACCGAACAACTTGCTCGTGGTCGGCGAGCCTTCAAGCGCACAGTTGGTCGTGTTGGATTTGGATGGCTCGGCCTTTCACACCGCCTTGAGTCTGGAACAGCGCGCGGCCAATCTTGCTCGCTTCGTGCGTTTCATCCTGCGGCGTGAAGCGCGCGATGGCCTCAGTTTGACCCGCACTGATTGGCAACGCCTGTTGGCCGGGTATGAGCCCGATGCGCACGCGCGCGCAGCCTTGCGGCCGCTGGTGCGCGCGAACGTGCGGCGCACGCAATGGTGGCACCGCTTGGGGTGGGCACTGGAAGCATTGCGCGGCGAAAAGCGCCGCTAGACCAGCGACCTGTCAAGGCAAATGGACACGGGGATAGACCGGTCCTTCCGGTGAAATCACCGCTGCGATGAGGGCCTCGGAACGGCGCCGGTGACGATCGCGCAGAGCCGGTGACACGAGTGCTTTGTTCTCCCGGTCCAACTGGCGACGCAGTGCGCGCTCCGCTTCCTTGGCCGGTTTGGGGCGGTCAGCGGAACGCAAGCACATGGCATGCGTGCCCACGATCACCACACGGTCGGTCCATTCGGCACCGTGGCGTTCCATGCTGTGGATGGCACGTTCGCTGGTCTCGAGTGCCTGAGCGTGATTGCCCGAGGCGTGCTCAATGCGCGCGCGCAAAGCGATGGCCAGTTGAGCCACGCGCGCCAAGCCTAGATCGGCGGCCATTTGCTCGGCGGACTCTATGGTCAAGAGCGCTTCGGGGTCATCGACCTCCCACAACAAGATGCCGAGGAACAGAGTCGACAGTGCTTCGCCGCGTCGGTCCTCGATTTCACGAGCCAAGAGTTGCGCCTCGCGCAACAGTGCTTGTGCTTCCTCTGGACGATCAATGTCGAGCATGAGCCAGCCCAAGCGCGCGGTCGTTTCGCACAAGAGCCGGCGTTCCCCTGCAGCGCGCGCCAGGTCAAGTGCCTGACGGGCTGCGGCCAGAGCACGCGCAATGTCGCCTGCGCTCTTGTACACGCGTGAACGCACCAAGTGCGCACCTGCCAAGGCACCAGGCAAGGACCAGGTGGTGTCCGAGCGCAGCAAGCGCAGCGCTTCCTCGGTCTGTTCGAGCGAGGCTTCCAAACGGTCTTCCAGCACGCCCACCGTAGCCAGTTGGAGCAGCGCGAGGGCTCGCTGTGGTGCTACGACGGCGCGATCGCGTGCTCGTTCGGCCAAGCCACGCGCATCGACCAAGTTGCCCACATGGCTCTGCACGGCCGACAAGCGGCGCAGGGCTTCACTGTGCTCCAACTGTGCTCCGGCGCGCTCCAACAGGTCGACAGCGTTCTTGTACAGGCCGCGTGCCAGCCCGTATTGGCCTGTGGCCACCGCATAGCGACCATGCAGCAAGTAGACACGGCCCGCTGACTCGGGATCGGCACTTGGGTCGATGTCCAGCTGGGCTAGTTTCTCCAACAATTCGCGCTGGTCTTCGCGCGTGCCCAGACGATCCGCAGCATCGGCGGCGGCTTCGAGCAAACGAATGCGAAGCTTGTCACCTGTACTTGACGGCGTGCTGCTCTCGCTGCGTTGCACGGCATCGACAGCTTCCAAGCCCCAGCGTGCAAGCGGTGCTACGCGCTGCGGTTGGCCGCTGCGCAGCAACTGCGCAACGAGAGAGGGGAGCTCTTCCAATAGCTCTACATGCGCACCGGCGGAGCGCAGGTGAAAGGCGCGTTGGTACGAGCCCTCGATGGTGTTGCTCTCGGCCTGCAGCGCGGCAGCGGCAGCTGCATGCAACCGCTCGCGCTGTTCCTTGGAAAGGGTGCGGTACAACGCTTCGCGCAAGGCCGGACGGGAGAAGCGATAGCGTGCACCGCTCACCACCAACCAACCCAAGCGCACGAAGCGCGCTAAGAGTTGATCCAGATCCGCGCGTGATGTGCCGGGAAAACAAGCTAGGAGGAACTCGACTTCCATGCGCCCCCCGACGACGGCGAGTCGACGCAGCCACGCGCGATCGAGCGCCGGCAGAGCTTTGTAGCTGTCTTCGATGGCTTTGCGCAGCGACTTGGGCAAGGGCAACGCTTCGGGAGCGATCGCCAGCTCCAAACCGCCGCCATCGGGATGCGGCCGTGCTTCTGCGCGCGACACCAATCCGCGCAACAGTTCGACGATCAGGCCGGGATTGCCACGGCTGCGCTGCCAGAGCGTGTAGGCCAGTCGCAAGCGCGGAGCACCGTGGTGGAAGAGACGCTTCACCATCAACAACACATCGTCTTCGGATAGCGGCGCAAGCTCGAGTGTGGTGGTGGGCAACTGGGCGGCCAAGCGAGCAATGGGGCCTTCGCCGGGGGCGCGGTCGTGGGCGTCGCCGTCTCCACGCAACCCGAGCAACAACAAGGCCCGTGCTTCGGGTGCCTCGCGGGCCCACAAGCGCAGCGTTTCCAGCGTGTCGTCATCCGCCTTGTGCGCATCATCAAGGTGGATGCACACACTGCGCGCACGCGACAAGGCTGTGAGCCACGCAGCCAAAGCCACCGGTGCGGCCATGGCGGATGCTTCCGAGCTGTCGACCTCTTCGCTAGCCAGCAGTGCAAGCAAGGTTTGCGTCACGCGCGGTGGCACGAGGTGATCGAGTTCCTCGCGCTCGCGTACCGTGGGACGCGCACCGCTCGGCAGCCGCAGGAAGCGCTCGAGCAAGCGCAACATCGGTTGCCCCGCCCGGACTTCCTCGGCTTCTCGACAGCGTGCGTATAAGTAGAGCGGGGGATCCATACGCGTGCGCAGGCGCGCGATGAACTCGCTGACCAAGCGCGACTTGCCCATGCCTGCGCCGCCGAGAATCAGGGCCAAACGCAAGCCATCTGAGGTGGCGGTCCAGGCTTCTTCCAAGCGCTCTAGCATCGTCTCGCGGCCGACGAGCGGCACGAGTGCGCGTGACTCAGCCTCGGCTGAGGCACTGCGGCCTGCGGCTTGAGTGAAGTCGAGTGTGCTCCTCCACCAAGTTCCCGTTTCGCCTTCGGTGTAGCGTTGGGCCAGTTCACTCGCAGATGGCCTGCGCTCTGCTTCACGCGCCAAGGCTTCGGAGAGGACGCGATCAAAGAACGGCGAGATGTGCGGCACAAGGCGCGAGGGCGGCGGACAGCGTGCGGCCACAATCGCAGCCAACACACGATCGGCACTGGGCTTCTCGATGGCTGCACGGGCGACAGCACCACTGGAACCCAAGCTGTCGAAGAGCGGATCACGCATGTCCGAACGACTGGACACTTGCGTTGCCGCTGCCCGCACGAAGGGGTGCACTCCGGTCGCCAGTTCATAGCCCACTACCGCGAGAGCAAACACATCGCTTGCAGCGTCACCGGCCGAACCACGGGCCATCTCGGGCGCAAGGTAGGCAATGGAACCAGGTCTGCGATCCTGCGCCGGATGATCGGTGCGGCGGGCGAAGCCCAGATCCAACAGCACCGCTTGACCTTCTTCGTCCAAGCGGATGTTCTCGGGCTTGATGTCGCCGTGCATCCAATGCGCGGAGTGCAAGGCCGCCAGCCCCTCGTAGGCGCGCCGCAAGATGGCACGCACGCGTGGCTCGGCGAGCGCGCCCTGCGCCTCTTCGAGCAGAGTGCGCAGCGTCGGGCCACCGACCCATTGCATCGCCAGCCAGCGGCCCTCGGGACCATCGCCCGTGGCGTAGACCCGCACGACCGCGGGATGTCGCACGGCCATACCAGCACGGACTTCGTTGTCCACCTGCCGGAGCAGCTCCGCGTGCTCGTGCAAGTGCGGATGGATCAACTTTACGGCGAGTTGCGTACCCGCCGGGCAATCAGGCAGGTCGCGTAACAGCACGGCCTGCCAGACGCGGCCACTGGCTCCGCTGCCCACCTCGCGCACGAGGCGAAACGGTACTTGCTCAGCCGCCATCGGCCGGCGGCTCCGCAGGTTGCGCGGTCTGCTTCTCGATGGTCAGGGGCTTGAGCAACTCTTTGTCGAGCAACTCCCACACCGGCGTGGTGTCAAAGCGCACACGCGGAGCATCCAGCGCATTGCCAGCACTCTGAGCAGCCGCATCTGCGAAGCCTTTGAACTCTTCCGGGATAGGCAGCTCGGCCGGCATGCCGGAGACGCGCACGCCTTCGAGCGCCACTTCCATGGCGAGAGTCTTGGAACCCACATCGACCACGGCGCGTTTCACGCAGGTCAACTTGAGCAGCGCCTTCTCCAACCGCTTGGCGATCGCCTCATCGAGCGTGCCCTCGAGGCGCCAAGTGAAGGAGTGGACGACGAGCTTGCCAATGTCTCCACGCCCGAATGGTTGTCCAAGTTTCTTGACACGGTCCGCGATCTGTTCGGCGTCCAGTTTACTTGGCACATGGAAGAACTGGCTGAAGCCCAGCAAGGTCTCACACCAGCGCAAGTCGGCACTGGTGCCGAGCAACCAATCGCGCGAGCTGAGTCCGAAGGCCCCGCCCTGGCCTCCAAAGTTCTGTTGCGGTCCTTGGAAACAGGTTGCGGCCACTTCATCGGCCTTGAACCCGCCGCGCTCCAGAGCGCGTTCGACATCCTTCTTCTTGACCGTGGCTGGGGCCTCGACTGCGAGGAACTGCAGCTTCGGTCGCGAGCTGGTCGACACCGGACCATAGGTGATGCGGCACAGCGCCTTATCGCTCTTCAACTCCTGGAAAGCCTTTGTCAAAGCCTCGGGCTTGGCCTCGCCTTCGACGGCGAAGAAGTGCTGCACCGCCACCGGGCGTTCGGCCGGATAGAGGTCCACATCCTTCATCAGCTCGGTCATCGACGGCACGCGCGGCATACGCGGCTGCTGACCACCTTGTCCACCCTGACCGCCTTGTCCGGCCTGAGGGGGGAGCACAGCAACAGCTACACACAGGAGGGCGTTGGCGAACATAAGGCCCCAAGTTTGCCATAGCCCACCTCCAGTTGCAGCGTATGACCCGCTGGAGCTGAACCCTTGATGCTGGACTCAGGTCAGGGGATCATGCCTCCTGCGTGCTGCACGCATCCGCGCGCCACGCGCCCCACGCACCGCTAGAGGCTCTCCGTGACCTTCGTCGTTTACAACACGCTCACTCGCCACAAGGAACCGTTCCGCCCGCTCGAGAGTGGCGTGGTGCGCATGTACAACTGCGGCCCGACTGTGTACGGCCGTGCGCACATCGGCAACTTCCGCGCGTACATCTTTGCGGACACTCTGCGGCGCTGGTTGGAGTGCTCGGGTGTGACGGTCAAGCAGGTGATGAACATCACCGATGTCGGACACTTGCTGGACGACGCCGACGAAGGCGAAGACAAGATCGAGTCGCAGGCCAAGAAGGAGAATCGCGATCCATGGGAGATCAGCCGTCATTGGACGCGGCTCTTCATGGAGGACATTCACAAGCTCGGGATCGAGCCGGCGATGGTCTACCCGAAGGCCAGCGAGCACATCCCCGAGATGGTGGAGATGATCGAAGGTTTGCTCCAGAAGGGCTACGCCTACCAAGCTGGTGAGGATGTCTACTTTGAAGTGGCGCGCTTCCCGCGCTATGGCCGGCTGTCGGGCAACACGGTCAGTGATCTAGACGCAGGTGCGCGTATCGAAGTACGCGAAGAGAAGCGTCATCCCGCGGACTTTGCGCTGTGGAAGAGTGACGCGCGCCACATCATGAAGTGGCCCACGCGCTTTGGTGAACACGGGTTCCCGGGCTGGCACATCGAGTGTTCGGCGATGGCACGCAAGCACCTCGGTGATCGCATCGACATCCACACGGGCGGGGAAGACAATGTGTTCCCGCACCACGAATGTGAGATCGCCCAGACGGAGTGCTTCACCGGTGCGCCCTTCGCGAACTATTGGATGCACACCAAGTTCCTGCAGGTCGATGGCGGCAAGATGAGCAAACGCCTCGGCAACTGCTACTCCATCGACGATGTGGTGGCCAAGGGCTATGAGCCGCGCGCCTTGCGCTTCTGCCTGTTGCGTGGTCAGTACCGCACACCCTTGAACTTCACTTGGGCCATCATGGACGAGTCGAAGAGCGTGCTGGAGAACCTGGATGATTTGGCCGCGCGCTTGCGCC
>Ga0255088_1001119_pt1 | contig 10686 bp, 26 predicted proteins | sample Colum_Miss_RepB__2_FD_188587 | JGI IMG/M metagenome (GOLD analysis project Ga0255088, IMG submission 188587) | Freshwater microbial communities from Columbia River, Oregon, United States - Colum_Miss_RepB_8d | ecosystem: Environmental > Aquatic > Freshwater > River | place: USA: Oregon...
GCTTCCTGCTTCTCAGCGTCCTCGATGGCGGTGCGGAGGGTGTCTATGACCAGATCAATGTGCCCAACAGGAACGCCGGTGGCTTCGATGTCGTACAACGCCTCCAGCGCCTGTTTCATTGCTTCAATCATCGCTTCATCCCCCTGATGTAGATGGCAAAGCTACTGACAGTGTCAGGCCCAAAGGCACCACGGAACCTCTCAACAGCCCGGGCCACCTCCTCTAGCACATCGTTGCGGTAGCACATGATGTCATCGTCTTCGGCATCGGCAATCTGCCGCTTGCGCCAGCCCTGTGCCTTCTCGATCTGCTCAAATGCTTCGTCTTCATCTGTTTTCATAGTGATGATCCTCTCTTGGCGCAGGGCCATGTTGCCTTTAAAACCTTAAAAATGATTGTGTCTCCAGTCAGGTGCCTGTCTGCGGGTACGTTGCTCAGGTAATTCTTGACCATGTCGTTGATCTGACCTGCGGTGACATTGCTTGGTGGGCAGTGGACAATGCTTCTACCTGCGTCAAATACTCCTGTGACGTACCCAAGCGCATGCATGCGATCTATAGAATCACCCGTCATGTCACTTAGCAACTTGTTGCCATCAGCAAACTCTGCATGTGCTGAACCACAAAGTGCTAGTAGCACAATGATCTTCTTCATTTGATGGCCCTCAAAACAAAGATGAATGTCTCGTCGCCCTCGTCCACAAACGACGGCTCAAAGTTTGCTGTGTAAATGTTCCTGAAGTCAGACATGGAAGTCTTGCCGACCTGATCTGCGTAGGCTTGTTGGCTCAGGAATACCAAGTTCTCTTTCACCAGGATGCGGGTGTGGCTGGGATCGCCAAGCGCCCAGATGGAATGCTTGCTGGGGCAGGTAGCCAACAGATGCCCACCCGGCTTGAGCACTCGCCAGAAGTCGCTGAACTGTTTAAAGAAGAACTTGTAGTCACCCTGGGATCCGGTGTGCTCCAGCACCTCGTAGGCATGGATCTCGTCAAAGGTGTTATCTTTAAACGGCAGGTTGCCCTGCATTAGATCCCATACAACATCAGGCTTGTGATCTGCGTTGTAGTCCAGGGTGGTTAGTTCTGACCAGTCTTTAGATCCATCGCAGGTCAATCGCTTGTCCCACTTGGATCCGCATCCGATCAAGAGTTCCTTCTTCATAGCGGAGCATCCTCTGCGTCAGATGGGTACTTTGGCCCCCGGGGTTCTTTGTACGGGGGCAGGGGGAATTGAGGGAAGGGCCAAGTCATTTGCGTTTCACTCTGATCTTTGCCGCACCCTTTGTGACGTTCCAGTCGGTTGCGGAGTTTCTGTTAATCGCTTCGTTCAGTGAATATGTGTTCTTCATCCGATTGCGTCTATTTTTTACCCGTTCATTTGCCAAGTCCCTGTCTGCGTTGGTGCGGTATTCAGTTTTCTCCGTGTTGTATTTGGACTTCTGCAACTTGCGTAGCAACGCAAGGTCTTTCTCAGGATCCTGATCCCACAACCTGTCGTTGATTTTGGGAAGGTGATATGCTGTAAACACCCTGACTCCTACTCGCCAGGGGATGTTATCCAGTGGAACCCGCAACAGTTCGCACTCGTCAATCCGTTTTCCGGTGAGTGAGAGAAACATGCTCATGGCATCCAGCAAACTTAACTGCCGCCGCCATGATCGGATGAGACATGCGTCCCAGTACTCCTGTAGCGTGTTCATTCTGCTTTCTCCCCAAGTTCTGCGACCATCTTGATCACCTCCTCAAGAAGATCATGGGCCGCATCCCAGTACCCAAAGCTCATCAGACCTTGGGCTTTCTTGATCTCCTCAATGATTTCTTCTGCCGTCATGTTTAAACCCTTTTAAAGTCCAGCAACGCCTTAGCAGTTATCTCGTCGATCCTGCTGATGATGTCGCCCTTGGTCGATCTGCCCCCATCCAACACCTCCCGAATAGACAGGATAGCTTTGACCGCAGTCTCCCCGCATAGGGCAAACCGCAGTTTCTCCTCGTCCTCCGGGTAGTTGTACTCAATGACGGCTTTCACTTCTGATCCTTGTGTACAGGTGGCACCCATCCAAAACGCTTCCAAGTCTCTTGGACATCTGTCTTGGCCTGGGGCACATACTTGAAGTTAGGATCTGTCACTCGTTGAGTTGGGATTGCCATCTTTGGTTTTGTTTCTTCGGTTGGTTTCATATCCTTCTCCTATCCAATATCCATCTTTGTTTAAACGCATGCCAATGCCGAGCATTTCTTCTTCGGTCATGCATCTGCGATTGACACCATGCTCCCCGGTACGATGCATATCAAAAGCAAAAACGCTATTGAAATAAACGTGGCAACCAGGGCATTGATTTCGACTAATCCCTACCTGTTTCTTCATCAAAGAACCTCATCTTTTTATCCGATAGGTCTTGGTCAATCAGTTCTGCGATAGAGATACCGGAGGGGAATCTCATCTGCGCCCACTGAGCGGCCTTGACTATCTCGACCGCCTTCTCGATGCCGGTGTTGAATCCGTTGGTGAACGAATCCCCGACTGACAATCGTGCATCGATGGCCTCACGCACAATCTGCGTCATGGGTATCTTGTGCTTGACCGAGAACTTCTTTAAACGCTTGATCTCCTTTGGCTCAAGGTAGACCATGAATGGATGGTATTTAGACGAACGGATCATTTTGGTTCCAGCTTTCGTATTCTTTGATGATGATGTCGAACTTGCGCTGTGCCTCAGCGTTGCCGTTGAGTTCAGCCCTGGATTCGATCCCGCAGTGGAGACATATTGCATTGGCCGCAGAGTCCTCGTCCTTGGCGGTTGCCATCTTCATCTCATGGAGGAAGACCTGGAACGTTCGATCTCTGCATAGCATGCCAGCCTTCTGCACTCGGTTGTTGTACTCGGTGGGGGACTCGTCATCTTGAATCCTCACCAGAGCACAGGCATACCGTGCCCCAACAAAATCCCTTAACAATTCGACAGGGATTTCGTCAGGGTGGATAGACAGGGTCAGGACAAATCCTGTCCTGTCCTGCTTGAGCGCTACCTTCCTGGCTTCAAACTGGAGCGCCATCTTTGATGCCCAGCTTGTTCTCAAGGTAGGAGATAACTGCAACCAATCCAGACACTTGCTGGCGCAGGGTATAGATCTCCACGTTTAAAGCATGAACGTTGGGGGCGTCCGTGCGCTGGGCCTCTTTGCGGATGTGCTCACGCAGAACTTGCTGACCCTTGGTTACCTTACGGCTTTTGTATCTTTTTGTCAGTCCTGCTTTGCTCAAAGCATTACCAATCAAAGATATATCACAGTTAACATTCTCAGCAATCTGCTTGTAGGTTGCTTTGGGATTGGCCTTTCTGTAGGCTACGATCTTTGATGTTTTAGTCTGTTTCTTCATTTGCTTACTCCTGTGTTTAAATTAAAAGGGAACGTCGTCATCGTGCTGGACAGCACCGCCTTCAGGCTCCGGTACAAACCGATTAACCTTGATAGACAGATAGGTCTTGCCAGAGGTCTTGGACTTTGACTTCCATCCACTCAGCTTGATGATGGTCAGGCCATCCTTGGTGACGATGTTGGTCTTGTCGTTCAGGTTGAGAGCAATCTCACCAAAGTAGTCGGGAGACAAGTCCGACTTCTTGCTGATGGTTGCATGCAGGTTGCCTGAATCGGCCTTCGGCTTGTATTCGCCTTGATATTCACTCATTGATCTTCTCCTTGAAAGATTCCTTCAGTTGCTTGAATTTGGTCAGCACTTCCTCGTACATGTCAGGATAGACACTGTTGAGGATTTCAAGCTGACCTTGATTTGATTTCCAGTAGCTATTGAGATGGGCTACGGATTCACAAATGCTTGTGTACTGGATCATGGAGTCTGCGAACAGACGCATGTCTTCCTTCTTGGGCAATTCCCCTGGTGGCACCTCCTTGCGTTTAACAATCTTTGCTTCTTGCTTAACCTCTGGCTCTGCATCCATCGGCAGGTCTTCACCTGCGTAGATGTACAGACCCAGACCAAACAGACCTAGCGCCTTGGTCATGCACCGCATGATGGCGGTGTTAACCTGGAACGCATCGGGATTCATAATGGGTTTGTTGCGGTGATCCATGACAGGCAACATGCAGGTACGGCTCATGCCAAGCATGTGTACGGTTACCCACACCATGCCCGTGCCGTTTACATCCATGTACGGCTTGCCATCAAAGATCTGCACATCGAATCGTGCGGTTGGATCAGCCTTCAACGCTTCCGTCCAAGCCCACGCCCAGGACAGGTAAGTCAGGTTCTGTTTCTTCTCGGTGTGGGCACCGACATCAAGTTTGAGTAGATCATGCGGCGACATTGAATCCTGCCTTCCAGAGTTTGTATTGATTGCAGTAATCTGCGACCCCGCAGTAATTTCCAGTACAGCGGATTGGTTCTCCTGGTCTCGTTTCGACATAGTGGTCTTTCTCCTTTGCTAGTTCAACTGCTTCTTCCATGGTTTTGAAGACTCGGACGGCAGTCTTACGTCCTTCCTTCTTCACGGCGTAGGTGGTTTCCTTCATCCACCTATCCTCATCTGTGCAGGGTTGCAGATCATCCCCAAAGTCCCGGTCTACCTTGGACTGCTGATGAGCGTCCAGACGTTGCTTGATAAACTCGTTGGCCTTCTCCGCATCCCAGACCGGGAGGTCAACCATGGTGATGGAAGACTTGGGATAGTTCTCCCGGGTATCGTGGCGGCTGAAGTCCCGGATGAAGGCGCAGATCTTCAGCCCTACGACCCGCTGACCCTTCACGTTCTCGACCAACCATTTGTAAAGGTTGAGTTGCTCAACCCATTCCCTCTTCTCCTCCTGCATGACCGACCACGCAGAGGTGAACTTGTAATCAATGATGGTTACGCCAAAGGGGGTGACCTCCTGGAGATCGATTTGGCCCGAGATGGTGGTGTCACCTACCTTGGCATATAAACGCTCCTCAGAAACGTACCCCGGGGTCTCGCCACGCTCCATTACAACGTGCAGGGCAGAGCCGAGCATAGACCAGAGCATGTCTGATACGTCCTGCTCCATCTGGTCATGGAAACGTTCTTGCAACCTTCTGATTTGTGGTGACGAAAGTAACTCCGTCACGCTATACTGTGAAGCGCCCTTACTGTAGTAATCCTTGGACGCTAAGGTCAACAACGGTGCGGGTACACCGTACTTGTTTGTGATTTTCATCTCTACTCCTGTGAGGTCTTGAATGCCTAGACGCAATGATACTGCTAGTCCAGAATCTGTGCAATCAATTTCTTTTATGATCTACGGAGAGCCAGCAAGCAAGGCAAATAGTAGGCGTGTTGTTCGCTATAACAATCTGAGCAGAGTAATAAAGTCTCAAAAAGCGCTGGCCTATTCCGACCAATTTCGTCAACAATGCGTCCCGCTTGATCCGTTGATGGATGGGGATTTGGTGATGACGATCCACATCTGGTATGGCTCACGCAGACCAGACCTTGATGACAGTCTTATCTTAGACCTAATGCAGGGGCTGATCTATAAGAATGACCGGCAGGTAAAGGAGAGGCACCTCTACTGGCATCTCGACAAAGACAACCCACGCTCGTACATCACCATCGAAAAAAAAGCCCCGGGGGTTAGCCGGGGCAACGTGGATACCCATCCACAGGAGTAGCAACTGCATTGGAGGTGCAGGGCTTCAGTATATCCTGTTTTTGTAAACAGGTACTTCAGTTCGGGATCACCAGGTGAGCCTGTGCGTTTAAACGTATCACTCTCCGGCGGAGGATGTACGGTCTCCTGCGGAGGGTGTACGAACAATTAAATTTTTTTTGCAGAGGGGTATTGACAAGCGTTGAAAACCTGTGGTTACAATACGCCCGTTGGATGTGAGAAACCCAGCAGGATAGCCGTTAGATCAGACTCCGACCCCGTAATGGGGTGTCACTCTCCCAAAAGGAAAGTGGTTTCTCACCGGGGTCTGTTCTAACGGCTTTTTTGCATTTGGGGTCAGGCTGAAACGGGTTAGCGCCGTGGTCACTTTTCTAAGTGTTGTTCAGCCAACTCTGCTTTATGAGAGCAGTCTGACCCCTCCCACTCCCAGCCGTACTCCGCACGATAGCAAGAGTTCAACCTGACTGCGCGGAAGAAAAGGGTACATGGTATGACTCCGGTCTAGGGGGCAGTTCCCGAATAATCCATGCGACTGGTCGAATCATCAAGTCGAGGGCATGACGCAAGTCAGCATGATGATGCCGCAAGGCGGGTGAACCTGTCCCCCGGCCCCATTCAGTTGGGGTAGGGGGTCTTTTGGGTGAAAATAAATAACAACCACCAGAGTGGTAACAGGAGTAGTAAATGAATGAAGATGAATTGCCAAATGGAGATGACCTTGTCAGGATGACTAACCACGAGGAATTCGTGTGGGAGATCTGGTACAGGGTGTTCATGTACAAGGCGATGAGGGCAGAGCATAGTTTTGAAAATGCTCACATGTATCAGGAATATTTCCGGGTCAGGGCTAACCGAACGCCCGAAGATTGGTACGGCACCCCGGAGGATTGATGGACACCGAAAACAAGCAGGATTGGTGTGCATCTGCCATACCGCAGGAGAATGCGTTTGCGATAAATCGGTTGTTTGATCTTGGCTTGAGCGGTAACATCAACCTCTCCAAGAAGACAGACGTTTACACGCACGACCTGTTCATATCCTTCCCATCGGATTTGAAGTCGGTGCAAACCCCGCTCTTCAAGGCGAAGGAATTGTTTGGGATCGACCCGCAGTACGCAGTGACGTTCAACAAAAAAGACGCAGTGCGCTACCGGAACCTGTATCCCAACATCATCGTTGTCTTTGACATCAACTGGAAAGAAACCCAGGCAGACCTGGGCGGGACAATCTATCGGGTAAACCCTATGCACATGACTGTGGCGGGATTTCTTTCTGACATCCGCAGGGCTATAGTTAAGAGCGGAACAAAGACGATTGAATATCGGCGTAGGGTCGATGATCAGTCGGGTAATGCAAAAGAAAGTTGGGTGTTTGATTCACGGGATTTACACCTACTCAACCTGAAGGACTTAGCATGAGCCGGGACTACAAACAGGAATACAAGACGCAGAAGGCGAGAGGAGAACATGAAAACAGAATGGAGCGTCAACGAGCACGCAGAAAACTCGACGCAAGGGGTGTATCCAGAGCAGGTAAAGACGTTGCACACGTTAAAGCCCTATCCAAGGGCGGTTCTAATGCTGACGGCGTCCGCCTGGAACCTGCTTCCAAAAACAGATCATTTAAACGCAAGTCAGACGGCAGTATGAAATGATCGAAGCCCTTATCGAGCAGACCCGATTCAATGATCATGCGAGGGTTGCTTGCCCTTCATGTTCATCGGATCGCAGAAAATCCACACAGAAGGATATGACCCTGACACGCAAGGCAGACGGGGCGGTTGTCTACCATTGCCATCATTGCGGATTCCAGGGATCAGTTCAGCCAGAACACAAACAGGAGTTTAAATTGTCCGCAGTACCCAGCCCCGTGGTCACGCAAACCAAACTGTCACAACATCACTATGACTACCTCAAGCAACGAGGTATCAGCCCCGACACCGCAGACAAGATGAAGTTGTTTGCATCACAAAAGTTCTTCTCCAAGTTGGGACGCAACGCAGACTGCATCGGCTTCCCCTACTACCGCAAAGGTGCATTGGTCTCGGTCAAGTACCGATCTTTTCCAGACAAAGATTTCACCCAGGAATCAGGCGGGGCGCATGACTTCTTTGGGATTGAATCAGTTGACCCGTCAAAACCTCTGATCATTGTCGAGGGTGAGTTGGATCAGTTGACTGCGATTGAGGCGGGACTGGACAATGTGGTGAGTGTGCCAAGCGGGGCACCCATCAAGGTCGCAGATGGCAAGGTGCTACCGAGCGAAGACAAGCGATTCAGTTACGTCTGGAATGCCCGGGAGGTACTGGAGGCGGTGCCCTATGTGGTGCTTGCCACAGACCAAGATATCCCAGGTCAGGCACTCGCAGAAGAATTGGCACGGCGCATCGGGAAAGAAAAATGCAGAGTCGCCAAGTTTGACAAGAAAGACCTGAACGAGATACTCACTGACCCGTCACGGAATGACCCGTCACGGGATATCAAGGAGGCGATTGAGTCTGCCGCCCCGTACCCAATCGCAGGGATTTCGGAAGCAGCCTCCTTTGCCGAGCGTTTAAACGATCTGTATGCGAAGGGCACCGGCAAGGGTCACAGCACCGGGTATGAGTCCGTAGATCAAATTTACACAGTAGCCCCAGGTCAGTTGACAGTAGTCACGGGTTACCCGTCATCGGGCAAGTCCAACTTCATTGATCAGGTCATGGTCAACCTCGCCCGGGGGGTGGATTGGAAGTTCGCCGTCTGTTCGTTTGAGAATCAACCCGACATTCATATCAGTCGCCTGATGGAGATATACACCGGGAAACGATTCTTTGAGGGCAAGGATCGGATGACCGAGGCCGAGCGGGATCGTGCGTTTAAATGGGTGAATGAGCATTTCCTGTTCATTGATACCAACGGGGAAGAGCCATCGACCCTGGATTCAATCCTGGAGAGAGCCAGGGTTGCGGTCAAACGGATGGGAGTCCGAGGTCTGATCATCGATCCGTACAACTACATCGATCTTGATCGTTTAAACACAACAGAGACTGACGCCATCAGCAAAATGCTGAGTCGGGTTCAGGCGTTTATCAAGAGCCATGATGTACATTGTTGGTTCATTGCGCACCCTGCCAAGATCAATCGGTCGGGGGTGGAGCAACCCAGGCCAGACGGAATGTCGATCAGCGGGTCGATGGCATGGTGGGCTAAAACGGATTGTGGCCTGACTGTTCATCGCAGGGAGGGCAAGGAGGTCGAGATAGCGGTCTGGAAGTGTCGCTATCGGTGGGTTGGCACCCAGGGGGAAACCATGCTAGAGTACTCCAAGACTGCCGGGACGTACTCGGAGACAATGGATGCGTTTTGATGGTTGGTTGAAGGGGAAGAAGTTAGGGGGGCACTAGCCCCCCTTTTTTTATGCTGACAGACTCGCTCGGTAGATAGCGGTATGTAGCGTCTTAAATTTTCCATACAACCTGGGAATGCGGTCAGGGGTCATCTTGTAGACCTTCCAGATGCCATTGTCGTAGCGCATGAACTTCTCGCCTGTATTGACGAATCGCTCATGGTTCTGGAGGTCGATAAGGTGATCGTGGGCATATGCAATCTTCAGGAATGTCGGGTCGGATTGGGTGATGGTCTTGATCTTCAATGCACAACCCCGGACTGGTTTGACTGGATGCGCATCATAAAGTCGTGTAAACGATTAATGTTCTGCATCAGGGTGCTGACCTCAACATCATTGGTCAGCGCCATCTCAACCATGACAGTCGATACAACGGACAGACAGTCATCCATGTTTAGGGGTGAGTTCATAACATCGGCAATGATTTTGTCTGCAAGTTTCTGCGCTTCTTTTTCTCTTTGCATCATGGTCTCCAGTAGAAAACGTCCAGGGCAATGACAATGGCGGCTATGAACAATAGCACAACGTGGCGGCGTATCTCTTTGAAGTCTTGATCGGTCATAGCACCTCCTCTGGCAGTTCAACCTCATCGCCTAGTTTGCTTGCAACATAGCACCGCATGGCGGCGATCAGAGGGGTATCACCTTCTTGATATGCCTCCTCTGAAAATTCAGCGTCTGCGGGTAAGGCAATCCAGTTGCTTGCGTGTTTTTTAATCTGTATACCCTCACGCTCAATGATCAACCCTCCCTGCGCCCAATTGGTTGAGTAAGGCTTGACCTCGCTTGAAATCAATGAGTTAGCAGTACCTGCAATAAATTGACATTTAGTCACAGACCAATCAAGTGCGGCATCAGTCAGTTCAGATGTTTTCATGCTTGCTCTCCTTCAAACTGAAATAGGTAGTGCTCCCACAACTTTTCATCTGTCTGGTTAACATACCCGCCGTTGGCAAAGAATTTAGCAACGTCATCCAATAAATGCGGGTTGTCCATCAGATATTGCAATTCAAAACGTGTCAATGCTTGAATCATTTCTTGTCTGGGTTTCATACTTGCTCCTGTTCGTTTAAATGTGATATGTCATCAATGGCAATTTCCTGATTCTCATCTTCAACCTCGATGCGGAGGAAACGTGATCCCTCAAATATCTCAATGAGTTCGTACTCAACCCCTGCCGCATCAAGCAGGGCATAAACTTCTTGTGCGGTCATGCTTGCTCTCCTTCAATCTCTTCAACATTCTCTGTATACAGGTTGGCATAGCCAAAGTCTTTGTCTGTCACCTGACTGTTTGCTTTGCTCTCGGCCTCCTCCCAAGTGTCGGCCTCGATGACAATGCTTGCGAAGTCCTCACGGCGAATCTGAACGTGCCACGTTTTCATGCTTGCTCTCCTTTTGCGTATGTGTTCACCATCTTTGCTTGCAGGTCTTTCATCCAATCATCGAAGTACAGTTCTTGCAATGCCATGCCGATAGACCAACGCAGATCATCTGGATTGATCATGTGCTCCATTGCTTCATTGAATACCTTGTCCAGGTCTATTTCAACTTTCATGCGCTCTCTCCTTCTTCTTCTCCCTGACAGTACAGGGCAACGCCAAAATCGTATCCATAACGATACAGGCGGTGCTCAACGGGGCGTGTCTCAGGGT
>Ga0255088_1001129_pt1 | contig 10591 bp, 5 predicted proteins | sample Colum_Miss_RepB__2_FD_188587 | JGI IMG/M metagenome (GOLD analysis project Ga0255088, IMG submission 188587) | Freshwater microbial communities from Columbia River, Oregon, United States - Colum_Miss_RepB_8d | ecosystem: Environmental > Aquatic > Freshwater > River | place: USA: Oregon...
GCTGATGTTGATGCCATCGTGAACTCGGCCAATGCTAATCTCCGTATGGGCTCAAGCGTTGCAGGCGCCATACACAGTGCTGCTGGCCCCAAGCTGGAGGAGTACTGCAAGCCCTTTGCGCCTCTTGAACTTGGATCAGCCTTGATCACGCTAGGATTTCAGCTCCCAAACCCATGGATCATCCATGTACGAGCTGCTCATTACATCAACAACACCGGGCCTGAGCGTTATCTGTCCTTTGCCATCTCCTCCATGCTCAATACAGCTCGTGACAATGGTATTCAAAGCTTGGCAATGCCAGCAATCGGCACCAGTGTGTTCAAGTTCCCCCCTATTTTGACAGCGAGGATCATTTCTAAGACCCTCTCGCAGTATGCGACCATACAGACGGGGATAAAGACCGTCAGGATATGCGTGATCAACCAGGAAGTAATGAAAACGTATTCCTCCGTTCTCGATTTGGAAATGGACTCAGTAACAGCAAGTCCATCTAACCGGTAGATGGACAGCAAATTTCGACGTCTTGGCAAGAGATCTGGTCTATGAAACAAGTAATGTAGATTCAGGCATTTTGTTTATTAGTATGCAAAGAGATCAGCTATGCTGTAGTGTAAAAAGCATGCCTCTCCAAGTATTGAGACTCTAGCCTTGAGTGCTTTATCAAAAATGCGCATCCCCAACCCTCCATTAGCTTCATCCTTGATGGCAACTGCCAGGAGTTTCGGCAACTACGACTTAGCTGCCGCACTGGCAGATCTGATAGACAACAGCATTCGCGCTACAGCAAAGAAGATATCCATCGCATTTCAACCGGAAAAAGGTGATGTCATTGTTCGCATTCGGGACGATGGCAAGGGGATGTCGAAAGAAGAACTCATTAAGGCAATGCGCCCCGCCAGCTCAAATCCCGAGGACCCAAGAGATGCATCAGACTTGGGACGATTTGGCTGGGGACTGAAGTCTGCTTCACTTTCACAAGCAAGGGTATTGACAGTTGTATCCTGGACTGCAACTGAATGTTCAGCAGCTAGGTGGGACATCGATGATCTTGAAGATTGGTCAATGGAGCTTCTGACAGGCGATAAGGCATTGAAGCTTCTGAAGACTCAACAAAAATCCAAAACAGGAACCGAAATCATCTGGAGCAATTCTGATCGATTACTCGACACAGAATTAACCGCCACAATCGACGAACAGCTCAACGAAAAAATCTCCCATGCTCAGAAGCAGCTTTCATTGATTTTTCATAGATACCTAGCTGGAGAAGTCCGTAGCAAATTCAGTATTGAAGTTCAGGGAATACAACTGAAACCTGTAGATCCATTCATGAGTTCGCATCCAGCCACTCAAACAATTGATGAAGAAAAGATCAAGCTGCGTGGAAAAGAAGAAATCACCGTACAACCTTTCACGATTCCTCACTTCTCAAAGCTAACAGTTGCAGAGAAAGAGACTTTAGGCGGTGATGAAGGCCTCGTGAGGAATCAAGGCTTCTACGTCTATAGGAATAAGCGGCTCATCATATATGGCACTTGGTTCCGACTAGTACCCCACGGCGAACTTTCTCAGTTGACAAGGGTCAGAGTGGATTTACCCAACACATTGGATAAGGACTGGAAAATCACTCTCGACAAGTCGGATGCACAGCTTCCTATTGTGCTGCGCACAAGGCTGAAGGAGCTGGTGAAGAGATTCAGCAAACGATCGACAAACGCCAATCGAAGAAGAGGAGTTGACTTAACTGTTGACAAAAAAGAGCCAGTATGGCGTCGTATTGCACAAAATGGACGAATTAGATATCAAATCAATCGCGATCATCCGCTTATATGGGAATTGATCTCTGAATCAGATAATTCGGAAATCGCCAAGGAGTCTCTCAATCTAATTGAGTCGTACGTCCCAACAGAATTGATGGTGAAAGACAGTGAATCTAGCAATCTAGATCACGTACAAGCAATCACAGATCCACAAGCTTTCGAAGCATTACTAGATGCTTGTTTTATGGCTTGTGTTAGGCAAGCAGGCAAGCATCCCAAGCTGAAGGAATTTCTCGACTTTGCAAAATCAATGGAACCCTTTCACAGCCAATGGAAATATTCCGAAAGCTACATCAAGAACAATTTAAAAGAAAAGTGGGTATTGAAATGAATGAAACCGAATTCAAGGCAAAGCTGAACTACATACGTGAACTGATCGATAGCCAACTGAATGGACAACGTGTTGTCCCAAAAGGATTTCTGGAAGCTGCAGTAAGAGAGCACGGGATAATCTTCAAGCCTTCAGAGGAAATAATTCAACGGTTCATCAAACATCTCGAAACGGTCTATGGCACATCACAGGATGACGGACACATTCTCAAGAAAGACTTCACTGAGTGGTATTCACAGGAAAAGAAAAATATTGACTTTCATTACTGGGATCGATTGAAAGCTTTCTGGATCCAGAAGACCATTCTTCCCAAAGCAGTTGTGAATTCCGTAGACACAGTCACGGATGAAATCATGGGTTATCTGGGTAACCCAAAAGACAAGGAGACCTGGAACAGAAGACGTGGGCTGGTGATGGGACATGTCCAGATGGGAAAGACTACAAACTACTCAGCACTTATCTCCAAAGCTGCTGATGCTGGCTATCGGATCATCATTGTCCTAGCGGGCATGACTAACTCGCTCAGATATCAGACCCAGGTACGTCTAGATAAAACATTCGTAGGAAAATCTTCGGTCAGCGACTCTACACATACAGTTGAATATGATGTCGCCAATATACTAAAAATGGGAAATGCAAATTACAAGGCGAGATATCCATTTTGCGGAACTACACAGCTATCAGATTTCAACAAAGCAACCGCAGGCGCCGTTGGAGCGCACCAAGGAACATTTGCAGAACCCATACTTTTTGTAACCAAGAAAAATCCACGAGTATTGGAAAAAATAACGGACTGGCTGAAAGGTTTGAACAACGGGTCCCCTCTAGATGGTCCCATGCTTGTTATTGACGATGAAGCTGACAACGCAAGTGTCAACACAAACATCAATCCTGAACAAATTACTGCCATAAACGCAAACATCCGAAAGCTGCTGAAGACTTCCAAACAGTCAACTTACATTGGATATACAGCCACACCATTTGCGAACATTTTCATAGATCCCGAGTCTGCTGATGACATGCTAAATGAGGATTTATTTCCGGCAGACTTCATCAAATCACTCGATCCACCAGATAACTATGTGGGTTCGCACAGACTGTTTACTGACGAAGGGGATCTTCTCGAGCATTGCATCCGCCCTATTCCAGATGACTATGTTGATATTTTGCCACTTCGACACAAATCAAATCATAAGTTGACACAACTTCCCGAGAGCCTTCAGGATGCTATTCGTGAATACATACTTTTCAGATCAATCAGACTTGCAGATGGGAATGGCACAGCACATTCAGCCATGCTGATCAACGTAAGTCGATTCAATTACGTTCAAGAACAGCTCAAGGAAAGAGTTGACGATTTTATAAAAATCAACACTGATGGCATTAGTGCTTGGTCGAAGGCAGACTGGAAGAAATCAGACATCATGAACGACCTACACAGAGTGTGGCGTGATGAATTCGAGCATGTAAATGGCCTTTCAATCACATGGGATCAAATCCGTAGGAATCTCTATGATGCAATAACCTCAATAAACTCCAGACTAGTAAACATGAACGGATCTGGAATTGATTACGAAAAGGCACCAGCAAGTGGAATGCACATCATCGGAATTGGTGGGTTGGCGTTAGCTCGTGGACTAACACTCGAAGGGCTTGCAGTCTCGTATGTGTTAAGGAATGTAGGAGCTGCAGATACGTTACTTCAAATGGGTCGATGGTTTGGATACAGACCCGGATTTGAGAAACTATGTCGAATCCATGCCACCAAGGACTTGATAAATGATTTTTCAGCAGTAAGTGAGTCTGTTGAAGAGTTGAGGACAGATTTTCAGCGCATGGCATTCCTAGGAAAAACACCATACGACTTCGGCCTTAAAGTTCGCCAAAGCCCCACCGGGATCGCCATCACTGCGGCCAACAAGATGCGCACGGCAACGCAAATATCCCTAGCAGAGGATTTTTCGACACGCCATGTACAGGCACATTCATTGCATGATGATGTGAATAAGAATAAAAAGAATGTAGAGCTTGCGATCCAGTTTGCCAATTATCTAAAGGAAACTTACCCTGATAATTTCAAACTGGATAAAAAGTACAGAGCGTTGGTCTGGCAGAAGATTCCAGCAAAAACCGTCTTGGAGTTCGTGAAGAAAATGAATTTCCCTCAGACAGAATTTGACATGCTCGCATCAGGAGAATCTGGACTCCTTGCTGCATACATAGAAGATCGACTGACCACTGAACTCAAGGAATGGGATATTGGAATTCCATTTATAACAGCGAGCAAAGCTCATTCGATCAAATTTCCTCTGCCCTTAGAAGGTGACGCTTATTGCAGGAGTCGCGCTGGGGCTCATCACATTACACCGTCCACACCTTCTGTCATAAAGGTAAACAAAAAAAATGCAGTCGCATACGGTGTTGAGGAACTATCCCTTGGCGAGGACGAGGATACATTCAAGAAAAATATTGAGAGAGTAAGAACGGAAGCTAAAGAAGCCATGGAGGCTGCAGGCAAGGGTTCAACAAGCAGCATATCCGAAACATGGGTCCGATCCAAAGCAAGATCACGGCCGCTATTACTTATTCATTTCTTGCAACTAATTCCTGAACAAAATTGTTCGATGAAGTTACCTACAGATGCTCCTGTAGCCTCAATCGGACTGCTTTTACCAGGCACTGAAATCCGCTGCAAGGAGCGACGCTACCAAGCCTCTAGACGGCTTATTGAAATGCTGCATCGTCTTAAAGAGGATTCCGAAACCGACGAGGTACTTGAAGATGAATGAGTTCGAATCTCAATGGCGCTCATTATCATCAGCGGGACACTCTGGCGGAAGGTTGAGAGTCTATCCAGATCATCTGCTTGATTTTTTCATTGATTACTCTTTGAGCGGAGATCGCGAAGTCATCATTGAAGCACGAGGTATTAATCTTGAATTCCACGATTTGCCAGTTTTCGAAAATCTGAAAGTTGCTTTCAAGTCCATTCCCAACGGCATTCGAATCGGCATGACTCTTACTGATGAGCAACTCATCAAGAGTTTTTCAGTGATGTGCTTTGACATTGCCGAGCGATCCATCAAAGGCACAACTGTTGAATCTGCCGCAGTGATCGCTATCGAATGCCTTAGAGATTGGGCTGCACTTTTAAAGCGTAGGGGGAAGTCTGGACTCTCGCGCAATGAGGCCATGGGTTTATGGGGGGAACTTCGAACTATAGAGGCCCTGATCACGGCACTTCCAAGTAAAACACCTCAAATCATCACGGGCTGGGGTGGTCCCGACGGTGATCAACGCGACATCGGGTTTAACAGCAATCGTATTGAGGTAAAGACACAAATTTCGACAAAAAGCATCAGCCTAAAAATCTCTTCTTTGGAACAGCTTGATGAACAAGACAAGAATCTTCAAGTTGTACTCAATCGAATATCTCCTTCAGATCGAGGGTTATCTGTAGTTGATCTCGTTGACGAAATCAGTCGGCTGATAGTTTCTAACCCTGCAATTCATTCAGAATTCGAACGTCGATTGGAACTCGCCAGATATGATTCAAATTTGGAGACTTGCCTTGAAAAATTCGGTCTTGATGAACGTTTCATCTACGAAGTAAGAGACAACTTCCCCAAACTAACACTTGGCAACGTGCCTCTTGGCATAAAATCCGCTGAGTATGAAATAACTGGTGCTGCCATCAATTCATTCCAGATGAACTGGAGTGATCTTTTGGAGAAAATCAGTGATCAACCTTGAAGAAGAGTATCTACATCTATCTGAAGAGATTGCAATAGGCGCATCTTCAGGTGGAGTTCCAAAAGTTGAAGAGTTCTTCAGAATTTTTTCTGAACTTGCCGCCGAAAACGGCGATTGCCCAGATCTCGACTACTCACCGATACTAAGCGGGAGCGGTTACAGGGTTGACGGCTATGCATTTGACATCCCCGAGGACACTGAAGGTGCATCGGGCGATCTTTATGTGGCTATATGCGTCTATTCACAAGATGACGCCCTACCTTCGGCAAATTCTAAGGACATAGAAAAAGCCGTTACTGAAGTTGAGCGCTTCCTCAAGCTGGCTTTTTCTGGCAAAAATTTGCAAGAATTAGAAGAGTCAAATCACGATTTCAGACTGGCAATGCTGGTACGTACATACCTTAATCAGATAGCCAGAGTTCGTGTATTAGTATTCACGAATGCCCATTTAAAAATACGAAAAAAGGTATTCGAGACAAGCCAGATTGGCAACGTAACCATCCATACCAATGTTTTTGACCTAGAGCGATATGCAAAGATTACCTCAACTGGTACAGACCCAGTTGAAATTGATTTCAATGAAAACTTTTCCGGCGGCATCTCATGCCTTCAAGCATCTGCAAGTTCTAAGGGATATCAAAGCTTCCTTTTTGCAATACCTGGACTAGTACTCGCAGATATCTTTGCCGCTTACGGAAACCGTCTTCTAGAACAGAACGTTCGTACATATCTTCAGGCGAAAACAAACGTCAACAAGGGTATCCTAAAGACTATCGCGGAAGAGCCATCCATGTTTTTTGCCTACAACAACGGGCTAACAGCAACAGCATCCTCGGTAAGGACGGATCATCGGTCTGATGGTTCTCTCGCAATTACGTACATAAAGGATTTTCAGATTGTCAACGGTGGACAAACAACCGCTTCAATTCTCTACGCACGGGATGGCCTCAAATACGATTTGAGCAACGTCTATGCACAAGTCAAGCTTTCTGTTGTAGATGAGAGCAAACTTGATCAGATCGTCCCGAAGATTTCTGAGTATGCCAACACTCAAAACAAAGTTTCCCTTGCTGACCTAGCCTCCAATAGCCCCGTTCAAATTCGAATCGAAAGGCTTTCCAAGGAAGTGGTTGTGCCTCAGAAAGCAAATGGTTCTATGAAAGAGCACGAGGTCAGTACAAGAATATCTTTGCCTACACGGCTCAAGCACAACGTCGCAAGCTCGAAACCGAATTTCCCAAATCACAACTAATCGAGAAAACAGACTTGGCTAAATTCGAGCTATCTTTCGATGGCCGTCCGCACCACGTATCGGAAGGGGCTCAAAAGTGCTTCCATAGATACATAACCACCTCACTGAAATCAATCGCCGACAGCTCCGAGTTAAGCGAGACATGGTTCAAATGTGCAGTGGCCAAAGCTATTCTTTTCCGAAGACTTGACAAGGAAATTGCACAATCTGAATGGTACAAAAATGACAAAGGTCTCAAGGCTCAAACAGTTGCATATGCAGTTTCAGCCTGCGCACAGTCATTCAGAGACCATGGACAACAAATTGATCTTTTGAGAATTTGGCGAGAGCAGGATGTTCCTCCGATCTTGTTAGACTGGATGGTCTCTCAAGCAAAAGCAGTTCACAAAATTCTGAACAATCCCCCGGGTATAGTCAAAAATCCATCTGAATTTTGCAAAAAAGAGTTTTGCTGGACTCAACACGTAAGAGGGAAAATTTCTCCACCTGACCGCAGGGTTTTGGATTACGGTGTCAGTTTGAATGATTTTGAAGCAGAGCAAAATCTTGGCAAGAAAGAGGCAAGAAGAGATGGTGAGCTTGAATTCGAAATTGCCCTATCCAATTTGATCCCTCGCGCTACAGAAATCAAGAAACTCGCAGAAAGCCGTAGCTTGATGTCGACAAAGAACTCTGCTGCTCTCCGCAAGCTTGAGACACGCCAATTGAATTTCACTAGATCTGAAAAAAACGCCATCAAGTTGCTGCTTGACCGGCTTGAAATCGATTACTGAGTTTACTTTTCACGTACATGAACAAAGTTCTACCTACTTCACAAACCACGTTCCTTGACTTATTCAGTGGGTGTGGTGGTTTTTCAACTGGGCTTGCACAAGCAGGGTTGAAATGCCTCGCTGGTATTGACCATAACGAGCTAGCAGTTCAAACATTCCGCGAAAACCATTCTCCCGAAACCATATCCTTGGTCAAGGATATGACCAAGTTCAATCCAGAGGAGCTAGCAGGGCTTATTGGCGTGAAACATGTCGATGTAATCATTGGCGGACCACCATGCCAAGGTTTCTCATCTGCAAGGCAGTATTCAGGCTCTAATTCTGGTCAGCGACTCGTAGATGATCCGAGGAGAGATCTCTATAAGTTCTTTCTGAAATTTGTGGACTACTTTCGTCCAAAGGTTTTCGTCATGGAAAACGTTCTTGGCATCAAAAAAATGCAGAATGGGCTCTACTTCACTGCGATTCAAAACGAGGCGCGGAAGATAGGATATCGCGTTGTTCCGATAGAAATAAATACTTGGGAATATGGAGTCCCTCAGAAGCGCGTACGTCAACTATTCATTGGAACGTTAACTGAATTGCCTATTTTCATACCTGCTCAGCAATTTAAGAAGACTCATTCCCTTACACCTGAAATTGACGGATTGTTGCCTTGTGTCACGCTTGGAGAAGCCATTGAAGACCTCCCCCCCCTTAAAGCCGGAGACGAGAGATTGACGCAGGACTATGACCTGAAACTAAGAGCCGAGTATCTTGAGAAGTATTCTGGAAATTTTCTTTCCGACGTCTTGGCTGTTTACAAATCCGATAAGCTTACGTGGCACTGCGCCAGACCTCACAACGATCGAGATTTGAGAGACTTTGCTCGTCTGCGTGAGGGTGAAACTTGTAGTAGAGCATTAGCGCGAGGCGTTGAAATGGAGTTCCCATACGACAAGAACTCCTTCAAAGATCGATACACACGTCAAGCAAGAGATAACCTATGCTCAACAATTGTTGCGCACTTGAAGAGTGATGGATTAATGTTCATACATCCCACTCAAACACGCTCTCTCACACCACGTGAAGCAGCTCGAGTTCAGACTTTTCCAGACACCTTCAAGTTTGCCGGCAGCAGATCTCACGTCTTCACTCAAATTGGCAATGCTGTCCCACCTTTGATCGGTCGCACTGTCGGTCATGGCATCAACGAATTCTTGGTCTCTTCAGTCGAGAAGAAGCAGTCTTCTGCACTTTCGCCTACTCAACGAATTAGTCTGATTTCAGATCTTGAACAATTCATCTACGATTGTAAAATTCGCAAAGTTCATTTTGTAGAAGATGAAGAATTCAAGAATGTGTGGCGAAAAATTCATCAACTACTACCCCACTTGCACCCAGAGTCTGCGCTTGACAATGGAGACAAGATAAGCAACATCCCAAAACGTAACGTTAGCCTCTGCTTGGAACCCTTTTTCATCAGAAGTGGCTGGCCTGTGCATCTTGCGCCCATAGCTCAAGAAGCTAACAAGCGACACCAAAGCGGACGACTAGACGTCTCTGAGTACTTCCATACCTAATTCAATCTTGGCAGTGTTCAATTTGCTTAATCTGTAGAGTAGCGAGTGAGTAATTTTTTTAAAATGAGCCGCTCATCTGATGTCGCGCTTTCATAGAGGGCATGCAAGAAAGTATCTATTTTTTCGCATTCGGATTTGGACTTTAATTTCGATGTAGCTTTTGCAATCAAAAGCTCCAACCCCAAGTTTCTGATCTGTTCTGTAGGTCTCGTTCCGGTTAACGGCTTGGAAGTTAATGCGTTCTGTCGTACTTGGTTTTCATACTCATTGGGGCTTAGTGGGTGCGCTGCGTGAGAATGCATCGACTCAGCTTGGGGAGCAGCGCATATATTTTTCTCCCTATAAAATTCTTGCCCTTTTTGGATGATTGGCTGAATCACCTCAAACAACGTCGCCCGTAAGTCACGGGGTAAATTTGCATGCTTTTTCACCTGGAACAACTCATCCAGTTGAGGTGGAACAAACATCGCAATTCTTACAAGCTTTGTATGTTCATCACTTGTTCTCAATCCACTCCACCCCCCAGCTTGAATGATTCGATTTGAACGATAGATGTATAAGCCTTGCTGCTTGTTCCATTTCCCCGGCCCCGAAGCATGCAAATGCTCTTTGATTGATGAATATAACGATTGCGGAGGGAGAATGTAGGGCTGGAGCTTGATGTTGTAAGTGCCGCCATTGAAGACTTGCGGGATCAGAATCGGATCTAATTTCTGAGTGTATTGTTCACCTCGAGAGTATGGATCCCACGATTCAACCATTTGATCATTTACGTAGATGGAAATTCGCTTGCGCCCATGCTCACCCGCAAGAAATCTATGGAAGATCATGCCCAGATGCGATTTAAGACTATTCACCATCTGTTCCGATTGTTTTCTTGCGTACTCACCTGATGGATATTTGTAGCCCAGGAGTCGCCCTAACCGCTCCCACGTGACTACAGTACCGGTAGTGTGCTGTAGATGCTCCCAAACCTCATCCTTGAGCTCATACCGCTCGATCTTCAAAATCTCCCACTTGTTAGTGTTCTCGATATGTTCGAGATCCCAGCAAAACGAATTAACTCTTGCTCGTTCCTCTCCTCGCCGAGCAGAAACAGTCAC
>Ga0255088_1001133_pt1 | contig 10530 bp, 10 predicted proteins | sample Colum_Miss_RepB__2_FD_188587 | JGI IMG/M metagenome (GOLD analysis project Ga0255088, IMG submission 188587) | Freshwater microbial communities from Columbia River, Oregon, United States - Colum_Miss_RepB_8d | ecosystem: Environmental > Aquatic > Freshwater > River | place: USA: Oregon...
ATTTTCTAGAAATTATGAATTAACTTGTCACAAAAATTATAAATAGATTTTTTGGTGTGAAATCAGGAGAAAAGCTAGATCTAGAGAGGTTTCTTAGGAATGAAAGACCAACATTCAGAAAATTTCTAAATTCCCCTATAGTTTTTTAAACAGCGATTTGTTCCCCCTACTTTCCATCGATGTTGAGTGAGCAACCTTATTCGAGAAGGTTGCAGCTATTCAAAGTTTCACATTTTTAGGTGAAAGGTATCCTGGTACCTAAGAATAACTATTGTGGGTTTTTTAACAGTCGTCAGTTTCCTGAGAAGTAAGTTTAGAATTAAAATCTAAGTGCATCATTACTGGCTTACAAAGGGGGAATTTTTTTGGGATGTATTGAGTGATAGCTTGCGATTTATTGCCGAGATGTATGGTACTTTAAATTTTAATTATTCACCAAGTCAAAGCAGAGACTCGGAAGCTTCAGAGATAGCCCTAGTTGCTTCCGTTATGTGGAATAATGATCAATTTTGATGAATGTGCTGTACTTTCTTGGGAGATCTCTTCATGAACGGCTGCCCTATAAACAGTGAAGGTTACTAAGAAAAACTGTTCCTAATATAACTCCTGGTAGTCCTCGAGGTATCCCTGCTGATACTAAATTAGGGATGATGGGCAGCTTAAGGCAAGCTCTCAAAAAAGAATGACCCAGGTCTGGGGTAATGTGGGGCGATCCCCTTTTTTGTACATTTTGGTTCAGTCATCAAAAAGGACACATCTTCTGCTTATTATCGATCAATTGCCTTCAGTTTTGAGAATAGAAGCACTTGTAACTTCACTGAAACGTACCAGTATCATATTATCACTATGGTTAAAAATTAATGCATGAAGTCAGTGTGATGTAATAAAAAATGATGCTTTATAGATTTAAAAATATTTATTTGTATTAAAAAATTTAAAATAATAAATTTCAATTAATTTATTTGACATTAATTATGTATATGTAACAAATATAAATAACTAATTAAAATAAGTAATTAATATTTGAATTTTAATATTCGTATGATTAACAATTTGACGAATAAATTTAACTAAATGGAGAAACATTAAATGTCAAAGCGAGCCTTAGCGTATCTGTTCATGCTTGTTGTCCCAAGCTTATCATTTGCCGGAGAGTCTGACTCCAGTCAGATGTTTTTTGAAGTAGGCGGATCTTACTTGAAGTCTTTTTATAAAAGTTCTGCTACTCATGCTGAATCACGTACAGCTACTCATCCTAATGGATTTACAACTAATCCAAATGACTACTATCCAGGGAGTTTCTTTGGAGGGTACTTTGGCTTATCATTCTACACTCATCAGTGGTTAATTAATACCCGCTATTCTGTTTTTAAGTCTCAGACTAAAGAAAATAGTACTGCAAAAACAACAGTTGAACTTGCTCCAGCGAGATTAGATCTAACTGTTGACCATGTTTGGGGTGATATTAATGACCTCTCATACGGTGCAGGTTTAGGTGTTGTTGCTGACGGTTTGAATCACGGTGAGTTTAGATTAAGTGCAGGTAATGCTGATCTCGGTGGTAACCCTGATGGTGAAAGTCTTGGTGGTAGGTTCAGATTTGATCCTGTAGTAGAAGCATTTGTAATGAAGCGTTTTTCTCAAAGTGTGAGTGTAAAAGCTATCGTAGGATATCAGATCAACATAAACTCTAGCCATACTAACGGGGATTTTTACGGTAATCTCGGCTTGAATTATGCCCTTCCCATATAGTTGTTAGTAAATACGGCAATCTACTGTGAATTGAACTTTCAATAATTTAAGATTGCCTACAACAGGAGAAGAAGTCCTGTGTAGTGAGTTTATTAAATAGAAAGCTTTATGGTGTTCCAAAAAGCACTGTAGAGCTTTTTTTGTCTCCTTAAATACGGTCTAGATTAGTCACGAGCTTAATAAAGAGGAGCTATTCTATGTATATGATCATTCCCTACGAGTTATATGAAACAAGTTCTGGAGTCTACCTGAATTGTTATGGTAAAGGCATCAAAATCACAGATCGAAAGATGGCTAGTTTGCTTCGAGCATTGCAGGCTCAACATCATCTAGAAGTTTCAACTGAAGACCTCCACAGATTGCTTGCTGAATTAGATCTTGATGTACGGCAATTCGAATCAATTTTGATGCATCAAATTGGAATAATTAAGCCTAGGGACTCTAGAAAATTTAACCGAATTTATCTCAATATTGAAAATCAGCTCGTTGCTCAAGCCCTTAAAGAAAGTCTATCTAGAGAGTATGAAGTAACATTAGTATCAGGTGAAAATTGTGAGTATGATAGAAACTCACTTGTGGTTTTCTATCGAAATAATTACTCAAGTCGTGCATATAAAGATTTATATGATAAATTAGGGGAAGATGTTTATCTAGTTACTTCGGGAGTTCTTCATAAGGTTCTTATTATAGATAATATTTATGTTAAGAATAGTGGTTTACCTACTCATTTTTCAAATTTTAATGCATTTTTAGCATGCGCTCAAAGCGATTTATCACTCACAAAAAATAATTGGCTGTTGTTTTATAGAGCATTATTGAAAGAGAAGATTGAAGAATTCCCTGATCCAAACATTAATTCTTGTCAACAGAGTTATATATCCTACTGCTTGTACAAATTTGTATCTCAATTTACACAATTTTGGAAAGCTCCAACCACGTTAGATGAATTTAAGTGGTTTTGGCATGCAGATCTAAATAGCTTCAATGTTTTTAAAGAAGTTGCAGTGCATTCTCCATATTCAGAGTACGACATGACATTACAAAGAATGCCTCGAATTTCAGAGGAGGTGTCACTTTGAGTAGAAAAACATATTTCATCAGCACGGATGTTGAAAATGTTCTAGATCCAAAAGTTTATAATGACGTATTAAAAATGCATGCAAAAGAGTCTATTACTCTTTTTGACTTTGGTATGGCGTCTATAACTACAGTCGAAAATAAACTACTAGAAAAAGTTCAGTTCACGGAATGTGAAATAGTGCCATTCCACAGCCACGATATTGTCTGCAAAAGTGAGGGGATGAGCTCATTTGGTCGAAAGGGAAGTGTTCGCTCGTTTTCAGAGAAGCCATTATCATTTTCTACTTTACAGACTATGCTTATTCAGTCTTTTTCCCCTGATAGAAATGGACGCCGGCCTTATCCGTCAGGAGGCGGTTTATATACGGTCGAGCCATTGGTCTTTTTGTTCTCGAATCGTTTAGTCAGTGACGAGCCAGTTATATCTGGATGTTATCACTTCAGGCCCATATCTAGAACGTTGCAGTTAGTGAAGAAGCTTTCCTGCGATCATTTTTTTAACAAATTATTACATGGAATGATTAAAGAAGGTGAGCGACCTGCTTGTGCAATTCTCTATGTGACTCCTGTGGGAAAAACCATCTTTAAGTATCGTTATCGAGGTTATCGACATGCAGTTATGGAGGTGGGGTCGATGTATCAAGAAGTCACGCGAGTCTCGCAGGAGTTAGGTCTTTCCAGTACAGTGTACTCATCTTTTTCAGAACATGAGTTTCTTTATTCACTTGGCTTGGACTCAGGAGCTTTCCTGCCTCTAACAATGCAGCTTTTTGGCTACAGTTAATATTACTGAGGAGATTGGCGATGCGCGACTTTAACTATTCAGAATTAAACTTTTCGCCCATACATAGTTTATCTCATGCGGCAATTCAGTTCCCTATTCGAATGAAATTGTTTGCGAATCATCTGGCAGGTGTCCCTCGATCTGCAGGAAGCGATGGGGTTATCAGTTATGGTGGAGGAACAGGTACTGGGTGGGCTCCTTTAAAAAAGGCCTATGGGGAGTTTTTGGAAAGGAATCATTTTTTTACAGCAGTACCATGCAGTAGTGTAAAACCTCTCAAGGATTTACATCCAGAGGAACTACGTCAGAAGTTGCTCAGATACTGTCAAGAGGTTCAGCTTGAGAAGACCGACTGCTTGGAGCACAAATTTCACTTCGCTCCCGTTTATAATTTATTTGACCATCAGAAATATGAGTTTTTTTATAACTCAATAGGATTGAATGGATTTGGGGCCGATAGCCATTTCATTCCATTTAATGATAGTTGCGCTTGTGCATCTCATGGCACCAAGGAACAAGCATTATTGGGTTCACTCACTGAGTTTCTGGAGAGACAGGCATTGTTGGGTAGCTGGACATCAAAGAAAATACGTTACACAATTAATCCAGAGCTTCTTTTTGAGTTAGTCCCTTATCATCAACTGTTAGAGTACTTATTAGATAATGGCGAGCTTTATGTTTTTGAAAATGGTGTAGATCTGCCGGGTCATAGTGTGATTATGTTCTATTTCTCAAATTCAGCGAAAGATATTGTGCAGTACTCTGTGGGCTCCAGCGCAGGTCTTACCTTTGAAAAGGCGATTCAGTCTGCTTTAGAGGAATTGTGGCAGTGTTACACATTTCAATATAATGCAGAGAATTCTCAGTCTCTTGAGGACAAAGCTGGTGCGAGCTATCATTTGAATTTTCAAAAGTGTAATACTTTATCCGTGAAGGAAATTATTCCATTTTTAGAAAATTACTCTAATAGAAGTTGGGATGTGATCCAAAAATCAGATCTAAAACTGCTTATTCCAGTATCATTCAGTGAAGCTGTTGATAAATTGTCACAGATATCTAGACACATTTATTATTATCATCACTATGATGGTTTACTGGGCGTACATTACAGCAAGATAGTTAGTCCCGATTTTTTCATGCATATGGCTCTGGATAAGCCGATTAATATTGGAAATTCATATGCAAAAAAATTAGGAGTGACGGAAAAAAATGCTTATAAGGTAAGAATTCCTTTTCCATAGAAGATTTTTTATTTGAGTATTAATTAATGAATATATTTATTATATTTTTAAATTAAGAAGGATAAATAAATATGAATAATACTATCAATGAAAATAAAAAAGAAGATGTCCATTATGTAGGAGCTGTAGTTTTGTTTGATGACACAGCTTTAGTAGAATCGAGTCTGGGAGCTTGTTGCTGCTGTAGTAGTTCTTGTTGCTGTACTGCAGCCTCATCTTCACATGGTTCAGATCAATGCGATAAGTCAGACACGTAATTCTTCTCAACACAAGGTTTCGTCCTATTCAGATGGAAGAATGGGCGAAACCTTGTCTTAAATCTAACGACTTGGCCGCCTTAGAAAAAAGTCTAATAATATGAATATATACGCTGATCTACGTAGAACACAGCTTTGTCCATTTCAGCTTTTTATCGATATTTCTACTCAGATCTCATCTGAGGGTCAGAATAGATGTGAGAAAATGGCTTTTGCCCCTCTATGTGAAGTGCATTCGCCGAGTGATTGGATTAATCTTGAGGCTCTGGGTAATTGTTCTGCAGTAAAAGCAGAGCGGATATTTAGTCAGCTCATTCAATCAATTAAGAATGTATCCAATGGAGTTCTAGAGATAAACGTGATCTTGGGAGAGCAGGTACTGACTTCGGATAATGTCTATAGTTTGTTGCTCTTGGCTCAGGAGTTGAGTGATATTTCTATTGTGTTTCATGTGGGTCCGAAATTTAATGATGCTGAGCTTAGTGCTCTATTTGTTCCAAGATTACGTCAAAAAATTTGTTTTTCGGAGTTGAGTCTGGATAGTTTGCCTAACACTCTTTTGAGTGGTTTAGAGCAGAATTCTAAGAGTCTTCTTGAGTTCTATAAGTTTAATATTCAGGATAAAAAGAGTGTAATTGGTTTTGCTTGGACCTCTTTAAATGCTGGAGCCTCTGAAGTTGGCCTCCGGTGGTTAAAGAGCGCGGCTGTTCAATCCGTAGGTAGTCAGTTTGATGAACTAAACTTATTACATGTGCAGCTCATTCGATTTCATTCACATGAATATTCCGCTCTGGCAGAAGAGGTTTATCCTGATCATTGGCAAGTTTTAGATAAAAAAAGTATTAATTATCTTTACTACTTAAAGGCCTATGCAGCAACACTCACTAGGAAACTAGAAATTGCTGAGAAAAGTTTCAGGGCTGCCAGTATTAATGAGAACCTTCAACTTAATGGGGAGTTTTCACTTTATCAGCTCAATATTTTTGCCCTCTTTTGTGTTTTGAGGGGTGAAATGGAATTGGCTTTTACTCTAGAGAATCGAATAGAGGACTTTGCTAGAAGGAATGAAATCACTTCGATCGGTTTAAATTACGTAAATTTCATTAATTTGGCTCGGCTTTACAAGAAGTACAAGGACTATGGGACGTCTCTTAATTATTACCAGAAAGCCTATGAATCCATCAGAGGGGGCGGGTATACCGCGTCAGATCATATCTATTTTGGTTCTAATCTCGGAAGCCTATTCGAAGCATCTGGCGACTATGAGCGGGCATTGCTGTATTGGGTAAAATCAGCTCTACATTGGTTAGTGATTGAGAATCCTTATGCGTTAGCTTGGCGTCCAAAAATTCTTCTTTGTCAGGAGTCTACAAATAGTATAAACAAGCCCGCATCAATTGAAGCAATTTCCAGTTTTTTTGAAAATAAGATACGATCTTTGATGGATAAACTATCTTTAAAGGACATAAGCAGCCCCTTTCAGTTACTCTATTTTTGTCAAGATAGCCCAGAAATTAAGAAATCAGTTTGCTATGCGCACCAGGGTATCGTTCTATATGGTACCAATTCGATACATTCGAAGAGGTCTCATTACAGCACATCCTTATCGGCATGCTTGTCTCAGGTGCTCTTACATTATTTTGAGTTTAACCCAGATGATAAGGGCTTAGTGGTTGATCAGTTCTGTGAAGATGTCTTTCCTACCAACTTAGATGCGCTCCAAGATCTTGCAATTGTTCAGGGTTGTATTGGATATTCAATGGATAGGCGTATTCATTACACAACAAGTAGTAGTACGCTAAGCAATCTAGAGGTTTGCAACCTGCGATTGTCTCCATTAATTCAGGAAATTAGGGAAGAAGATGGAGTCTTGAATTTAAGGTTTACTAGAACCTTTCTTAATCAAATCTTAACTGATCCCGATGAAGTAGAGTTTATTCAGGCTGTTAATGTGCAAAACTCACAGGTTCAGAAGACGTATTCTCAAGTTAGTAGAAGCACGGTCGAGAGATTACTGCACAAAAAGGTGGTTCAATTATCGTTCGGCTGAGTCTGAGGTAAAATAGCCAGGGAAGCCAACCAACGTCTGGTTGATCATAAACTCCTGGGGATGAGCACGAGGCAGCTGAGGTAGAAATGGAATGGTCTGTTCAAAAGAGTAACGAAGTGCCTCTTCCTCATGAAGAAAAGGGAGGCTACCAATTCCTGTAATTGCAGTTCTTGTAGTTTCAATCTTCATCCCTAAGCTCTTGGGAATTAACTCATCTTAACCTTGAATTAACTTATAGATTAACATTGAGAAAACGACTAGCGGCCTCGTCTTCCACTACTGCTAGCTGGTGCTCCACGAGGGGTAGACACCCCTGCTGAGTCCGGATCTCTGGCTAAGGCGCGATCTGTAACGGCCGCTCTCGCTGTAGTTTCCCCGAGAGTTCCGTCAAGGATATATCCAGTTCCACATGGAGTAATTGCAACAGGATCGCTCATCATTTCACGGGATGATTCATGGAGTAATGGTGCAGTTCGATCGGGTCTTTCTCCTAAACTCACTGCAAGCATATCGTTAACAGCTCCAGTGTGTACGGCAGCTCTTCTTGTTTCAGCCTCTAGGTTTGCAGCAGCAGCATTCATCTTCTTTCCAGATGTAATAGCCATAGCATCAAGAGCTTGGCCGACTATTGCTATGGTTCTGCTTGCATTTGCTAATACCTGCGCTTTTTTTCCATGAGTTGTTTTGGCATATATCTTACCCTTTTTTTGCTCAAATTCTGTAATCCAGTCTTTCGCACACTGTTGAGCTTTTCTGCTGATATTTGAGTGAGACGAGAAAAAACTTCCCAACCAACTTCCACCTTTAGCGTTTTGTTGAATGGCCAATGCAGTTCTTTCAAGCATAATGTCCCTTAGGTCGAGTTTCACTTCCTCATAGGCCTCTAATTTACACTGAGGCTTTTTGTTTTCAAGTAATTGAATGAGTGATGCCAGGTTTTGTTTTTGTGTGGTACGAATTGCATTAATTCTTTCTTGAGTACTTTCTTTACTTGATTGTGTATTTACTCGAGAGTGGAGATAATCTAACATGTTCTTTTCACAATCATTAAAATATGATGCAGGAGGATGAGCTCTTGCCGCCTTGTTTTGAAGTTCATCTTCAATTCGTTTCGTTTCTCTATCTAAAAAAGCATCATCGCTGACTTCTTGAGCTCTTGCCGCAGCAGCTCCACGGTCAATTGCTCCTAAACGTTCTTGAGCCTCTCTTAGAATCCTGTCATATTCTTCCTCACGAGTAGGTGAACCATCAGGAGATGGAGCTGTTGCTACTCTTGAGTGTTTTAGCATTTTATCAACTCGGGCCTGGCGATTACGGTCTTCTAAATCGGCACTAAACCTTTGAGTGAGTGTTGTGAGTTCTTTTTCGTTTCTACTAATTTCTCTCTTTAGAGTACTGATCTCTCCTTTTAGTGTAGTTACTCTCGCCCTTGTGCTTTTATTTGCTTTTGGACTTGCCAAGAGCCCTGTAAGTGCTGTCTGTTTCTCTAGTAAGCTTGCTCGATCAGTAAGGAGCTTCTGGCTTTTTGTATTCAACTCATCAGCTGCTGCTGGTAAATCAGCCCTTTGAGGCCGCGAATAGGAATTCCCTGCAAATCCTACGGAGCTTTGAGAGAGAAGAGCAAGGGCCAGGACCAAGTGAAGAGTCAATTTGTTTTGCTGATTTTTATTAGATCGCATCATCATAACATTATAATAACATTATAACATTCTTCATAATATTCCTCTTATGAAAATAGGGTTTACAAACTGAGCCTTGTATAAAACCCCTTAGCTCCTGTTCCTTAGTTTTGATTCTAAATCAGATTAATACATCCGGTAATGAGGCAAGTTTAACCTAGGTCTGGTTTGACACATTCAGGTTGTTAACTTAGGAATCTGGTTCAAAGGTTGTTCTGGTGTTGTACAGCTACTTGTTTGGTTATGAATTGATGAGATTAGATTAGATTAGATGAGTACAAGCCTAAATAGAGTAAAGCTCTATAAGCAGATCTAGGAAGTGTTTTAAAGATAGTAGTTTTAAGATGGTGCGGGCGACTGGACTTGAACCAGCACACCTCTCGGTATACGCCCCTCAAACGTACGTGTCTACCAATTCCACCACGCCCGCACAAATGGACTGAGAAGAGGGGATAAAAAATTTGAGAACTAAGAATTAAACTTAGCTGCTTTCGGAGTCAAGTAAAAGTTTAAAAAAATCTAGAGTTCAAGTCTGAGTCCTGCAAAATAGCTCCAGCTGTTGATCGAAACTTGGGAAACAGTGGCCTTTTCTTGCTTACCTTCAAGAGTGAGGTAGGTTCGAGTAATTCCTGTGTTGAGGTAAAGGCTATTGGCTGATCTACGATCAAGAGGATTGATCAATATCCAAAGGCCGTAGGTAGGACCTTCGAGTTGAGTTTTATCCTTAAATGTGGCTGCGCCGGTGCTGGGATCAACAAAGCTATAATTTAAGATTTCCCACGAGTACGACACAACCGGTACGATGATCTGTTCTCTAAAATAACGTGCTTGGTATCTGATTCTACCCCCGTAAGAAGACACTGAGTAAAAGTTTGATGTAACTCGTGTGTTAGGAAATGAATACAAACTTGCCGTTGGACCAAGTCCAATTACCCCAAACTTTTGTAGAAATTTGGGCTGGTATTCTATTCCTAACTGATAGGCATAGGTTGGATTGCCTGCCTGCTGAGGGGTGAGTGCTTGGCCAGAAAAGGCTTTTGGCGAATAAGAAAATTGAAAAGCCCATTCAGGCTGATGAAGCTGATATCGCGGGAAGCCCAAAATACTGCTCACATGAGGGAGGGACTCATTTTGAGAGACAGGGGAGGGGATCTCTCCGCGGTTCTTCGAGATACTTTGAGTCTCCTCTGCCCAAACTAGAGAGGATAAGGAAATGAGAATGGAAAAACTGAGTGGAAGGTATCGAAATTCAATCATTACTTTCAATAAAAACTTTGCCATACTCTCTCCTTTTGATCTGATTAGTTCGGATATCCTACAGCAATTCTTCCATCTATCCAACCAACCTAAAGGTACTACTCGTTAAGGAAGTTTTTCGTCAATCAATAAAAGCAATAAATTAAGGGGGAGTGTATCGTTTTTTTACCCTTTTTCTTTCACGAAACACCTCAGTCCGTTTAATATCTGGTGAGCTGAGGGCATTCGATATGGCGAATTCAACTAAAAAAACTAAAGCTTTAAGTCTAAGCGGTGGATTAAAAAGCTTCTTAGGCTACCTTGAGGGTACTCAAAAGTCTACAAACACGATCAAAAATTACAGATTAGATATTCAGAGTTTTTTGGACTTTATTTCAGCGCAGTATCCTGGAAAGAATATCGGATATAAAGATATCGGACGACACGATAT
>Ga0255088_1001140_pt1 | contig 10464 bp, 8 predicted proteins | sample Colum_Miss_RepB__2_FD_188587 | JGI IMG/M metagenome (GOLD analysis project Ga0255088, IMG submission 188587) | Freshwater microbial communities from Columbia River, Oregon, United States - Colum_Miss_RepB_8d | ecosystem: Environmental > Aquatic > Freshwater > River | place: USA: Oregon...
CTGCTCTGCGTTTTGCGTTGCGAAACCCACGCTGATCGAGACGAGACGTGTAGACAGACACCATGGACTCTCTCGCGTTGCCAGGCGCCTCTGCCGAGCAAGTCTCGGCCAACTCTTGCTCCCTCGTGTGGGTGCGTAAAGAGCTTGCTTCTTGCTTCTTGCGATCAGATTGCCATTTGGTTGTGCACCCGTGATTTGATTTTTTAACATTGCGTGAACCCCGCTCCCCTATTTCCTGCAGAGCCCTGAAGGCAGCTTGTGGCTCGTGGGTGCCATCAAGGACGAGGACGGCATTGGCAGCTTTTTGGAGCCTGCCTCTTCGTCATTTTCGAGCACGTGGCAAGCCATTTTGCGGGCATGCGGAAAGTCACCGCTGGACTTTTCCCTGACAAAGGCAAGCGTGGCCAGTGCTTCAAAAATCGAGCTGTCCTTTCTCGCGAGCACGCACCCGCACTTTGGCGCTACCATCAAGTTTGTGACCTCGCCGCTTAAGATGCCCAAGAAGCTGATTCGCAGCATGGAGATTGTTTGGGTGCGATGCTCATCTCATCTCATGCCCTTTCCTTTCCGCCCACAAGCGCATGCGCCTGCATAACCTGTTTTGCTTCCCCCCCCCCATTTCGTATTGTATTGTTTGCAGGTGGTTTCCCAAGAGGCGCCAGTCGCAGGGGGCGCGCCAATAGCTCCGCGTCCCCTGCTTCCGCTGGTGGTGGTCGAGGTGGATAGGGAGTGGAATTTGGCGGGCTCGAGCAAGGGCTCCAAGGGCTCCAAGGGCTCCAAGGACCCAGTTCGCGCCGACATTGTGGCCTGCGACGTGTACTTGGCGAGTTTGGTGAGCGCGGCGCACCTTTGGCAGGCGCTCAAGTCCGCAACCCACCATGAGCTGGCGGAGCTCCCAAAGCTTGAGGAGCGGGAGATGCACGAGTCGCACACAAGGTGGGCGGCCAAGGTGTTTGGGGCGGGCGCATTTCCCTTGGACGAGCCTTTTTTCCCTGCGCTTGCCCTCAAGAAGAGCAACGGCGACCCCTTTCCGGCAATGATGGTGGTTGCGGCCGCAACGGGCAAGCTCGACGACCTCGCTTTGCATGGAGCTGCGCCGGCTCCTGCTCCTGCTTCCGCCCCAGCTCCCGTGCTTCCCGAAGTGCTCGAGGCGCCTGCCGAGGCCCCTGCGGTGCCTGCGGTGCCTGCAGCTGTGCCTGCGGTGCCTGCAGCTGTGCCTGCGGTGCCCGTGGTGCATGCCGCCGCGCTAGAGGCCGTGCCTGCGGCTGTGCCCGCAGCTGAATGGCCCCCTTCTCCCCCGCGCATCCGACGCGTGCCGACTAGCGCATTGCACGCGCTGCTCGGCTCCTCTTCGGAGCCAACTGAGCCCTTAACGGAGCTCGCTGTGGAGCCCGCTGAGGGTGCTGGGGGGCCCGTGCACGCGGGTGTAAAGCGCGACCGTGACGGCTACCGTGGCGGCGATCGTGACGGCTACCGCGACGGCGCAATGCGGGACACGTGTGGACGCCTCAGCCCCGCCTTTGGGCCGTCGGAAGCGCCCTCAGAACCGCTTGGTGCATTGCAGTCTTCGCAGTCCGCACATCCCGTCAAGCGTGCGCGCGGGGCTTCTGCATCTGTTGCAGGCTTTGTTGCAGGTTCTGCTGCGAGCGCGAAAGGTGAGAAGGCGTGGCAGGGTGAGGCGCGCGGCCATGACGACATCTTGTCCGTCAAGGCGTGCAGCCACTGCGGAGATGGCGAGAAAGCAATGGCGGCCTGCATTTTTCATTTTCCAGGCGGCTGCAGAAACTTGGTGTGCGCGTCATGCTGGCTTGGCGGCAAGGCTATTGTAGATGCTGTGCGCGGAAACTTGCCCGCGTGTGCGCTTCATCTCAAGAGCTAAAACTACAATCGTTAAATATTGTGATTCCCCCATTCCAATGACACATCCGTCACAAGAAAAGCGACGTACCCGATCCCTTTCTGAAATGAAGAGGTGTGGACGGACCCTCGCATAATCTTCCAAAAAGCGAGAATCTTGAATACGCTTGGTATGAAACAAAACAACGAACCAAAACTTTGTTATACAATGTCACGCAATGCACAGACAATTATGGCTCACACTGATGGAGAAGGGTACCCCGTGGTACAGGGAGAGCTTGCTGGGTTCGTTGCCAGTGTTGCTGCCGCTGGGGGTGCACTAGTAGTGTCCAACTACCACAATGCCTACGAGACTGCTTTGGAGACGCAGCTGGATACCTACCTCGGGTTTTCGAAAAACCAGGGTCTTAAGCCTGCCAATTCTGCACACGACAGCGTATTTACTACCATTGGAACCAAGCTTGGACTTGTAACTCCGCCCGCAGATGTTGCAGATGCGCTTCTGAATGAGGCAATGGCGATTTCAAGCGAGACAAGCTCGGCGCGCAGTGCAGAGGCTGCGATCTCTACGGGCCTCTCCTCCGAGGTGAGCACGGCGCGCAGTGCAGAGGCTGAGATCTCTACGGGCCTCTCCTCCGAGGTGAGCACGGCGCGCAGTGCAGAGGCTGCGATCTCTACGGGCCTCTCCACCGAGGTGAGCACGGCGCGCAGTGCAGAGGCTGCGATCTCTACGGGCCTCTCCACTGAAGTGAACGTGCGCAGCACTGCGGATGTAGCAATCTCCGACGCCCTCTCCACTGAAGTGAACGTGCGCAGCACTGCGGAGGTAGCAATCTCCGACGCTCTTTCTACCGAGGTGAGCACGGCGCGCAGTGCAGAGGCTGCGATCTCTACGGGCCTCTCCACTGAAGTGAACGTGCGCAGCACTGCGGATGTAGCAATCTCCGACGCTCTTTCTACCGAGGTGAGCACGGCGCGCAGTGCAGAGGATGCGATTTCTACGGCGCTCTCCACCGAGGTGACCACGGCGCGCAGTGCAGAGACTGTGATCTCTACGGGCCTCTCCTCCGAGGTGACCACGGCGCGCAGTGCAGAGGAAGACCTTTCGACTCAAATTGCAAATATCAGAGGCTCATCACTAGACAAGGTGTATGACGTAGTGTCCCAGTACGTAACGGCATCTGCCGTGGAAGCGTACCGCACCCGCCTGTGGCTGTCTGAGATTGACCGTTTTCTCAATGTGATGAAGGCAAACATTAGCGTGGAGCCTTCTGCCCAAACGTATAATGGCGGAAGTGTACTCAGTACTGCGGTGATTGCGAATCGCCTCAACTCGGTGTCGGGAACCGTGCTTTCAGGCGTGGCACTAGACTTTGGCTTAAACGACGCGCTATTGTCTAGCATAGTTGCCGGAGATTACACGGTGTCAACGGGAGCGCAATCTGGCGTGGGCGAGATCAATACGACCAAAGACACTGTGGGCAACTACCAGCAGTTGTTTTCTCAATCGGGTTAGTAGATATGAATTAAAAATTATACGAAGTTTTTTAAACATTCCATTCTTCAAGTTTCATTGAGCAGATACGCCTTATCAACCACCTTGGCCCACCAGAAATCCAGCGACAGTTGGTGCAGCACTGCGGCGCGCTCTCTTAAATCAGTAAACCTCGTTTCTAGCTCACGCTGCCACGCATCGAGCTTTTCCGCTGTGATGCAGTCGGTGGTCCATTCGTCAACGAACACAACGGGCAGACCCGCATAAGCGCCATCCACTGGCGAGCGCTTGATAATTGGGATGGAGCCGCACAAGAGCGCTTGCCACGCACGGGGCGATGGGTCAAATCCGCCACCGTGAGCGCACACTGTAAATGCAGACTTGCATAGAGCCTCATTAAACTGCGAAAAAGTAAGGGAGGAAGGAGCAAAGGAAAACGCTGACCATTGTGTCTGCGCTAGCGTTTGCACTTGTTTGCGATCATTCCACTGCGGACCATCGCGGTGGTTGCGATGGCAAACAAATACGCGTGTGCCTCTTGAGGCTGGCGCAAGCACGTGCATCGCTTCCTCGTACGATGGGAGCACGCCGTCCCATGGCAAAACGCCAAGGGGGATTGGCGTGAAGCGCGCAGGGTCCACCGTATCTAAGTTTTCAACAAAGGTGTGACGGAGCAGAGGGCTTGAAAGGATTTTTTGCACTGCGTGCTGGGGCAAGGATGCAAACCTAGTGTCGCCCGCGCCTTTTGGAAATGTGACATCTTCGCTGCCAACAATGAGTACAAATGGGTGCGCAAGCGTTGACAAGACATTGTCGGCAAAGAACGTCAGCGCTTCATTGGCTTCCAATGAGGACGCCATAGCGGCGCTGGTTTGGGGTTGAAACAGGGATATGAACACCGTGAGCGCGTGCCGATTGCGCGGAGTGGAATTTAGCACCAACAACTGCGAGCCGCATATAAACATGTCACACTGTCCCGCAAGAGAGCCCTCTAAATCCTTTGCAGTATATTTCAACTTTTTTTCTAAACGTGTTTGCATAAGCTGCACCTTGCATATCTCCGTGTTCATTGCATCATTGTGTGACTGTTCAGCAGCTAAATATGCTGCTTTCCACGGGGGCTGTCCTACATACAACGCCTCATCTAAAAAACCCTTTGCGGCCGCATACCCCCATCGCGTGACGGGTGAGCTGCTGTCGATCGACGATCCACTCAAATCACCTTCAATAGCAAGCGGCGGGTGCACAAAGGACATGTCTCCACACGGAATGTTCAGCAGGTGATCCCACGCAAGAGGCCAATACTTTGAGCGATAAGGATAAGGAATTGCTTTTAGGCGCCCCTGTATTTCTATAAGCGTAGGGGCATCCAGTACCTTGAGAAGTTCTTGGGCGCCATAGCGCGTGTACAAGACGGCTTGTGAACCAACTGCCGACACATTGACGCCGGAGCGGACCACAGTGTTCTGAAAGCCCGTTTTCCATTCGTTGGAGTGCCCTTCGTGGGACCAGGGCGTTTTGAATTTCAGTTGTTTAGCATTTTCCTCAGTCATGGGGAGATATCCAATGCGTAGGATACCACGAGGCCTGCCCGTCGCATTCATCCACGTGTACACGGCAGCTTGCAGCTGCTCTGCAAAGTTATGGGACAGTGCGACATCATCTTCCAGCAGCAGCAAAAACTCTTTCGAGCTATCCTTCGCAAATTGGCGAAGTGCAGAAACGTTTTCATACAAGAGGGCAATAATGTTTGCGCAGCTCTGCGGTTTTAATGAAATGGGCTCCGCACCCCGCATATATTCCTTAATGCAACTGGAAGATCCTCGAATGCCCATGCGGTACTCTATGGTGAAAGGAAGTTCTTTCAATTCGGGACTCGCCATCTGAGCAAAAAATGCACTGCGCCTCTCAAGGCCCTTGGGCGAGGCGTTGCCCAGTACTGCACACATTATTTTCTCTGCAAATGTGTTTTCAAACGTAGCCTTAGACTCTACCGTTCTCAGTGCATTGCGCTGCAAGTTGCGCATGTAGCTTCCCAAAACGACGCTTTTTAGCTTGGCAGCAGCTTCCGGCGAATACGGATCCCATCTTCTTGCCAGCACAGCTCGGGCATGGTCACGGTGTGCCAGGTGTGTTTCGGGCGTCAATGAAGCGGCTTCACGTATTCTTGCGATGGCGCCGGCAATATCATTTTCTTCGTAATAGTACCCAAGACCTTCATCGCGTAGGGCAGGCGAATTGTGCACGAGTGGAAACCCAAGAAACAAGGCCTCAAAGTGCGCATAATTCAAGGGCACCTGAAGCATGTTGCTGAGCACAATGACGGGCTGGGGTGACTTTGCAAAGAATGAAAAAATGTCGACGCTAACAAGGCGTGCGAATTTGCGCAGCTTTTTTTGCTTCCAAATACTCAGCTTGTTTGCCATGGCGTGTGATTCATTGTGCTTGGGAAAGCAAAATGCATACACGGTGCCCAACTCTTCTGAATTCAGCTGCAGCATGCGCTCGCATATTACTAATGGCAAAACGGCGTTTTTGCAGAAGTCAATGTTGGATTCCATGATTAGAATGTCGATGGCCTTGGGGGCATCGTTTTGAAGTTGGCGCAATGGTGCTTGCTTTCCTTCTTGTTCGGCTAGTTTAATCTGGATATTCATGTTCCAATAGTTGGGGAAAACAAAGCAAGGTTTTTCTCCCAAGGTTTCAAAGTAGTCCACATACTTTGTCATTCCATCTTGGACCCACAACTCGTCATTGTCATTTCGAGAGTCAATGTCTCCAAAGCCGCCGTAGCCCTTGAGTTGAAACAGAAAAGCTTCTTGGTCCATGATGTAATTTGCGCCGCACTTGGTTTGTACGCGCGCAATGCCCAGCTTTTCCAATTTGCTGCACAATTGTGAGGAGGCGCGTATGGTGGTGGACACAAAGGTGTGATACTGCCCCAATTTTTCGGGAGGGTCTTCAAAGTGTATGGGCAGCACTTGAAGATTGGACCCTAGCGCGCCTCCCGAAAACACTTTTACTTTTCCTTCGCGACGCACATCTTCATACACAAACTCGGGGCGCAGCCCCAATGTTTGAAAGCCCAAATACAAGAAGTATGCATTCTGCACACAGCCATTGATCATGAGCGACGAAAAGTCGTGCACGTTGAGCGCAATCTTTCGCTCGCCCAATAAGCGCAGCAGGACGTCGGAAATCGAGGAGGAAGGGTCGGATGCAATTGCAGATGCTGGCGGCATCGCAGCTTCCATTTTATTTTTGGTATGCAGTATATAAAACAAAAAAAGCGAGAAGACGACTCTTGCTCTGACGTTATTGGCACATGGGCACTGTTAAGTCGTACATTAACAAGGTAGAAACGTGGGCAAAAGAGCTGCTGTTTATTTTGCTGGCGGCGTTTCTCATCGTAAAGGTCGTGATTCCGCTTCTCACGTCGGGCGGCGGCCACGCACAGTCGTATTATCCCTCTGCATATGTATATGGATATCCGCCCCAGCAGTATTAAGCCCAAGCGCCGCAGGCGCCGCAAGCGCCGCAGGTGCCTCAGCCCTACTATGCGCCACAGGCAGTGCCACAGGCAGTGCCAGCGCCAGTGCCTTCGCCAGCGCCATATGCCGCGTAGAGTTAGTCATGAACTTTTCGAGAGGGCGGCACCAATGCAGTCGCCCGAAAGGTATGATATGCATAGGCAAGCTCGCGCTGGAAAACAGTTGCAAGGAGTTGCGGATTGGCTTTAATGCGGGAAAAGCCCATGGCCACCGTAGTATGAAAATACCTCCACAAGTCTTCCATTACTCGCGAAGCCCCTTCCCCTTGTGGCAATGCAAGTTGGGGAATACCGCCGCTCCCATTAATCTCTAAAATTTTTACGTCTCCTTCTTTCGTTTCCTGGCCGTCCTGGCCTTCATGGCCTTCTTGGCCTTCTTGGCCCTCATACGCCAGTTTATATGCTTTCCACCCGTTTGGGAAACGAAGGTCGATGCTAATTGCGCTAAGGTCTGGCAGGGCTTTTGCCAATGCCTTTTCCATGCGCGATTGAAGAGCAAAAGGCAGTTTTTCTGTCCATGCGCATTCCCGACCATCCACAACGGGCGGCTGAAACAGGACAAGATCATCCCACTGCCAAATTGAATGCTTCTTGCGGCCATACATGCGCGCCTGCGTGCCCCCCACATACTGCTGGGCGATCCAAGGAACTTTTGACGTGAGTGCTTGAGCATGCGCAACTTTTTTCATTCTCTTGTCAATGGACTCGAGGGACTGGGCGGCCATGACGCCACGCCCGCCGGCAGTGTAGGACGATGGCTTCAAGACCCATTTGCTCTTGTCGTGCACGGAATTGCCTGCGTCGTTTGCACTTACACTTGTACTCGTTCTTTGGACACGGAGCATTGGGGGTACCAATGAGGCATCAACGTCTGCGATTTTCTGCAAAACGTAAAATTTCCCGAGGTGCCGCGGCTCGGACGTCCCGTTTGCGCATGCAATAAGAAGCCCGCAAAGGACGAAACTAATTAGGAAAACGAGAATCAAGTAACCTGGCATACTAACAACTTTTCTTTAAAAAAAATATTATTTCTTTTTTTATTTTCATTGCCCCACGTGCCCCACTTGCAGCACTTGCAGTGCAGCCTCGTACTTGTTGAGACGGTGGTCTTCAATCGAGCCAAAGAATCCCAAGAACCAGCTGGGCGAGGGCGCACCCACCACAAGCTCGCCCCCCACATGCATATAAAACAGGGTGGGATGCTTTGTGACCTTGTCGTCCGCGTGCACACAGCGCACCGATTTAGAAATGACGGCGTCAAAATATGACGCAAAGGCCGCATTTCCCACACGCGGTGAGCCAAACGTAAAGCACTCGACGGCAAGTTGGGGGAACAGCGCCTTTGTACCTGCAGCAGCGAGCGTGGCGAGTGCCCCACCTAAACTGTGCCCCACAAACACAATGCGCTGGGGGGGACTAAAACTTGAACTTGGAGCCATCTCTTCCTCTCTTCTACTTTTAAGCACGTGGCCAAAGAGCGTGGACACGATGCTAAATTTTATGGAATTGTACTGTGCAAGAAAGCCGCTGTGCACGCGGGCACCCCTGCGAAACGCAGCAATTTCGGCGGCACTGGCGCTATGTGCACTTCCGCTGCTGCTCATTGCCCCGCCACAGGAATACATGAGGTCTTGAAACTCGGAGAGAAAGAAGCGGGCATCGGCAATGGCATCTCCCCACGAGCTTGTGCCTCGAATGGCATAGACGATGCAGTCGTCGCACACGACGCTATAGTATTGCGCGTCACTTTTTCCTGCCCCCTCATTGTCTTCGAGGGCATTTGCGTCCCAATAGTAAGCGGCTTGAACGGGAGGTTCAGTGGAAGTAGACGGTTTAAATATTTCAAGAGGGCTGCGACGTACGGTGGGCACTTCGTATGCCGCCTTGGCATATCGCAGCATGCGCGCAAGCTCTTGCGGTTGCATTAGTGTAAACTTTTGCTGTTTGTTTTATACCCTCGAAAAAAAAATTCTTTGCCCCCTTTCCGTATAGCGCCTTCTACTGCCCATCCTTGCCGCCTTCGCGTGGCGCAATCATAATGGTGTGGCGAGTGAGCTCTCCGCCCATGTTGCACTCGAGCACCATGGGCTTGGTGGTATTGGTGTTGCTGAGGTGCAGCAGCACCCAGTCCGTGCTGAGTTTGGACACAAAGAGCCGTAGTTTGGCGGCGTCATACTCATTGCTACCCTTTTGGGCATAGGGCAGCAGCGCCCGCTCAGCTTCCGAGGGGCCGCTCATGGGCTCCCACTCATTTCCGGCGGCGCCGCCCTTGCGTGCCGTAAGAAAAAAGTCATGGCCGCCGTGCTGTTCAAAGCCCACGCGCATGCGCGAGTGGAGAATGGCGGGATCTTTGGGGTCTTGGGCTTGGAACACGTCAAAACGCATGGTGGGAGCGGCGCACTTTTTGGCGATGGCTGTGAGCTTTTGAAACACGTCGATGCTTATGTGGACATGAAAGCCAAGCTCCACGGCCACCTTGTCCAGACTGCCTAATTTGGTGTCCTCGTTGTCAATCAGGGGCGCCGCATATGCCGTGTGCACGTCGTCCTCATTGGTAATGGCCTCAAAGGTAACTTCCTCCACCGCCCCGCCAACATACCGCGTAAGAGATAGGGGCGTGTCCTTGAGCAGCGCACAATCCAGTGCTGTCATGAAGCGGTCGGCGGCTACGCAAAAGGAGGTGCCGTGAATGTCCTTTTCGCCAAGGGGCGTGCCGTCTGCCGCTGTGCCGGCAGTTACCATGCACTCGAGCTGCGACTTCATGGCCGTGTGCCAATATGCGTCGTGGGCTTCCAGGCGAATGCCCGTAAAGGATATGGTGCAGCACACGTGAATGCGCATTTCCGTGACGGCGGAAGCTACCACGTCAAGAAATTTGCGAGCGCCGGCGCCATCGGTAAAGTCGATGCGAAATTGAAAGGGGCGCACCTTTTTGGCCTTGGGTTTTGCAGTGGCCGGCGGGCGAGGCGGCACCTGGGCCTTGTCCAGCATCTTTGCAGCGCGGGGTAGCTCCTTGGGAAGCTCCTTGGGAAGCTCCTTGGGGGGCTCCTTGGAATGAGCGTCCGAAGGTGGAGCAGGCACGCTTGCAGCAGCAGGCACGTATACAGTCGGAGCAGTCAGAGTCGTAGTCGATGCAGCAGTTTGTACAGAGGCCTTGGGAGCCGCGCGGGCACGAGGAGGGGCAGGCGCGGGCGCGGGCGCAGGAGCCGGAGCTGCCGCAGGAGATGCCGCAGGAGCTGCCGCAGGAGATGCCGCAGGTGCCGCAGCGGAAGTCGAACTGGAAGCGAGCTTGGACTTTGAAAGGAGCGATGGCGCATCCGAACCTCCATCGAGCTCCTTGCCCTTGAGGGCACCCTTTGCTCGAGCCGAGATGGCCCTTGCCTCTGCTGCGGCTTCTTCAGCGGCATTGTCGTCATTCACGTCATCGGAGGGAAGACGCGGCTTGATGCCCGATTCACGCTTGCGCTTTTTGCCGTCGCGGCCTTCACCGTCGCCATCGTACTTGTCCTCGTCCTCGCCCTCGCCCTCGTTTTCGGAGCCGGAAGATGCAAGAAAGCTGTCC
>Ga0255088_1001144_pt1 | contig 10445 bp, 9 predicted proteins | sample Colum_Miss_RepB__2_FD_188587 | JGI IMG/M metagenome (GOLD analysis project Ga0255088, IMG submission 188587) | Freshwater microbial communities from Columbia River, Oregon, United States - Colum_Miss_RepB_8d | ecosystem: Environmental > Aquatic > Freshwater > River | place: USA: Oregon...
TGGCGGATACTCTTGCTCAACAGTGATCGCGAAACGCTCGAGGAATGCTTCATTGAGCAAGTTTGTACCGATGAATCGACCATCGTCGCTGCCTTTGCCCTTCGTGTTCGCAGTCGCAATCACGTTGAAGCCAGCAGCAGGGTGGACGACTTCACCAGTCTTCTTGTCAAAGTATGGCTTGCCTTCAAGAATCGGCTGCAAGCACAGAATGTCTTCCGTGCCGAGATCACACTCGTCAAGCAAGAGCACAGCACCACGACGCATTGCAGTGATCACTGGTCCTTCACGACGGATCGTGTTTCCGTCAACCAACTCATAGGAACCAATGAGGTCAGACTCATCAGTGCGTTTGGTGATATTGACACGGATCAACTCACGCTTCAAGAATGCACAAACCTGCTCAATCATCATCGTCTTGCCGTTACCAGACAAGCCAGTGATGTAGATGGGATAGAAGATTCGCGACTTGATGATGTCACGCATGTCGTTGTAGAATCCGAACGGAACATACGTTTCGTTGCGGTCGGGTACAAATGACTCGGTGACATTTTGCGCACGACGAGAAGCAATGTTCACAACCTGCGCGACCATTGCGGCTGCGGCAACAGGTTCAGCAGTTTGTTTCGGAGCAGAAGTCACACAACCAACATTCTTCGGAACGATACTGAATTGACCACGACCAACCTTGCGCTCACGCAAGATAAAGTATGGGAAATTCTCAACTCCATTCTTCTTGTTTTCGCAATAGGAATTCAATTCCTTCAACGAGATCACATCCTTGTCGAAGTGCGCATGCAACTTCTCAAGAATCTCAATCTTCGCGCTCATATCGTAATTCGGCTTTCTCACATCAGACTCCATTATCAATCTATAGAACTATTATCGCTGAAAAGTACACATTAAACAACAGTAAAAACTCTAATAGAATCAACAACTTACGCAACTGCCAGTTCTTCAGCCAGTTTCGTGAGCAGGAGACGATTGCTCTTCTTGCTGCCCACGTTCTTGGAGAACTCGCGAGCCATCTTGTTTTTGTTCATATCGCTAGTGATGGCAAGTTTGTCGTCAACAATGTTGGTGCTCGGGAGACCAACATAGAAATACTTGTCATAACCAAGACGATCAACAACAAAGTAATTGTGCTCGCGGAAAGTCTTTTTGGCAACATCTTGCTCAATACTAGACTTGTCGCTGACAAGATACTTCACATCACGCTGAATGGCTTTCTTGTTGCCAACATAAAAACCAATATGCTTACAACCAGTCACGTCAGCAACCAACTCCGTGATCGCAGGTTGCATCGTATGGTAATTTGACAACTTGACTTTCTTCTTGGTCTTTTTGTCGATGAAATACACCACAGACTTGCGACGATCATCATAAAAACCAGAATCATTGTTCATCAGAGGATACGAAAGATTGCTGCCACCGTCACCGTCAGTCAGATACACAACGTTGCAAACATCCAACTGATGCTTGTTCTGGAATGCAGTAATGATTCCGCGAGAAGCAAGCAGAGTTTCGAGAAACGGAGTGCCATTCAAGCCAAAGCCAGAAGTGTCCCAATCGTATCGCCAGCCACCATGATCGTTTTCCTTGCAAGTGTAGTCATATGCACGACCATACTCATTGGCAACAACGCACATCGCATTGAACGCACGACGATACTGAACAGGCGACAAAGAAGAACCAATCAGATGCTTCAGATGGAACCATGTCTGACTCATCGTCATGTCAACTGCACGGTTCGAAACAAAACGATTTTTCGACATCATCTCGTGCAACTTCTTGTTGCCATAAGCATCGTCGCTGAAGCCATAAACTTCAAACGGCACTTTGGCAAGTTTACAGAACGACGCAAGCACAAGCATCTGCTCAATCGTATTGCGGAGAATATCAGACATTGAACCAGACATGTCAACGAACATGATAAAGCCATGATTCTTGCCCTTCGGCACAACAGTGATCTTCTTGAACAGATCATTGCTGAAGCGATACTTGTGCAGCACATTCATGTTCAATTCACCAGTGCGAGCAGTCTGCGTTCGAGCATACTCATTGGCTTTCTTGCGCATCTCGAATTCTTTCAAGATATGCATAATGACTTTCTTGTTGTTCGTGTTGAATTTGCGCACACACTTCTGAACAACAGTATCGTAAGAAATCCCATAGCGACCATAGGTGCGATTCGGATCAGCAACTTGTTCGCGGAAATATTTCTCAAGATCATTCACAACTTCCGTGTTCGGAAGAATGATGTTCTCAAGAACAGCATCAGGCAATTCATACATGAAGATTTTGCCAGTCTCGTTGACCAATTCCTGCTCGCGCTGGCGGAAATTGCGGTCAGTTACAGACTGCGGTTCACCGTCATCTTCTTGTTCTTCTTCAGCGCCTTCGCCAGGACTGTATTGATCGCTGCTAGCATCGTCTTCGTCTTCAGACTCAGTTTGATCCTGCGAATCTTCAGCGTCAGTGCCGTCTGATTCTTCATCTAGGTCAGAGTCATCGTTGCCGTCGATGTCGTCTTCATAGTCAGAATTGTCATCGATGTCATCGAACTCGCCAGAATCTTCTTGAGTCTCTTGACGCTCATTGCGCATCTGCTCTTGAAGGTCTTGCTGATTCTGAACCTTATTTTGTTCATTCTGCTTCGTGTAATCATACACACGTCGAGCAATATCAACAACTTGATCCCATGTTTCAACAGCCTCAACTTCGCGAACAATCTCGCGCTCAAAGTCATTGAATTCAACAATGACATGTGAACCCATCTTGAAGCGCAGGTTGATGCGGTCAATTAGATTGAGCGTGTTGAGGTCTTCGAGTTTCTTGATGCCGAAGAAATCGCGCTCATACAATGACGCATATGCACGCGCAAAAGACTTGGAAAGTCCAGGGAATTTGCGCTTGACCAGTTTCTCAATGCGCGCATCTTCGATGACGTTCAAGAAATCTTTGAATTTCTTTTCAGTTGCAGCAACTTCATTATGCCAGCCCTGCTGCGGAGTGTTCAGAGCATGACCAACTTCGTGACCAGTCAGCAAGTCATACAAGTCGCCATCCATGTCCTTCCAGACAGGCAGCACCATCGTACGATTCTTGAGGTCGAAGTATGCGGTCTTGACATTTTGGTGCGAGACCGTGATATTCTCGCTCGCCAAGAGTTTGGCGAGGATAGACTTGGAAGCCTGGATATTCATATTCATAGAACCATTATAGAATAAAAGTTCCTGGAATACAACAGAAAAAACTCTAATAAAATCAATAACTTACGTCAACCCACTCTATAGACGAATTTCTCGGGCGTTTTTTCCACTGACTCTTGTGGTCCCAGCATAGAAGAATCAAGAATTCTAACTTCTGGTTCTTGTTTCTTCAATTGCAGACCAGAAGACTGCTCTATCAGATGTTCTCGTTCTTGCGCAACCTTCTCAGAAATTCGATTCATTTTCTTCACATTAGACTTCACTTTCTTTTTCGCAATGTCTAACTTAATTCTGCTCACTCTATCAGTATACACTATACCATCCAAATGGTCAAGTTCATGTTGTAAACACACTGCGGTGAGTCCTGTTAATTCTTGCTCAACAAACTGACCACCGATTGCTTGAAATCTCACCTTAACAGTTTTATATCTTGGAATCTTCAAGAATAATCCAGGATAACTTAAACATCCTTCGCTGAATTGAGTATTCAATTCTTCAGAGCGTTCTATAATTTCTGGATTGAACATTGTCCAAATTTCTTTGCCCATGTTCAACGCACAAACTCTAACATCCAAACCAACTTGATTGGCTGACAAGCCAAGACCTTGCAATCTTTCTAGACTCTCAGCCATAGAGAATGCAATGTATGCTGCTTTATCTTTTGATTTTTCGTCATCGAAAACATATGGCTTTGTTGGCTGTCTCAAAATAGGATCATAAAAATCTACAAGTTTGTAAACTTCATAATCAACTAGATTGCCGTTGTATAACTTTACATTCTTTGACATGATTACACCACCTGCGAGAAGTTCTTAACCTTCGCGAATCGTATTGTATGTTTAAACTTATCAACCATTTGATCAGTCTTGTGTGTGATAACAAAAATATTTGCATCATCATTCATCATATATATCAACTTCATAAATTCTTCAGTACCATTAATGTCAAGAGAACCATCAAAGACCTCGTCGAAGATGAGCAGATTCGTATTGACACTGTTCTTTAATTTGGCGACCGACCTCCAGGTAAACAACAGTGCTAGATCAATACGTTTCTTTTCACCTTCTGAGAAGTTTTCATAACTGAAATCATCTCGGTGACGAGACTTGATGGTCTCCTTGAACTCCTCGTCGATGTTGAAGTTGACAAAGAAGTCCATCGCAGCCAAATACTTATTTACCAGTTTGTTTATGACTGGAACGTACTGCTTAATGATTTTCGACTTAATCCCGCCATCTTTAAGCAACTGCGCGACAATATCGTAGTTTTGTGTTTGTTCAGATACTTCTTTTCGTTTATCATTAAATCCTTGCAATGCATTGAGTAATGTTTTGCTTTGCGCCTTAAACTCATCGCTCATGGCTGGTTTATTTTCTATCTCGGCAATTTCATCCTCAAGTTTCTTAACATACTTTCGAATCTGGCTACGAGAAGTATTAATGCGGACAAGATCTTGTTCAAGAGTCTGAAGTTGCTTTTGCGTTGCTTTAATGTTATTGATTCGACGTAGAACGGCATCACTCTCTTCCTTTAGTTTTGTTAGACCTTCAGTTAGTTCTGTAATTTTACTGTTGCATGTGTGTACTTTTTCTTCTTTGTTATTGATAGCCTGATCGCAGGTTGGACAAGTCGAATTTACAGAATAGAACTCGATGTCTTTCTCGAGTTTCTGAATATTCCCTTCGATCTTGGCTTCAAGGTTGTTTAGTTTTTGGAACTTCTTTGTTGTTGAATCTTCATCAGTTGTTTCGTTTACTAGGTTGTCAATTTCAACTTCTTTTGATGTTGCATCGTTTTCAAGTTGCGAGAGTGATGCCGTATTCTCTACTACTTCTTGTTTCTTTGCATCTACTAGTTCTTTGGTATTCTTTTTGAGTTCGTCTAGATGTTTCTTGTGTAATTCGATTTTATCTTTTGTGTTATCAATCTGAATCTTGAGTTGCGCGGCTTCATCTTTAAGTGCATGTATTTTACTTTTTACAATCACATTCATGGAACTAAAAATCTGGATATCAAGCAGATCTTCAATCACTGTTCTACGGTCCGCCGCTGACAACTGCATGAATGGAGTAAAGTTTGTTGATCCAAGAATGACAATCTGTGTGAATGATTTGTAGTTCATCTTCAGAATCAATTTTTCCAAATGATCCTGATAATCTTTTGCTTTGGCGTCTTGGTTTAATAAACTACCATCAACATAGATCTCAAAGACATTTGGCTTGATACCACGAATGACTTTATATTCTTTCTTGTTGATAGAAAACTCAACCTCAACAACGCATTCTTTTTCGTTGACTGAGTTTACAAGTTGAGGTTTGTTAATATTGCGGAATGGTTTACCGAATAATGAGAATGTGATGGCGTCAAGAAATGTTGACTTACCCGCACCATTCTCACCGACAATCAATGTCGTTGCATTTTCATTCAAAGGAATTTCAGTAAAGATATTTCCAGTTGATAGAAAATTTTTGTATCTTACTTTCTTAAAAAGAATCACGTTGTCTCCATAGACAATGCTTCATTGTACACATCACGCAGAACAGTTTTAATCTTATCTGATTCCACAGGTAAAGACAAGCCATCAACATACTTATTCAGGATTGTCATTGTGTCTTCTGCTTGATCGATATCAACCTCAACATTATCTGTGATCTCAGAAAAGTCTTCAACAACAGACACTTCGAGAGGATTTACCTTTGCGATTGAATCTAACAGAGTGTCAAACAAGAAAGTGTTATTGCGTTTCTCAACAACAATCTTCACAAACTTGTTATTTAAATTTGCATAATCGGCATTGACAATATCATTATAGAACAATTCATCATCGTTGTACTTAATCTTATGGAACATCTTCTCGGGATTTGGAATGAAAGTCAGTTCACGAGTTTCAGTATCAAAAATATGAAACCCACGCTCATCATTATAATCAGCCCAAGTCATTTCGCCAGGAGTGCCAACGTATACAATACTGCCGCTGTTGCTCTTGTGATGGAAGTGACCAGAAAGAACAAGATCGTATTTGTTTAGAATGCTTGGATCCATACCTTCATGACAGACATTGCCACGATCCATCTCAAAGCCAGCAAGTTCAAAGTGACCAAAGCAAACTTGATTCTGGCTGCGCTTAATGAAGTCCATGATCTCAAGTTCATTATCTTTGCAGATCCATGGAATAATATCAACACCATCCCAAGCAGTTGGCTCATCATAAAGTTTGACATGATGAGCATAATCCCGCAAGAGCAAGTCTGGCGAGTTTACTTCGAGGGTATTCTTAAAGAAGATATCGTGATTGCCAAGTAATACATGGCATTGAATATCATGCTTTACCAGTTGATCAAAAAAATAATTACGGCAAAGAGCAAGAGACTGAAAAGAGATATACTTCCGACGATCAAATAAGTCACCCAGTTGAAATACGGTCCTAATTCCATGGTCCACCAAATACGGAAAAAATGTATTTAGATAGAAGTCTTTATAATGATTGTGGAACGCAATAGAGTCACCGCGCATTCCAAAATGGGTATCACCCAGGATTGCTATCTTCATCTACAAATTTCTCCAGCCCAACTTTCTTGGCTTTCTTATTCTTTCTTGAATTCTCGTAGTTTACGATAAATTCAGAAATATTATCATACAACTCAAATTGTCTGAATGTTCCATCTTCCGTTTCATTCAGTTCAAATTCATCAAGAATGCCAGCAGTCTCAGTCGCCTTGTACTTAACGTATAACTGCTTCTTTTCCTTTTGAATGCGGCGTAAGAATGCATAATATACTATTTGAGTGAAATAGGCAAATGGATTGCTTGATTTCGCTGGATCAAAATTGTCAACGTACATTACGCAGTTTTCAATTGCGTCAGCGACCATTTCGTCTCTAAAGGTATACGACAAGAAGTTTGGCTTGTGAGAAAGATTCTCAGCGATCTTCATGAAGCATTCAGCAACATAGCGAGGAATCTGAGGCTTTGGGTTGCCTTGTCTCTTTGCTTTTCGAATTGCTGTGCGATATGCAGTCATTTCCTTGAGGAAATCCTTGTTATTAATATAGTGATTCTTTGCCATAATTAGTGTACTGGTTTGTCTTTCTTTGATTGTAATGCTTCCATAATGGAAACGACTTTGTCAACATTTTCTTGAGTTTTATCGAACCCTTTAGCCTTTTTCTTTTCTGGCGATTTTAGTTTAGTTTCATTGTTATAGAAATAATCGGCGACGTATTCGTATTGCTCAACGAAGTCTTCTTTTACTGGAGTTGCAAATAATACTTCTTCAGTGTAGAATTCAACTTCTCTAATTTTAATTACAGATTGAGGAAGATATTCTTGCATTGCTAAAATCTGACGACCTTCATCGAAAAGAGTTTCAATTTCAATTCGCAGTGGAAGTTCTACAACAATATATCCTTCTTCATAAGTCACATATCCAATGAGGTCATCTGGGATTGATCGTAAGCGAACAAATTTAAGTTCGCCTCTAGGTTTATATTCTACTGGATCTTCTGACATTAATTTATCCTTACGTTATTCGTTGTGAAAGGAAATTTTTCTTCGCTGTAGATCTTCACTCGTTCCTCATAGTGTTTCAATGTGAAGTTTGTATAGGGACCATAACGCAAATCATCAGCGATATCGTAAAGTGTAGCAGCGTCTTTGTTTTCACCCAAACGCAGTACACGACCAATGGATTGAAGAGCGCGAATTTTACTCTTGGTTGGAGAGGAGAAGATAATATTATGTAGGTTACGGATATTCACACCTGTTGAAAATGTACCATAACTTGCCACAATGATCGCATCAGTTTCCTGTTCAGTGATATGTCTCACTGCTTCGCGATCTTCAGCCTCAACCCCACCATGAATAAAAAAGACTTTGCGATTGCCAGCCCTCTCTTGTATCCACTCGAATAATAGTTTACCGTGTTTTTCGACATAAGTAAATAAAACTAGTGTATTTCCATTAAGGTTAAGAGCAAGATCAGTAATGAATTTGTTTCTACCTTCATGTTGTGTCAGAAAGTTCATCTCATCAGGATAAGTAAATCCTTTGACAGTCTTACATACAATCTCAGGATACTTCAGCACAATACACTTGATACTAAAGTTAGCCAACTGCTTGCGTTCAATGAGTTCTTTTGTTGAGATAACTTTAAATGTTGGACCAAACAAACCCTCAAGAACTAACTTGTTTATCTTACTATCATCAAGTGTTCCTGTTGTGCCAATACGCACATCGCAATTGATTAATTTAGTCATGATGCTTGTCAGCGACTTGGCTTTGAAGGTATGTGCTTCGTCACCGATAATAAAATCAAACTGCGTGAAGTATTTCTTTGGCATGTCGTAGATACTTTGCCAAGTAGAGATAATCAAGTCAGTATCTGGTATTTTACTTTCGCCGCCAAATATCTTTTGGCAATATTTGTCTACATCCCAGCCATTGTTGCTGGAATAGTTTTTAAAGTCAGAATGCATCTGAGTGACGAGATTAATCGTAGGAACAATCAACAATCCGCGCTTCTTACCACTATTCAACAAGTGGCGAATCATCATATAGATGATTAGCGATTTTCCTGACGCTGTAGGTGAAATGAGTATAGTTCTCTTCTTCGTAAGTCCGACGCTAGAAGCGAGCAACTGATAATCTCTCGGCTCCATTGGAAGTGATAGAGCAGTTGCAAGATTTTTTGTGTCAATCGGGTGAACGTCTTTTTCTTCATCGAGGTATTCAAAGCCATAATTGCTATCCTTGCAAAACTTTTTGATATACGGAACAAGACCAACATAGATCTGTTTGGTGTTTGTATTTAACAGACGAATCTTACCATCCCAGTATTTGTTTCGAAAGGCTGGTGAAAATTGATATCCTGGAGTTGTGAATGTAAAGAAATCAGACATCTCTCGAATGATGCCATCGTCAGCATGAACCTGAACATAAACATTACTGACTTTTTCAACCACAACGTGTTCAATCATCGAGCACCTTGGATAAACTTCTCCCAACCCATGTACTCTTTCAATTGCCATGTGCGATTGTTAAGTTCTTTCATGACATTGGTGCAAAAGTTTGCAGACTCTTCGTGATATGCTTTCTTGCGTTTGAGTTTGTTTAGATCATCATCGCCATCAAGATAAACTTGCATATCTGATTTAAGAGTGAATCGAAATGGCTCCCAACCAAGTTTATCCAATTCATCTTGGTCTAACTTGCCACTGTAGTACATCCACTTGAGTTTCTTTAATTTGTCAAACTCAAGTGATGCTCGTTTGGCTGCAAGATTGTGCAGTGACAAGTATTTGTTATACTTGTTGTGAATCAATGGAATACGCAAGATCTCTTTGCCAGGTTCCGTAGTGTCTACTTCGGAATCCTTTTCCCATTGCTGCATTAATTCTTCGAGAGGAGGTGTTTCTATCTTCATGACAATATCATATAACAATCAATTCAAAAAAACAAACTATTGTATAGTTGTTATTGCTCAAATTAACCAGTATACTACCTATGTCTGGTTTCGGCGGGATACTTTAAGTCTCTATATTCTCTCATAGTTATAATAAGAGAATCTAAACGTGGCGTCTGCCGTCATGATATTTTCTGCAGTGTCGCCAGTGCTAAATGTGATTGTTGAAAGACTTGTAGGAAACACATCAGCAAATTTAATTCTGAAACTTGGATTATTTTTGTTTGTGAAGAATGTCAATGACGCATCAGAATATACTGGTGGCTGTCTTGTAAGATTGCTTCTTGCAACGACTCCAGGTGATTGTCTTGATAAGTTCACATATTCTTCGAAGTTTGTTGGAAAGGTTAGTCCGCGAATCCAATCATGAATTTCAGTCCACGTTTCAAGATCTTCGTTGATCAAGAACGTTACATTGAATGTATCATAGATGAGTTTCTCTCCAGGATGATACAAATCAATAAATGGTGTTGGACGAACAATTTCTGTTAGTGATATTCCAGGAAAATTTGCAGATTGACAAAAATAAGTCAATCCGCGAAGACGCTCAAATGTAACTCTAAACTTTGTACTTTGCAATAAATTAATATTGCTTGGATTTCGGTTTAATGCAGTCATGCGCCATTTCCTTGGTGAATACAATTATTTATACAAAAAAAAGAGGGGGCTTTGCAGCCCCCTCTCCAGTTTTTTACCTTATTGTTTTTATACAGTCGGTAATAACTATTACTGGTTGATATTCTCAACCTGGAAGCGACGGTAGTACATATTCGTGT
>Ga0255088_1001147_pt1 | contig 10411 bp, 3 predicted proteins | sample Colum_Miss_RepB__2_FD_188587 | JGI IMG/M metagenome (GOLD analysis project Ga0255088, IMG submission 188587) | Freshwater microbial communities from Columbia River, Oregon, United States - Colum_Miss_RepB_8d | ecosystem: Environmental > Aquatic > Freshwater > River | place: USA: Oregon...
CCGCATACATATTACCGAAAAGCTCTCCACCAGGATTTCGCACCGCAGCGGCGCCAACCAAATATCCTCCCGCGGAACGACCAAAAATACACGTTTGCGCAGGCCCAACACCTACAATCCGCTGCATGGCAGTAATACACGCCTCGAAATCTTCCACGCCCTGTAGCTTTCCTTGGCGTCTGCCGGACTCTGCCCATACCTCGTTATGATCGCCCCCACCCCGAATAAGAGCAAACCCCACCGCAAACCCATTCTCTATAAAGGGTTTCCATCGCGTAGTCCCCATATGCGTAGGAATCCCATATGCGCCGTACCCAACCACAATCAGCCCCAGGCATTTCCGATTCTTATTCGACGAAACAACCCAGCGGACTTTCGAGCCGTCTTTAGAGTGCGCCATTCCCGATAGGATATACCCCCCATATACGCATATGGGGGGCTCGAGCTCTATGCCATTTATTACATCAAGGGTTCCGCGCAAGGGTGTGCGACCCGGGACAGTGACAATAACGTGCAGTGGTCCAGTATGCCCATGCCAGCGCATCCACGGATTTGTTTCAATCTCGCCCAGAAACTTCCCTAACATGGTCACCTCCTTTCGTCGCCCACACACCTCTATAAAGCGTTCTCCATGGGATCTATGCACCATGATTCCTGAACTAAGTTGAAACATGTCGAGGCCATGATGACCCATATCCTCAGGAAGCTGAAACGTCTCCAAAGGATGACCGCACGCCTCCCACGGAGAATCAAAACTTCCGCGGCGCACGAAGTAACAGGGCTCTACAGAGTTCGGGGCGAATCCAACCGGAAAAAAGGAAACACCGTCCTCAGAAAGACGACGGACACGTGCGGCTACGTGGAATAACTCTTGCCGCCCGGCGTTCTCGGCGATAAGAAAAAGACAGCCGCGCTCGCCGTGTGATAACGACAGGGAATAGGATCCGCGCATCTCTTCATAATGAACACGTCTGTCGCCGCCCGTTTTGAGGTCCAGGCTTATGAGCCAGCGATACCGAAGTGGCGACACTGCCTCTAGAACATATACGCGCTGTCCGATGATTGCAACAGATGATCCGAGGCCACTCCCGCCTTTACGCCCCCTGTAGGACCAGAGTTGCTTGGCCCGTTTTACGGCGACGATTTCGTAGCGTTCTGCACCGGCGCCAATGTCGTGAGAATAGACGACTATTCCGCCATTTACAAGGTCGATGTCGCCGGCCAAGGGGTTATTAGCTTCTTCTTGGCCGAGCCAGTTCCATTTCAGTGAGCCACCGGGTTGTGGCCGAATGACAATACGAGTTGTCCCGACTTCTGCGAACCAGGTCGATGCCCTTTCATCCTCTTCTGCCGCGGCTTTGAAGGCGTTGCTGATAAGATCTACATGTTCCTTATCTTTGCCGAGTGCTTCTTGAAAACGGGCGTTTTCTTTTGCCACGCGTGTATTCCATCGGGGCCCTTGCATTGGCTCCATCCATGCGTATGGATCTGTCCAAGATATAAGTGACATCTTGCTCCTGCCTAAACCTTAGGAAGGAAGAAGACCTTAGATGTTTGAACTTACGCTTTTGTATAACAAGTCAAATCCCTTTGGTATTTCCAAGGATGTGGAGGGTATTGTGGCTGCGCTAGGTGGAAAGGGATATACCATACGGCATTCGGATCCTCTTGAGCCACCAGTCGCCTGCGACCTGATTATTCATTTGGAGGTGCCGTCGTATAGTTGGATGGCCTGGGCTCCGCGGAATATTCTTGTAGTGAATCCTGAGTGGTTTGAGGCCGCGGCGTGGGTTCCGTATATGCAACGTTTCCAGTATGTGGTCTATAAGGACCCCTTTTCGGCGGATGAGGCGGTGGCGGCGGGATATGTGACGCGGGAACAGGTGCGGGTCGTTCCGTGGGGTTGTCCTGCGCCTGCGGTTGATTCCAAGAAGAAGGTGCATCCGAAGGGCACACCTGATACGGGATTTGTGTGGTTTCTGGGGAACTCCAAGAATAAGCGGGCATATGTTCCGGAGCTAGTTGGACAGTGGCGCGAGGAATATCCTCCGCTGCGTATTTATACGGTTGAGCCGCTGGACTTATCAGGGTGCGTGGTTCCGGGTAATGTGCGCCTGGAGGTGCGTGACTTGGATCTGGCGACGCGCACAAGTCTCTCAGCGTTTTTCTGCGGCCACGTGGCCTGCTCGAAGGCGGAGGGATTCGGTTATGTGGCTGCGGAGGCCGAATGGAATGGGGCATTTACGCTGCTGAATGATCTGAACTGCTATAAGGCGGATTATGGGGGTAAGGAGGGTGTTCATGTGCTAAAGGGGGATTTACCTGCGGCGATTCAGGCGTTTGAAGCGACGGATTTTGATGCGCTTGGGGCCAAACGGCGGAAGGATGCAGAGGCGCGTTGGGCAGCGTTTATGTGGAACTTTGCGGGGGTCGTTGCGGAGGCACGTGCCCTGCCTCTTATGCGTGAAAAGCATTTGCCCCCTATTCTCCAAAGGGATGAGTGCCCGCCTATTAGCATTGTCACACTCACGTATAATCGGCGGAAGTTCTTTGATCTGGGGTGCCATAACATCATGGCCTCGGATTATCCGAAGGGGAAGATTGAGTGGATCATCGTGGAGGATTCGGATGATCCTATGGAGGGTGCATCGGATTTGATTGCGGCGGTTGCAGAGAAGGCGGATGCGATCCGGATCGTCTATGTTCCTTTAGCGAAGAAGACATCGGTTGCTTCGAAACGGAATATCGGTGTGAAGAAGGCCACGGCAGATATTGTGCTCATGATGGATGACGACGACCATTATCCTGAGACGAGTTTCCGTAGGCGGGTGGCATGGCTTTTGAAGCATCCGTGGAAGCCGAGGGCAGTGGCCGCGACGACGATTGCCTGCTATGATCTGGTGAAGGGGATAAGCGCGGTGAATGCGCCGCCGATGGGCATACCGCTGGGCCAGCGCATTTCGGAGGCAACGCTCACATTTTACAAGTCGTGGTGGGAGGCGAAGGGATTTCCTACTGCGGTTCAAGTGGGAGAGGGCGAGGAATTCTTGGCGGGGCGGGAGGCGGATGTTCTGGAGATTCCTCCACAGCAGGTTATCGTGGCGTTCAGTCATGGAAAGAATGTGAGCAGCCGCCGTATTCCCTCTGGAGCAGATGTAAAGCCGGGTTGCTTTTGGGGATTTCCGAAGGAGTTTCTGGTGTTTGTGCATGGTCTCGCGGGGGTGAAGGTTGTCGCGGAGTGAGTAACGTCACATGATGTTAAATACACCGCCCACTTTTACAAATCGATCCTGAATCACACATATCATTTGACGTGCATGCTGCTTTTAGTTGATCTAGTTGTAGCATTTTCTTCTGCTGTTCTTCTGTCGGATTCGGCCCAAAGTTAGTTGCCTCGAAACCTTGTATCTGAAATCCCTCCGAATAGGTGTTACTATATACATACTTATGGGTGTATTCCCATATAAGTGTAAAAAGTAATGCATGTGATATTGCTACTATATATCCGCTCGCTCCAGGGGGGAAATGTAACAAAATGCCGGGTGTAACTGCGATAAAAAGTATGATAATGTATGCATACATATATGCGTTCATTATATACTATCATTGAACATAATATTTTATCGATTTGTCGCTGGTATATTTGTTTTGTAGTCGCCTTTACGATCATCGGATGTATCTCCAGGATTCCATCCACTATTATTAAAGTAGGGTGCGCATATGCGAAAGCGTGTTCTATTTACAGCACCATCGTCGCCTGGGAGGGCTGCTGCATATGCCCAAGCTGATATATCTGAGTTAGTTACACACTGAGAATAATTTTTAACAGTTCCATCTATTACTTTTGCCTCAACCATGCGGTCTATTGTAACTTTTCTTTGCTCTATAGGACTAAAGGGATCTACAGGTATAGCCCACCCAATCTCTGAAGGCCATACGGAGATTCGTGTTCCACCAATTCTATTTACATTATCTGGGCCCCAATACTCGATAGAGCCAATCAATTTATTACTTCCAAAATCAACTTCCCAGAATTCGTTATACCACCCATCATGACCTGTTTTCGCCCCTTGATATAAGCTATTTCCAATGCCATTATATGCATTTGATGCGGCACGGTGCTCAGTAGTTGCATACACGCGGTCCCCCATTTTATTTCCTGCAGGGTCTTTTACTACTATTTGCTTGAATTGCAGGGTGTTTCCGCTGCCAGGACGAACACGAACATATCTTCCTATAACGGGTGTAGCGAATGTCCGTGTTTGGTTCCTATTATTATCATTTAAAGTCCATACACCCCCATTAGGATTATCTCCTTGGCGCATACATGCTTGTATAACATGACGTGGCTCGTAAAAATGTCCGCCAAAGTATGAGGTTACTAATGCATCGGACTGGCCAGCCCACACAGCCGCCCCAATATGAGACATTACTTCATATATGGCGTCCTCTGTTTTACAGCATCTAGCATCAAATGAAATAACTTTGAAATTTGGTTTAGCATCATCCGCTGTGCTAGTCATTGGTATATAGTCTGTTTCCCATTCATTTCCCTTTTGAAGATTAACTGTGCTTTGCGCGTATTCATGACTATGATTATATGCGTATGGCGCGGGTGCTGCGATAATACCATTTTTTAGAATATGATTCATAAATGTTCTTCCTGTTGATGAACGTCCAACTGGTACGGCGGTCCATCCAGGCAGGCCATCTGCAAAGCGACATGCACCAATTCCGTTCTCATTGGCTGCAGTTTTCCAATATAACACGGGTCCAGCATCAGAACACGGCTCGTTATCCATCGGTGGCTGTAACAGATAAGCCAGATTCCCTTTAAACAAATTATCAAAAAACATTCGCAATTGATCACACCCTTTTATGTCTGCTGAATTCACATATGATTTAACTAAACTAGTATATGCTGCCCCACCAGGAGACATATTATGATCAGATAACTCCCTTGCATAATTGCGAATATGATTAATACCCATGGATTCAATTTGAAAATATTTTTCTTTGATCCCTTCACATCTACCACTTATTGTTAGCGATGCCCGTTTAATACCACCCATATAGCGTGTTAAAGCCGCGGAAACATCCCTTTGAGACTGCGACCATATAATCGGATTTTCGAAGCTCCTGTTATTCCATTTTTTTTCCCATCCTAAAATTATCTCATCTCTTCCTCTTGTTTTTAATTCTGCCATCTTACAATTTCTTTGCTGGGCCCATACTACATCGTTATCACACTTCCCCCACGTGCGGCCACCAGACCAGCCCCAACAGGTTCCCCAGCCGTCTCTTCTTGTGCAATGACTAGGTTCTGTACAGAGGAGCCACGTTTCTGCCCATCCACGGGGGCATCCATTTGCACACGGCCTATCTGCATTACATGTAATACTTCCTGGTGTGCTGATTGCTTCATGGTAGCCAGATGGGCATGGGTCGCAAAAGGTTCCATGGTTACACGAAAATTTATCATTCGAATCTACATGGGTTCCAGGACTCCAGCCTGCATCACATGGATATAAATACGCTTCTTTATCACAACTTAATGACTCTCCAGGTTTCTTACCAAAAGAATCTTTCCAATTACCTCGCCTGTCCCTGTTCGCCCAAATTCTAAAAACAGAAGTATTATCGAAGTTTAGCCATTCACATTTGTCAAAAACTGGAACTGTTACAGCTGCCATGTTTTTATTATGATAGGGGTTGTCAGCTGGCGTGCCGTTAGTAGGGTTACCCTTTCCGCTATACAAATAACTGATTTGGAACCTTTGAAAATCCATAGAAATATCACATTCAACCCCATATTGACTCTTTGGCACACCCCGCCCCTGTATTGCACAGTCCTTACCCTGCAACGTTTTATTACCTATGCATATTTGATCACACGCAATTGACGTATCTGTTACACATAGATCTATAGTTCTTCCACCCCCAATATTGCATATTTTCTTGTATTTTTGAACTCCATCGCTGCTCATTCCGCAACTATCAGATAAGTTAAGTGATGTCTGATTCCAAGCATATGCACCAACTTTATTGGAGAAGGGTAAAATGGCGGGAGATGTAGAAACTATTACACGAAGGCCTGTGGCTCTATCTGTAGTGTTACCAAAGCCAAAATTTTGAGATGGAACGATTTCTATGGTTGATATAGTGAATGATTTTCCTAAATCAATCTCCACAAATTGATCATCGCTTCTAGATTTAGATGCATACCCTTCATTCCAAGGTTTTGGTTGTTGTAGAGTATCGTATTGTAAAAGTTTTTGTGCGCCAATATTGGTTGCACCATCTGGATATTCAGATAGATTGATATCATTAGTCGGATTATGCTGAGTAGCAGTAGCATTTTTCGAGATAACATTGTCATCTGAATCTTTAATAAGCACTTGCGTCAGCCATATAAAAGGAATATCTGAGGCAGTTGTTCTTTTTGTATTTAATATGCGAACAAATCTTCCTTTGGTATTAGCATTTATTCTCCCCGTATTTGTGAGAGTAAAGCTATATACTATATTCGAGGGTTTTATACCATAACAATTCGCGCCAGCTTTGCTTCCAGAACTTCCATATTGTATCAGAGTAGGGGATGTTAAATTATTACTGCATCCACTAATACCTATTTCTTGCATAGGATAATAGGGCACGTCTTTATCTTTTAGCCAACCTGTGCTACACCATTGTGCGCTTCCATTGAATGCGTGCATCATTTGATCATACGTTGCAAGATCTGCCCCCATGGAAAGGCACATATCTTGTGCCTCTTGTTTTGTGAAGCGGTATGGATAAATATGGAACACTTCTTTATTTTTCATAGGTTCATTTTTACTGCGTTTATTCCATTCACCCCTATTTCCTAGCATTCCCGTGGAGGGAACATTTTGTGATAAAGATACTTGGTATGTTCCTAACTCGCCTAACTCTGTAGAACCTACTGCTTGTGTGAGTTGTGTAGTAATAATCGTTTCAGGAGCAACTCCACTACCACTAATGCTAGCGCCTATAGGAATCGGACCAACTGTAATGTCAGTGACTGTAAGGATTGTTCCAGATATCGATCCAATAAATGAAGCCGTCGTTGGTGTATAAGTATTATAAATATCTACTCCCTCCGCTAAAGGATCAGAAATTGGGCGAACTTTACCATCTTTAATATTTGCTATTTTATTTGTCCAGCTAGATACACTCAGCTCTGCAGCTGGCCAGTGAGATTCCTTCATACCATAACAGTGCGCTCCACCTCTACTCGAAGGAATTTTTTCAAGTGTATCTACATATACATAGACACCATCCTTTTCATCTTTTATCCATCCAGTCTTATTTATATTTGCACCCGCAGTTTTTGCTGCATTTAGATTTTTGTAAGATATGAGATCATCACCATTTTTGGCACATTCTGTTTCAGCCTGGTCGTATGTAAAATCCCCTTTAATAAAATACCACTGTGGCATGGCTTTTGATACGTCGCCACCAGGCGCTTGAAATCCTAATGATGCTAAATATTCATCAATATTTGAGAGGGGACCAGATTGTCCAATACTTGTGCTACCATCTTTGTTCGAATTAGCTTTGAGGCTCTGTGATTTAGCAGCAGAAGCTGTAGTATGTTGTATATTCACAGTGTATGTTCCTGTGCCACCCGTGCCACTACCCATCCCCGTGATCATTGTCTCAGGTAAAATATCTGAGCCAAAAATATACAGGTTTGGTGCGAGATTTCCTTCAGAGTTCATCACAGATACATTCAGTGTTGTGCCAGATATAGAACCTGTAAAATTAATTAATATTGGAGTGGCAGCTGTATTATTGCTTGCTGTTATTAAAACTACACTTCCCGCGCTTCCTGCAGTCCCCGCTGGATTAATGGTGTAAGTGCCTGTGCTACCATTACCCGTACCTCGCCCCGTGATATTTGTATTCAAGTTGATTCCTTTACCGGTAATATTCATCCCCACAGCAATTTTACCAGATTTTAAATTTGTTACTGTAAGTGTCGTGCCAGATATATAGCCTTCGAATGTAGCTGATTGTTGCGAAATAGCCGATATAAGATTATCTCTCTCCAATCCATCTTCGCTATAATCAGAACCATCAACCGTTGTGCCTGTTACACCCTTTTCTATATAACCAAGGCCTGAATTATCTTGTCCATCTGGTATTAATGGACTCACTAATATGGAAAAAAGCGCTGGTATTCCATTATCAGAAACAGATTCTAGTTCTGGAAACTTGTCCCCCTTTAATATTACTTTTCCACTACCATCCTTCTTTGGTCGTTTAGAAAATTTTGCATTTTTTTCTCTATATTCATTCATGCAGTCTGGAAAATTCTGAATAAATTCTGGCGTGGCTTCTGTAGGTGTGCCCGATGTTGCAGGAATATTATTAATAGTTAGCACATTTCTTACAAGATTACGACTTGCCTGAGCTGTTGAAGGTGTCATATCACCCTTGCTATTTCGTTTTACAATATTAGACGTCATGGTCGATTTATATAAGTCAAGAATCTGCTCATCGGATAAGAATGATTTAAGATCATTTATTTGAATCATCGGATTAGTGATATTTATAAGCCTATACATGAGGAGAGCCTTTTCTCCATCAATACCCTTTAATATCTCTGGCCCTATAATTTTCTTTTCATCATCTGTTATTTGAGCACCGGATGACAATGTAGGATACATTATTATAGGATAGGCAGCACATGTTCCATTTATATCTGGAGTTTGAGAAGTGTTTTCTAGAACCGCAATACGCAGTCCCTTCACACGATTTCCACCACCCCTTGTTATATTTTTCGTGTCACCATAATCATACGGACTTATAATACGTATAATATTAACCATTTCCCTGGATCCAAGATCTACTTCCCAATAATTTTGATCCCTATTAGATACAGTATTACTATTACCCCAAGCCTTTGCCCCACTAGGCGTCTGAGTATTAGGCGCCTCGCGTGGGGTTATAGAATCATAAAGTAAATAGTTTCCATCGACAACAGATCCCGCTCCGCCTGCACTTGGAAATGTACTCTTAGTTCCAGATGTGGATCTATTATAGGAAATATTCTCACCCTTAGCATTGTATATCATAACATGTGATAAACCAAATGTGCCATCACTTATCTTAGCTGTAAAGTTTCTTTTAGTATTATCAAATGTGATAGCAGCTCCATTAATATCAGTTGTTGCTAACTGCCCTCCTAACCCATTTAAAACTTTTAAAATCACGCCATTATTAATATTCGTTCCAAAAATATACATACCTTGCATAAGTGACCCATTGCTAATACTAATATTACTAAACTTACCGTCCGCGCTGAGTGTCGCAGTAAATGTGCAAATCACTTCATCTACTGGTGGGTAAATACGCACATATCGACCATATAAATTAAATCCAATTCTCTGATCTTGATCTGACTTATTCAATACAACTGTATTTGCATAACATACCGGTGTAGTATAACCAATTAATATGTTGTTATCCGTGAGTGCATAATCATTTCTACTAGTGTTTAATTGCACCGAACTACTATTTATAATAGACTCAATCTTCATCGGACCAGATGGATGAACTCCGCTGATATCCATTCCAGAAATAAGGCAATTATCATATCCATTCATATAAGATATATCAGTCAAAAGGCCAGACGATGATAAACTTGCTTTAAACATGCATGTAGAGGGGCACTTAATGTTGTTGCAGTCGCTAACAGCTATTTGAAAGTTTTCTACCCGTTTTGTTAATTTATGCACCCCATATGCTGTAAGTAGTATGAGAGCAACAAAAAATCCTAATGTTAATAATATATATCTCTTAGAGGTGAATGGATTACGTATTGAATCTGGTAGTATGAAAAATAATCCCAAATATAAGCAACTACATATGAGGATTTCCTCCCACATCTATAATGTGCAGGCAAAGGATTAGTTTATAAAATAACGTGCGGCCATGTGCCAAATTTAAGAGTACCCTTAGGGCACACTTAATTTTGGTTTTTAAGGCTATGTGAATATAACACATCAGCTGCATTCATTACTTCGCAAAGAAGAGGGTGTCATGCGTTGCCCGAAAAAATACCGGGAGGCGATTTAGAAGCTTCTGGTCGCATTCTGCACGGCGCGGTGCGTGAGGTAATACACCAGCGCGAACACTACACCGTGTGTGGCCGCCACCACCAGCTTGGAGCCGCCGGAAGGCAGGTGCAGCAGCACACCAGGGGTCAGCGCCACGAACAGCAGAACAAGGTAGAGATTCATGGCGACGTTCATTTTGTATATCTAATTCTTAGAAATTTAACTGCCACAGCTAATACACACCTCATCTGTGCATTCATATTCTGCCCCACTTTCCCGCGCCTTGCGCCGTTTCTCCGCAGCATCTTTTGCAAGTTTCTCAAGGC
>Ga0255088_1001154_pt1 | contig 10368 bp, 15 predicted proteins | sample Colum_Miss_RepB__2_FD_188587 | JGI IMG/M metagenome (GOLD analysis project Ga0255088, IMG submission 188587) | Freshwater microbial communities from Columbia River, Oregon, United States - Colum_Miss_RepB_8d | ecosystem: Environmental > Aquatic > Freshwater > River | place: USA: Oregon...
TCATATATATTTGATAAATATTTACACATACTAACCATATTAATATGATCTCCTAATCCATTATGTGGAATAACTATACATGAATTCATGATTATATATTTATTATATATATTTAAATTTTATATACTTGTTTGTAATTGAAAATATAGGTTATAGGAACAATAGGCGCTATCTCATGTATATTTATGGCGTGGCGGTTGTGGTAAATATGGTAAAGTGTACAGTGTCCAAATAAATGTCCATTTTGGCCTTTGCGCTGGAGACTTTTGAAAAACGAATCGCGAAACATCGAAAAATGGACTTGTGACCATTATGCTCTCAAAACCCGTTTTTTTCATGAAAAACTTGTGACTGAACTTTTTGGGGGTCGGGGGGCGGTAGTCCCAGAGGTGGTGAACGCGCCACTTTAGGTGGTTTTTTGTCTCCACCTATTGTACAGTTCTCCATTCTAATGGAACCTACTCGAAACTACATATGCGAACCTTGCTATTTTCATACCAGGTGTAAGCGAGATTATGAGCGACACCTTGTAACAAAGAAACATCTTGATGGCGGCAAACCTACTAACACAATTCTACGGACGATGGATGGATATTCGTGCCCGACTTGTAATATAACATATAAATCACGTACAAGTATTTATAAGCATCTATCTATATGTAAACCGCCGCCGTCATATGCGCCGGGTATATCAAATGCAAATATAGCGAATATGGCTATGAACGCAAACGCAGATGAAGATATCATGTGTTCTGATGATAAAATTACAATAACAAAGGATATGTTTATCACGTTACTGAAGGATAATCGAGAAATGATGAAAATGTTAAAGTCGATGTCTGAACAACATCCAAATATAAATAATACAACCAACAATAATAATAATAATACATTCAATACTACCAATACTAACACAAATTGCAATAATCCGACATTCAATATGAACCTATTTCTCAACGAAAAGTGCAAGGATGCGATGAATATGAAGGATTTCGTCAATTCCATCCAACTCGATTTTACAGATATGGAAAACGTCGGTCGCCTGGGATACGTCGAAGGCATGTCGAATATACTCATTGATAACCTTCAGAAGACCGACGTCTACAAACGCCCGGTTCATTGTAGCGACGTGAAGCGCGAAACCTTATACGTCAAAGACGACAACAAGTGGGAACGTGAAGGACCCAACCACCCAAAAATGGTGAATGCCGTATTAGCGGTTGAACAAAAGAACGTCGCTCTTGTGAGTGAATGGGCGAAGGCGCACCCTAGTTGCATGAATAGTCACACCCGAGATAATGATAAGTACTTCAAACTCTCCAAGGCGGTCACGGACGGCGAAAAGGACGGGAATATCGCGAAGGTCATTCGCCGAGTTTCCAAGAATGTGTCGATTGATAAAGAATGACGATTGCGCGGTCGCGCGGTTGCGCGGTCGTTCACGCGACCCTATTTATTATATCGTCATTATATACCAATATAGGTGATAATCACGATACGTCGGATGTCAGAAGGAAAATCACTCGTAATCTACAATTGTCAAACCTGTATGTTTATAACAAAGAACAAAAAAGACTACGAACGGCATCTCCGGTCAAAGAAGCACCAGGATGCATCATTATGTAAGATACCGATGATTGAATATAAGGATACTAATACTAATAAAAAGGATACCTACATCGATAACGATAACGATAACGATAACGTTAGTGTACCAATGTGTCCAAATTGCAAGAAAGTATACAAGTCACGAACATCCGTTTATAAACATATGAAAACATGTGGCGTGGTGGCTGCCCCCGCCCCCGCCCCGACCGCCATGACAGAGACCCGCCAAATTGCATCACCAGAAACACTCACACTCACGCCTGAACAAATCCAACATATTCTTATTGAAAACCGGATACTCAAGGAACTCCTCAAAAACGTCATTCAAGGTATAAATCCGCCAATTATGGCCGGTCCAAAATGATATGTTCGAGAGATTTCTGGCCGAAAATATTTCGTTTGAAAATGGAAAAAAGTATGACGATATGTGCTTTGGCACCTTTTTTGTACCATCGAATCCGGGATTTCAGTCTGGAGGCGCGGAGGAGGTACCCATTTTACCCCCCAAAATTGGACATTTTTTTGGACATTATAAATGTCCATTTTGCCCTTTACGCGCCGCCATTTTTAAAACAGAAAACGCGAACACCCAAAAATCGGGGTTGTGACCATTATGCTCTTAAAACGCATTTTCGACCCCAAAAAACTGTGACTGAACTTTTTTGAGGGGGGCATCCAAGGAATTAAATTAGACCCCTATTATACGACATTATTTAGGACATTTCTATCCGACGGGTAACAAAAAATGCCGAAAAATGCCGACAAAACATGTCGCGATAAATGCTCATACTCCGCGCCAATAAATAATTCAAACGAGACTGAAACCCCGGCAATGGTAACATATGTTAACAAAGAAAATGCCGAAAATGCCGACAAATATTCCTGTGAAAAATGTGACTTTACATGCTCTAAATATAGTAATTATGTCAAACATTTAACCACCCGAAAGCATGGAATGATAACATTGAGGGTAACAAATGGTAACATAACAAATACTGGACCCCTGGTCGGGCCGGCGCCCTCGCCCGCGCAACCACCCTTGACAGCGATTCCAAGTACTGTGTTATTACAAAACACCTGCACAAAATGCAATAAACATTATTCGCATCGGTCCGGGTTGTCGCGACATAAGAAGATATGTCTCATGAAACCGTCGATAATCAACCAAAGTAGTGATGCATCTCATACAAGTAACGGTGAGATGAAACATAAAGATAAATCAAAACGTCCAACCAATGAAAAAGACAGCGCCGACCATGACACTGACCACGAGTGTGACCACGACCACGACGATACATTACACAAAAATACAAAAATGTCACCGAAAGATATGTCAATTATAATGCTTGAACTAATCAAATCAAACACGCAATTACAGACACAAATGTTAGAAATATGTAAGTCATCACAATCCTTCAACAATCTTACTGGAAACACAATCAATGACAACACGACCATCAACCACAACAGCAACCACAACAGCAACAACAACAGCAACAACAATAATAACACATTCAATATGAACTTCTTTCTGAATGAACAATGCAAGGACGCAATGAATATGAAGGATTTCGTGAACTCCATCCAGTTGAATATCACCGATCTAGAAAATGTTGGACGCCTTGGTTATGTCGAAGGAATGTCGAATATTCTCATTGATAATCTCCAAAAGACGGATATATACAAACGACCGGTTCATTGTAGCGATGTCAAACGCGAAACCCTGTATGTGAAGGACAATAATGAATGGGAATGCGATGGTCCAGACCACCCCAAAATGGTGAATGCGGTCCTGGCCGTTGAACAGAAAAATGTGGCGCTGGTGAGTGAATGGGCGAAGGCGCACCCGAGGTGTATGAATAGTAATACCCGAGAGAATGAAACCTACTTCAAACTGTCGAAGGTCGCGACGGATGGCGAAAAGGATGGGAATATCGCGAAAGTCATCCGGAAAGTCGCGAAGCGAGTGGCGATTGATAAGTAAACGGAGCGACAGAGTCGCGGAGCGATGGAGTCAACGGAGCGACAGAGTCGCGGAGCGATGGAGTCAACGGAGCGACAGAGTCGCGGAGCGATGGAGTCAACGGAGCGACAGAGTCGCGGAGCGATGGAGTCAACGTAGCCCCACTGCGGTAATATGATAGACCCCCCCCCCCTGCACCAAATATAAAACGATATCATGACTATAAGTATTATATCGTTCGATTCCATTCGATTCCATTCCATTCCATTCCATTCCATTCCATGAATATCGAATACATCATCCCCATTGTCACATTTTGGCACACCATTTCAACCGAAATCATGAAATATCAACCGCCTGCAATCGCCAACAATCTCGTAAGTTTCATCCATTGTATCACATTCATCGGTCATTATAATTACGACTATAATGTGGAGTACGCGATTCATATCAGTATCGGGTTTTACGCCTACGACCTTTTCTTCATTTTTTCGCAGATGTACGCAGCAGCAAGAGCAAAGACAATGTCATGCGACCGCAGAGAGACCCTCAAAAAACACACCCCATTTATCATCCATCACATCGTAGGAATGGGTATTTTATACGCCACCCTCACCGGCGAAAGTCGCGAACATATCCTCGGCGGATACATCATTCTTGAGAAATCGAATATCATGATATACATTTCCTATTATATACACAAACAGTACGCGGAATACCAGAGATTAAACGGGCTATCCGAATTCGTCCAACTCTTATTCTACGCCTACTATCGATTGATTGCACTGTCATTGTTTGTCTATAACAATAGAGACGCGTTTTTCCAGTTTCATTTCACGACACAATTCATGATTCTAGGGATTCATGGTATGGGGTTTGCGTGGAGTTACCGTCTTTTACAACGGAATATCACGAATATCGCGAATATCAGGAATTATAGACTTCTCGCAGCAGCCGACTGTTCCAAGAAATACGACTCCGCCGGATGAAGAAGTGCACCCGCGCCCGATTTACACTCAATCTCTCGGACAACGCGTTTTATATCGCAGAGAGATTCGGGGGTACGACCGATGCGGAGGAGGTATGTATCGATGTCGGCAACGGTAGGATTCGCGTTGGCGGGGATGAGTAGAACCATAATGTGGATGGTTGGTTGTATGTAATATAAACGTTATGAATCTTTATATGACATTGAATAGAACGCGCGGGAATAAGGAGGTTGTTTATACACTACTTACGCTGACGACGGGTTCTGCGAGATTTGGTGCGCTTGGCAGTTTTGACGCGTTTGGCGGATTTGGAGCGTTTGGTTGATTTGGAGCGTCGTTTACCACTATTGGGTAGTAGGGATTTTGGTATGATTTTCGACCCCCCATTCTTCTTATACCACCAAGGACAATTCCTCCCATAATCTTCACATTCTTCACTAATTTCACTAATATCATGATTAGACAACGAATCGGTCGGGTCCCTGTCGTGTAAATTTTTCTGAGAACCCCAACTGTCGCCACGGTTTCTGCCGAAAGGCATATTATATTACTAACTTGTTATATATTATAATAATATAATAAATAATTACTCAAAACATTAGTTTCGTTATATACCAGCAAATTACCCTAAATAAAGTAAAATGGTTTTCCGTAATTACTCAGAAATTTAGTTTCGTTATATACAAGCAAATTCCCCTAAATATAGTTTTCCGTCTTCGCAAGTGGCGCACATCAAGAGAAACATATCGATATCAGAGAACGTCGCGATGAGACGCACCATAACGTGGATGGCAGTCCGGCCGACAGGCGTCTTATTTACGATTGCGGAATTTACGCGTTCTAGACGACTTTTTTGCCGACTTACCACGCCGGGAAGACTTTCTGTATTTTTTGCGGGAGCCACCCATTGTTGTACTAACATATTTTTTAATATCAAATACATGTCTTTTTGATTCTGTTATGTCGACATAAAGATCATAGTCATTAAATATTGTGCCATTCTCTATTATGTCTTGATTATCCTAAACCGAAGCTGCACCTATCTTATTATCTTTCTTTGATACAGTATAAAAGAGTGCCCAATTGTTATACGATACTTGTTTTCCATTATCCAATGTTAAAACTCTGCGTATTCCTAATTTGTTTAAATGTTGATTGTCGTGACTTACAACTTTCTTCAAGTTGTTAATATCGATTGCTGGGAAAGCCTTTACTATCCTGTCTTTTACCGGTCGGATGCTTGTTCCATTATATTATCGAAAACAACAGTATTGCCTAAATAACATAAACATAGTAGCATCCATATAACAATAATGCCGCTTCGCTCATTATCACTAGCTCCCCCATGTTATCGTGACATTATTCTCACCCTCCCTATCCCGCAAGCGCATTTCATCTGGTATTGCGCCTGGCTTGCCATCCCCTCCGCGGTCTACGCCTATGCCCACACCGCCACCACCCATTTCGCGCCCATTCCCGCCGCCGTATTCGCGACATCCCTCCTTTACTGGCGCAACCCCCTCCGCGATTCATGGCGCCGTACACTCGATATGGCCGTGGTATCCGCCGGTCTCACTCATCACATGTACTACGCGGTGTATAACCCTGCTCATGCACACACCCCCACTACAACACACACCTATCTTGCTCTAATCGGAATGTCGCTCACGTCGTATGTAGTATCCCAGTATTATTTATATCACCGTCTGTACTGGCCCGCAACATATACGCATGCGAGCATCCACCTCTTCGCCAATATCGCGAACATCGTGCTGTATTATGGAAATCATAATAATAATAATAATAATAATAATAATAATGCAGCGACCTTGAATGATGTAAATATATATAAAAATAGTGTATATTAGTATATTAGATACAATCATGTCATCCCGTCTCTCGAAATGGGCCTCCGATATCCGTGCAATCAAAGACACCAAACTCACCCCTGAACATAAGCAACACGCCTTTCATCACCTTGAAAGTCTTGTCATGTTTAATAATGTGTTTTTTTACACCGGATTCTTCTTTTCATTTCTCGATGCATCCTATGCATTCCCTTGGATGATGATGGGTCTCTCCATTAGTTCGCATTGGACGACTGTTTCACACCACGTCAGTCATGGAGGATATACTGATGAGAATACTAGTAGTCATAGCAACAAGTATAATCGATTTAAATACGGCGTAAAAATGCGCCGCTTCTTCGATTGGATGGACTATATTTTACCGGAGGCGTGGTCGTGTGAACACAATATTTACCATCATTATATGCTTAACGAGTTCAATGACCCAGATAATGTACAACATAATCTCGTTCTCCTTCGCACAATGAATGCGCCGATGGTGGTGAAATACGGAATCATCGCATTCTTCGCGCTTACGTGGCGGTTATTCTATTATTCATCCAATTCCTACAAATATTACAAGGCGACCAAACTCAACTACGCGATGAAGGATGAAGATTATAAACAGATGACGCTTTTTGGTATGGTGATGAACGAGTGGCCGTCATGGATTAGTAAAGTGGAATATTTCACGCTCGTTCTATGCCCAATTCTACTTTACCGCGGTGCATGTTTGGCGACTGTTTATTCATTTCATATCTATTTTCCCGCCATTTTCACTGCCGCCCATTTACACAATGTCATCGCGAATTACGTTCTTGCAGACCTGTTTTGCAACGTGCATACTTTCGCGGTCATTGTCCCTAATCACGCAGGAAGCGATATGTATTTGTATCGCACACCGGTGAAAGGCAAGAGCGACGAGTGGCTCCTTCGACAGTGTATTTCATCGACGAATTATACATTAGGCAACAATGTGGTCGACTATTTACAGGGATGGTTGAATTATCAAATCGAACACCACCTGTTCCCGGATTTGTCGGCATATGAATACCAGGTCATACATAAGGACGTCGCAGCGGTGTGTCGCAAATACGGTGTTCCTTATGTATGTGAAAATGTGTTTATTCGGATTTGGAAGACGGTGAAAATCATGACAGGACAGGAGAGTATTCCTTATTATGAAGGGAGTGAGTTGGAGAAGTATATGAATGAAACTATTTTGACGTATTGAATTGTTATTACATGTGATTTATTATATTACCCATAAGGTAGTATAATAAATTACAAAATGAATCCGACGATGATTCTAATATGCATGCTACTTGCATACTTCGCCCCGGTTGCATTTGTGTATTACAAATACAATACCTCCACCGCCACCGCCACAAGAAGCATCTCCAGTATCATCACCAGCAAACAACCATTTTTCAATGACATCGCGCCTGTATTACAAACGAGACACTTTATCGCATTATGTATGCTTATTATGACCGGATTTACCATACTTTATGAGTATCAACGATGTATTGAACACACGAGTTCGCCTATACACTGGTCATTGGTATCGGTTATTGTCATTTTGATAGGGATTTTCGGTGTTATTTTTATCCCCGAGCAAAACCCGACACACTACGTATTTGCTGGCGCAGTATTCTTCGCCATCGTTGGGTTTATGACGGGGCATACATTCTGCGCTAGCACCGATGTCCACGACATTCTCCGTATCCTTCTTTACGCGCAAATCCTATTTATGGTCGTCACCATTATCGGGGTCATCCAGGACACACCCATCTTCGCATTCGAAGCGCTGTTTCTCGCAAATTTCGCGGTTTTTTACTTATACCTTCATTATCATACTTTTTGTAGCTCGTGTTCGCCGCCCTCGCCCTCGGACGCATCTAACATCTTATGACGGTCGTCGTCGAGGTTCGCCCCTGTCGGGTACCTGTACCTGTACCGATAATCCCGAATATACTGGTAAAGCAACAACCCCCCACTCGCCCCCAAAAACAACAAAGAAACCCCAATGACGGCATCAAACGGTTCATTGAACCAAACAAACGAGTACGTCAACTGAATCACGCGGCGAACGAGGTCTAGTCCCGAAAGCAGGATATTCGCGGGAATCGCGCTCTCCCGGTTATTCAGAATGTATATTTTATTGAACATATAGAGTTGTAATCCAAATGCAATGAAGAAATACATGGTAATCGCACTGGCGTCAATCGGCGGTGGATATTTCGCAGTATAAATCACCGCCCAAGGCGCCGCAAGGATGAAATATGTGGCTTGAAATATGACCTGAAAATCGGTGTCTGACATCATGTCGCCATATCGCGCCATCGAATACTCAATCAGATTATTATACGTGGAGTTCAAGAAACAAGACACGAATATAATCGCGGTGTTTTGTACGACGTCGCCCCCGGCGCCGTACTTGAATACATACTGCGCAGCAACCAATCCATGTGATACCACAAGCGCGACACAACTCGCATAATAAAGCCGCGTCACCGGTTTTTTAAGAAGGTACCTGAACCACGGTATATTGAAAATAATGAAACCGGACCGTAGTATTGTATAATAACTGAGCGTCACGGTTTTGAGCGCATAAAACACGAACACGGTTTCGACAGTGTAAAGCACGCCGGTGAGTACGGGGTATTTCAGCGCAACCCGGCGTTCTGGTGCAGTGATGTATGTCTTCGCGCGCTGCCACGAAAAACTCCTCACGAAAAAACAACTGTAAAATGGGGTAAATACTAGACTCAATAACACGCTGAACCATTCGTTTTTGTAGTCGTAGTTATTTGTAATATATTTCATGCAGATGAGATACTCGGTCAATGTTCCTACAAATAATACGGAATGTAGGACGAGCAACCAGGTCATGTTTGTGTATATTATGATGTAATTATGTCTATACCATTTCACAATAACAGAATACAGATATAAACCTATCACGTGATAGTATATATACTACGCGCCATGTCAAAGAATAGATACAGCAGTCCCGAACAAAGAGCGCCGGATTGCCAAGACTGGACGACCGTTACATTAGGCAAGCCAAAAAACCAAGAATCCAACCGCGCTACGGCGCCAAAGACAGCGAATATGTACCCGGCAGTAAACTCTGCTTCCGCCATTGTGGCCGCCACTACCGCTGCATCTTCCAGCAACACCGACGATACCGCGAAAAAGACGAAATATATCGCGAAAGCAACAAGCGACGCTGTCCGCCAGGCGCGATGCGACAAGAAACTCACCCAAAAGGAACTCGCGCAAAAATGCAATATGGACGTTTCCATCATCGCGGAGATTGAACGCGGAGGTAACTGTGTCTATAACGCGGCGCATGTGAATAAAATCCAGACGGTTCTTGGAGTAAAAATCCCTAGGGCGTAATCGCATCGAATCGCATCGCGTTCCATTCCGTCGCATCGCGTTCCATTCCAGTAATCAACTTAAATATTTGATATAGTAATAATACATACTCTACTATATCAAGACGATGGGTGGCCAAAAACACAAGAAACACGGTAAATCTGGCGGTGGTGGTGGCGGTGGCAACGGCCATAAGTCCAAACCCCAGCAGCACAACACGTCGTCGGGTGCGAGGAAACCCGTAACAATCAACGACATTTCGCCAGAGTTTCAGACGATTATTCTCGATTTCTTGCGTGATATTGACTGCTCGTTCCCCGAGTACCGCGAGGTCCTGGCGCCATATTTAGGGTATTCGCATGAAATGAAACCGATGCCCGACGAACTTTACATTGAGTTGTATTCGCATTGTCGAGAGATTTACCCGGTCAAGTTTTTCGATATTCTGTACAAGAATGAGACGTTATTCGCTAAGGCGCAGGCATCCGCGCCCGATGCTCCCGATGCCCTCGATGCCGCGTCCGTGGAGTTTATTCCGGGCGTCGACTTTCGCGATATTTGGGCGACAGAAGAC
>Ga0255088_1001157_pt1 | contig 10353 bp, 10 predicted proteins | sample Colum_Miss_RepB__2_FD_188587 | JGI IMG/M metagenome (GOLD analysis project Ga0255088, IMG submission 188587) | Freshwater microbial communities from Columbia River, Oregon, United States - Colum_Miss_RepB_8d | ecosystem: Environmental > Aquatic > Freshwater > River | place: USA: Oregon...
CGCTTGATGCCAAGTGTACTGGACGACCTCCAGGCGCGCGCCAAGGCCGTAGGCATGGTGCACGGTGCGCGTGTGGATGCGCTGGATGAGACGCAGGGCGCACGCGAAGCGCTGAGCGCCATCGCGCGCGCGGGGCTGACGGCGTGGTGCGTGCCTGCGCGCTTTGGTGGTGCGGATGCGCGGCCCTTGTGCGCCGCCGACATGGTGTCGGTGCGCGCCCTGTGCGCCTTGCGCCAAGAGCTCGCGTGGCACTCACCCATGTTGGATGTGATGCTGGTGATGCAGGGCTTGGGCAGCTATGCCATGGCCCTCGGTGGCCGGCCCGAACTTCAAGCCAGTGTGTTGCCGCGCATCGCGCGCGGCGAGTTGGTCGGTGCGTTCGCCTTGACCGAGCCGGATGCAGGCTCGTCGCTGAACGAGGTCGCGTTGCGCGCGACCCGCCGCGGTGATGCGTGGGTGCTCGATGGCACCAAGACCTTCATCAGCAACTGTGGCCTCGCGGACGTGATCTGTGTGCTGGCTCGCACGAGCGGTGTGCCCGGCGAAAGCGGCGGCACGACGATGTTCTATGTCTCTGGTCAAACCAAAGGCTTGGAAGCCAAGCGCTTTGAAGTGACCTCGCCGCATCCGATCGGCGAGTACCGCTTCAGCGAAGTGATCGTGCCCGATTCGCATCGCCTCGGTGAGATCGGCGCGGGCACGGACTTGGCCTTGTCGGTGTTGGCGCGCTTCCGCACCTCCGTGGCTGCCGCGGCCAATGGCTTCGCGCGTCGTGCCCTGCACGAATCGTGCAATCGACTGCGCGCGCGCAAGCAGTTCGGCAAACCACTCGCGAGCTTCCAAGCATTGCGCTTTGACATCGCGGACATGGATGTGCGCGTGCGCGCTGCCGAGCTGTTGGTGGACGAAGCGGCTCGCCTCGTGGACGAGGGGGCGGATGCTACAGCCGCTGTGGCGCGCGCCAAGTACTACGCGACCGAAGGCGCCTCGTGGGTCTGTGATCGCGCGGTGCAGCACTTCGGCGGCCTCGGTGTCAAACGCGGCGAAATCGTCGAGCGCTTGTGGCGCGATGTGCGCGCCTTGCGCATCTACGAAGGCACCAGCGAAGTCCAGAAACTCGTGTTAGCCAAGCAAATCTTGGGCTGAGGACAACCATGGCAAAGTTCGAGCGACATGTGTTCGTGTGTGTGAATGACCGCGGCAAAGATGACCCGCGCGGCGATTGCGCAGGCAAAGGCGGCCATGAGGTCGCCGCGGCCTTCAAAGAGAAGCTGTTTGCGCGCGGCTACAAGCGGCGCGTGCGCCCGAACAAGGCTTTGTGCTTGGACCAATGCGCCAAAGGTTGCGTGGTTGTCGTGTACCCCGAGCAAGTGTGGTACGGCGGCGTGACGCCTGCGGATGTTGACGAGATCATCGACAGCCACATCACGCACGGCAAGCCGGTCGAGCGTCTCGTGATCCCTGACGATCAACTCACCGGTCTCGACAAGAAAGCCTGAGTGCCATGACTCTCACACCGCACAACCCGGAAGACTGGCGCGATCAGTTCCCGATTCTTGCCAGCACTACCTATCTGGTGAACCACTCGCTGGGTGCCATGCCGGTGGGCGCGCGCACCAAGTTGATGGAGTTCTGCGACCAGTGGGAAACGCGCGGTGTGCGCGCTTGGGCCGAGGGTTGGTGGGATGCGCCGGTGCGCGTCGGCAACTTGCTGGCTCAGCTCATGAACGCGCCCGCGGGTTCGGTCGTGATGCACCAGAATGTCTCGGTGATTCAAGGCTTGGTTGCCAGTGCCTTGGACTTCACCGGGCCACGCAACAAAGTGGTCTACACCGACATGAACTTTCCCACGAACATGTATGTGTGGGAAGGCTGGAAGAAGTACGGCGCTGAAGTGGTGACCGTGCCTACCGATGGCATTCGCGTGGATACGGCGCGCCTGTTGGAGGCGATTGACGAGCGCACCGCCATCGTTCCCATCAGTCATGTGACCTACAAGAGTCACTACATCCAAGATGTGGCCGCGATCTGTCGTCGTGCCAAAGAAGTGGGCGCGTTGGTCCTGCTGGATGCGTACCAGTCGCTTGGTACCGTGCCTGTCGATGTGCAGGCCACGGGTGTCGACATGGTCTGTGGTGGTTCCGTCAAGTGGTTGTGCGGTGGCCCGGGTGCGGGCTACTTGTATGTGCGGCCCGAGCTGCTGCCCAAGTTGGAGCCGCGCATCACCGGTTGGGCTGCGCATGCCGCGCCCTTTGCCTTTGAAACAGGCGCCCAGCGCTATGCCAGCGGCATCGAGCGCATGCTGCATGGTTCGCCGTCGGTGGCGAGCTTCTTGCAGGCCTCGGCTGGCTACGAGTTGTTGCTGCAGGTCGGTACAGCCAATGTGCGTGCCTGGTCCCAGCACCTGACGGAACGCCTCCGTCAAGATCTCTTGACGCGCGGGTTCGAGCTCCACAGTCCTGAAAAGGCGGCTGAGCGCGGCGGTACGCTGACGGTGCGTTTGCGTGCAGAGGAGAACGGTCCTGCCTTTGTGAAGGCCCTCGAGTCGCGCGGTGTGTTGGTGGATCATCGCCCTGGGGCCGGCATTCGCGTCAGTCCGCACTACTACACCTTGGAGGAAGAGCTCGACGAGTTCGCCGAGGAGTTGTCGGATCTGCGCGCGACCGGCAAGTGGAAGGACTACCTCTCCGGCCGCACGGCCTACTGAACCCATGCAAAAGCGCTCCCTCAGTCTGTTCGATCTCGCGCCCGGCAAGGTACTGCTCGATCGTTGGCGCATCGTTACGACGCACCGAGCAGGCGGCATCGCCGCCACGTTCGAAGCGCAAGATGTGGATGGCGCAGCCTGCGAGCTGCAAGTCTATCCCACCGCGATGTTCGAGAAGCGCGCGGATGCCGACGAGTTTGCAGCCGCGATGTCACGCTGGTTGGTGGTGCGTGATGCGCATGTGGTGCGCGCGCGCGCCGTCGATCGCCACGAAGACGGGAGTGTGCTCTACGCCACCGACTTGCCGCCGGGTGTGGCCTTGCGCACGCTGCGCCACGAAGGCACCGAGTGGGAAGCCTCCAAAGTAGTACGCGTCGGTGCACAGCTGTTGGACGGTTTGGCGCGCATTCATGCGGGTGGTTTGGTGCATGGCGATGTGAAACCACACACCGTGCACATCGCGGGTGATGGTCTAGCTGTGCTGGTGGATGGTGGCGTGACTCCCGCTCTGTGGAGCGCCAAGCACCTGGGCGACAAGACGGCACTCATCGGCACGCCGTTCTATGCTCCGCTCGAGCAGTTCGGTGGCGAATCGCCCGATGTGCAATCGGATCTCTACAACACCGCGACCCTGCTGTATGAGCTGGCCTGCGGAGTCTTGCCGTGGCGCGGCAAGAGCTTCCTCGAAGTCTTTCAAAGCAAGCTCGAGAAGCGTCCGCCGTCCATGTCTACGCGCGCACCGCAAGTCGAGGTTCCGCGACAGCTCGAACAGGCCATCGCGCGTGGTTTGATGGCGGACAAGCGCGAGCGTTGGCAAACGGCCTTGGAGTTCAAGAACGCGTTGCTGGCGGCAAGTCTCGAAGCATGAACATGACCGCGCTCAGTCTGCCAGTGCAGCGCATCGTGTGTGCCCGTACTGGCGGTCCCGAAGTGTTGGAGTTGCACACGGCTACTTTGGCCGCACCTCAAGCGCACGAAGTGCGCATCCGTCATGAGGCGATTGGTGTCAACTTCTTGGATGTGTATGTGCGCAGCGGTCTATACCCCACGGAGGCGCCATTCACACCAGGCGTAGAGGCCGCAGGTGTGATCGAAGCGATCGGCAGCGAGGTGTCCGGCATGCAGGTGGGCGAGCGTGTGGTGTACGCCACGCCGCCCATGGGTGCGTATGCGTCGGCGCGCAACCTGGCTGCGGAGCGCGTGGTGCGCGTGCCGGCGGACATCTCGGCCCAGCAAGCGGCCGCGACCTTGTTGAAGGGCATGAGCGCGCACTACTTGCTGCACGACAGCTACCGCGTGCAAGCAGGCTCGACCGTGGTCGTGCATGCCGCCACTGGTGGCGTGGGTTCACTCTTGGTGCCTTGGGCCAAGCACAAGGGAGCCAAGGTCATCGCCTTGGTGGGGGCCGCGACAAAGGTCGCACGCGCCCACGCCTTGGGTGCGGATGTGGTGGTGGATACGGTCACGGATGAGTGGGTTGCTGCCGTGCTGCACGCGACTGACGGTCGCGGCGCGGACTGCGTTTATGACTCGGTTGGCAAAGACACATTCGGTCGTTCGCTGGCCTGCCTGCGTGTGCGCGGCACCTTGGTGAGCTACGGTCAATCCTCGGGTGCGGTCCCGCCAGTCGATGTGCTCGAGCTGGGGAAGAAGTCCGTGTTCTTGACCCGCCCATCGTTGTGGGACCACACCTCAACACGCTCTGAGTTGCTTGTGCGCGCTGCGGCAGTGCACCAGCTGCTAGCCGCTGGGGTTTTGAGCGCGGACGTGGGCCAAGTGTGGCCGCTGGCCCAGGCGGCCGATGCCCACCGTGCCTTGCAGGCACGCACGACTCACGGCTCCACATTGCTGGTGCCCTGAACTTCGGGTGTCCTCAGCCCCAGCACCACCAACCGCTACACTCACTGCGATCATGCAACCGCTGCTGCACTCGCTGCCCGCGCGCTACAACCTTGCCGAGGACCTCCTAGACCGCAATCTGCGCGAGGGACGCGGCTCAAAGCACTGCCTCTATGTGGGCGAGGAAGCGTGGACCTACGAACAGTTGGTGACGCGTTCCCGCCAAGCTGCGGCTGCCTTGCGTCGTGTCGGTGTGCAGGCCGAAGATCGCGTGCTGATCGTGTTGCCGGATGGCGTTGAGTTCGTCGAGGCATGGTTCGGCACTCTGCGCGCGGGTGCCGTGTTTGCCATGGTCAATCCGCTGCTGCATGCCGAGCAGTACAGCGAGTATCTCGACTATGTGAAGCCGCGGGCGGTGATCACGCACGAGTCCGTGCTGCCCGCGATGTTGGATGCGCTGCAGGCGGCGCGCTTCCAACCGCCGGTCTTTGTTGTGGGTGAGTCTCAAGAGCAACTGTCATGGTCCAGTTCTCTTGACGACGAGGATCCTGCCTCGCCCTTGGCCGAAACAGAGCCGACCGGGCCCGATGACCTGGCCGGCTGGTTGTTCACTTCCGGCTCCACAGGCCGGCCCAAGGCTTGTGTGCATGCACACCGCGACTTCTCGTACAACATCGAGACCTACGCCAAGGAGATCGCGCGCTACTGCGAGACCGATGTGTGCCTAGCGGTGCCCAAGCTGTTCTTTGGCTATGCCACCGGCACGAACCTGATGTTTCCCTTCCGCTTTGGGGGCGCAGCGGTGCTGTACCCCGGGCGGGCGACGGTGGATGAGTTGTTGGCTCAGTTAGCGCGGCATCGTCCTACGCTTTTGACAGGTGTGCCGACCATGATCAACAACCTGTTGAAGGACGAACGCCTCAAGCATGTGGACCTCTCTAGCCTGCGCGTAGTGTTGTCCGCGGGCGAGGCCTTGCCTACGCGCCTGTACGAAGAGTGGAAGGCGCGCACCGGTGTCGAGATCCTCGATGGCATCGGTTCGGCCGAGATGTTCCATATCTACATCTCGAATCGCTTGGGCGATGTCGTGCCGGGCAGCCTCGGTCGCTTGGTACCTGGGTATGAAGCCGAGATCGTCGACCCATCAGGCCAGCGCGTGCCGGATGGCCAGCCAGGTCGCTTGCGCGTGCGTGGTGGTTCGACCGCCATCGGGTACCACGCGGACAAAGAACAGTCTGTGCGCACCTTCCAAGGCGAGTGGTGCACCACGGCCGATGTCTTCCGCAAGGATGCAGACGGCCGCTTTTGGTTCGAGGGCCGTGATGACGACCTGTTGAAGGTCTCCGGCATCTGGGTCTCGCCCTTGGAGATCGAGAACGCGCTTCTCGCCCACGAAGCGATTGCCGAAGTGTGCGTGGTCGGGCGTGAAGACGAAGAGAAGCTCGTCAAGCCCTGCGCCTTTGTGGTGCTGCGCCCAGGTTTTGAGGCGGGCGAGGCTTTGGCCGCGCAGCTCAAGGACCATGTCAAGGCGCGTCTGGCTCCGTACAAGTACCCGCGCTGGTTTGAATGGCGTACGGCGCTGCCCAAGAACGATCGTGGCAAGGTTGCACGCAAGGAGCTGAAAGCATGAACGTCAATCGTCCGGTTCTCTTGACAAGCGTCAGCGCCCTGCTGTGTGGCGCTTGTGCTGCTCCAACGGCTCAGCCCACGCTAGAGCTGGACCCTCGTGCCGTCGCGGCCTTTGATGGGCACACCGGCGAACGCTTGGAGTGGAGCACCATCGTCGCGCGTGCCAGCAACGCGGAAGCCGTGCTGATCGGCGAGAACCACGGTCATCCGTTGGGTTTGGCGAGTGCCGCCGCGCTCTTCGAGGACTTGGTGGCCGCGCAGCCTCGCGCCACCTTGGCCATGGAGTTCTTCGAGCGCGACGAGCAGTCGCGTCTGGATGACTGGTTGGCGGGTCTTTCCGATGACGCCACCTTTGAGGCACGCACGCAGCGCTCGGCTGGCAACTATCCGCCTGGACACCGCGCGATGCTGCAAACCGCGAAGGCCGCGGATCGCGCCGTGTACGCAGCCAATGCACCGCGCCCGTATGTGCGTTTGGCGCGCAGTCAGGGCTACGAAGCACTCGCACAGTTGACGCCCGAGCAACAGCGCCTGTACTTGCTGCCACCGCGCATGGTCGATGGTCGGTACCGCGAGTCCTTCGACGCCTTCATGGCTGGTGGCGCGGATCCCAAGTCCGACAAGGTCAAGCCGCGCCTCGACTCTGTGTTCCGCTCGCAATCGCTGTGGGATTGGACCATGGCCGATTGTGTGGTTGATGCGGTGCGTGGCGCGCAAACACCGCTGGTGTTGGTGGTGGGGCGCTTCCATGTTGATCACGAAGGCGGCACCGTCCAAGCGATCGAGCACCTGCGCCCGGGCACCCGCACCTTTGTGGTCAGCTACGTCAATCAAGCGTCCGACAAGTTGCAGGACGACGACAAACAGCGCGGCGATGTCGTGCTGTACTGCGGCCCGCAGCCCGAATGACTCTCATGGACCCGCGCCATCCGCATGACTTGGCCAAGCTGACATGGCCCGAGGCTCAAGCCCTCTTTGATCGTCAAGCTGTGGCGATCCTGCCGGTCGGCAGCACCGAGCCGCATGGGCCACACCTGCCGCTCGACACCGATGTGACCATCGCGCACGCGCAAGCGCGCCGCACCGCTGAGAAGCTGCATGCTGCGGGCGTGCCGTGCTTTGTCTTGCCGCCGCTGGCCTACGGCTTGGTCGAGTACACCGCTGGCTTTGCAGGGCGCGTGTCGCTGAACCCCGGCACGCTCTGGAACTTGGTCGACGACATCCTCAAGTCGCTCGCTATCCAAGGCCTCGAACGCGCCATCGTGGTCAACGCGCACTTGGAACCGGCGCATGTGCAGATCCTGCGCGGCGTGATGATCGATCACCACGCACCCGGCGAAAAGCGCATGCATGCTGTGTTTGTGGATGTGACACGCCGCAAGCTCGCCGAGCGCCTAGGCGCAGAGTTCCAGTCCGGCGATTGCCACGCGGGCAGCTACGAAACGAGCATCGTGATGGCCGCCGATCCGGGCTCAGTGCGCGAACAAGCGCGCACACACTTGCCCGAGGTACGCATCCACCTGCTGGAACGCATGAAGGACGGCGTGACCAGCTTCGCCAAAGCCGGCGCCGATCAGGCCTACTGCGGTGCGCCCGCCGCCGCGAGCGTGGCCGAGGGCCAAGCCCTGATCGAGACGCTCTCCGACGCCGCGGTCAGCGCCGCTCGCGAAGCGTGGCCGCAGTTGTTCGGTCACTAGCCCTAGCGCTTCTTGCCGCCCTTGCCGCGCCACGCGTCGATCGCTTCAAGCCACTTCGGTGCTTGGCGCGGCATGAAGCCGATCGAGAACTTCTCGCCAGGGCGTTCGATGTCCAGCACCAAGATGCGCGGCTTGCCGGGCAACCAACGGCTGCCGAACTGATTGGTTAGTCGAGCGCCTTTGACATGGTTGCGCTCCAGCACCGTTAGCTCGCGCGGTACCCAGCGCAAGCACACCAAGGTCTGTTCGGACAGCACCAAGGCTGCATTGCCCTTGGCTTGTTTGATGCCGCGGTCTGTACGGGCGACATAGGAGGCCATGGGGTCCGCAGCGAGCAGCGTGCCGCGTGCGGTCTTCTTGGCCTCTTCGAGCGCCCGCAACGCCATGCGGCGTACCCAGAACCACACAGCCACCAACAGGCCAAGGATGGCCATAACGACAGCTGCGACGATGGCCGCGGTCACACCGGCGGACGAAGACTCAAGGAGTGCCATAGGTTGCTGCGCAGCACCCTACCCAAGCGCGGGGCCAGACTCCAAACTAAGGTGGTGAGCTCCTTCACCACGATGATCCAAGTGCGCTTCGGCCATGTGGACCCGGCCGGCATCGCCTACTACCCGCGCATCTATGATTACATCCACGAGGTGTATGAAGAGCTGTGGGATCGCTACATCGGTGTGCGCTACGACAAGCTGCTCTTGGAGGAGCGCGTGGGCTTCCCGCTGGTGCACTCCGAAGTCGACTTCCGCGCGCCGTTGCGCTTTGGTGACAGGCCGATCGTCAAGGTGACTTGCACCAAACTCGGGCGTTCGTCGATTCAGCTGCGCTATGTCTTCACGCGCGACGATGTGGTGCTTGTGGATGCGCGCATGACCACCGTCTGTACTGATCTGCGCGCGATGAAGAGCATCCCTCTGCGCGACGAGCACCGCAGCCGCCTTGCTACCTTGCTGGAGACTGGCGCATGAAGATTCGTGAGTTGCATGGTCGCGGCTGGCCGGTGTTCAGCTTTGAGTTCTTTCCGCCCAAGACTGACGAAGGAGCCAAGCAGTTGATGGCGACCGTCGCCGACCTGCAAGAAGTGTGGAAGCCTGACTTCGTGTCGGTCACCTACGGCGCCGGCGGCAGCACACGCGAACGCACCATCGACATCGTGGCGCGTCTGCAACGCGACTTGCGCATCAACACGATGGCGCACTTGACCTGTGTGGGTACGTCGCGCGACGAACTGGCGCAGGTGGTCGATCGCCTGATGGAAGCCGGCGTGCAGAACATCCTTGCCTTGCGCGGTGATCCGCCCAAGGAAGCGGATGGCTCGGTTGCCGCGGCTTTCCAGCCGCGCGCCGATGGGTTCGCGCATGCCACGGACTTGATCGCGTACTTGAGCCAGCGTGCGCATCTGTCGGTCGGTGGGGCGAGCTATCCCGAGGGCCATGTCGAGTCGGCGGACCGCGAGGATGACCTGCGTTGGACCATTCAGAAGGTCCAGAATGGTGCCCAGTTCTTGGTCACACAGCTCTTTTTCGATGTCGAGGTGTACTTCGCGCACGTGGCACGCCTGCGCGCTGCAGGCGTCAAGGTGCCCATCATTCCGGGCATCATGCCGATCACGAATGTGGCTCAAGTGCAGCGCTTCACACAGCTGTGTGGCGCCTCGATTCCGCCTGACCTCGCAGCGCGCATGGAGCGCGTGAAGGACGATCCGGGCCTCGTGATGGCTACGGGTATCGAGCACGCGATCCGTCAGTGCCGCAAGCTGCTCGAGGGCGGTGCGCCGGGCTTGCACTTCTACACGCTCAACAAGAGCTACGCCACGCGCGCCATCCTTGCGGCGGTGAGGCGCGACTGATGCGCGTCCTCGGCCTCGCCGGCGTTGGTGTGCTGCTTGGTTGGCTTGCGCCTCTTGTGGCGGGACAGACCGCTGCTACGGAGCCGCTGACTTGGCGCGTGTCCGAGCAGCAAGCCGTCGAGTTGTGGCTGCAAGGACAACGCCACGCGACCACTCCTTCGGAAGGGCTGTGGAGCATCGGCACAGGTTGGAAGGACGGCTGGCCGGCCGAATGGCAGCACGCGCGCCCTACGCAGCGCGAGGTCGTCAACGAGTGGACGCTCCTGTCCGGTTCTTTGGCGTTCGCCGGCGGCGAGTTGCTGCTGCGCGATGGCTATCGCTTGGATCAAGGACTTTTGCATGTGCGGCGGCGCTGGGAGTGGCGCGGCAAGGACGTGTTGCGTCAAGTTACCTTGACGGCACGTTGGCAAGCAGTCGAGGCTGTGCACGCGAAGTCCTTTCTGCCGGGCATTTCGTTCTACGGCAACCCCAGCGGTGCGCGCCACGCGGGCACCACGGTGGTCCAAACGGGAGCGGTGGGGGAACGTTCGTACTTGGAGGAGCACCGTTTTCCGTTGCCCTTCGCATCGTTGGAATGGAGCGGCCATGTGCTGGCTTTGCACACCTTGTCGTCGTTGGTGCCGGGTGCGCAT
>Ga0255088_1001168_pt1 | contig 10304 bp, 5 predicted proteins | sample Colum_Miss_RepB__2_FD_188587 | JGI IMG/M metagenome (GOLD analysis project Ga0255088, IMG submission 188587) | Freshwater microbial communities from Columbia River, Oregon, United States - Colum_Miss_RepB_8d | ecosystem: Environmental > Aquatic > Freshwater > River | place: USA: Oregon...
TGCGTTACCGACGGGGTGGCAACACCGCTGAGTCCGGCTTTGATTGCAGCGGCTTTGTGCGTGCCATGTACGAACAAACGGTGGGCCTGGTGCTGCCCCGCCGTGCGCGTGACCAGGCCGCTGTCACCGAAACCATCGAGCGCCAGGACCTTCAACCGGGTGATCTGGTGTTTTTCAACACCATGCGCACCAAGTTCAGCCACGTCGGCATTTATCTCGGCGACAACAAGTTCATCCACTCGCCCAAACCGGGTGAGCAGGTGCGCATCGACGACATGCGTCAGGCTTACTGGGATCGTCGCTTCAATGGTGCCAGACGGGTCCAGGACGCGGACAAAAACAAGCGAGTCCACTGAATTCGCGCGCCTTGCCTGGGGCAACGGCCACTGAACCCCGGCCCTGAAACAAAGCCGTCAACCCCCGAGGATTGACGGCTTCGCACGTTTCCATCCCTCAACTGCTTAGCGCTTGGTCGGCGGCAAGTCTGTGCAGCTGCCATGGGCCACCTCGGCGGCCATGCCGATACTCTCGCCCAGGGTGGGATGCGGATGAATGGTTTTGCCAATGTCGACGGCATCGGCGCCCATCTCGATGGCCAGCGCAATCTCGCCAATCATGTCGCCCGCGTGCGTACCCACGATGCCGCCACCCAGGATCTTCCCGTGGCCGTGGGCCTCAGGCGAATCATCAAAGAGCAACTTGGTGAAACCTTCGTCGCGACCATTGGCAATGGCACGACCCGACGCGGTCCAGGGGAACAGACCCTTCTTGACCTTGATGCCTTGGGCCTTGGCCTGGTCTTCTGTCAAACCCACCCAGGCCACTTCGGGGTCGGTGTAGGCCACGCTGGGAATCACGCGGGCATTGAATGCGGCAGTGGCGAGTTCGGGCTTGCCCTGCAGTTCTCCCGCGATGACTTCAGCCGCCACGTGCGCTTCATGCACGGCCTTGTGTGCCAACATGGGTTGCCCCACGATGTCACCGATGGCAAAAATGTGCGGCACGTTGGTGCGCATCTGGATATCGACGTTGATGAAACCACGGTCGGTGACCGCAACACCGGCCTTGTCTGCACCGATCTTCTTGCCGTTAGGCGAGCGGCCCACGGCTTGTAGGACCAGGTCGTAGGTTTGCGCGGGGGGCGCACCTTCGCCTTCAAATGTCACCTCGATGCCGGCCGGTGTGGCTTTGGCGCCCACCGTTTTGGTCTTGAGCATGATGTTGTCAAAGCGGTGGGCGTTCATCTTCTGCCACACCTTGACCAGGTCGCGGTCTGCGCCTTGCATCAGCCCATCCATCATCTCCACCACATCCAGGCGGGCTCCCAGCGTGCTGTACACCGTGCCCATTTCCAGGCCGATGATGCCCCCGCCCAGGATCAGCATGCGCTTGGGCACTTCTTTGAGGCCCAGGGCACCGGTGCTATCCACCACCCGCGGATCGTCTGGCATGAAGGGCAAGCGCACCGCTTGCGAACCGGCTGCAATGATGCAGCGCTTGAAGGCGATCACCTGCTTGCTACCCGTCTTGTCCTGCGCCGTGCCGGTGGTCTCTTCAACCTCGAGATGATGAGAGCCAACAAAATGGCCGTAGCCACGCACCACAGTCACCTTGCGCATCTTGGCCATGGCCGCCAGACCGCCGGTGAGCTTGCCAATCACTTTTTCCTTGTGACCACGCAGTTTGTCGATGCTGACTTTGGGCGCACCAAACTCAATGCCCAGGTCGCCCAGGTGCGATACCTCGTCCATCACCGCGGCCACATGCAGCAAGGCCTTGGAGGGGATGCAACCCACGTTCAGACACACCCCGCCCAGCGAGGCATAGCGCTCGACCAGCACCACGTTCAAACCCAGATCGGCGGCGCGAAAGGCTGCCGAGTAGCCACCCGGGCCAGCGCCGAGCACGAGCACGTCGCAGGTGAGATCCGTAGCACCACCGAAGGCAGCAGCGGCGGGTGCCACCACAGGCGCTGGGCTGGCTGCAGGCGTTGCTGAAGGCGTTGCAGCGGGGGCAGAAGCTGGCGCGTCAGACCCCGCGCCTTGCGCCGCCTCCAGACTCAGCACCACCGAGCCCTCGCTCACCTTGTCACCCACCTTCACCTTGAGGGCTTTGACCACGCCCGCATGCGAACAGGGAATTTCCATCGAAGCCTTGTCAGACTCGACGGTGATGAGGCTTTGCTCGGGCTTGACCGTGTCACCGGGCTTCACCAGCAATTCGATAACGGCCACTTCCTTGAAGTCGCCAATGTCGGGAACCTTGATATCAATCAGTGCCATGACGGTGTCCCTTCCTGATCAGAGCATCACCCGGCGGAAGTCCGCCAGGATCTGCCCCAGGTAGGCATTGAAACGCGCGGCAGCGGCACCATCGATCACGCGGTGATCCCAGGTGAGCGACAGCGGCAACATGAGGCGCGGCACGAATTCCTTGCCATTCCACACCGGTTCCATCTGGCTCTTGCACACGCCCAGGATGGCCACCTCGGGGGCGTTGATGATGGGCGTGAAGTAACGCCCACCAATGCCACCCAGGCTGGAAATGGTGAACGTGGCCCCGCTCATGTCAGCAGGTCCCAGTTTGCCTTCGCGGGCCTTCTTGGCCAGTTCGCCCATCTCCTGGGAGATTTGCAGCACGCCTTTCTTGTCAGCGTCCTTGATGACGGGGACCACCAGGCCATTGGGGGTGTCAGCGGCAAAGCCGATGTGCCAATACTGCTTGTAGACCAGCGAGTCGCCGTCCAGCGAGCTGTTGAACTCGGGGAATTTCTTGAGGGCGGACACACAGGCCTTGATCAGGAAGGCCAGCATGGTGACCTTCACACCGCTCTTCTCGTTCTCTTTGTTGGTGGAGACGCGGAAGGCTTCGAGCTCGGTGATGTCGGCATCGTCATGGTTGGTGACGGCCGGAATCATGATGGCGTTGCGCAGCAGGTTGGCACCGCTGATCTTCTTGATGCGACCCAACTCCTTGCGCTCGATGGGTCCGAACTTAGCAAAGTCGACCTTTGGCCACGGGATCAGACCCAGCGCGGCACCATCGCCACCAGCCGGTGCCTTGGCTGCCTGGGCCTTGGTTTGTGTGGCGCCAGCCATCACTGACTTGGTGAAGGCCAGCACATCCTCCTGCGTGATGCGGCCTTTGTTGCCGGTGCCCTTGACCTCCTCCAGCGGCACGCCGAGTTCGCGCGCAAACTTGCGCACCGAGGGCGAGGCATGCGGCACATGCACCGGCGCTGTCGTGGGGTTGTGCGCGGGCACAGCCACTGTAGCAACGGGCAGTGGAGCTGCTGCAGGGGCAGCCGCGGGCGCTGCGGGGGCTGTGGGAGCTGCAACCGCGACAACCGCCGAGGCGGCAAGTGACGCAGCGACCGGTGCCGCTGCCGTGCCTTCCAGCACCGCGAGCAGGTCGCCAATGTTGATCTTGTCACCTAGCTTGACCTTCAGTTCCTTGATCACCCCAGCGGCAGATGAAGGAATCTCCATCGATGCCTTGTCAGACTCGACCGTGATGAGCGACTGCTCAAGCTTCACCGTGTCACCCGGCTTCACTAACACCTCGATCACGGCCACATCCTTGAAGTCGCCGATGTCGGGCACGCGTACTTCGACGGGACCCAACGCACCAGCCGGTGTAGCCGGTGTTGTCGGCGCAGAGGCTGGCGCAGCAGGGGCAGCCGCAGAAGCTGCCGCTGTTGCCGCTGCTGCGTTCGCCGCAGCCGACACCCCGTCGGCTTCCAGCACCAACACCACCGTGCCTTCACTGATCTTGTCCCCCATCTTGACCTTGAGTTCCTTGACCACCCCCGCATGCGAGCACGGGATTTCCATCGACGCTTTGTCAGACTCGACAGTGATCAGACTTTGCTCGGGTTTAACGGTGTCGCCAGGTTTCACCAGCAACTCGATAACGGCCACTTCACTGAAGTCCCCGATATCGGGAACCTTGACTTCTATCAATGCCATGTTGGTCTCACTTGTTCAAAAAGCGATTCGCCGATGCGCCCACACCGTCAGCAAGTATGGGCAGCCAAGCTAAACGCAGATGTGCCATTGTCTGCTTACGCGTACAGAGGGTTGAGCTTGTCGGCCTTGATGCCGTACTGCTTGATCGCCTCAGCGACTTTCGTCGCCGGGATGGCCCCGTCGTCACTCAGCGACTTGAGCGCAGCCACCACGATGTAGTGACGGTTGATTTCAAAATGCTCACGCAGTTTGCTGCGGAAGTCGCTGCGACCAAAGCCGTCGGTACCCAGCACCCTGTAGGTCCGGCCCTTGGGAATAAAGGGACGGATCTGCTCGGCGTAGTTTTTCATGTAGTCGGTGGAAGCAATCACCGGACCGGCATGTGGCGCCAGTTGCTGCTCCACGAAGGACGACCGCGCGGTCTCGGTCGGGTGCAGCAGGTTCCAGCGCTCGGCAGCCTGCCCGTCACGGGCCAGTTCGTTGAAGCTGGGGCAGCTCCAGACGTTGGCAGCCACCCCCCAATCCGTTGCCAGCAGGTCGCGCGCGGCCATGGATTCACGCAGGATGGAGCCCGAGCCCAGCAGGTTCACGCGCGGGGCTTTCTTGGCGCCCTCGCCTTCCTGCAGCAGGTACATGCCCTTGATGATTTGTTCTTCGGTGCCGGCCTTCAATCCCGGCATGCTGTAGTTCTCATTCAGCAGGGTCAGGTAATAGAAGACGTTGTCTTGCTTCTCCACCATGCGCTTCAAGCCATGGTGCATGATGACGCCGACCTCGTGTGCAAAGGTCGGGTCGTAGCTGAGGCAATTGGGAATGGTGCCGGCCAGGATGTGGCTGTGTCCATCCTCGTGTTGCAGGCCTTCGCCGTTCAGCGTGGTGCGACCGGATGTTCCACCCAGCAGGAAGCCACGGGCCTGCATATCACCGGCTGCCCAGGCCAGATCACCAATGCGCTGGAATCCGAACATCGAGTAGTACACATAGAACGGGATCATGATGCGGTTGTTGGTGGAGTACGACGTGGCCGCCGCAATCCAGCTCGACATGCCGCCGGCTTCGTTGATGCCTTCTTGCAGGATCTGCCCGGCCTTGTCCTCCTTGTAGTACATGACCTGGTCTTTGTCGACCGGGGTGTATTGCTGGCCCGCCGGGTTGTAGATGCCAATTTGGCGGAACAGGCCTTCCATGCCGAACGTGCGGGCCTCATCGACCAGGATCGGCACCACACGCGGACCCAGGGCCTGATCGCGCAACAATTGCGTCAGAAAACGCACGTAGGCTTGCGTGGTGGAAATCTCACGCCCCTCGGCGGTCGGTTCGATCACCGACTTGAACACGTCCATCGACGGAACAGTGAACTGTTCCTCCGCACGCGTGCGACGGTGCGGCAAATACCCGCCCAAGGCCTTGCGACGCTCGTGCAAGTACCGCATTTCGGGGGTGTCGTCGGCCGGCTTGTAAAAAGGCAGCTTGGGCAACTCGCTGTCAGGAATCGGAATGTTGAAGCGATCGCGAAAACCCTTGATGTCCTCGTCCGTCAGCTTCTTGGTCTGGTGCACGGTGTTCTTGCCCTCGCCCACCTTGCCCATGCCAAAGCCCTTGACCGTCTTCATGAGCAGCACAGTGGGTTGGCCCTTGTGCTTGACGGCGGCCGTGTACGCCGCGAACACCTTGTCGGGATCGTGGCCACCCCGGCGCAGGTTCCAGATGTCGTCATCACTCATCTTGGAGACCATCTCCAAGGTACGCGGATCGCGACCGAAGAAATGTTTGCGCACGTAGGCACCATCGTTGGCCTTGAAGGCCTGGAAATCGCCATCCAGCGTTTCCATCATGATGCGACGCAAGGCACCGTCCTTGTCGCGAGCCAGCAGCGGATCCCAGTTGCTGCCCCACAGACACTTGATGACGTTCCAGCCCGCTCCACGAAACTCGCTTTCGAGCTCCTGGATGATCTTGCCGTTGCCCCTCACCGGGCCGTCTAGACGCTGCAGGTTGCAATTGATCACGAAGATCAGGTTGTCGAGGTTCTCACGCGCAGCCAGGCCGATGGCACCGAGCGACTCCACCTCGTCCATCTCACCGTCACCGCAGAACACCCACACTTTGCGGTTTTCGGTGTTGGCAATGCCACGGGCTTGGAGGTATTTCAGGAAGCGCGCCTGGTAGATGGCCATCAACGGGCCCAGCCCCATGGACACCGTGGGGAACTGCCAGAACTCGGGCATCAACTTGGGATGCGGGTAGCTGGACAGACCCTTGCCATCCACTTCCTGACGGAAGTTCAGCAACTGCTCCTCGGTCAAACGACCCTCGAGGAATGCGCGCGCATACACGCCTGGTGCCACGTGACCCTGGATATACAGCAGGTCTCCGCCGTGGTGTTCATTCTCGGCATGCCAGAAGTGATTGAAGCCGGCACCTAACATGTGGGCCAGCGAGGCAAAGGAACCAATGTGCCCGCCCAGGTCACCGCCATCCTCGGGGTTGTGGCGGTTGGCCTTCACCACCATGGCCATCGCGTTCCATCGCATGTAGGCGCGCAGCCGCTCTTCGATCTCGATGTTGCCAGGACAGCGCTCTTCCTGGTCGGGCTCGATGGTATTCACATAGCCCGTGTTGGCAGAAAAAGGCATGTCGATGCTGTTTTCGCGCGCATGTTCCAGCAGCTGCTCCAGCAGGTAGTGGGCTCGCTCGGGACCCTCGGTCTGGATGACAGCGGACAAAGCGTCCATCCATTCGCGGGTTTCCTGGCTGTCGACATCGTTGATCGCGAAGGTTTGCTGGTCATTCGGTCGTGCTGACATGGGTGTCTCCTGTTTCACAACATGATAAGGATTTACGTGGTCAATGTTGCTGGTGCGGATTGTGGCATATTTTTAGAAATTTTCAAATAATGATCTTAATTTTCTTATTATGAAATTAAGCAATCTCCTACACTTGAAACATGACGGCTCAACACGTGCTCAAACAACCCCTGCGACTGGTCAGCCAGCGCTGGATCAACTGGTGGCGCCGTCTCAGCCCTTACCGGCAAGACCGACTGGCGTTCCTCGCCCCACTCGGTGCCGTGCTGGTGTTTCTTGCGGCCGTCCTGATTGCGTTCGGGTATTTGCGTTTTGAAGAGATCGAGCGGGAGCAGGAGTCCGTCCGTCGGGATGTCGAATATGCCCAGCAACGCCTGCGTCTTGAATTGCTGGAACGCCAAGAGCATCTCATGCGCATGGCGCGTGACCTCGGGAACCGTGATATCGATCAACGGGAGTTCCTAACCGAGGCTCAGTCCCTGGTCAGCCAGCACCCCGAGATTGCCTCGGTCACCTGGGTGGATGCCCAACGACGGGTCAAAGCCAGCTACGCAGGACCGGGGGTACAAAGCGCACAGTGGCGCGTTGCAGGCGACTCGCTGCGCCATGCGGACACATCGGGCACTTTTCAGCTCGCGCGGGAACAGCTGCAAACGGTGTATTCGCCACCCTTGATGCGCCAGTTACCTGGCGAGCGCACGGTTGCACTCATGCAGTTGCACGTCCCGATCCAGCTGCATGGCCAGTTTCAGGGAATGATCCTGACCGAATACAACATCGATAGCTTGCTGCGCTTTGTCATCCCCTCGGAAATTGCTACACGCCATGCCATCTCTCTCATCGACGACAGCCACCACCTGCTGGCCGGTCAACCCATCGACAAAAAGAGCCGCCTCAACTCCAACATGCCCTGGATGAGCCAGGCCTACGAATACGCCGTGCCTATTCAACCGGTGGGCAACACCCTGCTGCTGCGCGCCCAGGCCTACCGCACCTCGCAAGGCTTGATCGGCAACGGCATGTTCTGGCTGATGACCGCCTTGAGTCTCATGACCGCCTGGATGCTGATCGGCAGCTGGCGTCACACCCGCAGGCGTCTGCAGGCGCAACAAGCGCTGGTTGCCGAAACCAATTTCCGCCGTGCCATGGAGAACTCCATCCTCACCGGCATGCGGGCCATGGACCTGAACGGTCGCATCACTTACGTCAACGCAGCCTTCTGCCAGATGACGGGCTGGAGCGAACAGGAGCTGGTGGGGCGCCTGCCGCCCTTTCCCTACTGGCCCGACGAGGATATTCAGTTGCTGAACCGTCGACTGCAGGACGAAATCAATGGCATCACCTCGCACAGCGCCTACCAGGTCCGGGTCAAGCGCAAGAACGGTCAGCTGTTTGATGCCCGTGTGTACATGTCGCCGCTGATCGATGCCAAGGGACAGCAAACCGGCTGGATGACCTCCATGACCGACATCACCGAGCCGAACCGCATCCGCGAACAGTTGCTGGCCTCGTATGAACGCTTCACCACGGTGCTGGAAGCGCTGGACGCCTCGGTCTCGGTGGCTCCCCTGGGCAGTGCCGAGATGGTGTTCACCAACAAGTTGTACCGCCAGTGGTTCGGCAATAAGGCTGACGGCCACCATGTGCTGATCACCCAGGCCGGCACTCTTGACAAGGCCTCCTCCGACGACAGCCGGGACAACGTGGACTCGTTGGCAGGACTGCCCTCTGAGAGCCTGACCATGGCCCAAAGTGAAAACGCCGAGATCTACGTGCCCGACCTGGACAAGTGGCTGGAGGTGCGCTCGCGTTACCTCAATTGGGTTGACGGCCGTCTGGCGCAGATGGTGATTGCCACCGACATCACGCCGCGACGCCATGCCGAGGAACAGGCCGCACAGCAGGCCGAGCGAGCCCAGTCGGCCAGTCGCCTCATCACCATGGGCGAGATGGCCTCCAGCGTGGCGCACGAACTCAACCAGCCCCTCACCGCCATCTCGAACTACTGCAACGGCATGGTGTCTCGCATCAAGGGTCAGCACATCAGCGAAGAAGACTTGCTGAAGGCCCTGGAGAAAACCGCGCATCAGGCCCAGCGGGCAGGGCAGATCATCCAGCGCATCCGCAGCTTCGTCAAACGCAGCGAACCCAACCGCATCGAAACCGAAGTCGCGCCCATGGTGGCCGAAGCGCTGGAACTGGCCGACATCGAACTCAAACGCCGAAGCGTTCGCCTGAGTCACTTTGTCTCATCCCGCCTGCCACGCGTGCACGTGGATCCGATCCTGATTGAACAGGTGCTGATCAATTTGCTCAAAAACTCTGCTGAAGCCATCGACCATGCCCATCGCCCGGCTGACCGGCGGCATGTCGAATTGCAGGTGCTGCCCAAAACCGTGGACGGTACTCCGGTGGTGGAATTCACCGTGATGGACACGGGCCGTGGCCTGGCTCCCGAAGTGCTGGAGCACCTGTTCGAAGCATTTTTCTCCACCAAGACCGAAGGCATGGGGATTGGCCTGAATTTGTGCCGCAGCATCGTCGAATCCCATGCGGGCCGGATGCAAGCGGAGAACCTCTACAATGGCGCGGAAATCAGTGGATGCCGGTTCACCTTCTGGGTACCCGCCGTTGTCCGATAAACAGCTTGCCGGGTTTGGTCGATGAAGTCAGTGTTGCAGGGAGATATGTCCACCATGAGTCTGATACCCAAAAAAGGGACTGTCTACGTCGTTGACGATGACGAGGCGGTGCGTGATTCGCTTCAGTGGTTGCTCGAGGGCAAGGATTACCGGGTGCGCTGCTTCGATTCCGCTGAAACCTTCCTGAGCCGCTACGACCCGCGCGAAGTGGCCTGCCTGATCGTCGACATCCGCATGGGCGGCATGACCGGACTGGAATTGCAAGACCGTCTGATCGAACGCAAATCCCCCCTGCCCATTGTTTTTATCACGGGACATGGCGATGTGCCCATGGCCGTCAACACCATGAAAAAAGGAGCCATGGATTTCATCCAGAAGCCCTTCAAGGAAGACGAACTCGTAAGCCTGGTCGAGCGCATGCTCGAACATGCCAAGGATTCATTCGCGGACTACCAGCAGGCCGCCAGCCGCGATGCGCTGATGTCCAAACTCACCTCGCGCGAATCGCAGGTGCTCGAACGCATCGTGGCCGGTCGACTGAACAAGCAAATTGCCGACGATTTGGGCATCAGCATCAAAACCGTCGAAGCGCACCGCGCCAACATCATGGAGAAGCTCAACGCCAACACCGTGGCCGATCTCCTGAAGATTGCGCTGGGGCAAGCGGCCAAGGCCTGATCCCGGTCACGCCCGTCGCCACCCGACGCCCGTGACTCACGGGCGTTTGTGTTTCAGGTCAGCGCTTCAGGCATGTTTTTCGCAGGTGAACCGCACGCACACAGGCTCGATCAACTCCTTTCACACCTCCGTGGAAATCCGCACCATGACCGCTCGTCTCATCGATGGTATCGCCCTGTCTCAGCAACTGCGCGAGCAGGTGGCCGCGC
>Ga0255088_1001173_pt1 | contig 10268 bp, 4 predicted proteins | sample Colum_Miss_RepB__2_FD_188587 | JGI IMG/M metagenome (GOLD analysis project Ga0255088, IMG submission 188587) | Freshwater microbial communities from Columbia River, Oregon, United States - Colum_Miss_RepB_8d | ecosystem: Environmental > Aquatic > Freshwater > River | place: USA: Oregon...
CCAGTAACTGCTAATGTGCTTGCCAACGTTGTTGCACCAGTAAATGTGGACGCACCAGTAACTGCCAATGTGCTTGCCAATATTGTTGCACCAGTAAATGTGGCTGCACCAGTAACTGCCAATGTGCTTGCCAATGTTGTTGCACCAGTAACTGCCAATGTGCTTGCCAATATTGTTGCACCACTATGAGTCGTTGCGCCGGAATGTGTAACGGCACCTGTAACTGCTAATGTGCTTGCAAGCGTGGCCGCACCAGTAACTGCTAATGTGCTTGCCAACGTTGTTGCACCAGTAAATGTGGACGCACCAGTAACCGCCAATGTGCTTGCCAATGTTGTTGCACCGGTAACCGCCAATGTGCTTGCCAAGGTTGTTGCGCCAGTAAATGTGGCCGCACCAGTAACTGCCAATGTGCTTGCCAACGTTGTTGCACCAGTAAATGTTGACGCACCAGTAACTGCCAATGTGCTTGCCAATATTGTTGCACCACTATGAGTAGTTGCGCCGGAATGTGTAACGGCACCTGTAACCGCTAATGTGCTTGCAAGCGTGGCCGCACCCGTAACTGCTAATGTGCTTGCAAGGGTGGTTGCTCCTGTAACTGCTAATGTGCTTGCAAGGGTTACTGCACCTGAAACATCTAATCTACCAGGAACATTCACAGTTTCTGTCTGAGTTCCCAATTTGATTTGATTAGAAGCTGTTATTACAGCTCCAGCACCGACGGCCGTAGAATTCATTGACGTAGTACTAGGACTATTAGATGTATTATATCCTAAAAATGTATTGTAGTTGCCGGTGTTAGTTTTTCCGGCATCGTTACCAACTGCAGTATTATAGTTGCCAGAAGTGTTATTTCTTAACGAGTCATAACCAATTGCGACGTTGTAGGAGCCATCCATGTTAGTATATAGCGCAGAAACACCAACTGCGGTGTTTCTACTGCCCACCTGGTTAGAATATAGCGCCTGGTTACCTAATACACTGTTTTCACTGCCGGATGTGTTAGCGTTTAGCGCCTGGTTACCCAATACACTATTGGTTGCTACATTGCCTGCCCCCCTACCAACAGTAATACCATTTACATTTAATGTGCTTGCAAGTGTGGTCGCACCAGTAACTGCTAACGTATTTGCAAGTGTGGTCGCACCAGTAACTGCTAATGTGCTTGCTAATGTAGTTGCGCCGGTATGAGTAGTTGTAGTAGCATGTGTAACTGCGCCAGTAAGTGTAGACGCACCTGTAACTGCTAATGTGCTTGCCAATGTGGTACTACCAGTAACTGCTAATGTGCTTGCTAATGTAGTTGCGCCGGTATGAGTAGTTGTAGTGGCATGTGTAACCGCGCCAGTAAGGGTGGACGCTCCAGTAACAGCTAACGTGCTTGCAAGTGTGGCAGCACCTGTAAACGTGGACGTACCAGTAACTGCTAATGTGCTTGCAAGTGAAACCGCCCCTGTCACCGCTAATGTACTGCCAAGCGTGGTAGCTTGTCTTAAAATAGTAGTGCCGCTTACATCTAAAAAGCCTTTAATATAAGCTTTGTCTAAATTATTCGCATCAGTTGTTGCAGGCCAGGACATTATATATACATCCGCGAGATTATAATTCACAATATAACCCATATCTTCTAAAAATCCAAGAGTAATTCGACTCAATGGGGTAGATACAGGTGAACTATCTAACCAACCTGTCATCAACTCTGTATCTAGTCCAGGATGAAGAATCCCATTAATATACCGATTATTTGCAGAAACGCCGCCTTCGGGTCCTTCTTCTGGATGAACATCCACTGTTCCCGCTCCCCCATTGTCTTCAATGGGCACGCCAACGAAGGAATTACTGCCATTGGCCGCAAAATATGATTTATATTCGCGTAATGCATTTGCCCCGGTATAATAATATTTCGTTAGACCATTATCTATATAACTTACTTTCGGTGTTCCAGGTAAATCCCAAAAACTACCAATGCCTAAAATATGTCCAATTTCATGCAATAAAACATAATAATAACTGGTTTTTCCGTCGCTGCGAACCGCATTTTTCATTCCAGATAAATAATTAGCATTCAGTGTTATTTCCGCTTCATAAGGAAACGTATTTCCAAATGTTTGACTACCAATATAACCAACAGTTTGAATGCTCGCCCCGCCTAATATCCCTACTTCCAAAACATCGACGCTATAACTTATGGTAATCGTATATCCAGCGCCGACCCGACTGTCTAATGTCATTATATTATCCCATCGATCAAACGCGCTCTGTATAATTGCATAATCCGTGGAATCAAACACATAAGACGAGGTATTTGTGATCGTATATGTAAACGTTCCGTTCACTGATGTATACGCCATACTATTAAGTATTATTGGAATCTATATAAACCCAACATATATAAATTATGTAAAGAATGGATAAAACCGAATTACTAGAAGGGCTGAAAACCTCCATCGAAAAAATGAATAAGCATCACCAAATTGAGATTTTGCGCATTTTATCCAAACATCTATGTAAATTGAATGAAAATAAGAGCGGGGTGTATGTGAACTTAACGTATATAAACGATGATGTCATTGCCGAGTTACAAAAATACGTGGCATACACAAAAGAACAAGAAGAAACACTGACATTAACCGAATATCAAAAGGCGGAATTCAAGACTGCATTGTTTAATGATAAAGAAGATAAAGATAACATCACACTATCATATAGCGAAGCCGGCAGATAATGACCGATATAATTCAACGTAAGCTATTTTTACCAATGGATGCAACACCAGATGCAAGTACATGCGAATCCATTACAACTATTATCTCCTTACTAAATCCATATATGTTAACAATAAATAATAAATCTATTACACCAAAGCTTAATATTGATACGCAATCGGTCGTTGTGCCAGAAGGCCGGCCCATCCCCGAACAGCCATGCATAAGCACGCTTACGCCACCACAAGCAGATTCATTGTTTTGGTGCATTTATATTGCAATTCACAAATATGACGAATATTTAATGATTCACAATAAACATAATATGCTCGAACTCGAGTGGAAGCAAAAATTGTCCAAACAAATAACCGACTGCCCTTCCAAATTGAAACAATCCAACCACAAAGTGACCAAGGCAAATATTCAAGAAATTTTGTCAGATTTTATGACGGCCCCATATAAAACAAACATGCTATGTGTTATCGCAATCACTGTATATTATAATATTAACATTGTCATTATGAATTCCACTAATAATATGCGAATGGAGTTTTTAACAGACGTTCTTCCTGCATATACATATGTCATTTATAAAAACGAAAGAAATCATTATAGTATTTGTCCGGAACCTGCATCATCAGTTGAACTTGCACATATTCGCAATAGCACTTTTTTAATTGAAAATAACGAAAAACCACTCAAGTCTATCGGTTCTTATAAAGTAGACGAATTGATTCAGTATGCAAAACTGTTCGGTATATATAATGACCATGAAAAATATAAGAAAAATGAACTACATGACATTGTTGGAGAATACACCGCAAAGTATAACATAACGATATAATAATATATTAGCGATATGTTATAACGGATTTCCTAACTCTCATTTTTCGTCAAAAATAACAAAATATTCATTGACTGTAAAATTGAAATAATAATATATCTCCTATTTATATACAAATATATTATTATGTCCAGGGAATCTATGAAAAAAATGGATAAACCACAACCACAACATAGGCAAGCGAAGACACAAGCGGAACAAAAATCAGGTATTGAGCGCATAGTTCAACACTATTTAGAAAGTAATCCGCTCGTACCGAACGCAGGCAAGACCAGTGAGTTAGAAATACGATTTGGTACGAACCCGCGAATTTCAAAGCCTATTTCCAAAATCGACTATGACAATGTGGTCAAACAGCTATATGCTTGTGGGTTTACGCCGGATACGGACGATGGTACCCATATGTTGCGCATTCAAAATGAACATACAGATGCTCGAACCGGACAAAAGAAAATATCGAATATGCGTGCTGAAATAATTGGTCTGGATTTGATTCAGGAATATTGTCGCACAAATAGCATACAACGGCTCATTGATATGCCATCTACAATTTTCAATAAAATAAAGTTCACGCAGAAAATGACGGCCACTACCAAGTCCGGCGAATTGATACACAAATTCGATGTAGAAGATTTTAATTTCCGCGTTTCGTATCAAACCGAGCAAGATTTTCATATTCAGTCGCAAAACAGTCGTAAAATCATTGACAAATGGAACGATTCATTGAAAATATTTCGTTCGATGAACCGCGTTCGGTTCAGTCACCCTGATTTACCGATTTTTGCGGATTTGACCATTGTAAAATCGTCAAAGAAAATGAATAAAGTCGAAGTTCCCCAATATACGATACAAGAAGCCGAGGTATTTAATGGGGTGGAACAATATGAGATTGAGTTGGAAGTAGACAACTACGCAGTTGGTCCAGGTAGTGATTATAACACTATGCCGAAATTAATGGTCGCTCTGCGAAAATGCATACGTATTGTGTTAAGTGGAATACAGGGCACAAAATTCCCCATTTCGTACAAAGACCGTGATGGAATATTACAGTCTTATATGCATTTGTTGTATGGACCCGCCGATCCTGCAAACCCGACCGACAATAAAAGGCGGATCACTTCATCGAATTTTATTGGCCCCGGTTCGTTCACGCTGCAAATCGAAAATGTGGTTGATAATACTAACTCAAATATGCTTACACCTAATATTCGCAACAATTATACAGTGACAGATAAGGCAGATGGAGACAGAACGCTCTTGTATATTCACGGCGATGGACGTATATATTTGATCGACATGAATATGAATGTGATGTTTACGGGAACGAAGACAGCCGAGAAAACATTGTTTAATAGTTTGCTGGACGGTGAACATATCAAATATGATAAACACGGTAAATTTATTAATCTCTATGCTGCATTTGATGTATATTATATTCATGAAAAATCTGTTCGGGAGTATCCATTCTTGCCTGCTGCAACTGAAGACAAACCTGATCTAGAAGCCAGATTACCATTGTTACACAAATTTGTTGATTTATTGAATCCATTTTCAATATTGGACGACCCAGGCTCAGGTGAAGTGAAATCGTGCAAGAATAGTAACCCTTGCGATTTCCGCGTGCAGTGCAAAGCATTCTATTATGATACGGAGAAAAATACCATATTCGATGGTTGCTCGAAAATATTGTCGAATACACGAGATGATATATATGAATATAATACCGACGGGTTAATTTTCACACCGGCTAAGTTCGCGGTTGGCGGTTCATCTGTTGGTGGAAAGCCCGGGCCAAAAACGAAATCTACATGGGACCATTCCTTTAAATGGAAGCCTGCAGAATACAATACCATCGATTTCTTGGTGACAACTAAAAAGAACAAAATGGGAAAAGACGAAATCAGTCATATTTTTCAAGACGGAAAGAATTTACAGGGCGTTCAATCCGTATCTCAATATAAAACATTGGTGTTAAGATGTGGGTTCAGTGAGCGCATGCATGGGTTTTTAAACCCGTGTCAAACCATATTGGACGACGCCGATGTAAAAACAGACGGTGCAGTCGACGACGAAAATGAGTATAAACCCGTTCCGTTTTACCCGACTGATCCTTATGATAAAAACGCGCACTTATGTAACATGATGTTGCAAGATGTAGATGGACGACTTTTGATGCAAACCGAAGAAGGCGAGTATTTTGAAGAAAATATGATAGTTGAATTCAAGTATGTCATTACCAACCAAGACGGGTGGCGTTGGGTTCCTTTGCGCGTTCGTTACGATAAAACCGCCGAATTATTATCTGGAATAAAGAAAAATTATGGAAATGCATATCATGTTGCAAATAACAATTGGCATTCTATACATAATCCCATCACCGACGAAATGATAAGTACCGGACAAAATATACCGGAGCGCGTGGACGAGGTTTATTATAGCAAAACCACAGACGAAACGAGTACACAGGCACTGCGAAACTTTCATAATTTGTATGTAAAATCGAAATTAATATCATCCGTTTCAAATCGCGATGACACACTTATCGATTATGCTGTTGGAAAAGCCGGCGATTTATCAAAATGGATTTATGCGAAATTAAAATTCGTCTTTGGAATTGATATTGCAAAGGATAACATACATAATCAGTTGGATGGTGCGTGTGCACGATATTTAAAAGCAAAAAAGAAATATACACATATGCCTTCCGCTCTATTTGTGCACGGCAATAGTGGTGCAAACATTCGCTCTGGAACCGCATTGTATACGGAAAAAGACAAACAAATTACAAATGCCGTGTTTGGTGCAGGCGCAAAAGACGCAACCATGTTAGGAAAAGGAGTCTATCGTAATTATGGTGTAGCCGAGCCCGGATTTCATATCAGTTCATGTCAATTCGCAATGCATTACTTCTTTGAAAATAGCACTACACTTCATCATTTCTTGCGCAATTTAACAGAATGTACGCGATTGCAAGGATATTTCATCGGCACATGTTATGATGGTCAAACCGTATTTGATTTACTTCGAAATAAACGAAAAGAAGAAAGCCTTAGCATATTCAAAGGTGAACGTAAGATATTCGAGTTGACACGGATGTATGACCAGACCGGATTTCCAGAAGACGATTTGAGTTTGGGTTATGCGATTGATGTGTTTCAAGAAAGTATCAATAAGGTATTTCGTGAATATTTGGTGAATTTTAAATATTTCACGCAGTTGATGGAAGATTATGGATTTGTGTTAATATCAAAAGACGAAGCTACGAATATGAATCTTCCGGACAGCAGCGGGCTATTTGGCGAGATGTTTGCACAAATGAGCAAAGAAACCAAAATGCGACCTAATACGAAAGCAGACTACAAAGATGCGATGTATATGTCACATGAGGAAAAACAAATCTCCTTTATGAACCGCTATTTTGTATTTAAGAAAATACGCAATGTAGATGCTAAAAAGATGGGCGAAGTGATTACAAAGCAAAAAGAAATCGTCGAAACAAACGGGGAAGAAAATGTGCAAAAAATGGAACAAACCGCCAATGTTGCCCCTGAGCAACCGAGCGCCGTTGCCACAGTTGCCTCTGTGCAGGAGCAACGGGCCCCTGAACAAAAAATAGTTATTAAAAAAACACAAAAAAAGATATTATTGACTAACTTTACACCAGTACAAGAAGAATCTGCGAGTGAAGCGAATCCACCTCAACCCGAGAAAAAACCAAAACTAAAAATAATCGGTAAGAAATAAGGTCATTGTAGACATGTACATATTCATGCATAACCACAAACAATATAAAAATGTTTTAATAAATATATTATCAAAACATGTCCTATTATTTATTACCCAAGAACCCTTTTTTAATACATAAATACATTGATTATATAGAATGCGATACACCGCCTAGCGCGACGATTTCGAACTCTTTATCCACGTATTTATCCGAAATTAAACAGAAAATAGATTATAGAGAGAAAGATTGGGATATATTTAAAAAATATACGAATCCATACGAATATGTTCATTCAACCGTACCCTACAAAAAGTTAAGTGTTGCAAAAGCAAAGCCATTATCTCGATCATTTTTTAAAATGGTTGAAATTATACAAACATTTCAATTGGCCACAAGTTCCCAACCTATCAATACCTTTCATTTGGCAGAAGGACCGGGTGGTTTTATTGAAGCGATATCTATGTTACGTAAAAATAAGAATGATATTTACATTGGCATGACTTTAATGGATGAACATAACGACCCAAATATACCAGGATGGAAAAAAACAAACACATTTTTAAAGCAAAACTCGAACGTTTATATTGAACGAGGACATGATGGCACTGGCAATATTTTATCTGTGAAAAATCTGCTTGGTTGCAAGGATGCATACAAATCGTCTATCGATTTTATTACCGCGGATGGTGGTTTCGATTTCTCGTTCGATTTTAATAGTCAGGAAGTATCTATTGCCCAATTGTTGTTTGCGCAGGTTTGCTATGCAGTAACCATGCAAAAAAAGGGCGGAACATTTGTATTGAAGGTATTCGATTGTTTTATGCAGCATACCATGGATATATTGTGCATATTAACGTCATTTTATGATAAAGTATATATAACAAAACCAAACACTAGTCGCTACGCAAACTCGGAAAAATATATAGTCTGCAAGCATTTCTTATTACCAACATGTGAACGTTTTTTCCCATTTATACATAAAGCGTTTGAGAAAATGATTGCACCACCCGGTCTGGTAAACAATATGTATGTACACCGGTTTTTAAACATTCCATTACCACTATGTTTTGTATCAAAACTGGAAGAATACAACGCCATATTGGGCCAGCAGCAAATAGAAAATATTCATTATACCATATTGTTAATCGATAACAAGCATAACCAAGACAAGATTGATGCGTTAATTAAAATGAACGTTCAAAAATGCGTGCAGTGGTGCGCGAAACATGATCTGCCTTACAATATAATTACACTGAATCCTAATGTATTTTTGCAAATATCATAAAATGTGGCGGCGAGTGAAATATTGATATATTCAATGTTGAATACATCAATTGTTATAATAATCAATTCGCGTACTAATATTCCGGAATAAAACGTGTGAATATTTCTGCACGCTTTTCCCATGTGCAATTGGAAATATAGGTCTGTTGATTAGATAATAATTCTTGGTTATAATCACTGTAATAATTAGTTACTAAATCGACTGTTTTTTCGATAATTTGGCGCTGATAACTCTCTGGTATATCGCTTATTTGGACAGGATATGTAATGCAGTAATCTGCAGAATATTTATCATGAAGAACATCAATATTAGGATTGTATAAATTTGCAAATCCATTGGAAGTTTCCGGTATAGCCCCCAATTCAGATGAAATGACATTACATCTATGGGCCATTGCTTCTAGTACCGAAGTACAGCAGGTTTCAGCATATGTGTTGGGGTAAAAGAATACCATTGCAGTTTTTACATGTTCAAATAATATCTTCTGTGGGACTGAACCATAAAATTCAATATTTGAGTCTTGAATTAATAACTCATATACAGATTTATAGTAACGGTCGCCATCATTATGACATGCTTCATTTGTATCTTTTATGGGCAAATATTCGGTTTTCGTTTTGATAATTTCACGGCTAAAACATGAGAATACTTTGAATTTAATATCCGGAATATATTTTTTTATTACTTGAAATAAGTGATAAGCAACGATTAACCCTCTGTATGGTGTGCTAAAATATATTAATGTTTTTTCTTTTTGCAAATGTTGTAATTGGTCTAATTTAATAAATGGAGAAATACCATTTGGAAGTGTAACACATTTGTTATGCTGAATTTTAAATTGTTGAATATATCGATTTTTTTGCCAGTTACTTACAAAAATGTATTTATCAAATGGATAATTAATAACTTCGGGTTTAATAAACGCAACCGAAATATCATGGTGTATCCAATTCCATAACTGAATATTTGGATTTATATTGGTAAAAAATGTTCGGCCAAGAGGACACTGTCCTTGAAACACAATGATGTCCGGGCAAATACTCTGTATCAAATCTTCCCTTAAGGGCAAATATTGTAAATGTGGATGGATAATCGCCGTATTCGCAGTCTTTGTCATAACACTGACTGTATACTTGTTAGCTAATATTTTTGACAAGTTATATATAGCCGATTCCGTTCCACCTAACGGTCGCTCATTAATTGTATTATATCCCCATTCACAATAGTCTATAAATAATATTTTTTTGCGAGGTAGACGTGGGGCAACTAACGAATTTAACTTAAATATCATTTTTTTGTGATAATCGTGCATTTCTCGTACATTAATTGTATCTTTAACAATGGTAGCATATGGACATATCCTTAGTTCTGTAATATCATATTTCTCAACATGTTGTTTTATTAATTCGCGTTTGTACTTAGTGTCATTTTCATCATTTCGTATTTGAACCGAATCATAATACTGTAATGATACACTATTTTCGTTTGCGGCATTATATAAATATATATATGGGTCGCATAAATGCGTAATATTGAATGCGTCACTATTACGCTCTTTATACAGTATTACCGTAAACATAAAATCGTCGAATACATACATTCGTTCGTCGTATAATTTTTCATATTTATCTAATATTTTTCGATTTATGCATAATAATCGAAAAGGAACAATTAACAGTTGATTATAATCTGGATGTATGTCAA
>Ga0255088_1001181_pt1 | contig 10249 bp, 6 predicted proteins | sample Colum_Miss_RepB__2_FD_188587 | JGI IMG/M metagenome (GOLD analysis project Ga0255088, IMG submission 188587) | Freshwater microbial communities from Columbia River, Oregon, United States - Colum_Miss_RepB_8d | ecosystem: Environmental > Aquatic > Freshwater > River | place: USA: Oregon...
GCCGCAGCCGAATCGAACCGGAGGACTGATCCTGCGCCCCCCACCCCCACAACCCTAACACCAGCAGGATCAGGCCGGAGCAAGCACTGGAACGTGAACTCCCTCACCCCCTCGCGCGTTCAGCGCGAAAGCCCAGCCTGTCCCCACGTTCCCTGCGAGCGGAGGACTGATCCTGCGCCCCCACTCACTTGCCAGCCGGCTTCGGCGGCAGCAGGCCCAAGATGTCCTGCTGCTTCAGGTACCACTCACGCAACGTCCGCGAGAGCATGGAGTCCTTGAAGTCCTTGAAGTTGGCGATGTTCAAGGCGCCGTCGATGTCGTCCTTCAGGGACTTGTTCAAGTCACCCTTGGCTTCGGTGGCCCAACCGCGATAAGTCCCGGTCTTGTCGTTGAGCATTTTGGCCGCGGCCATGCGGACCTCGGGCTCGTAACGGAAGTCGACGACCTCCACGAGGCTCTTGTCCACCTTGCCCTTGAGACGCTTGGTTTCGTCCTTGGCGGTGAGCACCAGGCGGGCGGTGTCGATGATGCGCTGCTCCACCTTCGAGGTGATGTCGCTGTCCTCGAGGCTTTCCTGGGCTACGATACCGAGGTCGCGCGGAGCGTTCTCGAGACGGGCGCAGACTTGCTTGACCAACTCCTTCTCGAATTCACGGAAGAACTTCTCGCCACGCTTCAGGATCAACTCCTTCTCGGCGGCACTGAAGGCGTATTTCTTTTCGTCTAGGCCCACGAAGTTGGTGTAAGCCGGGGCATCCAGAAGCTTCCGCAATCGGCCCATGAGCGTGGCTTCACTCACCTTGTCAGCCGTGGGAACCCCCTTGGGCGGGTCCTTGAGTTCCAGCTTCAGATCGAGAGGCAGGAAGCTGAACAGGGCACGGTCCACGCCACCAATGCGCTCGACCTGGTCGTTCAAGTCCTTCCAGTGGGCCTTGGCACGGTCCTTTTGGTTCAGCTCACCGATGAAATCAAACTGGTTCTCCACCCGCAGCGAGCGGGCCGAGGAACGGAACCAACCGAGCATGGAGGCGAAGTGATTGGCCGTCTGGGCGGCGTAGCGGGCGGGCGAGAGGTTCACCTCGGCGATGGGCGTGGCGTCCCGCGAATCGCGCGGCGCCTTGGCCGCGATGAAGGTTTCGATGAGGCTGTTGGGGAGCAGGCGGATATCGTCGGCCAACTGCGAGTAGGCCCCGACCACGGGTTCAACGCCTTCGTCAAAACGCTGCAGGTCGCCGTAGGTGCCGACCAGTTCGTCAGAACCAAAGAGCATTTTCTTGTCACGGGGCTCCTGGCCACCGAAATAGCCCCACTGGATGGTCGCCTTGTCATGCGGCAGGGGCTCCTTGCGAGTGCGAATGAACCACCCGACTTGCACGGCCGATTTGAAAACCGTGTACTCCATGATGGACGACGAAGCGAAGTGGTTGGTGTAGGCATCAAGGCTCTGCCCAGTGACGTAGGCCTGAAACCACTCGTCGATTTGCTGGCGGCTCATGTTGGCCGAAACGCTGCCGGCGAAGTTGTGCCGCAGACCGAGCACGTGCCCCACCTCGTGGGCCACCACCTCCCGGACGTAGTCTTGCGAGGCCCGCAAGGCGCCGGCATCGGTCAGCGTTTCATTGGACAACAAATCTTCCAGACCTTGGGCGTATTGGTGGGCAAATTCCACCGACTGCATGTGGCACAGGCCATTGGCAGTCATCCAGGGGAAGCCTTGCGCGGCCTCACCACCCACGGCATCGGCAGTGAGCTTCTTCTTGTCGGCCACGATGTCGCGCATCGAACGCAGCAACGCCCGGGCGCGAGCCTTTCCGCTCAAGGCAAACACACTGGTCATGTAAGCCTGACCGTGTTCGGACTGACCCGTGCGCGGGTCGATGAGGATGTCGGCGTAGGCGAAGCCGGCGTTGTCCCACGGAACCCACTGCACAATGTTGTAGCGGGAGTCGGGTGCGGTGACGCCGGCCGGAGCCTTCTCGGCGCGGACCAGATTGGTGCCGAAGGCGCGGTTCCAATACAGGATACCATCCTTCACCGCCTCCACGTAGTCGGCCGGGGTGTTGGCGCTGTAGTGGAAGATCACCGGCTTGGAGACATCGAAACGGGCCATCTGCGGAGAGGGCCGACCAGTGCTTTCCTCCAACCGGGCCTGGGTCTCAAAGAAGCGAGCGTAGCGCAGGTCCGAACCCGGAGCCTCCTTGCCCTTGTAGGTGCCGGCCTCGTAGGGCGTGAAGAAGTAGCGCACCTCGAAGCGCTGCTCGACGTTGGCCATGGCCTCGCGGTCGCGGACCTGGACGCTCTGGCGAATGGACAATTGGTTGTCGAGCTTCTCGGCCTGGAACACCCGCGATTGCGGGATTTCCAGCGATTCATCGCGGGACATCGCGTTGAAACCGCGGCCCTGTCCGTACCAGATCTCCGTATAGAGCCGGCGCATGCCCCGGTTGAAATCGATGACCACCTTGTTGGCATCCTGCTCGACGATGGGGAAGGTCGTGAGGATGCGGCGGGCCGGCAGGTCCTTGGTCACCACCAAGCCGTCGGTGGCCTCGTACAAATCGACGCCGTCGTGGAAGAGCTCGAACTTCACGATCTTGCCCGACAATCCCGTGGAGGTCGCGGCCAGCGACTGCGGAATCCGCGAGGCGGACATCAAATGCTCCTTGCCGAACACGGTGCGCGGCAGAACCAGGGTGTTGTTGGTGCCCACGCTGATTTCCAGGGTCACCTTCTTGGCGACCGCCTGGGCGCTGAGCGATTGGGGGGATCCGAAGAGCGCACTCAGGAGGAGCACTGAGAGCACCGGAGTGAGACGGGAACAAACGTCTGGGAAAAGCATATCCGAATTCAATTCTGTTGGAGGGCGGATGAGTTCAGGTGGCGTCAATCTGACATCAAATTGTCACCTGTCTCCAGAATATCTCGTCAGGCGGCCATGATTTTCATCAACGCATCGATGCCAAATAATCATCCAACCGCTTGGGAGAAACAGGCACCGCCGTTCCGAGTTCCTGTGCGAAGAGGGACACCTTGTATTCTTCGAGAAGCCAACGGAACCCGTCGATCCGGCGGGCCGCGTCGGGATTTGCTGGCGAAGCGGTCCGCAGACGGTGCAACGCGGCCTGATAGGGAGCGACCGCCTTGGCACGCTCCCCATCCTTGACCGGGTTGTTGGCCGCCCGTTCGGCCCTCAGGGTCAGGGCTTTGAGATACCGAGGCAACTGGCGCAGCGTCTCGAACTCGATGCCGTCCAAAAAGGCCGATGGCATGAGGAACGCCAATTCTTCGGGCAATGTGGCCGGGCGTCCCTCGACGGAGGCCGCGGAATGAGCCGGAGCCTTGGCGCCCCCCTTGCCGGCGGCCGGAGCGTTCGCCAGCAAAGCGCCCAGTTGGCTCAGGTCGTTGAGGGTGCGGGTCTTGGGAGGCAGGGCCTTGACCGGCGCGGGCAACCCGATGCGGGCCCGGGCCAATTGGAGTGCCTGGAGGACGAGGGCCAGCTGGTCCATGAATTTCGGGACCAATCCCACGATTCGCTCCCGACCCTGAACCACCGCCGCTTCGAAGGCGGCCGCGGTCAACACTTCCGGCAATCCGGCGGGGAGAATGTGGCGCAACAAATGACGGAAGGCGCTCTCCCGCAACTCCGACGCGGTACCGATTGCGGCATAAGCCGCATCAAAGCGAGCCAACGCACGAAGCTCCTTCTCCACCCAGGCGAGATCCTTCGACAAGGCCAACTCCACCAACCGCTGGAAGCCCAAAAGCGAGGCCGATTGACAAGCCTCGCGGGTGCGGAACAGGCGGACATTCACCGCGCCCCCTTCGCGTTCCAAGCCAGGCCAAGCCATTACCGGAAACACCGGGTCATCGACCACAGTGATGCGTTCCGGCAAATCACCACAACTCCAAGCCGTCATGGCCGGGCGCTCCCAACGTCGCACCGCCTGATGCCAGGCCGGCGGATCGCCTACGGTCTTCGGCGCCGCTTGGGGCAGTCGCGTGCGGGCCTCCTGGAGATCACGGCTTGCCACGAGGGTCCGGCGATCGGAACCCAACAATTCGAAGCGCAACTTCAGGTGGGCGGGCACAGCCTCGGAGCCCCAAGCCTCTTCAGGGACCGGCACTCCGTAGCGCTGGGTCAAAAACCGAGCGAGGTCGGCAAAGAACGAAGTTCCCTGCGGCTGAAATTCGCGAACGATTTCCGGCACCTTGGGCGGAAAGGGCATCAATTCCCGTCGCAGCGATTTGGGCAACGCCCGGAGCAGTTCCTCGATCTTGGCTTCGCGCAACCCGGGCACTGCCCACTCCAGGACAGCGGCCCCAGCCCGCTGGGCCAAGGGTGCGGGCAACTTTACGGTGACACCGTCGTGAGCCTCGCCGGGCGCATACGCGTACACCAGTGGCACCACCTGGCCATCGACCGTCACGCTGTCGGGGAAAGCGTTCTCATCGAGATGCAGGTCTTTGCCGCCGGTGATCTCCGGCTCGGTGGCACACAAAAACCCGGACTCGGTGTGGTCGCGCATCAACCGGTGCAATTCGTGCAGCGACGAGATGTTTTCCAAGTGCCGGGCGTAGAATTCGAAGAAGACCTGATCGAGGTCCACGGTGTTGCGCCGCAAGCGGGTTTGCCAGTTCTCCACCTTTTCGCGGAGCGCCCGGTTGGCCGCCATGAAACGCGGTTCGGCCGAGGGCGCGGCCGTCTGCATGGCCCGGACCACGGCCCGGTCGTCGTCGCCATCGAAGTCGTCGTTCCGGCCGGAGAGAGCCGGGGGCAGCAAGTCATCTTCAACCAGCGCCGAGCGGATGAAGATCGCCGTGGCCTCGCGGGGGGCGATGTTTCCATAGGCCACCTTGCGGGCGAAGACCTCGAGGCCGTGGAAGGTGGTCTTCTCCTCGACGAGCACACGGCCGGCGCTGGCGCTCCAATGAGCGTTCTGGTGGGTCACTTTGCAGAGGTGCGGGGCCAGTCGGACGATCCACTGCGGATCGATGGCAGCCAAGGTGCGGGCGAACAACTGGGAGGTCTCGACGATCTCGCCACAAACCATCCAAGCGGGCTGCCGGGTTTTCTCGGGTTTGGCCGCGGCGGGGCCGGCGGGCGGCGGGCGGCGATCCTGCCTCGGCGAGCGCTCGGGTCGGTCGTACAGCACCGATCCGGGGAACACCGACACCATGCGGTTGCCGACGCCCTTGTACTGGTTGCGTTCCTGGCGGACCGCCACATGCCCCAACAAGCCGGCCAGAATGCAGCGATGGACCGCGTCTTCCTCGGCCGGGCGCTCGTTGAGCTTCACGCCGTCGAGGTCTTCCAAGGCCCCTTGTAATTGGCCATGCAAGTCCTGCCATTCGCGCATGCGCAGGTACGAGAGGAAGTGCTGCCGGCAGAACTTCCGCCGTGCGCCTTGGGTGCGCAGCGATTCCCACTGGTCGTGCACCCCGTTCCACAACCCGAGCAGCGACAGGAAGTCGGACTGCGAATGCATGAAGCGGCGGTGCGCCTTGTCGGCCGCCTCGCGCTGGTCGAGTGGGCGCTCGCGGGGGTCCTGAATGCTCAGGCCGGCGGCGATGATGAGGAGTTCGCGGCCCGCGTGCTCGGTCTGCGCCTGCAGGAGCATCCGACCCAACGTGGGATCAATGGGCAGGCGGGCCAAATCACGGCCCAAGGCCGTCAATTCGCGCTGTTCGTCGAGGGCTCCCAGTTCCTGCAGCAGAGAGTAGCCCCCGCTAATGGCCATCGGAGCCGGCGGATTGAGGAACGGGAAGGTCTCGATGTCGCCGAGGCGCGAGGCCTTCATGCGCAAGATGACCTCGGCCAAGTTGGCCCGCTGGATTTCGGGCTGCGTGAACGGGCTGCGCGCTTCGAAGTCCTCCTCGGAATAGAGTCGGATGCACACGCCGGCCTCGACACGGCCAGCCCGTCCCTTGCGCTGGTTGGCGCTGCTTTGGGACACCGCCTCGACCGGCAACCGTCGGGTGCGGGTGCGGGCATTGTAGCGGCTCATCCGGACCAGGCCGGAGTCGAATGGTGAGCGAGGTCTCGGCAATGTTGGTGGCAATGACCACCTTGCGACGGGACGACGGACTGAAAACCTGTTGCTGATCACCGGAACTCAGCCGCCCGAAAAGCGGAACCACCTGCGCCTCGGAGCCCAATCGTCCCTCGATCAGGTCCGCGCATTCGCGGATGTCGCGTTCACCGGGCAGGAAGATGAGCACGTCGCCCACGCCGGTCTCATAGAACAGACGCTCGCATTCACGGGCGGCCGCGTCGACAAAGTCGGTGTCGGCCGGATCCGACGAAGCCCCCTCTCCGCCGGGCGGCCGATACTCGACCTCCACCGGGAACGTGCGCCCAGAAACTTCGATGATCGGAGCGTCGTTGAAGGCTTTCGAGAAGGCCGCCGTGTCGATGGTGGCCGAAGTGATGATGACCTTCAGGTCGGGGCGCTGAGCCAAGAGGTTCTTGAGGTGCCCGAGCAGGAAATCAATGTTCAGCGAGCGCTCATGGGCCTCGTCGATGATGATGGCCTCGTATTCGGCCAAGGTCGGGTCGCCCTGCACCTCGGCCAGCAGCATACCGTCCGTCATCAGCTTGATGACCGTGTCGGTGCCGGACCGGTCGTCGAAGCGGATCTTGCAACCCACCTCGCGGCCCCAGGACACGTCCAGTTCTTCGGCGATGCGTCGCGAGATGGACAACGCGGCCACGCGACGGGGCTGGGTGCAACCAATCATGGCCCGAGCCCCGAGTCCGGCCTCCAGGCACATCTTGGGGATTTGGGTCGTCTTGCCTGAGCCGGTCTCACCGGCAATGACCACCACCGGATGAGCTCGGATCGCGGCCACGATGTCGTCCTTGCGCGCCGAAATGGGCAAACCGGGCGGGTATTGCGGGCGAGGCATCGTTTGCACCCGAAGTTCACGGCGTTCAATGGAACTCCGCGCCTGTTCCATAAGCCGATCCAGCGGGTGGGGTCCTTCGCCTAAAGGACGACCTTCCCGGACCCAGCGGGCCGCGCGCGCGCCCAGCCGAACCCAGTCCGACAGCATGCAGCGCGGCAGCAGTTGCCGGAGTTCATCTATGCGCGGGTCGGTCATGCGATCGGGGCGCAGAGCATGCGACAAGCCCGGCCCGTGGCAACGCCGGGGATGATTTCAAGTCGGGGAATCGGAGGAATAAACCGGTTTGAAGGCAAAAGCCGATGCAATCGAAGCAAACGCGGAGAAGCGCTCGAGAAATCAACCCCTATACTTTTTGCGCTCAGAAAACAGCCTGCCAACCGAGGTTATCCGCACCCATCACAGGTTGAGGGCCCAAACCATCAACCCACTCCCCATCATGCTCCCCAAATACAAAGTCACCTACGACATCGATCAGCATGGCAAACTGCCCGCGTCGCACTTCACCACCGACGACCCGGTTACCTGTGAGACCTTTCTGACCGATTTGCTGGACCGCAAACTGCACATCCGTGAAATCGCACACGAAGGTGTGGCGCTACCGCCGAAGCAGTTCGATGAAATGGTCCGGTCGGCCGTGTTGCAACTGGCCTCCCGACACGTGTGCACCTCGCTGAAGATCTCCACCGACGAAGCCCATGTCCGCTTCGGACTACCGGCGTGATCGGCGAAACCAACCGATGTTCTGACCTTCACGACACCCACCCCGCTTTCGGGTCCATCATTGATGTTCGAGACGGGGACGGTTCAGACTCGGAGTTGCGACGATGAGCCGAACAATCCCTTCCTCCCGCCCCCCCTCGAACCCACAAGCTCTGGCCGCCGCCGTCGATGCGGCGCATCAGGCTGGAGCGTTGATGAAGAAGCACCTGCGACGCGCCAAGCAAGTCAACGAATCCCATCAGCACGACATCAAGCTCGAGCTGGATGTCCGGTGCCAGAAGCTCATCACCCGGGTATTGGCTCAGGCCTTCCCGTCGATTCCAGTTCTGGGCGAGGAGGGTATCGACGACGCCAGTGAACAGGCAGTGGCCCGCTGGGTGGTAGACCCCATTGATGGCACGGTGAACTTCGCCTATGGGATCCCCCATGCCGCCGTGAGCATCGCCTTGCAAGTGCGCACGGCCGACGGTTTTCACAGCGAAGTCGGCGTGGTGTACGACCCCTTCATGAACGACTTGTGGACGGCGATCCGAGGCAAGCCGGCCCGTCTCAACGGCCGCATCGCCAAGGTCAGCACCCGCGCCCGGTTGGATGAATCCATCGTGTCACTCGGATTCGCCAAGAGCCAAGACAGCCTGAAGGCCGCACAGGCCGACTTCCTCGAACTCACCCACCGCGTGCGCAAGATCCGCATCATGGGCTCGGCCGCGTTGGCCCTCACTTACGTCGCCTGCGGCCGCTTCGATGCCTACGTCGAGGCCGGGGTCCGACTCTGGGACATCGCGGCCGGTGGACTCATCGTGGAATGCGCCGGCGGATCCTTTGTCACGCAGGCACTGCCCGGGGAGCACCGATACGGCCTCATCGCCAGCAACGGGCTCATCCACGACCAGATCCCGCATGCGCGGACCTCGGGGGCGAAGAAAAAGACCACTCGATCCCAACGCGCATCGAAGGCCCCGACTCGTTCCTAGAGCCATCAACCGCACCGGACCCGGACGGTTCAGGCCCAGTCGTAATTGAAGCTGATGCTAATGCGCTCGGCCTTCAGGGGGTTGGAGGGCACCTCGTGGCGTAGCCAGCTCTCAAAGAGTGTCACGTTGCCGGCGGTGGCCGGGTAGGTCACATAGCGCCGGGACCGCGGATTTCCTTCACCGGACACCGGAGGAGCCGCCATGAACTTGCTCATCCGGGGATCCTCGAACTTCAAACCAGCGCAACCCCGCGGCGTGGCCACATAATAGGTACCGCTGACCACCGAGTTGGGGTGAAGGTGAAGGCTGTGGGTCACGCCCTGAGGCATGATGTTGATCCAGCAATCAGACATCCGCAGCCCCCGGCCCCCGAGATCCCACTCCAGAGACTTGGCATAAGCACGGACGTGCCGGTCGATCAGGCGCTCGAGTTCTGTGAAGGTCGAAGAAATGGTGTGCAATCGATCCATCGACCCATACGACGTGTACCCGCCGGGGTAGTTCTTCTTGGACCACTTGCGCCAGCTTCATCAAAATCTCGGAATTGGTGGCATTCCTTGAGCAGTTCACGATTGAACGCCGAGCCGTTGGGCCGCAATCGCGCGCTGTAGATGAACGTAGGAAACCAAGCTTCAATCCGTTTCACGCGGATCAGCCTGCCTCAGAGGGCCGTCACGATGAAACCTTTTCAACCCGGCCACCGTCGGACAAGGTGATCACTCACTAATGGGCCGTCGTTCGACCATTTTGCTCGTGTTTCTCCTGTATTCCTTAGGAGCCACCGCGGCGCTGACTAGGGCGGCGGAGACACCCTCTGCCAAGAACGGAGCTGCGAAGGCCAATCATTGGGCCTTTGCCCCTGTCAGCGATCCGGAACCGCCGCCCGTTCGAGACACGGCTTGGCTGATACGTCCGGTCGATGCGTTCATTTTGGCTCGGCTCGAGGCGGCCGGATTGAAACCGGTGCGTGCAACCTCACCGCTGGAGTGGCTGAGGCGGGCGAGCTTCGACCTCACCGGATTGCCGCCCACCCCGGAACAGGTCAGCGCCTTCCAACCGGACAACAGCGGCACGGTGCCGGAATCGCGCTATGCCGCGCAGGTCGACGAATGGCTCTCGAGCACGACCTTCGGCCAACGGTGGGCACGGCATTGGCTCGACATCGCCCGGTTTGCGGAAAGCGCAGGCAAGGAGCGGAATCACCCCTTCCCCGAGGCCTGGCGGTATCGCGACTGGGTGGTCGACGCCTTCAACCACGACAAACCCTACGCGGAGTTCGTCCGGGAACAAATCGCCGGCGACCTGCTCGCCGCGACGGCACCGCCGGATCGGCGTGACGCCCTGATCATCGCCACCGGATTCCTGGCCATCGGAACCAAGGGGCTCAACGAAGGTCGCCGCGAGCAATTTCTGGCCGACCTGGTGGACGAGCAGATCGACACCACCACCCGGGCCATCCTGGGCATCACCGTGGCCTGCGCCCGCTGCCATGACCACAAGTCCGACCCGATTTCGCAGCGCGATTACTACGCCCTGGCAGGGATCTTCCGCAGCACCGAGACCTGCTATGGCACCACCGGCGACAAGGCCCGCAACCGGCAACCTTCGAGGCTGATACCGCTGGAGCGATCACCTCGGGCCGAACTGGC
>Ga0255088_1001183_pt1 | contig 10239 bp, 15 predicted proteins | sample Colum_Miss_RepB__2_FD_188587 | JGI IMG/M metagenome (GOLD analysis project Ga0255088, IMG submission 188587) | Freshwater microbial communities from Columbia River, Oregon, United States - Colum_Miss_RepB_8d | ecosystem: Environmental > Aquatic > Freshwater > River | place: USA: Oregon...
ACAGCTTGTCCCACTTCGATTTTGTCGATTACGCGGACATCGTTCTTAGCCTCTTTAGCGAATTGATGAATATCAGATAGTGAAATCTGATTTACTTGTTTTGTTTTAGTCATTTTATTTCTCCTTATTAGTTATACGTTTTTTTAGCTCTGCGAGATGATATTTGCTTCAGGAATACCACAAATTAATTGGTGGGCCTTCTTGCAAGTGTTAATTTCTCCCAGCACTCTTTCTGCTTGTTGAAGATTTGCAATTGGCATATAGTAAGTTCTGTTTGTAGAGCCGTCTGTACCGATTAGGTAGACATCTCCTTCATCAGTTTTTACCAACATTCTTGGCATTGCTTCTTGCTTAGTGTAATCCACAATAGTAAAATCTTGGTCGATAATTTCTGGCTTACTTTCTTCGAAATATCTTTCTTCTCCGTAAATTTCACGCAGAATACGTCTTGTTTCAGCATCTGAGCCTTCTTTGATTTGCTTCAGCGTGAGTGTTTCTGGAGACATTACTGCGTTCTTTGGAACAGTATAGCCGTTAAGACAATAGATTTCTCTATTTCCGTACAGAACCAATGCTGGCCCACTTTCATTGTGAAGCAGATTGTCGCTATTGAAGACAAGCTGCTCTGGTCTATCTGATGTGTAAACATTGTCCACTTCGGCACACCACCAACCAAGATGCTGAGCTAACTCGTAAAACGGTGTCATTGGCTCAAGAAAATCAAAATTGAACCATTCGTGCCAGAACTCATAGTAGGCGAGATTGTGTGCTTCGTGATTGCCATAAAGCACATCATTTTGCAATTTACTTCTTTCTTCTCTAAGACCGTTTTTGCCAAACGATTCTGCACAGTGATAAAGCATTTTCTTCTTTACCTCATCATTCCACTCTAATCCACAGAAGCTTTTAAGGTCAAACTGCTTGCTGAACTGGTCATAAGTAGAATTGAAAATTCTTTCAAGCTCAGCATCAATGACCAAGTTTTCGTCAATTTTCATGTCACGGTCGAAGCTATTGAGCTTGTGCATAATTGCCCTTCCACTGAGCATATCCACTGGATTTTCGTAATGGAAGAAGTGCTTAGGGGCATCAAGATTCTTTTGTTGGTAGATTTTATTGATAAGAGGCCTTGCCTTCTCTACGTTTGACCTACCAGTGCGTTTGCCGATTTCCAGCCATTTCTCTCTGTAATGAGGGAAGCTGTCAATTTGTTCTTGTGTTAGTTTTTCAATCATGTTTCATTATACTCCCGTTTTGTGAAAACTGGAAAAAACGGTCTTTGCTTTGCTGTAACGTTTAAAATTGTTTATCGCCACAGCAACAAGCAGAATGTAAATTAGAATTAAAATAAATAAGAGAATTTCAGATTTGTATTTCATTTCTTAGGACTCACTGTAATGGACATTATTTTACCTTGTAGTATTGGCTGTCCTTCATAAGTGCAATAATCACTAAGCTCATTTAACACAATCTTAATTTTTTCTAATCCTAACTCAGAATGCTCAAGCTCTCTGTTTCTAAATACGCAAGTAACTTTAACTTTGTCGCCATGCTCTAAAAACTTTTTAGCTCGTTTGACAAAAGTATCAATATCGTTCTTTTGTATTCTTGGAGATACTTTTATTTCTTTAGTATCTTGTTTAGGTTTATGATTTGCTCGCTCTCGCTTCTGCTCTTCATATTTCATTTGACCATAGTCCACTATCTTGCATACTATTGGTGAAATATTTGTGTTCACAGCAAATAAATCTAAACCTTCGTTTTTTGCTAAGTCAAGGGCTTTTCTTGTTGGCAACACGCCTAAAGAACTGCCACTACTATCAATTACTAAGGCTTCTCTCCATTTAAGCACTTTCTCGTTTAAAAAAACATATTGCTTTTTCATCGCTTGCTTGTACTCTCGTCAGAGAATCCTTTTTCTAATTCAATTTGTGTCTTAACCATTTGTGCTTCGTCAAATCTTTCCAAAGATATTAATCTTTGAAATTCACTCTCTAGTTTTTCAATCTTTTCAAGATTGTCCATACTTGTATATACGGATTTCATTTTAGTTTTTCATTGTTAAATAAAAAAATCGGGCGATTTTTGCCCGATTTTTAAAGTTAGTCTTTAGGAGCAAACAAAAGAACAATCGCAATTATTAAACAACAACCAAGTCCACACTGCATTTTTCCACCTCCTTATTTAACAGGGTCATTGCCACCTTTTGAAAATGGATTACATCTTAGTAATCTCCAAATACTTAAAGCCCAGCCTTTGTAAGCACCATGCTTTTCAATTGCTTGTCTTGCGTATTCAGAGCAAGATGGCGAATATTTGCATTTACAATAAGCTGGCTTTCTCGGAGAAAGTTCCTTTTGATAATGCTCAATGAATTTTAATGATTTTTCTTTGAATGTCATATCTAGTATACTCTTAGATTGTGAAATCTGGAAAAATCATTTATTTTTATTTTCTTCGTTAATCTTCCAGCATGCATCCAAAATGTGCATAATTATTACAATAACGAAACCTAAACAACACGCGAATTGCATTTTTATTTCCTTTTCCCTCTTTGTTTGAAATGCCGAGGGTTAGCATTGCCAATGTTTCAAAGGCTCCACTCACTTAATTATTTTAACACAAAAGTGAGATTGTGTGAGGGAGTCAGATTTCTCTGACCGCAGTCCACCAGCAAGATTTTAACCTTACAATTAATTATACGTAATTTGATACCAAAAGTTATCTGTTAACGTAATCTTGATAAATAAGACCTGCTAAAATCACTGCTGTAAGAGTTTTAACACTGCCATCAGGATTAAAATAATTTACCATGTAATAATCGCATTTATTTTTTACTTCATAAGATGCAACTTTTCCATGAATGAAATCATCTCTTATCAGCTCAAGAATATAACAATAGAGTTCTTTAAAATTACTATTTATCACCTTGTAAGCTTCCATTTTTTCTGATGGTTTTGTTTTTGATTTTGGGTCGGAGTCAATGATTATTTTAGATATTCTAACTAAATCATTTTCAATTACTGACCTTTCTCTGTAAGGCAATCCAGCGATTGGATTGTAAGATTGTGTGAGAATTAAATCAAAATCCCGAATACTTGCCGAATAATCTTTTTGTGGCTCAGCATATTTAACGGGAGCTTGTATTTCCACAAGTTTTGGTTTTTCTTGATTATTAATTAACCAATAACACCCAATCGCAATTGGTATAATTAGAATTAAAAGATAAAGCGGACTAAGTGTTTTTTTGTTCATTACTTTTATTATACCCTCAGATTGTGAAAACTGGAAAATCGGGCAATTTGCCCGATTATTCCTCTCCTTTACTCGAAAAAGGTTGAACAAACTTTGTTGGCTTGAGCATATCCCAGATTTCGCTAGAATATTCATGCTCATTCAACATTTTGAAAACAATATGAGATATATCTTTGTAATTTGCAAGCAATGTGATTGCTTGGTCTTTTCTTGTTTCCAAATCTTTCACTTCATTATAAGCCATCTTAGCTTGTGCTAATATTAACTCATACTCAGTTTCAAAGTTTTTCTTTGTAACTCTAAGCCATTCGTTGAATTCATCTGGAGTAATTTCGAGAATGTCATCAAATGATGTATTGCTTCGAAGATTTTCCCAGATAGTTTTATTGCTTACACCTGTGACAATTTTATGCAATTTGCAGTAATCGTCAAACTTGATTTTGCATCTCCAATCTGGTGAATCTCCATCTGAAATTGCACGAATTACAAAGCCTTCTTCATTTGATGTATTAAGCGATTTTAATTTTGAATACAAATCGTGTCCAAATAAACCACCTTCTACATAGTATGTAGAAACGCAAGTGAATCTTTCATCTCTTGGTAAATCTGAGCCAGATTGTGTGTTGATTAAACCTAGATGAATCAAATCATCATATTCATAATTCACAACAATTCTATTATCAGGCCCAACATACTCGAAAAGATAAGTTAATCCATCTTGTACCCAATCTTCCTCGTAAAGCTCGCGGAACAATTGCCCACCAGCGATAGCTTGGTCAGAATAAAAACTTCCTCTAGTTGAATAAACTACTTTGTCTTCGTATCTGAATACAATGAGCAAAGAGCCATCCATCTTTTGTGTAATTTCTATTTTCTGACCATGAGGAAGCTGGGATACATGATACTCTTCGTAATTAAAGAACTTTGGAAATGGGCTAGCCCATACTTTGCCTTCGTCATCAAGAACAATCCCTCTACACAATCTGAGAATAGGATAATCACCAAAAGCCCTTTCGTATTGTGTTTTAGGAGTGTAGTTGAAAACAGACAAAGGAAGTTCTCTGTGTCTAACAGACCGCAGATAACCTTCTGATTCCAATTTTCTTAATTCTTCTAACATGATACCCATTATACCCTCAGATTGTGAAAACTGGAAAATTATTTCATCAAAGGTCTCAAAGAATCATCTCGCTCTAGCTCAATTACTTTACCAATGTGTTGCTTCACCAACACCTCACACAAAATCTCATCGGTTGAGGGAAACAAATTGTAAACCACATCTTCCACCTTCAAGATTGTTTTTACATTTGCTGGAAAAGGGTTCCGCATCTTCATCTTCATATTCGTCGTAGCATACGAATAGCCATCTATATTTACTATAGACCCAATCTGAGGGACAATGCTAGATTGCATAGTGCAATATCTGTACCCAGAAGTGATGTTTTTAATTTCAAGTGTCATAATTCACTATACGCTATCTTCCAAAGATTTGTTGCAAGATTTGTGTGATGTTCTCAGGCTTAGCATTTTGAAGCATCACTAAAAAGGTTTTATCAATCATTTCCACTTTTTGGTCTAAAAACAACACAATCTTCTTTATATCTTCCACTTGCTCTTCTTTACAAGAAACAACCAATGAATTAGTGCGAATGTCGCTTTGCACATTAAATTGTCCAGTTTTGTTTAAATTAGCAAGCACATTTTGTATTGTTGGAATTATCTCATTGCTTGAAGCATATTTGAGAGAATATACATTTGTCTTTAGGAGAGGATTTTTGTCTATGTCTAATTGTGCTAAAATCATCTTTACTTGCTCATGCTTACTATTTGTCGTATTAATGATAACAGAGTTTGAATAATCATCAGCAGAAGCCTTAAATAAATCTGGCATGACAAATGGATTAGTTTGCTGTTGAATAAAAAGATTGTTCAAAACATTTGCAACAGATGTGGCATTTGCATATTTTAATGAATAAGATTTTAGATTAGGTGTTTCAGGAAACTTAAAATCAGAGAAATTAGTTTTTGGTTTATTATCAGATTGTTTGAGAATGATGAATCCATCCACAATACTTGGCTCGATTTTAGCAAGTTTGAAGGATGCAAATAAAAGATTAAATGCCTCGTCTAGTTTTAATTTGTTTGGGCTAAAAATTGACAAATTTGTATTTATCTTGGGGTCTTTGATAATTGTGATTTTGGTTTCTTTCATGAAATGATTTATCACTGTATCTATGTTTGCATTTGAAAAATTAACATACATAGTCTTTGTTTTATCTATTTTGACTTCATCTATGTTTTGTGCTTGTGATAAAGATGAAAATAGAAGAATTAATAGAAAACACAATCTCATAATTAATTATACTTTGTTTATTGACGGATGTACTTCAGAACGGGAAAAATCGGGCGAAATATTTGATTTGTATTTGAATACTACTTCTTTTGGCCTATTTTTAGATTGTGTGGAATGTAATTCAAGATTGTGTGCAGTATAAAGTAAATAAGCTACAAAGCTTATAAGGAGAAAAATGAAAAATCTTATCACACTAATCTCGATTTTTGCAATTGCAAGTTGTGCTTTTGCCCAAGATGCTGGCCCTCGAAAACAAGGGGAGCGAAAAGAGCCACCTGCTCAAGGACAAAGAGGACAAAGGAGAAATCCTCTTGATATGGATGCAAAAATCTTAGATGATTTAAAGCTAAACGAAGACCAAAGAAAGAAGATTGGCGATTTGAAGAAAGCCACAGCGGACAAGCTAAAGGATTTGAGAGAAAAAGAAGATAAAGAAAAAATGCGAGAAGCAATGAAAGGCTTGATTGAAAAATATCAAGCAGATTTGAAAAAGATTCTCACCAAAGAACAAGCCGAAAAATACGATAAAGCAATTAAGGAACTAAGAAAGAAGAAATAACGAAATAGGGGATTAGTCCCCTATTTCAATCTCAAAAATCACCTTCTGCCACCTGCAAACACTTCAACCCAAGCTCACGCCATACGTCAACCACTTGTCGTCGGTCATCTAGCACGAACTTAACATTCCAATTTCCACGAATGTAATTGTTGAAAAGCTCCAATTTTATGATAGAATCTTTTCTTGAGTCACCTTCTGGTCTCATAAAAATAAAATCATTAGGAATATTGTTGTCATCAAGCCATTTTTCTGAAATGTCTTTGCAAACAGAATCTCTTCCTGAAACAATTAATATTTTGTAACCCGCATCATTATGCAATCTTACAATTTCAGCCACAGTTTCATCACATGAATCTTCTCCCACTCTATGCCATTCAAATGGTGACCTGCCGCTCATATGAGCAAGAGTACCATCCAAATCCACGATGATTGCCTTAGGCTTTGTTTCATCTTGCTCAAGAAGCACAGGAGCTTTTCTTAGCCATTTGTTGTATTGTTCTCTGATTGCTTTTTCACCCACAGATTTCGCTCGATTTCTGTCTCTTGAAATACATTCATTCACAGAAACATGTGTAAAATCTACAATCTCCACACAATCTGATAAAGCTCTAGCTCTTTTTTCATGTATTGGATTCAAGTTTGTGTCAGACCAAATAACATCATGACCTTTTTCAAAGGCTAATTTAGTGAGAGCTTCTTGTGCTAAAATAACAAAAGATTCTCTATATTTAGTGCTTTTATTAGCATGCAACATTTCTCGTAAATCATCTTTGTTGATGTTTATAATAGTGCCATCTGATATAAGCACAGCATCTTCTGCCCATGTTGTTTTACCAGAAGCTGGAAGTCCTTTAGTTAAATAAATCTTGCTCATACACATTATACTCTCAGATTGTGAAAACTGGAAAAAACACAATCTTCATGGCTGAGATGTACAGAAGAGGGACGGAAAACGTCCCTGTACAGTACATTTCAGCTATAACTACCACCAAAGCCCTCTGTAATATTTAACGAATAATTCCATACCTTCAGTTTCCTCAGGGGACAAATGCCAATTTCCAGAGTCAACTAAATGTAGTTCAAAAGCTTTTATCATTTTATCCAAAATGACATCCCACTCTTCTGGAGTGGAAAACTCCCCTGGGTAAGCTCTATTTAGTTCTTTGAATCTTTTGAGTCTAGGAATTATAAATTCAGAAATACGTGCATCTAAATTGTAGGTATCTGAATCATCCCAGCCCCTTGTAAGTCTTTGCCAATAGTGCACGAAAGCTCTTTTATACAATCTGAAATTATATCTTTCACTTCTGCCAGAAAGAAACATAATATCATATAGTGTAGCAAGTAATTTTTTCATATCTATAATACGCTCGAAATGTGAAATCTGGAAATTATTTTAAAAACAATTCTTTTATGATGTTCTTTTTAAAATACCAAGCATAGTTTTTATTTGAATAAACTTTACCTTTGTATTTGATTGGATTATAACTATTGTTCACTAAAGAATCTTTTGTTCTTATTTGTATGATTTTGTTCGGGCCATTTATTGTGTGAAATTTCAGATTATTTGTGAGGATATTATTGATTTCATTTGAAATATGCTCGTAATCTTGCTCAAGCAACTTTAGCCAATCTGAATGTTGTTTGTCCTGAAAATCTAAAAAACCATAATGTGTGTAAGATTTATCAGATGTTTTGTGTTTTGTTTCTTGATGAAGAAAAATAAACAACACCCTTTTCATTTTCTCGAAAAGCTTAGTGGAATAAAAATCTTTACCGTTTACAATATCGTCTAAAGTATGTGGAACTTGAGTGATTGCTGGAGCATCTTTCAATGCTACACCATTTCGACCAGGCTTTGTAGTGAGCGTTTTAATTTCACCATCCACACAATCTTTCAATGTTTGCGAATTAGATAAACCTAAAGCAAGCTCCACTTGTTTACCAATACTTCCTTTATCTCTGATAGATGAAAATCTTTTGTTTTCAATATTTGGCAGATTGTTTATTATGGTTTGAATGTACATGATTTAATATACGCTCAGATTGTGAAATATGGAAAATTAATTCATCCATTTAGACACAAACTTCTCTTGAAGGCCGTGTGTCATGGCATAGATTTTTTCTGGCGAAATGTGAGCATAGGATTTCTGCCCTAAATGATAAACTTTACTTGCCGTCACTGTGGCATGTTTGAAGCCCATAGTTTGCAATTGCATACTCATGTGATTATCAACAAACCAGAAAGTAAGGTCTTCAGGTTGTGGTATAAGTTTTTCAAGAACGGAGCGTTTCATTAACCAGCCCCATCCAGCAAAAATTGTCAACACTTCATATCCCACAATAGCAGAATGGTCTGGATAATTCAGAATCCTTTGCTGTGCTTGAGGATTTGGCCCCACTTGAGGTATTGGACACCAAGGCGAAGCAGAATCAAGCTCAAAAACATCCATGTAATAACTCATGTAGCTGAACCAGTTTTCAGTGAAAATTACATCATTGTTAAACACACCCACACAATCTGATTCAATGTGTTCAAATGCCATATTTAAAGCTTTGTTATAGCTAAAATCACCTTCGTATGGGACAGTGACATCAACATTATATTTGTAAGATTGATTGCCAGATTCCACTAAAATCACTCGAAAATTGTTATTTTCTTCCGAAGCATACAGACTTTGTATAGCTGTGTTAGTCATGTGAAACACATCATCATTCGCGGTGTTTGTTAAAAAAATGATGTCACAGGTTTGATTTTTGGGAAACTCGGCAAACATAAAATAATTATAAAAGAAAATGGGCGGTTTCCCGCCCGATTATTATTTGGTAGTTTTGGTTTTTTTGGTTTTTGGAATTACCGTGATAGTGAGCTTTTTTCGCCCCCATCTTCCTACGCTACCTCTTGAGGGCAAACACACGTCAATGTGTCTGCCCTTGATGGCTCCGCCTACATCAGCGGCAACACCCCAACCATAACCTGGAATGTGGATTTTACTCCCCATCGGGATTACTTTAGGGTCAACTGCAACAATACCTTTACCCAATTTTTTTCCAGTAGAAGTGATTTGATAACCACCATTTTCACTAGGATGAGTAGAATAAGCAGTGACTAAGAAGTTTGCTTCGTATTGTTTGTTTGATTTAGCAAGTTTTGATACCTTGCTAGTTTTGGCTTTTTGAACAGGCGGTTTGCCTTGTCCTACCGATTTTTGGCTACATAACAGTATGCTCGCCATTATTGCAGTAAGCATACGTATATATACGAATCAAAGAGATGAAAAGTTTCAAAAAAGCCAGGGATTTTTCACCCTGGCACAAACGTGGCACAATCACCTCCTAGCCACGAAATTGTTAAATCAATTAATCAAGAGATGTAATAACATAGCAAATGGGGCTGACATCTAGATTCAAATTTTCTTTGAACCATTGCTTTAACTTTAAAATAGCGTTTGGAATTAAATTATAATCTAATTCATCAATCTCAAAGTTACTATTGGCATATTGACCAAACAATTCATAACCAATACCAAATTCTCCATTATAATCACCCCAATAATTATAGTCACTCATTTTTATGAATGTTGGACTATCATCTTGAAGAAAACATAAATATCCATCGGATAAGTCATTTCCCTCAGGTGTTTCTTCATTATTCAAAGCTTCTTCAATTTGAAGTAAATTTTCAGCATCTGGAAAGTTCAATTGTCCTATGTTATAGGAAATATTTTTGATTTTTACTTGAAAAGGTTTACCAGTTATAGTGTCATATCTAGTGACTTCTGAACCTTTTTCGGATTTAGAATGCTCAAAATGTTTTTGGGAAACTGCAACGAATATATTTGTTTTAGCACTTGTTGACATATTATTTTATACGCTCAGATTGTGTGGAAGGTTTACTTAAACTTAAAAAGTTTCAAATCTCCGCCCCAGCTCAAATAAATACCTTTTACTTTGAGAATATCATTTTTTAATTCAATTTCATTGACATCAAAAGGCTCGCTATACGCCAATGTCATGTGAGGGACAAATGAAGGAGAATCTTCTGGCTCTTTGATGTTAAGCTTGTCCATGC
>Ga0255088_1001187_pt1 | contig 10195 bp, 5 predicted proteins | sample Colum_Miss_RepB__2_FD_188587 | JGI IMG/M metagenome (GOLD analysis project Ga0255088, IMG submission 188587) | Freshwater microbial communities from Columbia River, Oregon, United States - Colum_Miss_RepB_8d | ecosystem: Environmental > Aquatic > Freshwater > River | place: USA: Oregon...
AACTAAACCTGTACTACCTTGTGAACCTTGACCTCCTTGAGTACCCTGTCCTCCTTGAGCACCAACTGCTCCTTGTGAACCTTGACCTCCTTGAGTACCTTGAGCACCTTGTCCTCCCTGAGAACCCTGAGCTCCTATGGCGCCTTGTGAACCAACCGCACCTTGAGCACCTTGTCCCCCTTGAGCACCTTGATTACCTGTTGCCCCTTGTGAACCAACCGCACCTTGAGCACCTTGTCCCCCTTGAGCACCTTGATTACCTGTTGCCCCTTGTGAACCAACGGCACCTTGAGAACCTTGTCCTCCTTGAGAACCTTGTGAACCTGTATTACCTTGAGCTCCAATAGAACCTTGAACACCCTGAGCACCTTTATCACCTACCGCACCTTGACTTCCTTGGCTTCCTTGTCCTCCTTGAGAACCTTGTCCTCCTTGAGAACCTTGTGAACCTGTATTACCCTGAGAACCTTGAGCACCTTGAGCACCATCCGCACCTACCGAACCTTGAGCACCTATATTACCTTGAGAACCTTGTCCTCCTTGGGAACCTTGTCCCCCTTGAGAACCTTGTGAACCTATATTACCTTGAGAACCTTGAGCGCCTTGAGCACCTTGTCCCCCTTGAGAACCCTGTCCTCCCTGAGTACCTTGTGCTCCTTGTCCTCCTTGAGAACCCTGTCCTCCCTGAGTACCTTGTGAACCTACACTACCAACAGCACCTTGTGAACCTTGTCCACCTTGTGAACCTTGTCCCCCTTGAGTACCTTGTGAACCTTGAGGTCCTTTTCCACCTTGGGCACCTTGTCCTCCTTGAGAACCAACATTACCTGTTGCACCTTGTGAACCAACCGAACCTGGTGAACCTGTAGACCCAAAATCACCTTGTTTTCCTTGACCTCCTTGAGTTCCCTGAGCACCCGCAGCACCCTGAGCTCCTGTTGGTCCGGTATTTGTTGTACCCGCCCAAATAGCATTATTAACTACAGTACCAGCAGTTGTTGCAATAGTGCTAAAAACATAAAGATTGTTAAAAAACAACCTAAATTTAGGTGAGGTATTAATAACTTTAAAATAAACAGTAGTACTGACTTTCCAATCAAGTACAGCACTGGAGTAAACCCAAGTTGCCTTAGTATTATTTGTATCATACAACTCAACAGTTGCACTACCTGGTAATATAATGATATCCTTAGCCACCTATTTTTGTACTTAAATCTTTAAGAAAATTATTCAACACTTCAACTCTTTTTTGGTTTTCAATTAATGCCGATATACCAACCGAAACCAATAGCTCATATTGTAAATTCTTATAACCATATTTATCTGTCCAAACTAAATCTGGATATTTTTCTTCAATTTCTTGAGCAATAAATCCAAGGTTTACACCTGTAATTAGGTATTTGTGTTCTGGTAAATAATCTGATAATTGAGGAATGTCCTCAACCCAATCAAATTTAACACCTCTCATGCTAACAATATTTTGTCTAACGTCTGTGAGAGGTTTAATGTTTGTTTTATATCTGGCATCTGACGGTGGTCCTTGAGCACCTGTATTACCTTGAGCACCTTGTGGTCCTGCAGGTCCTTGAGCACCCGTAGCTCCTTGAGCTCCGTTACCACTAGGTCCTTGAGCACCTTGTGGTCCTACAGCACCTTGTGCTCCTGCAGGTCCTTTTGGACCTTGAGCACCTTGAGGACCTGGTGTTGGAGCACCTTGTGGTCCTACAGCACCTGTAGTTCCTTGAGCACCTTGGTTTCCGGCAGGACCTGTATTTCCCGCGGCACCTTGAGCACCCTGAGTAGAACTCGCGCTACCCTGAGCACCTTGGGCTCCTTGAGCTCCTGTATTAGCACCCTGAGCACCTTGTGCTCCTTGAGTTGTACTATTAGCTCCCTGAGCTCCTGTATTACCTTGAGCACCTGTTGCACCTTGAGTAGAACCTTGAGCTCCTTGAGCTCCTGTGGAACCTCCACCACCTTGTGAACCCTGAGCACCTGTAACACTACTTTGAGCTCCTTGAGCACCTTGTCCTCCTTGAGAACCTTGACCTCCTTGTGCACCTTGTACAGAACTTTGAGCTCCTTGAGCACCTTGTCCTCCTTGAGAACCTTGACCTCCTTGTGCACCTGTACTAGCCCCTTGAGCTCCTTGTGAACCCTGAGCACCTTGGGCTCCTGTATTACCTTGTGCACCTGTACTAGCACCTTGGGCTCCTTGTGAACCCTGAGCACCTTGGGCTCCTGTAGCACCTTGAGCTCCTGTATTAGCACCTTGAGCACCTTGAGCTCCCTGAGCACCTTGTTTACCCGTAGCTCCTTGAGCACCTTGAACCGAACTTTGAGCACCCTGAGAACCTTGTCCACCCTGAGCACCTTGTCCACCCTGAGCACCTGTATTAGCACCTTGAGCACCTTGAGCACCTGTTGAACCACCACCACCTTGTGAACCCTGAGCACCCGTGACACTACTTTGAGCACCAGTACTTCCTTGTGAACCCTGAGCTCCTGTACTTCCTTGAGCACCTGTAACTCCACCTTGAGCACCTTGTGCTCCTTGGGCACCTTGTTTACCAACAGCACCTTGAGCACCTGTAATTACTCCTTGAGGACCCTGAGTACCTTGAGCCCCTGTATTACCTGTCGCTCCTTGAGCACCTGTATTACCACCTTGAGCTCCTGTACTACCTTGAGCACCTTGGGCTCCTTGACCACCTTGGGCTCCTGTATTAGCACCTTGAGCACCTTGTGCCCCTTGACCACCTTGAGCACCTGTCGCTCCTTGAGCACCCGTAGTTCCTCCTTGAGCACCAACATTACCCTGAGCACCTGTATTACCTGTCGTTCCTTGAGCTCCTGTGACCCCACCTTGAGCTCCTTGAGCCCCTTGAGCACCTGTATTACCTGTCGCTCCTTGAGCTCCCGTAACGCCACCTTGAGCTCCTTGAGCACCTTGTCCTCCTTGAGCACCTGTAACTCCCGTAGCTCCTGCGGTTCCTCCTTGAGCTCCTATATTACCTTGGGCACCGGTATTACCTGTAGCACCTTGTGCACCCTGTACAGAACTTTGTGCTCCTTGAGCTCCTTGAGCTCCTTGAGCTCCTGTATTACCTTGGGCACCTTGAGAAGCACCTTGAGCACCTTGAGCTCCTTGAGCTCCTGTGTTACCTGTAGCACCTTGAGCACCTTGGACGGAACTTTGAGCACCTTGAGCACCTTGAGCTCCTTGAGCACCCGTACTACCTTGAGCTCCCGTAACACCACCTTGAGTTCCTTGAGCACCTTGGGCACCTTGTTTTCCGACGGCTCCTTGAGCTCCTGTATTAGCACCTTGAGCTCCTTGAGCTCCTTGAGCACCTTGAGCACCCGTACTACCTTGAGCACCTGTAACACCACCTTGAGCACCTTGGGCTCCTTGAGCACCCGTGTTTCCTGTTGCTCCTTGAGCTCCTGTAACACTACTTTGAGCACCTACAGAACCTTGAGCACCTTGAGCTCCCTGAGCACCTTGAGCTCCTATGCTAGCTCCCTGAGCACCTTGACCACCTCTAATTCCTTGAGCTCCTTGAGCACCTTGAGCTCCCGTACTAGCACCTTGAGCTCCTTGAGCTCCTTGAGGTCCTTGAGCACCTTGTCCTCCTTGAGCACCTGTGTTAGCACCTTGTGCTCCTTGAGCTCCTTGTCCACCTTGTGAACCTTGTCCACCTTGAGCACCAGGAGTATCATCCGTACTACCTTGAGTACCTTGTGCTCCTTGAGCACCTGTATTACCTTGAGCACCTGTACTTGCACCTTGAGCTCCTTGAGCACCTATCGGTCCTTGAGAACCTTGTGCACCTGTTGGTCCGATTACAATACTTGCAGTTCCTTGACTACCTTGAGCACCTTGGGCACCTGTATTACCTTGAGCACCCGTGCTCGCACCTTGGGCACCTTGAGCTCCTTGAGCACCTTGGGCACCTGTATTACCTTGAGCACCTTGTGTGGCACTGTTAGCACCTTGAGTTCCTTGAGCACCTTGTGCACCCGTTTTTCCTTGAGCACCTTGGACTGAACTTTGTGCACCTTGAGTACCTTGAGCTCCTTGAGCTCCCTGAGCACCTGTATTACCTTGAGCACCTGTACTCGCACCCTGAGCTCCTTGAGCACCTTGTGTACCCTGAGCTCCTTGAGCACCTGTGTTAGCCCCTTGGGCTCCCTGTCCACCTTGTGTACCTTGAGCTCCCTGTCCACCTTGTGTACCTTGAGCCCCTTGAGGACCTTGACCTCCTTGAGCACCTTGAGCGCCCGTTGGTCCTTGAGTACCTTGAGCTCCTTGAGCTCCTTTAATATTGGCTTGTGAACCTATCCATTCTCCAAGGTAGTTAATAATCTGAACATATGTTGAACTACCATCCCACGCATAAATACCTTCACCATTACTTAGGTCATTAACAGAAAAACCATTAGAAGTGACTGCTTGAGTACCAATACTACCTACAGAAGAATCTGTGGATGATGAGAATGTTAAATCACCATTAGCATTAACTTTTTGAACCAACTGATTACCAGTAGCATCCTCATAAATAATAAAAGGTGCACCACCTGAAAAGGTGTTACCTGAAGGGTATATTATAATATCATTAGCCATTAGTAATTCTCAATATATTCCTCTAACATAGTTAATCTTTCATCAACAGATGCAATGTTATTTTGATGTTCTTTAATACCTTCAACTAAATATGCATTAAGTTGGGGATAAAGGATATAATAAAATCCATTATCTCTCATTTTTACCACTTCAGGGATGTGTTGTCTAACTTGTTGAGCAATAAATCCTAAAGAGTGTGTTTTATTATTTTCTAAATAATAATTGTATTCAGGAGTATCTTCGGTCCAATCAAATTCAACAGGTTGTAACATCATTAATTTTGTTAATGAACCTTCAAGTGTGATGATATCATTTTTAAGTCTAAAATCAGAAAAGTCACAACACTGTAACTGACATCCGGGGCTCACTGTAGCATCGCCAGCTATCCATCTTGCCATTTGAATGGTCGAACAACTATCACAAGTATTGACATCATAAAGTGGGTCCATGTTATTACAATCAGGTGAGGTCACAGTTGAGTATATTGCATAGTTTCCTTTGAAACGCAAGTCTACACAATTTTCTGTAAACCCTGCCGACGAACTAATTAAATAACACGTAGGTCCTGATGGTGGACCTGTAGCACCTTGAGCACCTTGAGAACCTTGAGCACCTTGACCACCAGTACCACCTTGAGAACCTTGAGCACCCACAGTACCAGGAAGACCCGTAGCACCTTGAGCACCTGTTGCACCTGTGGGACCAGCAACAGCAACACCTTGAGCACCTTGTGCTCCTGTTGATGGTAATCCATCTGGACCTTGAGCACCTTGTCCTCCCGTTGCACCTTGAGCACCAGGACTAATTCCTTGTCCACCTTGTGCACCTTGTCCTCCTGTTGGTCCAAAACCTCCTTGAGCACCTGTTGCACCTGTACTACCTTGAGGTCCAAGATTACCAGTATTACCTGTCGGTCCTAAACCACCTTGAGCACCCTGAGCTCCTGTGGAACCTCCACCACCTGTGGGACCAACCGCACCTACAGAACCTGTACCACCTTGAGAACCCTGAGCTCCTGTGGAACCTTGAGGTCCTATATTACCCGTAGCACCTGCATTACCTTGTGCCCCGGTATTACCTGTATTACCTTGAGGTCCTATATTACCCGTAGCACCTGTGTTACCTTGAGCACCTTGTAATCCTGTATTACCTTGAGCTCCTGAGTGACCTGTAGCACCCTGAGCCCCTGTGGAACCTCCTCCACCCGTAGCACCTTGTGCACCGGTATTTCCTGTAGCACCCTGAGCTCCTGTTGAACCTCCACCACCCGTAGCACCTTGTGCACCTGAATGACCTGTATTACCTATGTTACCTTGTGAACCTACAGGTCCTGTAGCACCTGTCGGACCTATATTACCTTGAGCACCCGTTGGTCCTTGAGCACCCGTATTTCCAGTAGCACCTTGTGCACCTGTATTTCCTGTTGCACCGGCACCACCTTGAGAACCTTGAGCTCCTGTAGAACCCTGTGGTCCTATGGCACCTGTATTACCTTGGGCACCTATTGAACCTTGAGGTCCTGTTGCACCTTGTGGTCCCACAGCCCCTTGAGCACCTTCATTACCAAATGCACCTGTTTGTCCTGTAGCTCCTTGTGGTCCTATTGGTCCTTGAGCACCTATGGAACCTTGTGACCCTGTTGGTCCCGTGGCTCCTTGAGGTCCAATAGACCCTGTACCACCCTGAGCTCCTTGAGCACCCGTGTTTCCCGTCGCACCTTGAGCACCCGTGTTTCCTGTTGCACCTTGTGGACCCGTGGCTCCTTGAGGTCCAATAGCACCTTGTGGTCCAATAGCACCTTGAGTACCTGTTGAACCTTGAGAACCTGTTGGTCCGATGGCACCTTGTGGTCCAATATTACCTTGAGCACCCGTTGAACCTTGAGAACCTTGTGGTCCGACGGCACCTTGTGGTCCAATATTGCCTTGAGCACCCGTTGAACCTTGAGCTCCTTGTGGACCTGTAGGTCCTTGTGGGCCAATTGACCCTTGGCTTCCTGTATTACCTTGAGAACCCGTAGGTCCTGTGTTTCCTGTCGGTCCAAGATTACCTTGAGCACCGGTGTTACCTTGAGCACCTTGTAGTCCTATATTACCTTGTGCACCTGTATGTCCTTGAGCTCCTATTGAACCTTGAGAACCTGTTGGTCCTGTATTCCCTGTGGGTCCAAGATTACCTTGAGCACCAACGTTACCTTGAGCACCAACGTTACCTGCAACACCTTGAATCCCTACTGCTCCTTGAGCACCTTCATTACCAAATGTTCCCGTGGTACCTGTGGCTCCTTGAGCACCGGTATTACCTTGAGCACCTTGTGGTCCTTGAGCTCCTTGTGGTCCCGTATTTCCTTGTGGTCCTAAAACACCTTGAGCACCTGTTGAACCTTGGGAACCGGTCGGTCCTGTAGCCCCTGTTGGTCCTATTGCACCTTGTGCTCCTATATTACCTTGTGCACCCGTATTACCCGTGGCTCCTTGTGCACCTGTATGTCCTATATTACCTTGAGCCCCTTGAGCACCGGTATTACCCGTAGCTCCTTGAGCACCTGTATGTCCCGTATTACCTTGAGCCCCTTGAGCACCGGTATTACCCGTAGCTCCTTGAGCACCTGTATTGCCCTGAGCACCTGTATTACCCTGAGCACCTGTATTACCCGTAGCACCCGGAGGACCAATAGGTCCTTGTGCACCTGTATTACCTTGAGCACCTGCATTACCCGTAGAACCTTGAGCTCCTGTATTGCCCGTAGAACCTTGTTTACCTTGAGCACCTATGGCTCCTTGAGCCCCTTGGGTTCCAATTTTACCTTGAGCACCTATGGCTCCTTGAGCACCTGTATTACCTACGGCTCCTTGAGCACCTGTGTTACCTTGAGCACCTATGTTACCCTGTGCACCCGTTGGTCCTTGAGCACCTGTAAGTCCTTGAGCTCCTTGAGCCCCTATATTACCCTGCGCACCCGTTGGTCCTCCCGCACCCGTTGGTCCAATATCACCGATTGCACCTTGAGCCCCTATATTACCCTGTGCACCCGTTAATCCTACAGCTCCTTGAGCACCTGTATTACCAATGTTACCTTGAGCACCTGTATTACCCGTAGCTCCTTGAGCACCTGTGTGTCCTGTATTACCTTGAGCACCTTGAGCTCCAACGTTTCCTTGAGCACCTGTATCACCTACCTTACCCTGAGCACCAATATTACCTGTATTACCCTGAGCGCCAGTGTTACCCGTAGCACCTTGAGCGCCAACAATATTTGTTGTGGGACCCACCCATCCTTTAGTACCATTTAAAACTTGAACACCATTAACAGATAGATTATCCGTAACGTTAAGGTTTCTAATTGTAAATTCGGTATCAGATAGTTTGAATATAGTGTTAACACCGATAATCCATTGAAAACTTGTAGTTGAACCACTTGTTGCAACCACACGAGCCGTCATTGATGCAGTTCCACCATCAAAATAAAAATAAGGAACTGTTATACTTGCTCCATCCCCATCGGGATAAATAGTAATATTTTTAGGCATATTTGGATTTTATACTCTCTATAAATACAAGGAGTTTCAAAACAAATCAAGAAAAAACCATTAAAATAAAAAAGGATGGTTACCCATCCTTAAATTATTTTATTAAATGTTTTTTTACTATATCTAATGCTTCGGTGAGCTCATTATAATCTCTTTCAGGTGCATATAAAAATGATTTACGTTTTTCACCACCATCTTTAATAATCATTAAAGCCGGTATGTATTCATTTTCAGTGGCTTTAATAAATAAATCATACTCTTCTGAATATTTGTCAATGTCTCTGTCAACAAACCTAATCTTATTTTCTTTAAGTAAGTCCTTAAACTCCGTACAGAAAGGACATCCCTTCATGGTATAAACAACAACCGTGGTCATTAATACTGTTCCATAAGTTCCATTATCTGTTGTTGTGTCAAAACCCCTGAATTGGTTTTAACCACTTCACCATCTTTGAAAATTTTTACTGTGGGTACAGAACGGATTCCCATCTCTGATGTTAGTTCACGGTTTGAGTCCACATCATATTTAAACATCTCCATTGGGAGTTCTTGACCACTCTCTGCAAGTTTTTGCATGTTACCCATTAATACTTTACATGGTCCACACCAAGTGGCGTACATGTCCAAAAAGAAAGTCTCTTTGTTTGCAATTTTTACTTTAATCTCCTCTGCTGTAAGTTGTTTCATAATTTTAAATATTTGTATTTTTTTTTGTTATTAGACTTTTAATAAAGAAATTTACATCTGTTGTTTGTTCAGGATAAAAATAAATATCCATAGTATATGTCGGACCCCCACCTCTTACGTAATGTAATATAAATCCGTTGATGGTCTTGTAGACAATCTCACGATATTCCTCTGAGGTGTGAACCTTATCAAAATAAAGACAGGTAATCTTACCGCTGTCTGTATTTGGTAAACCACAATTTATACTTCTTATCACCGAAAATATTTTACCGGTAGACTCTTCAATCTTTCGTACAACAAAATGGTGTTTTTGAAACATAGTTTTAAAGTTAAATTAAAAAATTAAAAAATGAAGATGAATTTCTATCCATTTCAAATCCATTATCATCCACCCACTTAAAACCTAAATTATTCTCATTTGGTTTTAATTTATAGTCATATGTTTTTGATTTGGTCTCTTTTTTCAAACCCATAATAAAAACAAATTTACGTAGGTTTTTGTTTACCATGTCATCCACAAAGTTTAAGGCTTCGTTCCAAGACTCATCTAAGTTCTTATTGTATTTTGCCAAATATTGAACTCTTTTCATATGATATTTTCCCTGAGATATTGAAACTTCGTATTCTACCGTAGCCCTTTCATCACCTTTTCTTAACGATAATACAAAAGAAGATGTTTTATCAACATACCCTCTGACGCAGTTGTATTGATGAGAACTCTCCTCATTGAAATCGTCAGTAGTTAATAATACTTTAGGGTGATACTTCTCACCGTTAATTTCAAATGATTTGAACTCATTTAAAAATCCATCAGAATAGATTCGTGTGAATTTACCAATAACATAAGATTGTTTCAGTTCAGACAAAAATTGATGTTCTTGTGAAAAGTCAACAAGGTTTTTACTTTCCCATTTTACATCTTCACCAACTTCTTTGAGATAGTTCAATAATTTGATATGGTCAATAAAGGTACTGAAAGATGTTTTAGTCCATATGAATTTTTTAAACATCTCAAAACATCTTTTCTTATCACCAATTGACCAGTTAGAAATACTGATATTTGTTTCACTACTGCTAATGTGGTGTTGGTTATTAAATAATTCCGTCAATAATTCATCGTCTTGATGAATCCACTCAGTACCAAATAAATTTATAGCAATTCTATACCAACTCAAATTTACAAATGATATTGTATGTAAAACTTTTTTAACTTTATCACCTTTAAGATTATTACGGAGCATAAAGGCATCCACATACTTCATCTTTGTTTTCTTAAACTCCTTCATCGTTGGTAGGAAATCAAGACTTCCGGGTCCCGAGGTAAACAAATTTACGTTGTTAGGGTATTTCA
>Ga0255088_1001188_pt1 | contig 10188 bp, 8 predicted proteins | sample Colum_Miss_RepB__2_FD_188587 | JGI IMG/M metagenome (GOLD analysis project Ga0255088, IMG submission 188587) | Freshwater microbial communities from Columbia River, Oregon, United States - Colum_Miss_RepB_8d | ecosystem: Environmental > Aquatic > Freshwater > River | place: USA: Oregon...
GGTGCGCACTCGTCTAAACGCGGCAGCGGGTAAGACGGCACGCGATACGCGCCATCACCGGCTAGGAACTTTGTCGTGCTACCGTCCAACGCAGGCATAAGACCTGCGCGGCCCGCAGCAGCCACAGGAATGTTGGCAGCAAGTTTTCCATTAGATGTTTTAAGCGTGCTGTCTGTTTGCAGCGTCAGCGTCAGCGGACTGTTGTTGGTAACCGTGAGCGGCGGCGCAATGTTTAGTACAAGGTTGCCATTGCTATCTAGCGTAAAAGCTCCAGCAAGGCCAAGCGTGATTTGACCGCGCTCGTTCAGCGTAATCGGCGCGGCAACAGTTTCGTCCGTGGTCAGCGAGTTGCGCCGCTGACGCTGAGGGTCGATACCGCGAGCTTGCCCAGATAGGCCAATACGCTTCGGATCAGGCATTACGCTTCCTTCCGGCGGGGAACGCATCTAACCGCATGGATTCTAACGACCACCGCGTGTACGCATTGGCTTGCTGTAGCTCGACCCACACGAACGCGCCTCGCGCACGCACGAGGTGGATCGGGTTGCGCCCAGGCACAAACTGACCGCTTGCCACAGGTTCACCGCGCTCGTCCGGCGTTGTGCTCGCGTACAGCTTGTAGTTGACCGCACCTTGCTTTGCCATAACGGCTGCGAGGTTAGTGATGCGCGAATCAAACTCGCTGTCGTCAGGCGCGACAGGGCCGATGACTACTTTGCTTTCGACAATCTGGCCGTCGTCGCTAGTGGCGTTTTTGTCCCACTTAACTACGCTGGCATCGTAAGTGCCAATAAGCAGACAGCGGTCGTCAGCAGCATCGCCGTCAACGATAACTGCGGCAGACGGCTGCTTGGTCACATGGAACTTGTCCTCGTACCATGCGCCCGCCTTGCGCTCCCAAAAGTAGTGCTTGGTTTGGGTAGCTGTGTCGGTAAACGGCATCAGCAGCAAATGCAAACCATCGTCGTATGTGTTCCAGAACATCTCGACATAGAACTGCGACAAGTTGACCTCGGTCAAACGCCGCTCAATAGTCGGTTGCGTCATAGACACAGGGATGCCGCCTGGCTTCATCATGTACACGCCGCCGCGTGAACCAAAGAAGTACAGCGTGCCTTCGGGGTCTTTGGCCCACGAGCGGCCAAACGCAACGCCGGTGACATCGCTGACGAGATCAAACACGCCGCCAGCCATCGGGTCGCCGCGCATCATCCACAGCGACGAATCGCAGCCAAACAGCAACAAGTCGTCGTTGTACGGGATCAGACTGTTAATCAAGTCAGGGCACAATCCAGCGCGTGCGTTGTTGCCGCTGATAGCTTGCGTAGCGGTCTGTACCGGCGGGAAAGTATCCCAGCCGTTTGGATTGCCTTGCTCGCTCATGTGCCAGTTGTGCGGGTCATCCGCACCACGGGCTAGCACGGCGCGACCACGCCAATTGGTTAACAGTTTGCAGCGATTTGGAAGCGTGCCTGCGTCTGTTGCTTGCCACTCAGACACAATGTCGTTGCGCGGGTCGTACACGCGATACGACAAGCCGTCAGTAAGATAAATCTTACCAAACAAAACTGCGCTGTCGATATAAGGTGCGCCTGCATCTAATTGAGGCGGTTGCAAACTTGCAACATTTGCTGGGGATGACACTCCAGCAGAAGTAATTTTCTTTACTGCGCCCCCGCTAATAGCAATTAAAACTTGTGCGCGAGGGGATGGATTACTAATTGCATTTGCGCTTTCTACCAACTCGTATCGCTCAACAGTTGTTTCGTCGCCAACTGCGTCTTTAAGCAAATAAACATTTTCTGCACGCGGGTAAGTGTTTACATCAAGCGGATCCGGCGTTGCAGGGAAGTCATCTGTCGGTTGGTTGCCAATGCGATATGCCGGAGAAATTTTTTCTGGAGCAGCTTGATTTACTAAAGAATCGCTTTCTTTGCTTAAAATTGGGACTAAAGTAATGGTAGGATTAAATTCAGTTGATTCATACCCATACACAGTAAAGCCATTTTTTAACGGCAATGTAGGTTCAACATAATCGCCATTATAATCTGCGTACCACGGATAGTAAGCATTGCCAAAGGAATCCAAAGACAATTTTGGCATACATTCGTTTTGGTCAAAATTAGTTGGAGCTAAACGCTCAACTTTACTAGTTGACGACCATTGTTGTGTTGGATTACCAGCTCCGTCTAGCTCCAAAGAAAGTCTATTTGCAAGTGGGCCTGAAGATGTTACATCCGCCAAAACAAATACACTATTTTTATAGAATTTTGTTTGTACGCCGCCAGCGGTGCTAATCCATTTTGTTTCGCCGTCAATTGAATTTAAAACACCAGTATATGGCGATACGCTATCTAATCTTAAAACATATGAACTAGTTGCGTCTTCGCTGATGACTGGGCCATTTGCAAAATTGTACGAGTGCGCAAAGTTACCAGGGTTATATGTTTGTTCCATGCCTAAAATAGGCGCAACATAAGCACCGCTAGGCAGTAACTGTTGAATGCCATATTTCCAAGCTAAATAACCTTCAATTTTTTCGCATAGGGTATCGGTGTTAAAAACATACGGAGCCGCTGCACTATACAATGCAACCGGATTTACAGTCCAAGTGCCTGTGTTTACTCCAATGTTAGTAAGATTGCCTAATAACACTCCGTTTGCCGGAAATGAATTAGCTAGATTTTGCCGATTAACTACAGTATCTTGCGAAACAAGCGGAACAATAACGCCGTTTGGCGATTGAGCTACATCTCCGCGTTGAAAACGCAACGCAGCGTCAGGTGCATTGCCAGTACGAAGCGCAAACCATCCGGCAGCGTCACTAACAAAAGTATTTGATGCCGTATAAGGACTGCCAATATCGAAGGCAGTTTGATATACAGTAGGGGAAATTGTAGTTGCCGGATAACCTTCATTAATTTGGCTAACACTAAAAGTATGCGTGCTTGTTTTTGATGCCAAGCCTAGTGTACGCGGATAAGGAGGAACATAAGTTTGATCAATGTTGTGTACAGTAATAATTTCTGCAATTTCTCCTTGGAACCAATTTGTTGAAGTACTTGATTGAACACTTAACCCAGATGCGTTGCTAGGCCGACCCAAATAAAAACCTGCGTCGGCAGTTAAGCTCATGCCTACCCAACGATCAATTGGCTTACCGTTAAATCTAAAGCAACAAGGTGCGGTTTCGTCTTTGCCTGAATAAATTAATGTTAAAATAGATGCTTTGTTGCTGCTATCAAGTGTAGCCATTGCAGGCAATCTATATTTACCTGCGCCAACCATGCTTGTCCGCGCACCGCTTTGCGTTAAAGACGGCTGCGGCTGATAATTTACAGTATGATAATGAATATAACCGTTTGGAAGTTGCTCCAAAAATGCCCACGATGGTGAGCAATCTGGAGAAGCAAAAACACATACTTTATCGCTGCTTACATTGTTTGTGCTTGCTACTCTTAAATCTTGAGCTTTGTGAATAGTAACATTAATGTCATGTTTTTCGGTACTAGTAGTATCAACGCCAAACAAATACATACCGTTGACAATCGGATTGTCTTCCGTGGCAACCTTAGGTCTAAAAACAATATGAATTGCCCATTTTGCATTTTCGTAATTAGGGTACGCAGATGCAGAAGCAGAAGTTGATGCAGCACTAGTTGGGTGATTACCCTGCGTATACAGTTGCGCTGCACCGTCAAAATAAAAACATGGCTTGCCACCAAAGGCTGTCTTTTTAAATTGCGGCCCGTTTTCCAAGAGCGTGTGCGCTAAATCTCTGCCATTGCCGCTTTTGTCTAACCAAGCATCAATTCTAGAATTTTCAGTTAAATAGCTATAATCGCCTGCATCGTACCATGACCACAATTTGTCAGAAGGAATTTCTGCTGGAGTCCAAGAAACAAATGACTTACGAAAATCTGGATATAGATCCGAGTCCCGTTGCGATCTTTTTAAACTGCGTGGTGACGCAAACGCTACATTGCCGTTTTCATTTACATCAATATCGCAAGCTGGATAAGGTAGTTGACGACGATATGCCTCTTCTAGGCCAGTCGTATAAATGTCGCTGTAAGCAACACCATATCCGTTTTCTAGTAACGGATCATTAGCGCAAGCGTACAGCAATCCATTTTTTAAAGTTAATTGTTCAATTGTTAGATTAGGGCTAAAGCTATATTCAAGCGAAGGCGATGTGCCAGTTTCTGTCTCTTTGTAGCACCAAATTTTAGATTTACCAAGGCTTTGCGTGTTAGCAAGCGCAGAAGATGCCGTTGTCAAAGATAACGGATTTTTATGACCTGTAGCAACCCATAAATATCCAAAGCCGTCTACAGCTAAACCTCTAAGATGTAAATTGTTATCTGTAATTGCTGGTGTTAATGTGTAAATTAATACACCGTTTTTGTTCCATTTTTGAACAGAACGGCCTGAGTCAATTACATAAACATTTTCTTTGTTATCTACAACTGCATATGTACTAGGTTGACTGCTGCCATTTGTTTCATCCCACATCAATTTTAGGTTGTCCGCAGACAACGGCACATACCGCAGTTGACGGTTGTCGTACACAACCTTCTCAAACCGCTTGATACGCGCATCCATCGTATCCACGGTAAACTTTGTAAGACCGCTTCGTTGCGCACCACGGATGCGCCCCGTAACAGGGTCTTGGCCGCGCACATTGACGGCCTCTCCTGTAGTACCGCTAGGCTGCTTGGACTGCGCGATGTTGTCGTTCAGTCCACCTAACGGAAACGGTAGTTCAAAGTTTGCCATGGGTTACTGGGGGCGGAAAAACGCCGTCATACGAGTTACACCTGCGGGAAAACGAATGTGAAATCCGCCTGGCATAAAAACGCCTGCGTCCCCGCCTAAGTCAATTGAATGCGTGCCTGCGCTAGGTGCTGCAAAGGTAAATACAGCAGATCCATTTCCCAGATGCACAGAACAAGTGTCGTTAAGCGCAGTCGCGGTAAAAACTACCGTTTGCAAAATTGCATTTCGATAGCTTGTTTTAAAAACAGAGCTTGCATAAGTCGCCGTGTTTCCGCCAATGCCATCTGTGGGATATGCGTCGGTAGCGGCAACTGTTTGCGTTACCCAGTTACACGGTTGATTTTCGTAGATGTTTTCGGCCATGACTCAGATTTCAGGGTGTGGGGTTTCCAACGGTGTAGGGAGAAGCCGGAACGCCAGGGAGGTAGGTTCCCACGGCACTCAGGCCAGTTTGCAGCGGAGGCCCGTATTGGTGCTGGATCATACCATCGCGCTCTGCGCAAGTAAGGAACAGCACGCCGGTGTACAAAGCCTGCAATCGCGTGTCGAGCGATGCCTGATCTTCTTCCTCGTAGCCTCGGGCGAAGGCGCGGAGGATCTGGATGTACAGCGGCTCAAGGTATTCGGGGATGTTGATTTGCGAGGACTCGTCTAGGTTGAGCGGAGGAGTCCAGCCAGAGCGGTAGTAGATGGTTAGGGCTTGGTTGTCGGTGCTTACCGGCGTGGGGTAAAGCTCAAGAATCGGAATGGGCGCACCGCCTGTCGGATTAGCTCGGCTCACAAGCGCAACCCAAGTCATGGCGAGGCCCACTCCGATATTGTGGGAGCGCAGCCGCGAGATCTCGTTAATGGAGGTGATGCGGACGCGATTAACGAGTCCCTGCGTGAACTGGATGGAAATAACATCGCGCAGGTCGGACGGGCAGGTCGAATACGACTGGCCGCTTGTAAAGCCGATATACGCGGATTGACGCTCTAGCCACTTCCACTCGTGCATGGTGCAGAGGAATTGGCCCGCTTGATTGATGACCGTCATGGGGTCAATCGTCTGCGAAGGCAAAGCGTTGCCTAGCGTGTGGCGGATGTGATCTACGCAGCGGGCGGCGGTTAGCGTCATGGTGTGCGGTGGTGTGGGGGAGACGGTCGCGCCGCCTCCCCCGACGAGTTAGTTACTCAGCGAACGGTTGCCATGCCCCAATAGTCAACGGCGCAACGAGAAAGGACAGTTGTGCTTGTTCCACAACCCAAACCCATTGCATAAACGCCGCTACTTGCAGCACCTGATGTTTTAAGGCAATCCAAGGTAATTTCACCAACTTTTACGCTGTCAACATAAAACTGATGCTTAATACCATCAGTAATAATGCCCAAAGCATAAAAAGTTGCAGCCGTCATAGGTGCGACATTAGCCCACGCAACTGTAGTAGCATCATTGCGTGCGCCAATTTGGATAAAACCGTTATAAAAACGGAAACCAATACCTTGCGCTTGCGTGATGGAAACTGCCGTAGTTCCGTTAGACCAAAGCCCCCATACAGCATAATGCGTTGCCGTTGAACCCGCGCTGCGAACGCGAGCAAAGCACGACAACGGCTTGCCAGGCAGCAAATGTTGAATTCCGCGACAGCGAACCAACATTTCGTCGCTTGCAGCAGCCCCAGATGTAAGGGTGTACACACCGTTGGTATCACCGGTGCTTGCAATATAACTACCAGAAGCAACGGCAGTTCCCGTGGCGGTCAAGTCATACGGCAAAACCGTCGTACTAACGCCAGTAGGAACTCCTTCAAAAAAGTCATCCCACATTCCTACGGAAATTGGCATTGCCCCCGGAAGCTCTGTGCTAGCTCCAGTCGGCAAACCAATTTGAGGAAATTGAGTAGTTTGCGAAAACAACATAGTTGATTTTTCCTTTCGATCAGTAGGCCGAGTAGACCTGAGCCGGGGACAAAGTGGTGGACGGGAAGGTTCCCGCAACAGTACCCGGCGTGATGATCGCGTGGGTGTGGCGTGCCGTGCAGACATTGTTGAAGTAGCTGTTGATGTAAACAGTCTTCGTAAACGGCTGGTTGAACGGCGACATCGGCGGCTTGCGAACGAAGTACTTGTCCTTGTGAAACACAGTCTTCAAGTACTTAGCGTTAAGCAGGTAGTAACGCGGGCCGCGACCTTGCGCGCTGGCATCACCTTCGGACACCAAAGCCGAGCCAGTCGTGTACAGCGGAGCGGCATCCAACTGCGGGACATACACCAGTTCCATACCGGCGTACATCGGGCCGTTAAAAGCCGAGTCGGGGCTAGTGCGGTTGGTGTACCAGTCCTGACCTTGACGCAGCAGGTCGGTCATCACGAGAAGACCCTTCTTCGTGGTGAACGCAGCAATGCTGTTCCAAGTGTTCGGCTCAAAGTACGCTTCCTTGCCAGCGGGCGGGCGGAAGTTCAACTGCAAGAACGCATCGTCCATTGCGTTGATGACATTTCGCGCACCGGCAGTCGGCTTGACAGCGGGGCTGTCGTAGCCAATCACACGGTTACGCCACTTGGTCTTGCCAGCAGCGGTCGGGCTGATGGTTTCAACGGTGGTAAACGCGCCTGTGCCGCCGACATCGTTAAACAAACCGTTGGCCGCTTCGTTAATGAACGCCGGAATGCTGTAAGGCTCCTTGCCAGCAGCGGCTTCCATCGTCGAAGCGTTCGGAACCGCCCACCACTTCGTTTCCATGCCGTTGCAGATCGAGGTCTGCACGCGCATTTCCAGCTTGGTGAGGAGCGATTTGTATTGCATGAAGCGCGAGTCGTCGGTGTACGACGAACCAGCGTTCAACGCTTCTTCTTCTTCCGTCCAGCTATAGCTGTCAACGGCAAAACGCCAGGGCGACGACCAGCGCGTAAGCACTTGGGGCATCGTCGGCGTTTGAGGGTCGTTGGGCTGATACATCGAGAAGGTGTTAGCTTCGTCGAACATCAGTTCGTCACGGATTTCGGAGCCGCCTTGGACGACTTCCGAGTAATCCTTGCCGCGCACGAAGCGCGCCCACGAGTAGTTTTGGAGTTGAGCGGCGTTGACAAACTTTTCCGGCCCCGTGAGGAGCAACGGGCCAGTTGCCTCTGCCCAGTCAGCAAAGGAGACAATAGCAGGCATTTTTCAGTCCTTGTTTTTGTTAGTAACCATCGACGCGACGGCGGGCCTCAGCACCATTCAGTCCTTCGCTGGACATGAGGTGGAAGATAGCGCGATCACGGGACATACCGTTAATTTCGGTAGACCCGCTCCTCTTGGGAACTGATGCTTGGCCTGCGTTACGCTTCTGGTCTGTTTGGATTCTTTGCGCTTTCACTCGGTTCTGGATTGCATCGCGCAACACAACTTGAGCGGCATCACGCATAGCTGACTCTGTCCGTTCTTGGAGGTCGTCAATGTCTGCGTATGCGCCGCTTTCAGCCATGCGTTGCATGGTGGCAATCACATTCCCAAATGTTTCCTTTTCGCGAAGCTCGGGATAATCAGCGGCAAGCTGCGTGCGTGCGTTTGCCAACAACATTTGCGTGGACAGACCAGCAGCAATTTGGACTTGTTGTTCCATTTGCTGATAGCGTTCAGACAAAGGTTTGGTGGCACTTTGCAGCGCAGATGCAAACGCTTCTTCAGCTTCGTCGCCTAGCATGAAGGTGTCAGCGAGTTGCTTTGCGGCCTGACGGATGTAAGCCTGCTCGGGTTGCTCTGCTGCTTTTGCCTGCTTAGTGGCCCGCTCAGAGTCCGTGCGTTGGTTATCCTGTTTCGGCTCGACTTGCTTCTCGGAACTACCCTTCTTTAGGGCGGCGAATTCCTGAGCCATTCTGTCGGTTTCGCTTTGCACTTTGGCAAGTTGGCGACCCCACTTGAGTTTGACCTCGGGGCAAACCCTCCAGAATGTCCTTAGGAACCTTGGCGCGGCGCAGGGCGGTAAGGGCGCGTTCTTGCGCTTTCGCGTCTGTGCCATCGACTTCCGGCTCCCTATCGTCATCGGATTCACTACTTTCAGCAGCTTCGGCTTTGGCCGTCGTTTCCTTCGGTTCCTCAGCCTGCTTGCTCTTGACGAACTTGCCATCTTCGTTGCGCGTTTGCGCTGAAGATTGCTCTTTTTTGGTCGCTGCTTCCTTGGTCTTAGCCAGCGCAGCTTCCTTCAACGACTCTTGCTCCTGCATTTTGGTAGCAAGGGAGTCGTAGACCTCGCGGGCGTGCGCTTCTGCGCTCGGATCCACGGGTGACTTCAGACCCGCCATCGGGGCGGTCGGTTGTTGTTTAACTTCAGTTTCCGTATTCATACTTGTACCCCGTTTTAGCTGTAAATTCGCGAATCTCTCTCATGCTGCGGAATGCAGGCTTGCCCGTCCCAGGTTCGTGGTGCGGCGCGTCTGGATGCCAGCGCGGCAACGAGTGCGAGACAAAGTGAGGCTCGAAGATGCGAGCTTCGGGCAGGTTAGAGGAGATGATGCGCCGGTAGCTTTTGCCACCTTGTTTAATCAACTTGCCGATCTTTGGTGCTTTCGTCATCGGGTACTCCCGCGTGATGATCTCACCATCGTCAGCTTGGAATTCGTATTGAGCCATTACGAACCGCCGCTTGGTTTACCTTGGGTTTTAGACTTAGTCGGGTTTACACCCGCGCCAACTGCTTTCCCGAAGCCTTGGTTTTGTGCCAGCTTCGGTGCATTACGAACGGGTTCCGGCTGACCACCGCCAGGTCGGCCACCCTGCTGTCCGGCTGCACCGCCAGACATCATCTGCATTTCCATGTTCATCTGCGCCATCTCGGCGGCAGCTTCTAGGTTCAGATACTGGTCGAGGTCAGGCATGTTGAAGGCTTCGCCCCAACGCTTGAACCACGACTTCCAATCCCAGAAGGGGATCGCCATAACGGCGGGCAGCATCTGCATAACAGCGTTGCTTGCCGCAATCATCTTCTGCACTTCGCTGCCGTCATTACGCACAGCGTCGATGTGAATCTCTAGGTCGTCGAAGCTCATGCCCGAACCTTCTTCGTCGGTGTCGGTAAGCTGACCTAGCATCTGGATCATCGCATCGCCCTGCTCACGCGGCATATAGCCAGCCTTCACAGCGCGGCGCACGCCCTCGGCCATTTGTTCCGGCGACTGACCGCCGACAAACACGCCGTATTCGCGACCAAGCGGCAGCACGCTGCGCTCGTCTTGGTCGAAGTACCACAGCACGCTGCGGAACAGACGCTTCTCAAACTCCATGAACTTCATGTCCACGAAGCCGGTGAGTGCGCTGCTTGCTTGGGCAGCAATAGCGTTCTCGGTAGCCGTGCCTGCGCCACTCACTTGGCCGCGCACAGCGTCACCCATAGCAAGGTTGCGGTCTACGCGACCACGCAACTCAAACTCGCGCATCTGCGCGTCTTGAGA
>Ga0255088_1001194_pt1 | contig 10165 bp, 7 predicted proteins | sample Colum_Miss_RepB__2_FD_188587 | JGI IMG/M metagenome (GOLD analysis project Ga0255088, IMG submission 188587) | Freshwater microbial communities from Columbia River, Oregon, United States - Colum_Miss_RepB_8d | ecosystem: Environmental > Aquatic > Freshwater > River | place: USA: Oregon...
ATGCGCAAGCGCGCGAGTTGACCGCCAACCTCGTACACCAGACGGCTGCTGCACGCGCTGTCACCTAAGCACATGGACTGGATCTCTGACATCAGCCGCATCTTGCTCGTCGCTTTCGGCATCGGGCTCGTCATCTTCGTGCACGAACTAGGCCACTTCCTTGCCGCGCGTCGGTGCGGAGTGCGCGTGGAGACCTTCAGCTTGGGCTTTGGTCCCAAGTTGTTTGGCTGGAAGCGTGGCGATACGACCTACCAGCTGGCAGCTGTGCCGTTGGGCGGCTATGTGCAGATGAAGGGTGAAGGCGGGCCTACGGTTCCAGCGCGACCGAAAGCGATGACTTGCGCTCCAAGAGTGTGGGCGCGCGCTTCTTGATCTTCTCGGGCGGTGTGCTGATGAACCTCGTGTTCGCGATGGTGGTGTTCCCCATCGTGTTCGCGATTGGTGTGCCCTTTCCTGAGCCGTTGCTGGGCCCGGCCGAGCCTGGCTCTGCCGCATGGAAGGCGGGCCTGCCTGCAGGCACACGCGTGCTCGCGGTCGATGACGAGCCGATGCGTGGCTTTGCGGACATCCCCACCGCAGTCGCGTTGCGCGCGCCTGAGGCTGCGACTCTGACCGTTTTGCTGCCAGGCGAAAGCGCTCCGCGCGAGGTTCAACTGCGCCCCGAGTGGAACGAGCAGATGAAGCTCTACACCGCGGGCCTGACACCCATGCCGGATCCGCAAGCACGCATCGTCGTCACCAAGGCTGGCGCGGCAGAAGCAGCTGGCTTGAAGAGTGGCGAGCGCATCGTTGCTGTGGACGGTGCCCCCCCCACTCTCTCCGTCTTTGAAGCCCTGAGCGATCGTTTGGCGCGCGGTGAAGTTCTGACCTTGCAAGTGGCCGGTGTGGACGGCGCCCAGCGCCAAGTCGTCGTGCCGCCCACGGAGACGACCATCGCAGACAAGCCGATTGCTGGTGTGTCGCCGGCTTGGAACCAAGTCGTGGGATTGCGTGATGTCGATGGCTTGCAGGGCTTGGACCTGCGTGTGGGCGATCGCCTGCGCCAAGTCAACGGACAGTGGATTCTGCAGCACTACGATCTAGACCGTGCCTTGGCTCAAGCCAATGGCGCAGTCGAGGTGGTCGTTGAACGCGAGGATAGCGTGCTGCGCCTGTCCAGTACTTTGGACAACACTGCAGCCGCGCGTTTCGTCAAGTGCATCGCGCTAGGACAGGCTTCGGGCTCCAACCGCGTGTGGGCGCGGGCCGGTGGCGCAGCAGCTCAGGCAGGAGTCCTCAACGGCGACCGCATCGTCAAAATCGGCGAAGCCCGTGTAGCGGACTTTGAAGCCTTGCGGCAAGCCACTCAAAACGCGGGCAACGAAGCGCGGACTTGGACACTGGCTCGCACCGATGCACAAGGTGTGGAGCGCGAGCTACAAGTCACCGTCGCCATTGCGCCGTGGACCACATGGGATGCAGGCTTCGCGCTGGAAGAAGCGCGTCACACGGTGCGCGCCACCGGCCCGCTGGATGCGGTAGCCATCGGCCTGCAATCCAGCTGGAAGTTCCTCACCGAAACCGCCCGCGTCTTGAAGGGGCTCGTGCTTGGCAATGTGGGCAGCTCGAATGTGGGCGGCATCATCACGATCGGCGTGGTGTCGCATAGCTTCGCTGAGTATGGCTTGGCGAAGTTCTTCTTCTTCTTGTGCATCCTGAGCCTCAACTTGGCCTTCCTGAATGTGCTGCCCATTCCCGTGCTGGATGGCGGGCACTTGTTCTTCCTCTTGGTAGAGAAGGTCAAAGGGTCCCCCGTCTCGGATCGCGTCATGGGTTGGAGCCAAACGGTAGGCGTCGCGCTGGTCGTCAGCTTGATGGTGTGGGTCACCTTCAACGACGTGGTGCGCTGGTTCTTCACCTGAACGCATGCGCGTGCAGCCTCTACTCGCGTTGGTGCGCATCTCGCTCCTGCCCGGAGCGCTGGCTGATGCCATTGCGGGTACTTGGCTCGCCTACCACGGTGTGTTTCCAGGTTGGGAACCGCTGCTGTGGCAAGCAGGTGCTTCTGTAGGGATCTACCACGGCGCGCTGGCGCTGAACGATTGGCGTGATCGCGAGCATGATGCGCGCACGCGCCCGACGCGTCCGATCCCCTCGGGCGCGGTGCGGTCGCAGACGGCCTTTGCTGTGGGTGCAACACTCATGCTGGGCGGCGTGCTGTGTGCAGCACAACTCGGCACACTCTCGACCATGTGGATGGCCGGCATCGCCGCTCTGGCCTTGCTGTACACCTTGGCAGGACGCGGACCGTGGCTCGGCCCCAGCCTGTTGGCCGCGTGTCGCGGCGGCAACTTGGGAGCAGCAGCGTGGCGTTGCGGCTCCTTGACAGAGCCAGTGACCTTGGCGGCGGTGAGCATCTACGCGGGTTATGTCTACGCGATCGGACGCTTGGGGCGCTTCGAAGACGGCGAGGCGCGCGATGAGACCGGACGCGCGCCGCAAGTGTGGTTGACAGTCAGCACCTTGCTGTTGCTGGCGGCCGGCGGGGTCGGCTGGCTAGGCGCAGACTTGTGGTTGCCGCGCCTGTGTGCGGCCATCTTGGTCGTGCTTGGAGCCAGCGGTTTGATCCAGCATTTGGCCACAGGCCGACTCGCACAGCCGAAGCTCGTCGAGGCCGCCATGGGGGCCGTGCTGCGTCGCATGTTGTTGCTGCTGGCGGCGATGACCTTGGCCACGATCAACGAGGACGAACAGAGCTGGTCCGCATGGCTCGCGGCTGCCTGTATCTTGAGCGGCTATTGGGTGGCCAAGTCGTTGCGCCGCATCGCACCGCCTAGCTGAAGCGCAGCACCTAACCGACACGCAAGTCGCGCTAGAGCTGTTGCTGCACAAAGCGCAGCGCGGCCTCGCGGTCCCCTACCACGCCGTCTAGCTGCGCTGTTTCCAAAGCGCGCAGCAGCTCGCCCAAGCGTGGGCCACGAGCAACACCCAGTTGCAGCAAGTCGGCCGCGCGTACATACGGTGCGGGATGCACCTCGGCCTCGGTCCAACTCTCTGCTTCGGCCCGCCAGAGGCGCAAGACGTGCGACTCAGGCTGCAGCCTGCAGACCAGTTCCCAGGCGCAACGCTGGCCTACGCGGCGTGCCCAGCGCACACGCACAGCACGGCTGGGCGGCGTGGCCGCAGGCTCGAGGTGCTGCAGCAGCTCGCACACAAGCTGCAAAGCATCCAGCAGCACCGCCTGCTCCTCTCCCGAACACTTGAGGCCTTGCGCCAAGCGCTCAGCGCGCTCGAGCACCAACGCCGGTGACTCCCCGGCCAAAGGCGCCGCCAAGGCAGCCAGCCAACCACCCAAGCCCAGCTGATGAGGCCACGCACGCATCAAGCGTGCGCGCTCGGCCACCTGCGGAAGGCCCAGACCGAGCGTCGTCTCCACCAAACCACAACGCTCCAGCAGCGTCAGGAAGCGCTCGCCATCGCCGCGCGCAGCCACTGCGGTCAGTTCCTTGTGCACACGCTCGCGCGCCATGCCCGCCAGCAAAGGAGCACAGCGCCGAGCAGCCGCTTCGGTCTGGGCCTCTACGCTGAAGCCCAGCACTGCGCCAAAGCGCACCAAACGCAGCAAGCGCAGCGCGTCTTCTTGGAAGCGCTGCACCGGATCGCCGATCGCGCGCAACAGCCCCGCCCGCAAGTCAGCCAGCCCACCTTCGGGATCACACACCTCATCGGTCAACGGATCCAAGTACAGCGCGTTGACGGTGAAATCACGCCGCCTGGCATCCTCCGCAAGGTCGCGCCCAAAGCTGACTCGATCCGGGCGGCGACCGTCGCTGTACGTGCCTTCGGTGCGATAGGTGGTGTGCTCCACGGCACCCGGTTCGAGCACCACCAGCACCGTGCCGAACTCGATGCCCACGGGCACTGTGTGGGTGAAGGCCGCCTGCACCACGCTCGGCGTGGCATCCGAGCAAAGATCGGCATCTCCGGGAGTGCGCCCGAGGGCCAAGTCACGCACGCAGCCACCCACCAGCCACGCGCGATGGCCGTGAAGTCGCAGCGTTTGCGCCGCCGTCACGGCAGCTTGACGCAAGGCCTCTGGCAAACCAGAGACACTAGGGACTTGAACGCGCTGCGAGAGAGGCACAGTCTGATGCTAACGACTCAGAGGCGGCATAGGGAGATGGACGGACACGGAATGGAAGCCACGGCTACAAGTGGGCCCCAAGCGGCCCCTCAAGTGCAGAGCAACACCCAGCGTGCATGGCTGGATCGCATCACCATTGGTGCCATTGGGGTGATTGTGGTGCTGGTCACCATCCCGCATGTAGAGCGCTTGGCGCGTCGTGACAACGAGATGGACGCCATGCGCACGCTGCGCCTGTTGGCGTTGCAGCCGGCCGCACCTGGCACTGATGCACGCACGCATAGTTTGGCCCAGATGGTCGGTGGTGATCGCTTGCTCGCACGGCGTTTGGAAGATGTGGAGTGGATGAATGACGGGCGCTTGCGCCGCCATGGGTACCTGTTTGACATCGCACGCTCTGCGGATGGCAGCGCGGTGTTGCGGGCTTGGCCTGTAGAAGCGGGCGTGACTGGACGCGCCGCGTTCATCTGGAGCCCGATGAATGGCTTGCGTGGCCACGACAACGGCGATTTGGCGTGGGGCGGAGAGCGTGCGCCTTCGATGGAGGATGCACGTGGCGACGGCTGGGTCGCATTGCCCAAGACCAAGAAGTAGTTGCGGAAGGCGGGTCGCGCTGAAGCCCGCGCTAGCGACGGGCGCGGGCGCGCAGTGTTTCGCGCAGCGAGCGCGACCAGTCTTGCAGGCCCAAGAGATCGCAGACCTGTGCGCAGGCGGCCAGATCGCGGCGCACTTCGCGTACTAGTGTGCCTTGCAACAGCACCTCTGCCGCGCGCCGGTCGGGTGGCAGAGTCTGCAAGGCATCCAAATCCGCGCTCACTTGGGCGAGATTCAGCGCTCCACGGTGCACCACTTGAAGGCGGTTGGCGGCATCCACCACCAAACACAGCGGCAGGTCCAGTGTGTCAAAAGGACCATACAGCTCCATGAGCAGCACTTCGAGCAGTCCATCGAAGGGCTTCTGTGTGCCCGACACATACTCGACCACCGGGCTGCGCACCACGCGCGCAAGCTCCGTGCGCACGCGCTTGGACAAAGCATCTCCCGCCCCTACTACACAGATGACTCGCAGTTGCTGCGGTGCATCGCCCACTAGCTTGAGCGCATCCAACGGAAACGGATCCAACAAGACGGTACGCGTGGGCAGCACAGGCAACTGGGCAGAGGTTGCGTCTGTGCTCAAACTTGGGGCGGGCACAGGCACCACACTGCGAGGATGCGCTTCCGCCTTGCCCAGTCCGCGCCGCACAATCCAACGCCGTGCAGGCAGGGCTGGCGCGAACGCAATCGCCTCCCGCACTCCGTCACTCCAGCGCACCTCGCACTGCACCAACTCTTCGTCGGGCGTCAGAGCAAACAGCAGTCGTTGCGAAGAAGACGAGAGGTAGCCCTCACCCGCATGCACGGTAGCGCGCAACGCACGGCGATTCGTTTGCACAAAGACGGTGGCTCCCGCAGTCACGCGATCGCGCAGTTCGATCGATAGCGCATGCGGATTGGAGCGTGGGTTGCGCCACAGACGCACCACAGGTGCGGTGCGCGACAACAAAATCAGGTCTTGGCCACCATCATCATCAAGGTCGCAGTGCAACAAGGCACGGCCATCACCCACATCATCCAAGCCGAGCACACCGGCAACCTCAACGAATGCCCCTCCACCCAGATTCATGTAGGAGTAGTCGCGCTCCGCGGCGTTCCACGAATAGCCGCCTTGGGCAGAGGTGGCCTCACGCAGGTAGGCCCAGCCGCTTTCGTACTGAGGATTGCGTTCGTGCGCGCGCGTGGGTGACGCAGCGACCACACCACGCCAGAAGAGCCCTTGCACATCGACCGGCTTGCGATTGGTGATGAAGCCTGCGGGAGCCTGCACATCGGGCCAGCCATCAGCGTCAAAATCGACGAACAGCGCACCCCAGCCCCAACCACCGCGCGTGATGCCGGCTTCCACGCTCCCATCGCGATAGAGTCCACCACCTTCATTCAGCAACAAGGTGTTGCCGCGCGCGTGCCGCATATAGTCCGAACGCAGCATCGGCGTGTTGGCCATGAAGCGTGCGTCCTGAGCCGCGCGCCCGCCGGCTGCGGAGTGCATGTTGGTGACGTGCACATCGAGGTCTCCATCGAGATCCACATCCGCAGCACTCACACCCATGCTCGCAGCTTGATCGGCACCGGAGCGGTCATCGGCCGCATCGGTGAACAGCCCAGCGCCATCATTGACCCAACAGTTGTTGCGGCCAAAGTCATTGGTCACATACAGGTCCACATCGCCGTCATCGTCCAAGTCTTCAAAGAGAGCCGCTAGGCTGAAGCGATCATCCTGAGTCGCTAAACCGGCTGCAGCTTTGCCATCGACGAAACGGCGCGCACCTTCATTGCGCCAATAGACATTCGGCGCACCGTTGCGAGCATCGTGATACGGCGTCGGAACGCCACCGTTGACACCACCGGCGACATAGCGCGTGCCGTACAAGTCCACATCGCCGTCCTTGTCCGGATCGGCAGCCACGACGGAGTAGATCTCCGGCCCGCTCACCTCATTAGACAACGGCGTGATGCGCGGAAACCGACCACGACCATCGTTCCAGCACAGCAACAGCGCATTCCCTGTAGCCACGACCAAGTCCGTGAAGCCATCGCCGTCGCAATCAGCCGCGCACACACCTGTGCAAGGATCCAAGAACGCGACACCGCTTTCGCGCCCCACTTCGGCAAAGCCGCCGCTAGGTAGGCGTTTGAAGAGCCAGTTCGGGAGTCCTCCGGTGCGGGCTACATACAGGTCCTCTAGACCATCACCATCGAAATCAGCCAAGGCCGCACCGCACATGGCAAGCCAAGAGTCCCCTGCCAGTCGATCGCGTGTGCCTGCGCGTTCGAGTTCGCCAAGCGCGAGGTCCGCATGTGTAGACACGGGTAGAAGCGCAGTCGTCAGATCCATGAACGCCGCCGAGTAAGGAGCGTCCACCTGATCCATGCGCTGCGCTTGCACATGCACACGCGCATCGACCTCGTAGCCACAGCGCCAGTCAAACCAAACGGACACCTGCCTGCGGCTGGCGGCGGTTTGACTGGGGTCCCAAACGGCTCGCAGCCAGCCGGAGCCCACGCGTCCCGTGTCGGTACGCTCTACGCGCTCCAATTCCAACTCTACACGCGGCTGTACAGCGGGTGCTTCGCTGCGCACTTGAGCACACCAAGTCCGCAAGTCGACCGGTGTAGCACTAGCCTGCGCCCGATGGAGGCGCAGCTGCAAGTCCCCTTGCGTGCGCACCTGGGGCTGCAAGCTATGTCCGGATAGGCCGTCAAGTACTTGAGACACGTCCTCCAAGGGAAGGAGAGGATTCCACAGGCGAGTGAACTCACGCGCTAGAGCACGCTCCTGCTCCTCGGCCCACGCCTCGTCGGGCCAACCGTCCGCCACGGGATCCAAACGGTTTTGCCATTGCTGCATGGCTGGATCACGGGGCCGTGTGCGCCCCTTCAACTGGGCAGCGGCCGGGGGCAAGGGCTCGCCCAGCGGCTGTGTAGCGCTCGGCACCGACACGCCGTCATCACCACAGGCCCCGCAAAGGGCTGCGCAGATCAGCGCGGCGAGCGCGTCATAGCGTAGGAGTCCCACAGCAAGCAGTTGAGCGCAGCGCGCGCATCAGAGGGTGGGAGCTTCAATGCCGCACGCTTGAGTAGCGGGGCATGCTCCATCGCCGGTCCTAAGCGCACGAGCAGATCAGCCGCCATCAAGATGTCATACGGATGGCTGGTTTCGCCATCCACAATCTGCAGCAATGCCTGACGAGCGGCCTCGTCACGACCAAACGACATGGCCCAAATGAGGTCCAAGCGCCGCTCGGGGTCTTGTTCGAGCGTCAATCGCTGGAGCAGTACGGACAAGCCCGCCGCACCCATCCCGCCTACCAGCTCGGCATACCATCGATGAGCGGGCACACCTTGGATCACGGCCTGAGCCGTCACAGCCTGCTTCATCAAGAAGCTTGCGGCAGTGCTATCGGGAATCAGGGCGAGGGCCCGATCCACCTCACGCGCACCAGGGCCATCTGCCGCTGGGCGTTGGGCAAGCACGCGTTCAAGAAAGCGCGCGCGCACGGGAGCCTCTGTCAACAAGGCTGGACGAACCGCCCGCAGCGCGGTGGTGCGCGCGACAGGGTTCAAGTCCAACAGGGTTAAGGCGGTGTCCAGAGCCTGAGGATCCCCCACAGCCGCCAAGGCCTCCAGTGCCGCAAGGCGCACATCATCAGCTGTGTCATCGAGTGCATCGCGCACGACGTCACGCGCGCCATTGTGCTGCAAGGGCGCAAGCTGCTTGACGACGATCAAGCGAATCGCAGGATCTTCATCGCGCGCAGCCAACAGCAACAACTCGTCCAGCCCGGCCGTGACGATCGCAGTCACAGCAGCTTGACGCTCGACCGCGCTGGCACTGGTCAGCTGTGTACGCAGGTCTGCCTTGGCCTGCGTATCTCCGTTGCGTGCAAGGCCGGCCAGCAAATGGGTGCGTACCGTCGCCGGCGCTGCGGGGAGAACCACTCGCATGCGTGCCACTAGATTGGCCTCAGAAGCGGCCGCTAACGACGCACACAGACGCTCATCGGCCCGGCCTTCCACGATCTCATCCAAGGCCATGTGCCCCGCACGCACGGGATCACAGGCCAGCAACGCTGCCCGCAGATGCAAGAGCAAGTCATCGGAGGCCCCCACACGCATACCAAGCAGTCGGTCCCAGTCCTCCGTGTGCGGATGCTTGCGCAACACAGCGAGAGCCGCAATGCGCACCGAGTCCGTGGGGTGCGCGAGGCAACGCAGTGCCGCAGGCCTGCCCGCCGGCGCGCTCATGGAACCCAGAATGTCAAGCGCGGCCACCACGCGTGCGGCATACGCGACCTGATCCATGTTCGCCGCGATCAAGCGTTCGAGCTCTAGCACGGTATCCGCGCCGCCTTGCATCAACTCGGGCCGCACCCAACGCAACGTGTCGCGCGAACCATCGACCAGCCGCTGCACCAGCACCGGCACCAGGTTGCTCGTGTCACCTAGAAACGGCCCACAGTTCGTGCGCGCCAAGAGTACCGCGAGGCGATCATCGGACGCAGGCGCCCACGTAGGCGCAGCACCTGACTTCTGTGTTTGAGGAGTCTCTGACTCCTGCGTACATCCAGCCAACGCGAGCAGCATCGCGCAAGCCAGCGCACGCGCGCTGGACGTCCAGAGGCTCACGGGGCTTTGGTCTCACCAATCGTGCCTTGAGCAGCCTCCAAGCGGGCGCGTGACTTGGCGAGGTTGGCGCGAGTCAACACTTCGGCTGACAGCGAGCGTACGTACTCCTGTTGGAACTGCAGCACCTGGAAGGTGGTCGATTGGTCGGCATCGTAGCGCGCCTTCTCGGCTTCCAACTGCTCGCGGGCCAGCTCCAAGCTCTTCTTGGCCGCCTTCACTGCTTCAATCTGGTACTGAGCTTGACGCACAGCATCCCGCACATCGGCGAGAATGGTGGTTTCCAACTGGTCATAGCGCAACTTCTCGGCGCGCAGATCTGTCCAAGCCGCTTTACGCTGGAAACGGGCCGTCGTGTTGCCGATCGGCACGCTGAAGGTCAGAAATCCACGCAGCGTGGGATAGTCGTACGAGGTGGCTGTCTCGAAAGCCTCTTGCGAGTAGATCGAGTAGCCTTGGCTCGCAGCCGACACATCCATGTCGAGTTGCGGGAGCTTGTCTGAATCGGCGCGCCGCAAGCGCACCTCTGCTGAGTCAATCCCGATGCGCTGTTGCTTGAGTTCAGGGCGACGATCAATGGCAGTGGTCAAGGCCGCTTGCCACTCAGGCACATACAAGCCCTCCACCAGCTCCGGCAAGGCGGTCGAGGGTGCTAGATCACGCGCCCACGCCTCACGATCACTGCCAGGGAAAAGCAGCTGCTTGAGCGCATCCGAAGCCGCACGCAAGCGCGTGTCAGCCAACAAGCGCTCTTGCTCACGCTGCGCGAGTTCTGTCTCCGCCTGCAGCACATCATTCTGCACACCCAAGCCTGCATCC
>Ga0255088_1001210_pt1 | contig 10073 bp, 6 predicted proteins | sample Colum_Miss_RepB__2_FD_188587 | JGI IMG/M metagenome (GOLD analysis project Ga0255088, IMG submission 188587) | Freshwater microbial communities from Columbia River, Oregon, United States - Colum_Miss_RepB_8d | ecosystem: Environmental > Aquatic > Freshwater > River | place: USA: Oregon...
CAAGTGCAACAACATGGTGATTATCGCAAAGCAGTCGAGAAATCAAATGACTCCCGATAAAACCAGCACCACCAGTGACAAGACATTTAGCCATGATTCACTTAAATATCAATCTTGCAAACGAAATAATTTACGCAGAGCATCTATAAGAGAATGATTAGAGGCGTTACCTTTTTGCATTTCTTCTGCTAGGGCGCTAATGGGCCCATGAAGAAACTGATTTTGCAAAAGGCGAAAAGCACCTTCAATGTAATCTTTATCTTCCTTGGATAGTTTTCCATTTAATTTGGAAAGCAAGTTTGCAACAACATTCTTGCGTTTGGTTTCAAACTCCTGATTAAGTCTGGCAATCACCGGACCATTGCGCCTGCGCTCCCAATCGGCCATGAATCTGGAAGATTCCTGTTCAACAATAACTTCTGCCTGAGGAACATGCTTCAATCGTTCCTTGAGAGTTGATTCGCGTATTTTCTGAAGATCATCAATATTAAAAAGGCAAGTTTGATCGCCATCATGAATCGTAGGATCAAAATCTCTGGGAACAGCAATATCTAAAATAACCAAGGATCTACCATTGCGTTTTTGCGAGACCGAGGAAAAAAATTCCTTGGTAACGATCGGCTCCTGAGAACCTGTGGAACTAATAATAATGTCTGCGTGAACAAGAACATCAGAAAGGAGTTCCCATGGATATACTTCGCCGTTGCAACTTTTAGCTAAGACAGCGCTTTTTTCAGGGCTTCGATTGGCAACAATGATTTTCTTTGGATTAAGTTCCTGGAGGTTTTTGAGAGTAAGTTCTCCCATTTTTCCTGCACCTAGAATTGCAACAACCTTATCGCCAAAATGATCAAAAACTTGTTTAACATAACCAATAGCAACACTAGAAACAGAAATATTGCCTCTAGAAATCATGGTTTCGGTGCGAACCCTTTTGGCAACTCTTCGGGCCTGACGAAATAGCGAGTAAAGCAATGGCCCAGCGGTGGACGCAGCGGAAGCGGTTTCAAGCGCACTTTTAACCTGCCCAGCAATCTGCCCTTCGCCAACAATCATACTATCCAAACTTCCCGAGACCCTGAAAAGATGTTTAATCGCATCGATTGCGCCAAGAAAGAAAAAGTGTTTTTCAACAACTTCAAGGGGAACTACAAAGAACTCAGAAAGAAACTTCCCGACGATCTCTTTTCCCTGAACTTCAAGGCTATCAATGCCAGCGATATAAATTTCAACCCTATTACAAGTCGCAAGAATAATAACTTCGACATTTGAGTTTGCGCTAAACCAATCAAGTGCAGCTTTGAGCCGATTACTATCAAACGCAAATTTTTCACGAATTTCGATTGGTGTGTTACGAAAATTGCAGCAAGTTACCAGAAGATTCATTTCCCCACCTCTTGCGGAAGATCGTGAGGGAGAATCAGGCAAAGAATTAGCAGGGCAAAAACAGTGATAGTAAGGCCTGCAAGTTGTTTGCCTCGCAAATGAAATCCATAGCGGGCGTAAATCAAAACGAGAAACGCAAGCCATAATATGGATGAACCGATAATCTTCGGATCCGACCATCCAGTAAGTTTATCAACATTCTTCAGCATTAAATATAAACCTATCAGCAAACCCATAGACAAAAGAGGGAATGACAAAGCTATGCAAAACCGAATTAAAGTCTCAAGTTTTTCCAAACTAAGCATTGCTAAACCTTTTCCTGGTGCAAGCTTTAGTTTCAATTGATTGGAATGCAAAAGGTACATGAAGCTAGCAAGAGACCCAAGGCAGATCACAACAGTTGCGGTAAGCAAAAAAGCAACATGCAACAACCCAAGCGTTTTGATATTGGAAACCAGTCCACCAATTCGATTACCCGCAGCATCCATGGCAGGAGGAAAAAAGGCAGCCAATGTCACAAGCAAAATAATAAGAGGAAGGACAAAAACCCCCCACGCAATTTTCCGATAATGAATGATGCCATACAAATAGAAAGTAGAAAGAATCCAACTGGACAAAAGAAACCATCCAAATTGTTGCGCAAGCGGGGGTTGCCACCATGCAAGATACCATGATTGTGCAAACAACCCAGCAAGAGCGAATGTGATTTCTAGAATGTTAAGAAGGCGAATAGGCCTATACTGGTACAAGATGTTAAGTACCAGAGCGACAGAATAACTAGCACCAAAACAAAAAAGGCTAATCTTATCCAAAGGAGGCCCTTTAAAACTGGAGCCATTAAAAACAGCAAGATAAACGATGAAAGTTATTATACTTGAAAAGTTGAAAATGAACCAAAATAGTGAAAATAATGAGCGACAAATTGAGAACTTTAATCATTCAACCCGGATGGCGTAAAAAGCAGAATCACGATCAACCAGTTTAGAAGACCCAGCAATAGCCTTAGCATCGGAAGTAAAAAGAAAACCTTGAAAATTCTGCTCAATCCGGGGGAATTTAATAATGAATTGAATCGCATGAGCTGGAGCACCCGCCTTACCACGCACCTCATACTTCTGCCCATCTTTATCAGAATAAAAAGAACCAAGCACCTCGCCAAGTTCGTCCACCTTAAGAATCAATTTCCCAGTCCTTCTACCATCATCATTTAGCTGGTAGGTACCGTTGAAATATTTCATATCGAAAGTAGGCCCAACGGTAACTGCGTTATCTTTTTTCATTGGTTTAGCATCGGGGTGAGGCTTAATTACAAGAAAAAGCTTAGCTTTACCAAGGGGTGAGATTTTGGGAGAACCTTTATCAGATTCAAAAAGAATATCGCCACCCAACTCAGAAGGAACAACCTGACCAAGATCAAAACTAAATCTGAACTTAGAGAAAAGTGCTACATTTTTGGAAGAAGCAAGAACAGTGCGTTCTTCACCTTCGCGATAGGTGGTGAATCGTTCGAGAAGCACCATAGGAGTAGCATTGTTAGCATCAATTTTTTGTCTAGCAAATTGAACAAGCGAACGGGAATAACGGCCTTCATTAGTTTTAACGATGACAAAACCTGCTTGAATGCCCGGAAGAACTGAATCAATATCAGCAATATCTTTAAGGGATATCGCATCAACTTCCTTACAGAACCCCTCTTCAACCATTTTTTGCAAAACCTGATTGGTATACTCATCAAACAGATCAGCACGCACCAATACCGGTTTTACAAGAAACAATAATACGATCAATAAAAGTCGTTTGAGGAACATATTGCACCCATAAAGATAAAGGCGGAAGTATCACAAAGGATTATCTTACCAGACCAATATCAAAAAGGTCACTGATAAGTCGCCAAAGCCATTGGGCACAAGTTTCGGGCTGCAAGTAGATTTTAGCTTGCGCCATACAACCTGGGAAAATTGTGGAATCAGCATCTAGAACATCGATGTAAACAAGAAACTGCTGCGCCTGAGGAACTAATTGGTTTGGAACCTCTGTAGCCTTTACGGGAATAGGTCCGCCAGCCTTATTGGAAAGAGCCATGGGAATTTCCTTGGCTTCAGATGATGGCAGGCTTTCTTGCCTAATTTTACCTTTCCAAACCTTAGAATCACGGCCTTGAACCCGGATATAGATATCAGGTTCCCAAGTAGCTATACTTTTATCCGACTTATTTTTTAATTGTTCCGCATAACGAAGGTTCATCCTCAATTGATTAAAATCGGAGGGAACCAAGGGAAAGCAAATACTGAGTACCTTAGGTTCATAAATAGAAACAAGCGGCGCATTAGGATCATCCAAAAACAGTTTCCCGATATCTTCAGGTTTTGGGGCATGCCCGATAATCCCATTACGACTTGCGACAATCGCAAGCTTATCTTTTTTCAATTTAACAAGGGTATCGGATTCAATCCTTGCCATATCCCCTGTTCGAACCGATTTATTTATCTCCATTTCGATGCGATCGCGTTCAGCACGGTCGTTAGTGCGATCCTTCAAGACCAAAAGAACACGATGATATTTATCGCTAGCTTCAAGCTCAGTTTTTGCAGAAGAAAGTTTAGATTCAAGTTCATGATTACTGAAGATGGCAAGTTCATCGCCTTTAAAAACCTCTTGCCCAGCCCGCACCTTAATATCATGGAGAAAACCAGGAACTGTTACAAAAAGTTTATCCGTCGTTTCAGGCCTAGGCACTACAAGGCCATAACCGCGCAGTCTATTAACGGGTAGGGGAACGGTGAAAAACACCAAAAGTAAAACCGCTGCAATAAAAGCAGTTACAGTCGTTCTGGCACGATTCATGTCTGGCAACCTCCCCCTGCGAAATAAGTTTTTCCCGAACCGATACAAAGGCCAACCCACCATCGACCCAATTGAGGCCAAGGTCAAAGTGGCGCTGATAACTTCAAGCTTGTATGGTTTAAGGAAAGAATACATGAAATACAAAATGGTAAAGGTGACAACCCACCGATAAAGATAACTAAAAACAGCATACGATATAAAAAGTGTTTTTCTCGTTGCAGCCATATATGGCTCGGGGGGCACTTCGATACCGAAACAATGTTCAAGAAAAAGATTTTTGATAAAGCGATTGGCCCTTTCCCGAAGGTTGGGGATTTCCAACCAATCTGCAAGAGCGTAATAACCATCGTAACGCATCAAAGGGTTGGCATTAAAAACAACGGTGCTAACGCTACAAACAATCATGATGCACAGTGCAAGATTGTTTACAAAAGGATCGTTTGGGGTATTCCACCATACGAAGGTAGCAATAGAAGCAATGATAAGTTCGACATAAATACCAGCAGCACTAATAATGATGCGGTGCCATTTGTTAGGAAGAGTCCAAGCATCGGAAACATTAGCGTAAAGAGCTGGGGAAAAACAAAGGAAGAGCATGCCCATTTCATGCACTTCACCTCCAAACTTTTTACAACTTAGCCCATGCCCAAATTCATGAATGACTTTAACAATGCCCAAAGCCAACCAAAGATAGATCAGGGTTTTGAAACTAAAGAAGAACTCGTAATAATTGGGTAGTTTGTTGCGAAAAGTATCAAAATGAGATGAAACAAGTAAAACTGCAGCACTCATAATAACAAGGCTGATAAGAAACCAACCGAAAGAAAATATCCAACTAAAATACTTGAGCATATGCTTCAAGAGGTAGTCAGGATCAAAAACTGGGACCTTAATATAAAGAATATTGGTGAAAGTTTGAAAAAGCTCGGTTCGTCTTTTTTTTACATGCCTTTCGTACAACTGTTTACCTGATTTAGGGGCCTCATTTTGAGCCAACCCGGCAGTTAAAAGTTGTTGTGCAAACGCTTCGAGATCTTCGAGCCTTAATCGATCAGGGCGAAAACGATCTTCATACGCTTTTTGTGCATCTTGAAGGGTCCGCTTCCCATCCATGAAGTCGAGCAAAAAATGCTCATGTTCTTTAAGTCTGTAATAGCGAAGGCTGACAGGATCTTTAACGACAAAAAAAGTACGTCCTTCGTAAAGCTGCGATTCAATCGACAGATCTTTACGAAGGCGGATTTTAATCTGCTTGCGTCGTTCGAGATCAGAAGAAACTGGCTCACTCATAAGATTAAATTAATTGAGGTTGAGTTATTTATCAGGAGTAACAGAGACCTTAGCACCGGGTATGACAAGGGTTGCTGTACCGCCTGGATGCAACCAACCAGGGTTTTTAAGATCAACCCAGATGCGAACTTGCCTGGAATTAGAATCTAAAAAGTTTTCATTAAGAGCGATATTACCAATCAATGTTTCTTCAACTTCCCGCTTATTAGGCAAAGCCCAAACAAGAACTTGGTGATCTTGTGTGCCTGTAACAGCAAAGCTTCCATCCGGACAAAAAGCACAACAAGAGGAAGAACCGCCAGTCCAGATATATTGCCTTAATTCGGCAGGGCGAGCATTATTAATGGGAGTGCGCCAAAGTTGAACCTTACCATCACTACCGCCATTGGTAAGAACTGTTTTTCCATCCGGAGAATAGATAGCAAAATTAGTAAAGCTGGAAGAACCACCGGAGTTACAATGGATGATACCTAAAAGGTGTTTATCTGCGAGAGAAAGGACACGGATTTCTTTACCTTGATCAAAGAGAATAGATTTACCATCAGGGCTTACACCCAAATGCGAAACATCACCACTGCGTTTATCAAACGAAAGAAGCATGGAAGGATCAATTTTCCCTGCATCGAAAGCCCAAACACGGATAGAGTTATCTTTGCCTGCCGAAACAATTTGGCCAGCACCAGCAAAAGCCACCGATGTAATTCCAGACCGATGTGCGTCTGTGAATTTTTGCAGAAGCTCTGCACTTGCGATTTTCCAAACACAAAGAGAATGATCTTCGCAAGCAGAAACTGCGTATTCACCATCAGGGGAAATAGCAACGGAATGAACAATACCACGATGACCTGAAACCGAAGATTTAATAGCATCTTTTTCACGAATGGTGGCAGGGGAAAAGAAAACTAGAGACCCATCGGAAAGGCCAGCCACAACATGTGAGGATTTACCACTATAACATGCAAGTGATTTAACGGGATGCTTAAGAGTAAGTGCCCATAATTGCTCGCTGGTACCGGGGTTCCAAGCACGAATGCTGCTATCCTCGCTACCTGAAATAATCGTGCTTACACCATCCTGATGACAAACACCTATTGAAGTTACTTCTTGTAAATGACCACGTAAAACAAGCTTCGGTTGCTCGGGTTGCGAAGGCTCAACAATAACCTTGGTATCACGGCCGATAGTTCGGGCATCCTGAACTTCAACAAGGTCACGATTTTGAACCTGTAGCAATGGCTCAAGATTTTTAATAGCCTCACCACGATTTCGATAAATGGTTTTAATAACACCAGGAATCGAACTGCGAATCTCATGCATTTTTAGTGTCGTAACAGCAGCATTTAATTCGCGTTGGGATTGAACAACCAAGGCAGCTTTGCCTGACTCTTCATCAATATATCTGCGCCAGAATAGTTCTGCAGAGCGATACTCTTCATCAGAACCGGCACCTTTTTGCCTGAGCAGTGATTGCTGTTGGAACCGTTTATGAGCTTCATCACGAGTTTTTTCACTCGCCCTGCGATCGGCTTCACTGGCTTCCAACTTGGCAGCCCGAATTCCCAAATCATCCAAAGCCAATACTGGATTAACTAAGGCTACCATCTGGTTCTTTTGAACTTCATCACCAACTTCAAGCTTATAAAATGTAGTTTCTTTATAGTCCAACGCCAATTTCCCAGGGGTCAGTTGATCTTCACCACCCTTCCATAATCGATACTTTTTATTCGATTTATTATCCAACAAGATCACATCACTGCCAGAAACTTTTTCATCTTCGATCACTAATCGACTAATGGTAAGCTTAAAAACATCATCAGGGTGGATTTCCCGCTTAGGCTTAATATCAGTACCCACGAACAATAGTTTACCATCTTTTTCAGCAGGAATCTCCTGCCTCTCCATGGCGCTAATGCGGGCGTTTGCGATAACCAAAGGTTGGTTAACCCCTGCCCTTGAAACGGTTACTGTGGCAGGCGCATCAACCTTAGGCTGATTATTTCCGGGATTACCATCTACAAGATTGGTTTTGCTTTCCCCTACCTGGGCAACAAGATCTTCAGTAGATGAAGTGAAGACAAATTCATCTGTGGCTACCGCCTTTTGGGAAGTAGATTTATTGATCGCATTTAGCACAACAACACCCAAACCAAAAAATAAAACTGTTACTGCTGCCCATCTAAACATGATTATCTCCTAGCCGACTCTGTTTATATTTCTAATTCTACCCATACAGCAATGATTTCGAGCTTGCTGATTAGAAGAAAAACACAATTTTTTCGTAGAAGAATTCCCAAAGGCCGTAAAAGAGGGAATAACCCATTCTCTCGTTACCGCAAATAATTTTCGCATGCACTTCAGTACCTGAAAGAAGCAATTCGCGAGGAAGTTCATAGTCTTTATCAACACCAACCAAGGTAACACAGGCAATCACGACCGGCTCAGCTTCCATACCGGTAGAGCGCTCGGGATTGGCTTCGCCCCCAATTTTTATTTTGGTGAGCTTGCCCTTAAATTTGCGAGTTGGGTCGCTGCGTACTATAAAATCGACTTCCAATTCATCTTTATTCATGCGACCAAAACCTTTAAGAACCTGGCCAATATGCTGCTGGGGAATTTTTAATTCAACTTCCCAAGGGCCATCAACTGCACCCAGACGGAGTAATTCTTCAGAAGGTTTGACAACGCGATTGGTCAGATTTTCTTGGAAGGCACTACTTAGCACTTTCCATTCTTTATTACCAACCCTAACAGCTTCCTGCGAAGTAAATAGAGGCGCTTTTAGAGCAAAAAAGCCTTCTTTTTGCTGATTTAAATCCGCATTGGTCCTTTTAACCAAGGCATCAAGTTCCCTCTCCTTACTAAGCCTGATAATGCCACTTTTTTCAGCTTCAACAAGGTTTGATAAACGCTCCGAATCGGTGCCCTTGCTAGAACGCTGTTCGTACATACGAGCATCACGATCGGCGACTTGGATCTCTTTACGTTGGGTTCGAATTTCTTTTTCCAACTGACTGTCATACATAATACCCAACGAACGATTCTCTGCAACCATATCGCCAGGCTTAACGCTCAATTCTTTAATCACACCTTCAACCGAAGAGAAAACCTTACGCCTGATTTCGGGTTGCAATTGGCCTGAGGCATCCATTTTCAAAGGATATGGCACTAAATATAGCATGAAACCTAAGCCAATAACTCCCACTACAACCGCAAGCGTAATCGCTTTTGTTGCGCCGCCCAAACCTTCTTGAACTTTCGCAAGCGGCATCCAAATGTAACGCATTGGAATTCTGCGGTACTGAATAGCATTATAAATTGCAGTAGCAGCATGGCGACCAACAACATCAAGCCTTGCGATTAACTGCTGTGGATCTGCAGGCGGATCGAACGATTCCATAATTAAAATGGTTCGAAACGGAGGTTTTCGATCTTTGTCGCGGTCATCGGTGACGGGGTAAACCACGAGAAGTTTACTACCGCTTTCCGCAAGGTATTCATCAAGGGCAGCTAGCACCTTAGGAGGCAATGTTTCTTCTTTAGCGCCCGTGAAAACAAGTTTTTCACCCCACTCAAGCACTTTGGCAGAAAGCCTTTGCATGAGCCTGACGAGATTGGATCGTTTTTCAACGACATCTGCACCAGAAATAGCTTCTATTACAGGCTTTTTACCATAACAAATACCAACGCTTAAACGATCACAGTTAACCAAACGCCTACCATCATTGGCGATTTGATAGGCAACTTCGACAGGATCGAGACTCGCATGAACCAAGCGAGAAAACGATTCGACCTGAGTCCAAATTTGTTGTTGACCCAGCATTTGACCCAGCATCTGATTTCGCTGATAACGGGTGGCGATATCCGCCATCAATGCAATGTATTGCATGAAACCAGGGACGGCATTCATGGCACGATTCGAGCCCTGAAAAACCTCGATGATGCCAGTGATTTGGTTATTTAAAAGAATAGGAACCATCAAAAGCAAGAAATCGGTAGGATTACCTGCACCTGATTTGCCAGGTTCATCAGAAGCTAGTCCACTTCGAGGAAGCAAGACAACTTGCCTAGGGTTGACAACGACCTGCCTAAGAAGTTCTTCATGAGTTTGGCGAGATTCTTCAGATCGGTCGAGGCCAACTTCCTTCAAGCTGATTTGAAATTGCAGCTGAAGATTACCTTGATTGGTTCGAATCCAAAGCGCACCTACAGGGGCAGCTAGGGATTCCAAAAGCTTCTTTAGTAGCTCTCCGTAAAATACACCGGGAGGTACATCGGATTCACAAAGCTTGGACAGTTCTTCCAGCCTTTGACTTAAGCGTTTTCGCTCTAAATCTAGGGCTCGAGGATCAACTTGAGGCTCTGGCGCGGTACTCACAGCAGTCCACCTTAATAAATTTCAGATTGCAACAATAATTAACTCTACATCATTCTACCTAAGTAGATTGCTGAATAATAGTTAACCTTAAACAAATTGAAATTATTTTAAGAAGACCAATCTTAAGAAAGCTGATTATCCAGCATAATCGTCGACAATATAGGGACAACAAAAAGGA
>Ga0255088_1001216_pt1 | contig 10052 bp, 8 predicted proteins | sample Colum_Miss_RepB__2_FD_188587 | JGI IMG/M metagenome (GOLD analysis project Ga0255088, IMG submission 188587) | Freshwater microbial communities from Columbia River, Oregon, United States - Colum_Miss_RepB_8d | ecosystem: Environmental > Aquatic > Freshwater > River | place: USA: Oregon...
TTAAACTTGTTTTAATCTTCGTTTGTAAAGGCTGCTCACTTTCGTGGCTAATCAATAGGGGGTGGTACTTCTTGAACCCATGGCCTTGCGTAAATTGTGAGAATGAATCACAGAGGACTCTGCCTTGAAAAGGTCTGGATAGCCAAAGCCTAAAACGATGCCCAAGAGTGGTGACTTGCTTATCATCTTGGATCTGAAGGGAGTTTGCGTTGAACTGGAACCATCCTAGAGCATGCTGGGAGGTATGAGACTCTCTCCAATGGAGGGTTTGTTTTTTGAGTCGATTGCGATTGAAGGTGAGTTTGCCACAAATCTTTTTAAGGGTTGAACTATCCATCCCAATTGTAGTGGTGATTACATTTAGATTGATTAGCTTCTTGTCAGCTATCTGCTGTTTGAGGTTCTCAGCTGCCATTGCAATCAATCTCGCATTGGTCTATGAATGAGTCAATGAAAAACGTGAAGAGCCCAAGGAATAGCCCAGAGGCTATTAAAAAGCGCAAAACTCCAGGAATTAGGCATGGAAGGCATTGTGTATTTCTCATGCATGTACATTTGGTGTTTGTAGCAAAATATCGAAAAAAGCTCTTCACAAAAGAAGTTTTGGAGTTCATGGAATCAGTTTTTCGAGAGGTTTGCAAAGATTTTGAATCTGAGCTGAAAGAGTTCAACGGAGAGGGCGATTACGTTCATCTCCTCATTCATTACCCTCCAAAAGTATCTGTATCTAAGCTCGTGAATAGCCTCAAAGGTGTTTCATCTCGGCATGTTCGAGCCAGGCAGTTTCCAATCCTTCATCAAACTATTGGAATGGATTCTCTTTGGAGTGGGAGCTACTTTGCAGGCTCATGTGGGGGGGGCTCCTTGGATGCGATTCAACAGTACACAAAAGATCAGCAGACGCCGCAGATAGGTGCATAGGCCTGAGGTCATCGTTTTGTGCGTCTTACATTGAACTAATAGCGGGCGAATTCTCCAAGTCTTGAGTGTGGTATTTGCTGAGAGAGGTTTTTCCTGATTAGAGTGACAAACGAGTAGACTGACCTCGATTGGAGTTGAGTTCACGGCAAGAGTATGACTTTTCCTAAACTTTCTCGGCCTTGGAGGTGGCTATGGGCTTGGTCTACTTGGGTGAGTGGAAAGGTTTTTCCTACAATCACACGGTATTTTCCTTCTTCAAATTTCTTGAGGACCTCATCAAATGCTGTGAATATGGGATTATACCTCTCAATGGAGGGCTCATCAAAGAGCTGGAGCATATTCAAGCCATAAACTCCTTTATTATCCATCATCAGCTTGTAAGTCGTAAAAAACGTAGAGTTGAGAAAAAAAGATAAGATGCGGCCAAACGATCGTTTTGGGCCCCCCACCAAGCTTGATGCTCCAAAGTGGATCAAGCGCCCGCCTGAAGATAATCTGCGATAACTCCTTTTTAAGCTCTCGCCACCTGCTGCATCTAAGATGATCTGAAAATCTTTTTGAGGAGCACTTTCCTCAAACTCCCATTCCTCTTGAGTGATGACCTCTTGAGCGCCTAAAGAACGGACGAGTTCTTTTTTTGAGCTCGAGCCTACAACACCCACGACATGCGCTCCTTCCTGAGCTGCAATTTGAACAGCGGCCGTACCGACTCCTCCTGCTGCAGAGGGAATAAGAACTCGATCTCCTTTTCTAACTCTCCCCATCTCATGAAGGGCAATCCATGCGGTGAGAAAGTTTACTGGAATTCCAGCAGCTTGTTCATAAGACAGATGGGCAGGGATACGTCGTACGTGATACTCCGGGGCAACGATTTCGCTGGCGTATCCACCAAAGCGAGTGCCAGCAAGTACTCGGTCTCCGGGTACTAAAGTTTTTACTCCGGCACCAATTTCAACGACTTGTCCTGCAACCTCATATCCGGGGACAAACGGGAGTGGAGGTGCTTCAGGGTATAGTCCCATTCTCATCATCAGGTCTGCGAAGTTTACGCCAATTGCTTTGACCTCAATTCTCACGCCTTGAAGAGTGAGAGTTGAGCGGGGTTGATCAACCATCTTGAGGACTTTTGTGTCACCAAAGCGTGGAATTTGAACTGTTTTGATCATGACTTGAAGTCCTCCGAGGAAGGGTTCTCACTGAGTGAGTGAGTCAAAGAGAGTTGAGCTTGAATCTTGGCTATTACTATTGCCACAGCCTCTGAAAGTGTACAAGTCAGTGCTACTCCTGCTGCGTATTCATGCCCGCCACCTCCAAGCTGCATGGCCAGCGTATTGACCACAACTCTTCCCTTAGACTTGATTGAAACACGAATTTGTCCATGATCCTCTTCTCTAAAAAAACAGATGATCTCAGCATCTCGAATGAGGAGGAGAAGGTTTAAGAAAGAGAGAGTGTCATCGGCTTGGGCTTGGTAGCGTTGACGAGTGGGGCGATCAAGTTTCATCCAGGCAATTCGACCATCTGAGGACTCCTCAATGTTTTGGAGAAGGTGACCTAAGAGTTTCAAGTGCGAGGTTTCCTTGGAAGAATAAATGGCTTGATAAACTTCTTCAGGCTTCACTCCATGTTCAATGGTTAATGAGGCAATACGATGAGCTTGAGGAGTGGTTTGAGCTGTTCTGAAACTATTGGTGTCTGTCATGATGGAGACGTAAAGCCCTAGAGCAATTTCAGGAGTGAGATGGAAGTGCGTTGAGGATTCAAATACTTCATAGAGGAGCTCGCCAATACTACTGAGTTGGGGATTAGAGATCATTCCTGCATGTTGAGGGATAGTGATCGGAGTATTCGGAGTGAGGTCTGTGTGGTGATCGAGAAAGACCATTTTTTTAACCTGAGAAGGAAGCTGGGTCCAGAGTGGACCCAAGCGACGTGGATCATTCGTGTCGAGGATAATCCAAAGATCCCAGGTCATTTCGCTGGGTGAAGAGTGATGGATGAAGGATCGGTGGGGATCCAAGAATTGATATCGTTCGGGAATGTCATCAGGATTACAGATCTTCACTTCCTTTCCTGCTTGTTTGAGAAAATGATAAAGGGCTGTTTGAGCGCCTAAACCATCGCCGTCAGGAAGTTGATGGGTCGATAGGAGAATCGTGCGTGCATTTTGGATGAGCTCTTTAAATTCTCTCAAGCTCAGAGGTGGGATGCTTAGATTTTTTTCATGATTTGCTCTCAAGCTACACCATTCCTTTTCCGAAAAATAAGGCAAAGGAGTCAATCATGCGCCAATCCAGGGTGTCAAAAAATACAACACAGATCGATCCTCTTTTTGTTATTTTTGAGCAACACATTTGTAATTTCTCTGATCCTGAGCTCAATCGCAAGGAGTTTATTCATAATGTCATTCAAGATTACCTTCGATTTTTAAGTAAACTCAAGATCGTCGTTCCCCAATCCTTAGCTGAGCCGATGATTGAAGAGTTACAGAGTCAGGTGAATGTGATGTTGATCAAGAAAATCTATGGGTATCTCTCGATACAGGAATATCAGAAGAATCTGCCAAAAACCCAACGTGAAAAGGTGAGATCTAAGTACAAGCGTCTAGTTACTCAGAGAGGATAAGTTTCATGGAATGCACTCAGTCTATGGGGTATTTCCTTGTAGGCGTGATTGAACGAGGGGTGATCCTCAGTGCAATGGTTGCGATTTTTTGGGTGTGTACTGTTGGAGTTTCTACTCACACCTGGGCTCAGGGTGATACCCTGAGAGGTGACCGAATTCAGCCTTCTGTGACAGATCCTTCCATTTCGCGATTTGATTTTCCTCATTACATGGTGAGAAAAAAGCAGAGCTCGCTTGCAGGTGATTCCTCAGTCTGAGTTGTTTTTCTTCCCGGTACAAGTGGTCGACCCAACTCAGTCACTGATCTGATGGATGTTGTGGCTCAAGGCACAGGAGTGACTCCAGCGGACCGTTGCTTTGCCGTGTATCAGGAGAAAGAAAACACAGCACCCATCATTGATCGAGCCTATCGAGCACTGGGTATTCCAGAAGATCAGGTGAGAGTGCTTCGCTTGGAGCCTACTCTCAAGTTGGGAAAGAACCCTTATCACGCTACTCAGATCGGTAATCGTGCAATGCCAAGAGCTGCAAGTGGAGAGCCTGCGTACCTGCCCGTTTGGAAGTTTATCTTTGGTTTAACTCCTCGAGTGACACCTCTTTGTGGTGACCTCTGTGCATTCATGCTCTCTGAGTGCTGTGCCGGTAAAATAGAAAGAAGAAGATGTGGGTGCTCCGTTTTACAAAAGGTGCTGACAGAGTTCTCAATCGCTGCTTTGATGAAGTGATGAAGATGAATAAGCCTGTGATGGTCTATGATGGAGAGTGTGCGTTTTGTAAACGTATGATTTCAAAATTTAAGCGACTCACTTGTGCTGAGGTGCGGTATCGATCTTATCAAAAAGTTGCCCCTCAGTTTTCAGAGGTTTCTATTCCTGAGTTTGAAAAAGCAGTTTACTACTTTGAACCTGATGGGCGATTTTACTCTGGGTCTGACGCTGTGTTTCAGTGTCTGAGGCATGTACCTCGATACCGAGGGCTGACTTTCCTCTACTCACATCTTCTGATCATGAGAGTCATATGTCGATTAGGTTACTGGTTTGTAGCAAGAAATCGGCTCTTTGTTTCAAAAGTCCTGCAGTGGTTAGGTGTAATCTAGAGCGATCGCCTACGGGGATTTCCTCCGGGTTTTTGATTTTCTCTGAGCTTGTTTAGCCTTTGAGGAGGTGAACTGTGCAATGGCTTGGGCGACATTGAACTGAGTTGCTTTCTCAATTCCCTCAAACCCTGGAGAGCTATTGACCTCAATCACAAGAGGGCCGTCATGACTTTCCATCAGGTCGACTCCCGCAATCTGGAGTCCTAGGGTTTGAGCAGCACGAATGGCAACCCGCTTGTATTCTTGAGAGAGCTCTACAAATTCGGCTTTTGCGCCTCTATGGATATTGGACCGAAACTCTCCCTGAGGAGCAGTTCGCTTCATGGCTGCAACAACGCGGTTACCCACGACAAATGCTCTGAGGTCTCGTCCTGCACCCTCTACAATGAATTGCTGGATCATGGCATCTTGTTCGAGGGTTCTTAGGGTATCAAGGACCGATCCTAGGGAAATGGGGGTGTGAACGAGCATCACACCCACGCCCTGAGTCCCTTGCAGGATTTTAATGACGACGGGAAAGCCTCGAACAGCTTCCACGGCAGCCTTCAGTGAGCGAGTATTGTGCGTGAGAACTGTGGCAGGGACTAAGATTCCGGCTTCGGTGAGGACTTGCAAGCATCTCATCTTGTCTCGAGATTCAGCGATAGCTCGTGAGCCATTGAGAGTTACTGTTTTTTGCATCTCAAAGTGCCTGACTACGGATAAGCCGTACTCAGTGATTGAAGCTCCGATTCGAGGGATAATGGCATCAAAGTGAGGGAGAAGTCTGCTCCCGTACATGACGCGGCTTTCCTTTCCCTTGATGACAAGCTGGCACTCTAGGGGATCAATAATGTGGCATTCAACGTTGAGCTTTTGGAACTCCTCAATCAGGCGTCGAATGCTGTAGAGCTTTCGGTTACGAGATAAAATAGCTATTCGCATATTGTTGCCAATCTTTTAGAAGTTACAGTAGCATTACAAACAAGGTGTCAAAAGAACTAATCTGGAATAGCTACATTTTGCTGATCTTATCAGGAGTTACGGCTCTCTGGGGAGGGGATAGTTTTGGGGAGACGGGTATAAAAAAGCCGTTCTCTACCCCAATCAGGAGTCCTCACTGGCGCTCAGTTTGGAGTAAAAAGATGCAGGGCGCTATCTCTGAGCTTGCTCTTTCGGGTCATGGGGACGTGGTGTTGGTTGCCACCCTGCCTGATTCCGATCTTGGCAATGGCCCAAAAACTCCTCTTCTTTTTCGTCTGGGGAAAAATGGCCATCAAGATTGGCAAGTCAGGTTAAAATCTCCTGTCCAAGAAATGGATCTATCTGCAGATGCAACTCTAGCAGTGACCTCTCAATTGGATCGACAGCTGATGGCTTACGGAGTGAATGGAGAGCTGCTCTGGAGTCTGCCGGGTTCGTGTAAGCCCATGATTCTCAATTCCTTAAAAAAAATCTTATGCTACCACGACGACTCCACGGCTTCGGAGGTTGCTTTTGATGTTTTGGATTGGAAGGGGAAAAAACTGCTCTCCTATCCTGCTCGAGGAGACCTCTTAGCTTTGAAAGTTTCATGGGATGAAATGCGGATTGCATTAGGATTTGCTCACGGAGATGTTGTGGTTCTAGATTCTGAGTTTCAGTCCTTGATCTCAAAGCGTATGGAGGGAGAGATTATTGATGTAGCCGTTTCTTCATCGCTGCCCACATCCACAACCTTGAATTCTTTCTCTGCAGAGAAAGGATCAGGAAAAGAGCAGGAAGTTTTTGCGCAGGTTGCAGTTTTGTATCGTGACCGTGAAAAAAACTTGAAAATCACTCTATTGGATTCAAGCGGCAAGGAGATTCAAACCTTTACTCCTAGCTTTAAAGCTCAGCAGCTTGAGATGTCGGCTCAGGGAAATGCTCTTTATTATTACGGCAACACCTCTCAAGGACAATGGGTGGGATCCATAAGAACACCGTTTAAGCAAGAGGAGTGGAAACGAGGAGAGAAAACTCCATCCGACTACATAGCGCCTTTGCATGTGGGAAGTTCAGGGGTGTGGATGGGTTATGAAAAACAACTTACTGATCAAAGAGAGAGTCATCTTCTTTCACTGAATACTCAAGGAGAGGTCAGGTGGGATCTTTCTATTCCCAAGAACCCACAGTCTTATATCTATACGCATCGCCCTGTTTCCTCACTTCCAGGTGTGGTGGTGGCAACAGATGATGGAAAACTGAGCTTACTTCAGTTGGTGGAGTAGTTCATGAGGAGGAGTAGCTGATGGGCGAGTTTTTTGAAAATGAAGAAGATCGCTATAAGCTTGATCCTTAAACTCCATGGGTAAGATCTCTGCATTTTGGGAGGTTTGGATTGACCTAGGTCTGAAGAGACTCAGGTGAGTCGAGTTTGAGCCTCAGTTTGCAGGGCTTAGCCAGAATTGGGGAGGACAGGCGAACTAATACCTGATTAAATTAGTTTTATTTTGATCTGCCTTTTGTTAAACTCGAGGGAGAGCTCCAAGAGTTCTTAGTAGAGTTCTTAAAATTGAGGTCACTATGAAGTCTCAAAACGCGCGTCAAAATAAAAAATATCGAGTATCCCATATATCCCAGAAGCCTTGTCTCCTAAAAACCTCTCTACCCAGAGGATTGCATTCACCTACGTGCTTTTTCATTAAAGAAGGTGCAATGGATCATGCTCCAGACGGGATGAGAATGAGTGCCCAGTCGTCCTCTCTTCTTCCTAGTCGATCTCTGGATCTGAGAGGCGCCTACTCAAGAGCCATTCTTTTAGGCCTCATGCTCGCACAACTCTTGATGCCCTCTGATGTTCTGGCTCGGAAGTACACAAGATCATCAAGCCCTCGGATTCAATTGAGTCAACGTGATCATGTCACGGATCAGGATTTTCAGACTCTACTTGATCATTTGATGCGCAACGGATCGTTCTCCTCATCATCGACTGGGTTGAGTTTATCATCAGATTCAGATTCTCTGAATAGTTCTCTAGAACAGTTTCGACGCGATGGCCTTGAACTAAAACATGCTGAGCGAGAACGTGCAAGAAATCTCGAGCGAGCCCAAGCTAACTTGAGGCGAGCTCATGCAAACTTAATCACTGAAATTAAACCTGAGGGGAAAGAGATTAATACTGATGAGTTTGAGTTCTTCTCTGAGTCTGAAGGAGAGTACGGTGAGACCATCCGACTCAAGCCTACAGGGTTTTCAGCTTTTTTAAATCGGCACCTTCCTACGGATTCCTCAGGGGAGAGGGCAAGAGCTGAAAGCGCTAGAAAAATTTTTGCAGCTGCCATGACTAGCTATAAGAAAAGTACTGCAGAAATTAAATACCTACGAGGTAAACTTGATTATGAAAGATCTAGGGTTCTTGCGTGTTTTCAAGACTTTCCTTCAGATCGAGATCAGGCTCAATTTATAAGACAAATCATTGAAAAAAATCCAAATCTAGATTTACCCCGCGATTTTAAGGAAAAGTATTCCTCTTCTGCTCTTGAACGAAAAGAGTCATTAGCTCGGCGTTCGGGTCGAGCACACGTAGATTACTCCGCATTCCTTTGTGAGCGAGAGCCACAAGGTACTCCAATGAATTCATCCTCTCTAACCCAGAACATTCGCGATGTGGTTCATCTCTCAGGGGCTGCTGCACAAAGAAGTGGATCAAGAAGCTACTTCATGAGCCGGGTCGAGGACGATGATGACGAGCGGGGAAGTGAATTATCAGATTCAGGCTCTCAAGATGAGGATCAGGATGATGCACAAGTCACCTCTCTTGGGTCGTCACCTAGGGATGTTGACTTGCGGCAAACAAGAAGAACACCTCAAAGACAAGAGCCTTTGACTGTTCAATATATTCTTGCACAAATTTCAAGACACCTCACAGAAGAGTGTGATGGGGAAAGATCTCGTGTTGCACGGCTAGAGTGTGAAAATCGGAAGATGAAAGCACTCATAGCTGAGAGTTATAAAGAGGATCGAAGTATGAGCTCAAGAGCTCAACGTGGCAGGCAAAAGGCGATGACCTCCACGGTAAAAGGGGGGGGCTCTGTAAGAACTCCATCGCTTGAACGATCCAGAGAGAGTTCCCCTCCTCGCACGCGTCGGAAAGCTGTATTCTTTAGAGACGATGAGTCTGAAGAGAGAGGAGTGGCAGAAGCCACTGCGGATGCTCCTCCTGCTGGTTTTAAGTTGGAGCTTCCAGGTCAATTCAGCACAATGTTCGGACGTCAGTCTTATACTATTGACTGGCCAGATGGAATGAAAAGTAATGCACGCTCAGATGCTGATGCGGTGAGAATCTTGCGTACAAAAGTGAATGCAAGAAATTCAGGTTGGCCTGATGATTTTAAGATCGACCTGAACCAACACGGAGTTTACCAGGTGGGAGATTCTTTTAAGACAGAATCACAGAAAGAGCTTCTTGAGTATTTTCAGAAGAAATACGAAGCAGAACGATCTTACTTAGAATCAAATTCAAAAATTCAAGACTTTTTAATGCGAAATAATTATAAAGCCGTAAAAGAAGAACTCGATCTGCTGAAGAAAAAAGTGGATCCGGCCATACTCGATGAGCAGAAAATGAAGGACCGGATAGAACCGTTTGAGGAACTGATTAGACTTAACCTCCCTGAACCTGACTCAGCGAGTTTGGTACGCTCCAAATCCTCTATTTTCTCTTTTCTAGGGAAGGGAGCAGATTCTCCATCACCCCAGAGTCCATCGAGTCCCTCTCGTTTTAGTTTCGGTAGTTTTAGTTTCGATAGGTTTAGAGGCGGCGCGCAATATTCTCCTTTGAGTGATGCTGATAGAGGGGATAGTGATACTGATGGAGGAGATGATGAAGAGAGTGATTCTTCTGCTCGTACTTCTCTTTTGCCAGGCAAACAACGGTCAGGCAAACAACCTGCGAGCTCTTCAGGATCCTCTCCAAAATCTACAGCCCATGGATCTTCCTCTGTTGCTCCTCAGAGTGCTAGTGTCGCTGTAAGCTCCGAGCCTGCACTTTCAGAAAAGGCTCAGACTTTCTATAAACATTGCAAGAAGTTACAAGACGGAGTTTATTCTTCTCAAGGGATCTCTGGGATTCAAGCTCAGGCTCAGGTCTATGCCACTGAGTTAGAGTCCTTGTCTTCGCCCGTCTCAGGTCAGGAACTGAAAGAGGTGATGAGAATCAATCAGGAGGCATTCTCCAAATTGAATTCAAAACGAGAAAAACAGATCCAGAAGAGTTTCTCCGGGCAGAAACTCTTGCAGGTGATGAAGAAGCGCGGCCTAAGTACTGATGAGAGAAGACGGGTGGATAGCGAGCTTCAATCCTTGCTCAAGAAGCCAAGAGAACTCTCAGGGGCTATGACTCTTTACCTCAGGATAGTAACTGCACAAGTGAGGTTGGGTACGGCACAAAGAGTGCCAAGTGCAACGATTG
>Ga0255088_1001228_pt1 | contig 9998 bp, 7 predicted proteins | sample Colum_Miss_RepB__2_FD_188587 | JGI IMG/M metagenome (GOLD analysis project Ga0255088, IMG submission 188587) | Freshwater microbial communities from Columbia River, Oregon, United States - Colum_Miss_RepB_8d | ecosystem: Environmental > Aquatic > Freshwater > River | place: USA: Oregon | collected...
GGATCCCAGACACCGATGCGCGCCGACCACAACGCGCTGACTCCGTGAGCCAGCCAGTGCTCGTGTTGGGCGCGGAACGACGGGCTGCGCACTGTGTAGTACTGCGCGCCATGATCGTAAGGGCCGGTCTGCTCGCTGCGGGACTCACGTGTGGCACAGCGACCGGATGGTCCGCGCGCCTTCTCGAAGACGGCCACGGCCCGTCCATGGGAGGCCAAGACCTTTGCACAGGACAAACCTGCCAATCCGGCGCCAATGACCGCCACGGGCGCATCGGATGTGGTGGTGTAGTCGTAGGGTTCGGACACGCCTATCCAGTACGCTCCAACAGTGCGGCTGGTTGCGTGCAGCCCGTCGAATCCTGCCGACCCAAGACTCTCTACAACCTATGTCCATCCTACGCGGCCTTGTCGTGACCTTGAGCGTGCTGGTGCTGGTTGGGATCGTTGCTGGAGGTTGCGCCTCTATGAACCACCGTGAGATTGAGCAACGCCTCCTAGCGATCGAGAAGAACGCGCCGCTGCGTGGTCACATCCAACAGCGCGAAGCCGAGGTCATTCTCGATGGGCAAGTGGTGCGCGGCATGTACCGGTGGACGCGCTTTGGCAAGCCCGGCGGTCCCGTGGTGGTGTTGGTGCATGGCACGCCTTCGTCGATGGTGACTTGGACGGAGGTGGTGCACGGCTCCGCAGGTGCGCCCGGTCTGGCGGCGGATTGCGATGTGTGGACGGTCGAGGTCGTGGGGCATGGCACCTGCCCGACAGCGCTGGATCAGTGCACCTTCCAAGCCTGTGCCGACTGGGTGTCAGGTTTTCTTGACATGCAGGACCTGCGCCAAGTCACTCTGGTGGGCCAGAGCTACGGTGGCGAGTTCGTGTGGCGGTGTGCCTTGGATCGTCCGCAGCGGGTCAGCAAGGTGGTGCTGATGAGCAGCGCCGGTCTGCCGCGCAAGGACGATGAGTGGCTGTCGGAAGAGGTCAAGATGCGCGAGTGGGGCTTCTTGGCGCGTATCGGTTGGATGGTGAGCAGTCCCGAGCGTGTGGGGCCCGCCTTGCAGCTGCACTTCCAGCAACCTCTACCTGCCTGGCGCATCGAAGAGGTGTACTTGGCGTGTGCGAATCGCGGCACTTGGAACGCGATGGTGGACTTGGCGCGCGATGAGAACGGCACGCGCTCCTCGGAGTTGTCGCAGCTGCAGCAACCGACGCTCTTGCTGTGGGGCGACAAGGATGTGGCCTACAAGCCCGAACGCTTTGGACGCGAGTTTCGCGAGCGCATTCCCAAGGCGCGCTGGATGTCGGTGCCGAACTCGGGGCACTATCCGCAAGAAGAACAACCGCAGTTCGTGGTGCAAGCCGTGCGTGCCTTTGCCCAAGAGGAGATCAAGCCGTGAGCATGCTGCTGCTGTCCGTGGTGCTGGCGGGTGCGTCGCTCGAAGGCAACGCAACGCGCATCGTCACATGGAGCGAGTTGACTGCGACCTTTGATCCCAACAAGGCCCTGCCCGAGACGCTGCGCCTTTCCGGCGAGGGGCCGTACCCCGCGGTGGATCTGCTACGGGAATGGCGTGAATTGGCAGCGTATGTAGCGCCTGCAACGACAGCAGCCGCCGAGGTGCGTTGCTTTGGCGATCTGGCTGCGGCTTGGGCCAAGTGCACGAAGGACGAGCAACGCACTGCGCTCTTCGAGCGCACGCGCAGCACGCAACCAGAGCTTTGGGCACGCTTCGAGCCCTGGGTGCGCGAGATGCTCGACGACAAGGCACTGCGTAAAGCGTCTTGGACACCGGATGACGATCGTGCCGACGATGGCTGCGCCTTCGGTATGCCGTTGGTCTACGATAATGGGCGTCTTGTGCAGCAAGCAGTGGTGTTCGTGCGCGCAGACCTAGAGGCACTCAAGGCCGCGGAGAACGACTACCCTGCGTACCGCCAACGCCCGGGCTCGACCTACGAGTACATCTACCCGGTGTCAGGTTCACTTGTCAGCGGTGTCGACCCCAATGATCAGCCGTTCGTGGCCTTGAAGGCTGCGTTCCGCGCGGACTTGCCCTGGCCGTTCAGTCACTACACCTGTGATTTGCGCGTACTCAACCGCGTGGACAGCAACGGTGGGTTGGTGTGCGATGTGCGCGCCTGGAACGATGGCCCGCAGGATGACTTCGTGTGGTTGTCGGGCCGCGACCACTACTTTGAGGTCAGCGATCAGGCCGGCGCGTGGCAGGGCACGCTGGTGGTGCGTTGGTTCGGCTTCGACCTTCGCGGTGTGCCCGATACCGATTCGGCTCGGCGTGCCGGCCTGCGTGCGGGGTTGCTGTGCCTCAAGCGCGAAGCGGAAGCTCTGCAGCGGGCGCGTGCCGAAGCCCCACGCCGGTACAGCGGTGGCATCCCGCCGCTCGCGGTTCAAGGTTGGCGCGGCTGAGCCCATCCAAGTCCGCTGTTGCTGCGTAGGCATACGCATGACTCTCCTCGCAAGCGTCCTTTTGGCTCTCCTGCCCGCCGAAACTCTGCCGACCACGGACCCCGGTCTCGAGTCCCGCAAAGCGGCCGAGGCGGCCCTGACCTCCACCCTCAAGCTCGTGGAGCAGGCCCCCGCCAAGGAAGCCATGGCCGCCCTGGAAGCCGCTTCCGCCGAGGCCATGCGGGTGCTCGGTGAGCAATCGCTGATCCAAGCCCGCCTCAAGGACGCGCTGGCCAGCGCCAAGGCCGAGACCGATGCCGCCAAGGCCCTGCGTCGCCTCAAGCGCGACCTCGAAAGCACGGCGCTCGACTTGGTTTTCGCGCCGCGTATGGAATCGCCGACTCCCGAAGACTGGCCGGCACCCACGCCGGTGGGCGAAGTGGCGATTCTCGACTATCCGACCTACCGTTTGGCGCGCGCGTCGATGCAGAGCGATTCCCAGCGCGGCCAGAACAGCGCCTTCTGGAAGCTGTTCAACCACATCCAATCCAACAGCATCTCCATGACCGCCCCGGTCGAGATGTCCTACGCCGGCGCCAAGGGCGAAGAGGCCCCGCAATGGATGGCCTTCCTGTACGGCGCCCGCTCGATCGGTACCCCCGGCACGGCCGGCGAGGTCGAGATCGTGGATGTGCCCGCCGCCCGCGTGATCTCCATCGGCCGGCGCGGTGCGATGAGCGAGCGTGCTCTGAAGGCTTCGCGGGACCAGTTGGACGCGTGGATGGTTGCGCACCCCGAGTGGGAGGTGTGTGGGCCGGCGCGCTCGATGGGGTGGAATAGCCCGATGGTGGCGGATGCGAAGAGGTATTGGGAAGTGCAGGTGCATGTGCGGCGGGTGGAGCAGAAGCAAGCGGCGAAGTAGTCGATACTGGCCCCGCTGAATGTGCACGAAAACAGAGGGGCAAACCCCTCTGGTGGGGTCAAGAACGCTGGTTGGTGCACCAGCCTTCAAGGAACGGTCGTTAGGTGACCGTAGTCGGTCCCCGACAGCACGGTCCGGCCTGCCGGGCTTGGGGACGCTAGGGGAGACTTGGAGGCCACATCTGGGCCTTGGGCTGGCGAGGCCCCTCTGTATGTAGACTGCGCAAACAGCGTGTCTGTCCCGCAATTCCGGCTTTTCAGTCCTCTACTCGGCGCCGCCTAGCGCGAGTCCTGCACACTCAGCAGGACCAGTATCACTTGCGCGCGTTCTTCGTCGCGCTGTGCTGCCGCAGCAAATCCACCGCCGCCTGCGCCACCTCATCCCGCAACTCCGGCGGCGACACCACCGATACTGCCCCGCCAAAGCGCAACACCTGCCTCCGCACCTCAAACAGTGCCGAAGTCATGAAACGGATGGTGATCGAGCCATCGCGGTGCCGCCGGAGCTTCTGATTCGTGGCCCATGGCCGTTCGTCCGCGAGGTGCGCGTGCGAGGGCTGGAAGCGCAGCACTATGGCGCGCTTCGCACCGCGCCGTTCCATGGCGTTGAAGTCGTCCTGCCAATAGGTATGCGGCGAGAAGTCCTTGCGCGGCTCAAAGCGCTCGGCCATGCGCTCGACCGATTTGATGCGCGGCAGGTAGTACATCGGGTAGCTCTTGGTCTCGTTCGACCACGCCACTAGGAACCATTCGCGATCGCGCACCAAGAGCTGCACCGGCTCCAACAAGCGCTTGCCGGGCTTCTTCTCGCCAGGTTTGAGGTACTCGATGGTGACGCGCTCGCGATGTTGGACGGCGGCGCACAGAGCTGACCAAATGGCGGGATCCAGCGTGGCCGGCGGCATGCCGCCAAAGCGAATCGAGCCCACCACCTGTTGGTGTAGGTGCATCGCTTCGCCCGGCATGTGGCGCAGCACCTTGTCGAAGGCGGCGCGCAGGTAGTCGAAGAGCGGCGTGCCCTCGTACTGGGACACGGCCTGCTCGGCGACCATCATCGCCAGTAGCTCGTGCTCTGTGAGCGCCGCGGCGGGGATCAAGAACCCTGACTTGCTGTAGTAGTACCCACCGCGTTCCGAATCCCATGCGATAGGGGCATCCAGATCGGTGCGCAGCGCCTCTATGTCGCGGTAGATGGTTTTGACCGACACCCCGCACTCGCTCGCCAGAGCTTTGGCGTTCGGCCGCGTCCCGCTGCGTAGCCGAAAATCGAGGTGCAGCAGCCGCTTCCACCGAGCTAGGTAGTCGCCGTCACCATTCGTATAGGGTCGCGCTGCGGGCATGAGTCGGTAGTCTCGCGAGGGGGTGGGACACGGGATGTCCGACCCCCTAGTTGCACCAAGCGAACGCCGACGCCAATGCGGACACGAAATCCGCATCAGTTCATCATTTTAGACCTAAGTTGTTTATGCGAATGATATTAGGGGAATCCGTCGCATCGGCATCTCACTTGCCTGCGTAGGTCGTTTTGCCATGCGCCCTGATCGCTCCACCCCCGTCGAACTGGTCTGGTTCAAGCGCGACCTGCGCGTGCGGGACCATGCGGCCTTGGCTGCGGCGGTCGAGCGCGGGCGTGAAGCGGGGCGCAAGACCGTCGGGCTCTATGTCTTCGAGCCCGAGGTGTGTCGCGCGCAGGAGTTTGACGGGCAGCACCTGAGCTACCTGCTGGATGCGTTGGGCGAGCTGTCCGAGTCGTTGGCGAAGCGCGGGATTCCGTTGTTGTTGCGCACGGGGGCGATGCCCGAGGTGCTGCGTGAGCTGCGGCGCGAGGTGCCGTTCGCGCGCCTGTGGAGCCATGAAGAGACGGGGCTGCTGGCGACGTTCGCGCGTGACTTGCGTGTGGCCGAGTGGGCGCGCGGCGCGTCTATCGCTTGGACCGAGTTGCCGCAGACCGGTGTTGTGAGGCGCCTGCGCACGCGCGATGGTTGGGCACGCTTGTGGTCGCAACGCATGGAGGCACCGCCGGCGGAGGTGCGTGGGCGCGGGCTGGGGCCGGCGTGGTTGGTGCCGGATCCTGTGCCGCAAGCGGACGATCCTCGCTGTGAGGTGTGGGGGGTGAGGCCAGCGCTGCGGGTGGACCAGAGTCGTGGCGGCGAGCGTGCTGCGCGCAAGGTGTTGTCAAGTTTTCTGGACAAGCGCGGCTCGGGTTACACACCGGCCATGTCCTCGCCTGGGCCTGCGCGCACGGGTTGTTCGCGTTTGTCCGAGCACCTGGCCTTCGGGACAGTGTCGATGCGCAGCGTGTGGCAAGCTACGAGTGAACGGTTATCCGAGCTCTATGCTGCCGAGCCCGATGCGGACACGAAGCGGTGGCGCCGCTCCCTGAACGCCTTTGCCCAGCGGCTGCATTGGCATTGTCACTTCATGCAGAAGCTCGAGGACAAGCCCGACTTGGAAGAGCGCAACTTGCACCCTGGTTACGACGGCTTGCGCGAAGCGGAGTTCCAAGACCAACGCTTCGAGGCTTGGAAAGCAGGTTTGACAGGCTACCCGATGGTCGATGCGTGTATGCGCTCGCTGGTGGCTACGGGTTGGTTGAACTTCCGCATGCGCGCCATGCTGATGTCCTTTGCGTCGTATCACTTGTGGTTGCACTGGCGCGGAACGGCACCGTGGTTGGGGGCCCAGTTCCTCGACTTTGAGCCGGGTATTCACTACGCCCAAGCGCAGATGCAAAGCGGCGTGACCGGCATCAACACGCTGCGCATGTACTCGCCGGCCAAGCAAGCTGTCGATCACGATCCCGAGGGCAGCTTCATCCGGCACTGGGTGCCCGAGTTGCGCGCTGTGCCAACACTGCATCTGGCCGAGCCGCACCTCATGACGCGGGCCGAGCAAGTGGCTTGCGGTGTGCAGGTGGGATGCGACTATCCCTTGCCCATCGTCGACCACAAGGAAGCGATTGCGCACGCGCGTGCGCGCTTCGCTGCTGTGCGACGTGATCCACAGGTGCGTGCAGAGGCGCAGCGCGTGCTGCGCAAGCATGGCAGCCGCAAGCGCACACACTCGCGCGCACGCAAGAAGGACGAGCCGAGCTTGTTTGACGATGGTGCGCAGACCTAGACTGCGCGCATGAAACTGGCTGGAGCTATGGCGGCATGTGGCTTGATGAGCTTGGTGGCGTGTGCGGGACCGCGTTGGGGCAAAGTCGCCACGACGCCTGACGGCTGCACCGTGCGCTGCGAACGCGGCGCGTTCGTGCAGACCTCGGTCGAGTGGTTCGAAGTGCGCGAAATCACGGGTACGGCGCGCTTGACCGGCTGGACCTTGTGGGTCTTTGAAGACCTGGATGGCGATGGCCTACGCGGCGAGGAAGAACCGACACGCCAATGGACCACGAAGCCCAAGGAGCCCGCGACCTCGCTGCGCAGCGGTCCGATCGCCTTTGATACGCCTCTGGCCGCTTCGCGCGCCTGCTATGTGGTGGCCTTTACCACCACAGGCGGGCACACGGGTGAGCTGTCAGGTAAACTTGACTGACGCGCTTACCAAGCGACGCCGATGAAGGCACTGAACTGGCCGTAGTCAGCGTTGGTTTCCACGCCGCCGTACTCCAAGTCGGTGCCAGCCACAGCGCGCAGGTCAAAGCCGGCGCGCCAACGTTCGGCAAAGGGGAAGGCGAGACCGCCGCCCAGCAGCAGGCCGAACGACTGGTCGTCTTCGCTCTCGTCCGGTCCTCCGTTCAAGGATGCCTTGATCTCGGCATCTTGCCAGCTCGCACCGAAGCTGATGTACGGCTCCACATCGGCGGTTTCCAGTTCGAACACATAGCGCACGCCGAGCGTGGCTTCGAAGAAGTTGGCTTCTAGATCCAGCAAATCGACCCCGTTGGTCAAGGTGGCATCGTCGCTCGAGGTGGAGAGCCCCATCTCCAGCCGCCAGTTGGAGTCCGACAGGCGCCAAGTCGCCAACAACCCGAGCGCAAGTTGCTCGTCTACAGGCGCCCACTCGTCTTCATCGTAGGCACGCATCCCTACGAGTACATCGACGGTCCAGTCATAGGACTGCATGTCAGCCGCAGGGGCTTGAAGGGGCAACATGAGTAACGGGTACAGCAGCATGATCACTCCCAAAGGGCGTAAGTCAGGAACTACAGGTCTACGAATCGCAAGGACGCTAGTAGGCCTTGGTCTGAGCTGAGCAGCCATGGGTCATGCTCCTGAAGGCGTCAGGGGCAAAGTAGGTAGCCGATTCTGGGAGGCACTCTGCGCATCACTCCGTAGGAGCTCAAGCCGGCGACCCGCGTTGTCCGACGAGGACCCAGTCCGCCACCACGCGGCACCACCACATGCCCAAGTCCCTGCGCTCCATCCAAGCGCGGCTCGCCGCCGCCTTTCTGCTCCTCGGTCTAGTTCCCTTGACGATCGTAGGCGTGGTCGCCTACCTCCAGTCGAGCGATTCGTTGGAGGACGACGCAGGCAATCGCCTGCGCGCCGAGGCCGAGTCGGCGATGCAGAAGATCGATCGCAACCTGTTCGAGCGCTATGGCGATGTGCAGGCCTTTGCCTTCAACCCGATGGCGCATGGCACGCCAGAACAAGTGCGCGCGGCGGCTAACTTCTACACGCAAGCCTACGGCATCTACGACTTGATGATTGTTGCGGATGCTGAAGGCAAGATCATCGCAGCCAACAGCGTGCGTCCGGATGGCACTGCGCTCGATACGGCGTCGCTCCTTGGCCGCAGTGTGCGCGGCGAAGAGTGGTTCGAGTCGGCCATCAGTGGGCAGATCGCACCGGGTAACGCGTACTACAGTGACCTGGTCGAGGACCCGTTGGTGGCGCAGTACCTTGGCGGACGCGGGCTCGCCTTGAACTTCACCGCGCCGGTGCGTGATGCAACCGGCAAGCCTGTGCGCGTGTGGTCGAACCGCGCGTCGTGGGAGCGCGTCGTCGGCGAAATCATGGGCGAGACGCGCGCACGGCTCAAAGAGCAAGGCTTGGAGGCAGAGACACAAGTCGTGTCGAAGACAGGTTTGCTGCTGGACGACGCAGATCCTAAGGCAGTGCTCTCGTTCAATGTGGCCGATGCGGGCTTGAATGCGGCCAAGAGCAGCATGGCTGGCGGCATTGGCTACAGCCGTGAGATGCATCGTCGCCGCGGCGTTGAACAGGTCAATGGCTATGCAGCGTCCAAGGGCGCCTTCAACTTCCCTGGCTATGGATGGTCAGTGCTTGTGCGCCAAGACACCTCCGAGGCCTTTGCCGCAGCACACTTCTTGCGCCTGCAAGTGATCATCATGTTGGTGGTCTCGGCGTTGATTATCCTGTATGTCGCGCGCCGCGTGGCATTGTCGATTTCCAAGCCTGTGACGCGCACCGCAGAGGTGTTGCAGCGCGTGGCGCAGGGTGACTTGTCCCATACGCTTGACGAGCAAGCTCTGGGTGAGTTGGGTGACATGGCCCGCTCCTTGAACCAGACCGTCAAGGTCTTGCAAGGTGTCGTGAGCGAGACCCACACGCTGATCGAAGCATCGCAGCGTGGTGACCTGTCCAAGCGCGCCCATGCGGAGAGCTTTGAGGGCAGCTATCGCGAGCTGATCGAGGGCATGAACCAGATGTTCGCCACGATCGCCGTGCCCTTGCAGGAAACGGCCGAAACGCTGGCGAAAATCGCCAAGGGTCAGGTTGACGCTAAGGTCACCAGTACCTTCCAAGGCGATCTGCGGCCTATCCAGATCGCTTTGGAGGACACGACCAAGGTGCTCGCAGCACTGTTGGCGGACACACGCCGCTTGATCGAAGCCAGCCGTTCGGGACAGCTTGATGTCCGCGCGGATGCTACGCGCTACGAAGGGGGCTACCAGGAGCTTTGCCAAGGCATCAACTCCATGTTGGCCTCGGTTGCAGGTCCGGTGGCCGAGTGCAGTGCGGCCATGCAGCGCATTGCCCACGGTGACGCCAGTGTCGATGTCCAAACGAATGGACAGGGTGAGTACTTGCGCATGCAGACCGCCTTGGCGGACACGGTGCGCGTGCTGCGCCAGTTGATGGAGGAGACGCGGACTCTCGTCGATGCCGCGGGACGTGGCGACATGTCGCGCCGTGCTGACGCAGCCCACTTTGAGGGCGGCTTCCGCGAGCTTTGCGAAGGCATCAACGGCATGTTGGAACGCACCACCAAGCCCATCGATGAGTCGCGCGCTGTGTTGGAGCGCGTGGGTCGTCGCGACCTGACGGCGCGTGTGCGCGGTGACTATCGCGGGGATCACGCCAAAGTGAAAGACTCGCTCAACCAAGCGGTCGCGGCCATGGGCGAAGCTCTGGGCTCGATCCAAGTCAACTCGCGCTCGCTGGCAGATGCTGCTGGTGGTCTTGCGCGCGTCAGTAGCGACATGGGCTCCAGCGTCGAGGAAACCTCAACACAGGCCGAAGTCGTGACGCGCACGGCGGCGGCTGTCGATGGCAACCTTCAAAGCGTGGCCGGTGCCGCCGAAGAGATGCTGGCCAGCGTCAAAGAGATTGCGAGCAATGTGACCAGCGCGACCACCGTTGCGCAGGAAGCTGTCAACAAAGCCGGCGTTGTCGGTGAGGTGATGGACAAGCTCGCTGCCAGCAGCCACGACATCGGCGAGGTGGTGAAGCTCATTCGCGAGATCGCCTCGCAGACCAACCTGTTGG
>Ga0255088_1001235_pt1 | contig 9963 bp, 10 predicted proteins | sample Colum_Miss_RepB__2_FD_188587 | JGI IMG/M metagenome (GOLD analysis project Ga0255088, IMG submission 188587) | Freshwater microbial communities from Columbia River, Oregon, United States - Colum_Miss_RepB_8d | ecosystem: Environmental > Aquatic > Freshwater > River | place: USA: Oregon...
CAAGAATTCTCTCAAGTTGGAAGTCGACCCCACTTGGGGCAAATTACCCGATGGCATGAAGTTCGGCCTAGGCTGTGCTGTAGTTGTTGATAGCAAGGATCGCATCATTGTCACCTCGCGATCGACAAACCCATGCGTTGCAATTTTCGATATCAAGGGCACACTTCTTGAAACCTGGAGCAAGGATATTTCTTCGCGAATTGGTTACGATCAGGCACAGTTTAACGCTACCGCCCATGGCCTTTACTGGAGCAAGGAACCCGAAGGCGAATTCCTTTACTGGACCGAAAATGTATCCAAGGGCAAAGATGGTAAGAAGCTAGGCGCCCGCATCTATAAGACCGACATGAACGGTAAGATCTTATTCGAGATCGGTAATGTAGCCCAAGAAGGCCCTAAAGCAATCAAGTGGGATTTTACAAACCCCACCGATGTTGCTGTTTCCCCCAATGGCGATATCTACATCGTGGATGGTTATGGCAGCCAGAAGGTTTTTCAATTCGATAAGAACTTCAAGCATTTGAAGACCATTGGTGGCTCGGGCAAAGACCACGGAAAATTCAACACCTGCCATGGTGTTTGGGTTAGCACTCTTAACAAGGAGCCCGAACTTTATATTGCAGACCGTGGCAATAACCGCCTGGAAGTTTTATCCCTTGAAATGGAATACAAGCGAACGGTGGAAGGGGTTCGCACACCCTGCTGTTTGTATCAGCACGATGGGCATCTTTATGTGCCTGAACTTGGTTCGCGCGTAACGGTGATCGATGCGAAAGATAAAATCGTGGCGCAGATGGGTGATGGCTCTGGCATCAAGGATGATATTTCGAAGCATCCAGGAAAATTCAAAGCACCCCATGCTTTGACCTTAGATTCCAAGGGTAATCTCTATGTGTTGGAATGGGTGGGCCAAGGCCGTATCCAGAAGTTCAACAAGGGTTAAACAATTAACCACGGAAACAGAGGAAGAGCAAAGAAAAGCATTTGCCACGGAATTACACGGAAAAGCACGGAAGAAGAAAGAATCTGATCTTGTTCGTTCGTGCTTTATCGTGGTTATTTTCTTTTTTTCTAGCCCCTGCCAACTCATAACAGCCAGTTCGACAGGCTCACTGACCGTTGGAAGGAAACCCGGTCCCTGAGCTTTTCGAAGGGCCTCCGGCCCTTTGTCATCCTCGCGAATGCGGGGATCCATTTTGCAGCTTGTTTCTATGGATTCCCGCCTACGCGGGAATGACGGGCGAGAGCCTCCGTAAACCGGTCCCTGAGCTTGTCGAAGGGGCCCATTTGCTTTCGCCCACCATCGCTCACACTTGCATCTCTGAAAGATATGTTTTAATTCTTCGTTGAGCATAACCGTTATTCAAGGCAAAATCGTACCCAAGCTTTTTAAATTACCATCGAAACAATAATTGACTTTGCTCACGGCAGAAGCCAAATTAAAAAAAGATGAACTGTTAAACATTAGCTCCATAGTTTTAACATAGGATTCACCTTGCTATTTTAAAATTTACACCCCATTTAGAAGCATTGGAAAATCGAATTGCATTGGCTGGGGCAATAATTGCTACAGGTGCAGGGGCTGGTGGCAGCCCGAATGTACGAATCTTTGATGCTGAAACTAATCAAGAGACTGCTTCCTTTTTTGCTTACAACGAAGCCTTCACCGGGGGCGTTCGAGTTGCTGTTGCGGATATTACCGCAGATGGTGTTCCAGATTATATAACCGGCGCAGGGCCAGGGGGTGGCCCTCAGGTAAATGTATTTGATGGCAAAACACTGAAACTATTAACCAGCTTCTTTGCCTTTGATCCTTCTTTTAGCGGTGGGGTTTTTGTTGCAGCAGGGAACTTTGATAGCGATCGTTTTTCTGAAATCGTTGTCAGCGCAGGTGCAGGTGGTGGCCCTAATGTCCGCATCTTCAATATTGAAAACGGCTTGGCTTCTCTGACAAGCAGCTTCTTTGCCTACGACCAAAGTTTTACTGGCGGGGTTACCGTTGCTGCAGAAAATTATAATGGCATAGCAGGCGATGAAATCATCACAGGCACAGGCCAGGGGGGCGCTCCGCATGTTAAAATATTTCAACCCGATGGCATCGAATTAGGAAGCTTTTTCGCTTACTCGGAACAATTCACAGGCGGGGTTTTTGTTGCAGTTGGGGATATGGATCTTAATGGAAAATCTGAAATTGTCACCGGCCCCGGGGCAGGTGGTAGCCCGAATGTGCGAGTTTTTAATGGTGGTAATGCCACCCTACTAAGCAGTTTCTTTGCTTTTGATCAGCAATTTTCTGGCGGGATTACTGTTAGCCTTACAGATGTTAACTATGATGGATTCGAAGATATCGTTGCCGCTGCAGGGCCTGAGGGAGCTCCCGAAGTTAGCATCTGGAATAGTGCAGCCACAGAAATTAGTTCTTTTTCAGCCTATAACACCGCTTTTCAAGGCGGAGTTCTGGCTGCTGGATCTGTCCGCATCCCTGTCCAACTTAATAACACTTATATTGATCCCACTGTCCAGTTTATTCGTCCAAGCAACGTTGAAATTGGAGGCGCAGTCTTAATTGCTCCTTTTGTTATCCTTGATGCAACCAATGGTCCAATTACTATCGGCGATGATTCCGATTTACAGGATAATGTACAGATAGTTTCCAGCGGCGACGGCGTCATCATTGGCGACAATGTCATCATTGCCCACGGTGCTAGTGTTTTAGGTTCTGCCAAAATCGGCAAAGCTGGCGGGTTGCCTACTTTCGTTGGATTTAACTCCATCGTTGATGGTGCAATACTTGAAGAAGATTCGATGGTTCTGCATCTTGCGAAAGTCGCACCCGGAATTACCATACGTTCGGGCATCGCAGTGAATTCTGGGGCATTTATACAAACTCAAGCCGAGGCTGATGACCCAAGTCTGGGCAAAGTCACTAGCGTTACCTCTGCTCAACGAACTTTCATGGCGGATGTTCTTAATGTGAATGTTCAACTTGCGGAAGGGTATGATCAGCTTTATTTCCAAGGCGGAATTCTTGCCCTTCTGGGAATCAATTTGAATCCTGCAACCGATTTTAATCCCGTTGAATCTTTGCCCACACTTGGTTCCTCGGGAAGTGAAGCAGTTACCTCGTTCCGCAATCGGATCATTGGAAATGTGACCTTGGCGAATTCTCTTGCCCAGCTTAACCTGGTTATGGGGAATCGAGATTCCATTCGTGCAGATGAGGGTTCCCCTTTTGTATTTGGTACCATTAGCCAGATTGCTGATAATTTTACGGCTCACGCCCTTGAAGGCACCGGCATTGTTGCAGGCAACAACAATCAATTTGGATTCCATTCAATCATACATGGTGGTGAAGATACCAGCACTGGTTCGACCACATTGGGCACAACTTTGGGCAGCAATATCATCGTTGGAGATTGGTCTGTTGTCTTCCGTTCAACGATTCAAGACGGGGTTACTTTAGGTTCGTATTGCTTTATCGATAATACACTTATCACTGCGGGAACAGTTATTCCGGACCGCGCAATTTATATCGATAATGTTTTCCTAGGCTTCGTACAGTGGTAGAAACTTTAGCCTAGGATGCGGGTCCAGCGTTGTTGATGGTAAGCCATTTTCTCTGCAGCAGTCATCTTGGAAAAATCAACCGTAGTGGTTTTTTCAGCCTTAGCTGGGGGAGTTACTGTTTTAACTTCTGCAACAGGTGCATCACAAGGGCAGGCCTTGGGGCCACCTTTACATGAGCAATCGTGATCATCTTCTTTTTGCGAAGTGGTTTGAGGAAAACTAATCGTGGTGCCTGAACCAGAATAATTCATCACACCCGTGGTAATTTTCATATCGTCTCCATATGATCTTTGGGGCTTGATGTTTAATTTTTGCAAATCGCCATGATACGCTTTTACTGCTTCTTCAGCGGAAATCTGACCATCTGCAAGAAGCCTAAGATAGCGAATGAACGAAAGCTGATGTTCAGCGTTATTGATTTTTCGACCATAGAGTGCAGCGCGGGCGCCATACTTTTTGGCCTCGGAAAGAAGCTTGAACGCATCGTAGGTGGTGCCTGCAGAGCCCCCCAGAATTCCCACCACAAGGTGTGGATCATAATGCACAAGTTCTTCCATGGCTTTGGGGCCATGATAAACAATCTTCAAAAACACAGGCCTGCCTTTGGAAGTTACTGCGCCCAAAGTTCGCACGATAGCATCATTAATAAAGCCAGGAAGTTGTTCTGGATCTACTGCCCCAGCGCGATTGGGATCGAATATTTCTAAAAAGTGGCGAAATCCTTTTTGTTCTGCATCGATGCGAAACTTCTTGTATTCTTCAAGCGCATTGCGATCGAGATTAGAATCATTGTTGAAAGTAATGCTGTAAAGGCCAAGGTTCACACCTTTTTGCCTTTCAAGCGGAGAGCAATTCCATTTGCCACACTGGATATGATCAAGTGTTGCGGTGCGAAAAGGAAGCGAAGGCTGGGTTGCAGATTGGCCACCCCGAAGGATATGGATATCGGTGGTATCATTGGCACGGGCAGCAGGAGTAACGGGGCTGTTGGCGAAAATATTCTTGTGAATTGCCATCACTTCTGCGGTGCTTGCAGACATCAACATTATATCTACAAGCTTTTGTTCAACGACCTGGGTGATGACATCGCGAAATTCAGAAAGGCTGCGATATTTAATTTCGCCATGATGAGCTTCCGGAGATTTACCTGTAGCTGCAATGCCCAGCGCCATATCTGGATCTTTAGCATCTGCAAGAATAAAATCCTTACTCAACTTTGGGTTGGCATGAATGCGTTGCAGTTTTAGATCGAGAGATTTGGCGTTCACTCTTCATCGTCCTCGGTTAAGAAGTCATCGCCTAGTTTAAGCGCTTGTCTTTTTTGCTCAAAGAATTTAGCTGCGGATTCAGCGTCTTTGAAGCGTTTTTCCTTAATATCAGAATCCATGGCATCTGATTCAGGATAGGTGACGGAGAAGATATTTTCATCAAGGCGGGTGATATCAAGGCCGCCACCGATGCTGATGTTGTAGCCTGGCGTAAGGGAAACAACTGCTGCGATAAGTTTAATATCTTCCATGATTAATACTTCCGGGAGGGTTGCCAGGCCGATCTGGGGAGAATCTTGCCCTGTGGATTAATAGGAGAGGAAGCGCCAATCGTAACGGGATTAGGGTTGCCAATCCGAGCTTCAACTTGATCAATGATTTCGCGCAAAAGTTTACCCGATTGCTGAATGCCAATTCTTTCTTTGGGGGTTAGTGCAAGTTCAAAAAGTTTGCGAACCCCACCACAACCGACTTCGGTAGGAACGGAAAGGCAAACATCATGCACACCATAAAGGCCATTTTGCAGCGAGCTGACAGGCAGGATTTTCCTGCTATCAAGGATGATGGATTGCACCACTTCAGCAATGGAAACCCCAACAGCAAAGCCTGATCCGCCCTTCAGCTTGATCATAGTTGCGCCTGCGGTTTTTGTTTCTTCAAAAGCATCCTTCATCAGTTGAGGATTACAGCCGGGGAATTGTTCTAAAGGCAAACCTGCCACCGTTGCGCTTGACCAGATGGGCACCATGCTATCGCCATGCTCGCCTAGAAGCAGTGCTTGAACTTGGGTTGGTGCAACTTGAAGTCGCTTTGCAATATGGCTGCGGAAGCGAGCTGTATCAAGAACAGTGCCTAGGCCCATGATGCGTTTGGGATCAAGGCCAGAAAGTTTACCAGCAAGGTAGGTAAGAATATCTACAGGGTTGCTAACCACGACGAGGTGGGTATTTTCTTTAATGCCCGCTGCTTTGGCCTGCTGCAAAAGATTGAGAAAAAGATCAACATTACGATTGATGAGATCGAGCCTGCTTTCATCGGGTTTTCGACGAAGGCCCGCAGTGATCACAATAATATTACTGGTGGAAACATCTTCCATGGTGCCTGCGGTGATGCGTTGATCTGCAACCAGGCATGAGCCTTGTAGAAGATCCAAAGCTACGCCTTGGGCAACATCCTTGTTGGCATCAATGATACAGATATGGCTTGCGGCTCTTCCAAATTGAAGAGCATAAGCAGCCATGCTTCCGACCAATCCGCCGCCGCCTATGATACTTACCTTCATGACAAATCTCTCCAGATAGCTGTTTATGACTTAGTTTGTTCGGGATCAGTATTTTGGGAATCAGGTTGTGATGCAGGGCTTTCACCTGATTGCAGTTCTTCTATTTTCTTATTGGCACGCTGCACTGCAAAAACACCAATGCGGGTAAGCACGATGGTCATGCCAGCAAGCCAGAAAACTGCAAGAACAATCTTAATGGGGATACTGTAATATTCCCAATTGCCTTCCTTGATACCTTGCGCAAGAAGGATGCCGGTTGTAATAACAGTTGCAGCAACCAAAATAATAAGGCTGAGAGCTGAAAAGAAACCGGTTTTATCTTTCTTGAAGCTAAACATTTAAAATCTCACAGAGTTAGATGTAGGCACTGAAGCTAAGGGCCCAACTTACGCAGGGGAACCTTTCAATGCAGCCATCACTTGATCCGTGATTTTTTTCACGAGTGCATCAATATCAAGGTTGTTATTAGCTGGCGAAGGTTTTGCATTAATCCATGCATCTTGTTCAGCAACAGGGAAAGCAACATGTTCAGGATGGAATTTGGTGTAACCTTCGTTGAAGCAGTTTTCACCACGCAGATCACAATTGCTGTTCTTAAATCGAACATCGTCGTAACCCAGTTTCTTTTTCAATTCAAGCAACTCGGAGGTTTCTTTTTCGGTGAAGTAATTCACCCTGCCCAATTGCCTGGAAAGAATAAGAATTCTACAGTAAGCATCGATGATTTCAGTATTGAAATAAGCTTTTTCAAGATCGGGGCCAAAGGTGATGGTGCCATGGTTTGCAAGTAGGATGGTATTGCAATCCTTGACATAGGGAATAATGGAGTCTGCAAATTTCTGGCCACCTGGAGTTACATAAATCGCAGTAGGAACTTCGCCCAAAAACACTTCGACTTCAGGAAGAATAGCTTTTGGTATGGGTTCGTGGGCAACTGCAAAAGCAGTGGCATGAGGCGGATGACAATGCACAACACCATTTACGTCTGGGCGGTTCTTATAGACCGAAAGATGCAAAAGTATTTCGCTGGAGCGCTTACGAATACCGGAAATCTGCTTGCCTTCGTAATCCACCTTGCAAATATCTTCGGGCTTCATGTAACCCTTCGATACCATGGTGGGGGTGCAAAGCAATTCTTTATCGTTTAAGCGAATAGAGATATTGCCATCGTTTGCAGCAGCAAAGCCCTTGCTGTAAACCCTGCGACCGATCTCGCAGATTGATTCTTTTAGTTTGTATTCATTTGTGTACATGATAATTCCTTGCTCCGGTTTAATTAACAACTGTTTGAACTAACTCTTGGGTACGATTTCCAACTGATCTATCAACAATGCAGCATACGCATCCACAGGCTTTTTAATCGGATGAAAAGGCGCTGCAGCCTCTCCCCCTTCACTAAAGCCGATTTTTGATCCCAGACCCGCGCCTAAATTATCGAATATCACTAAGTCTTCGCCATCCCCCTTACCATCGGCACGAAGAGCGTCGAGGCTATAGGGAACCCCGATAATCCAACGAGATCCAACCAGCAAAGGGTGAACTCGCGACAATGTTAGCGATCCTATGACCTCAGCTACGCGCATCGAGTCTCTCCAATAAAGCCTGCGATCCTTCAGGGCATCCTTTAGTATTCATCATCAGAAGAATCACCTGCCTGATTTCGAAATAAGTACGGCCCGGCATTTCCACCACCATCATATTTGCGCCCAAACTTGCACAGGCCCTTTTCGCCTGCATCATGTTGTTTACCGCAGCGGCGCGAATTCCAACCAATTTATTCGCAGCACAAGCAGCAGCTTCGGGCTCTCTGCAAAACAACACCGCACTTTTCATGACTCCGCTTGCAACCATTTCACCTGCAGTTTTTCCCAATAACATCGAGCCAATACCCTGCTGCATTTGCAATGCTTTAAGCGTAAATCCTTCGTTGCCCAATGCCAGAACTACCGTTGCAACTTGCGGGTATAAGCCATCAGAACCATAGCCGATGCTTGTTTCTTTTTTGGTTTCTCTACGCACCAGAGAAACACCCAACCTTTTAATTTCGTCACGCGCACAAGGGGTCAGCACTACCTTATCTGCAACAATCAACTCACGCAGATTGGGCCCAAGACGCTGTAAGTCATTTAGCGCAAGCACCGTTCCAGGCCATTCATGCACTGCGTTACTCATTAATCACACAACCCCATTACCATCCAACGCACAGGCGAATCTTTCCGCTTCATGATATCTCTTACTGCGCCACCTTCGCTTGTGATGATCACATTCGAACCAGCCGCTGAACCAAGATGATCGATTGCAAGTATTGGCTCGCCATCTGCTTTGCCATCTATTTGCAAAGGCTGAATCAGCGCAAGTTTCCAGCCTTTAAGGCTGTCATGCTTCATGGTTGCAGTTGCAGTTCCTACCACTGTGCCAATTTGCATCTTCGTTTCCTAGATAACACGCATCGAACCAACCGTGGTCGAGCGTCGTTGCCTTGTAAAAGTTAGTGGAGTGGTAATCCCTTCGCCTGTTGGGGTTGCAATACTGAAACTAACATACCCTTCCCCACCAATACCCAACCCAGCAACGCTGGCGCCATTCTGAATGAAAAGAGTGGTATCCATTTCACGGCCCATGCGAGTAATGGTTTCCACATTGCGCGAATGAATGATGCTGGTGTGCTTGTAGCCATGCTCATGCTTCTTCGCCAATTCAATCGCAGAATCCACATCTCTGGTTTTAACAAAGGGAACAAAAGTCATCATTTGTTCGGTGGGAACAAAAGGGTTGGATTCATCAGTTTCGCCATAAAGCAATTCGGTATCCAAAGGAATCGAAAGGCCGATCTTTGCAGCTAAGAAAGCTGCATCCTGCCCGATAAATTCCTTCGTAGGAACCATGTACTTCTTATCTTCAGAAGGGCTAAAGGCGATTTTAGTCAGGGCATCGACTTGCGCAGCATTCAACCTTACTGCTTTATGCCTGCTCATTGCTTCCATCAATTCTTCGAAGATGGCAGCAACTGCGAACACTTCTTTTTCGCCAATACAAAGCAGATTATTATCGTAAGCTGCGCCTGCAATGATGCAGCGGGCTGCGTTATCAATGTCTGCGGTTTCATCAACTACTACGGGGGGATTGCCAGGGCCAGCAACCACTGCACGCTTAGGGCTTCGTAAAGCAGCTCTGCCTACAGCAGGCCCGCCGGTGACGCACAACATTCGAACATCGCGGTGATCAAAAATCGCCTGCGCTGTTTCCAAAGTAGGTTTGTCAATAATAGTAATGAGGTTGTCAATTCCTATCGCAGCACGAATCGCCTGGTTGAAAAGCTTGACGCCTTTGCAAGCGATTTTCACACCGGAAGGATGCGCATTAACCACAAGGGAATTACCCGAGGCAAGCATGTTGATTGCATTGCAAGCAAGCGTAGGAAGCGAATGGGTAACAGGGGTGATTGCCCCGATTACGCCAAAGGGAGCGTATTCTTGGAGGGTGATACCGTTCTCGCCAGAGAAGACATCGGTTTTCAAAAACTCGACGCCAGGGATGCGATCAGCGATGAGTTTAAGCTTTTCGATTTTATGAGGGAGCTTACCGATTTTGGTTTCTTCCATTTCTTCACGGCCTAGCTCATCAGCCCTCTCGAGGCAGATTTTGCGAATGCAGGCGAGTGCTTTTCTGCGGTCTTCAAGGCCCCTTCGTTCGAAGGCGCGTTGTGCTGCAACGGAGGCTGCAACTGCAGATTCAACATCACTGAAGATGCCATCAGAGCCTGCTTTTACAGCAGATGCGGATGAACCCGAGGGTGCGCTGATTTGCGCCAGCACTCGTTGCACTACACTTCTTACCAGATCATCA
>Ga0255088_1001241_pt1 | contig 9919 bp, 7 predicted proteins | sample Colum_Miss_RepB__2_FD_188587 | JGI IMG/M metagenome (GOLD analysis project Ga0255088, IMG submission 188587) | Freshwater microbial communities from Columbia River, Oregon, United States - Colum_Miss_RepB_8d | ecosystem: Environmental > Aquatic > Freshwater > River | place: USA: Oregon | collected...
ATAGCTCCTCATGGTTATATGAGCTCCCGAAGGAGGAGAGCATACTAATCAAAAGTACCTACCGAGATAACCCATTTCTACCCAATAGCATCCGTGCACAGATTGAGGATTTAAAGCGAACCGATGAGGCACTATACCAGATCTATGCACTAGGTGAGAAGGCAATCAGCAAAAGTAACATATACAGTAACTGGACCTTTTTAAGCCATCGGCCTGCTAGGTTCGTGAACTATGTGTATGGCCTTGACTTTGGGTACAACCATCCCACGGCATTGATGCGTGTCTATTGGTGCGACAATGATATCTATATCGAGCCTGTGATATATGAGAGCTACCTCACCACGACTATGCTAATCGAGAAGCTCCAGGCAATTGGCATAGAGCAAACAGTTACAATCATGGCTGATTACTCGCGTCCAGAAATTATACAAGAAATGAACATTGCAGGGTTTGATGTTCAGAATGCAAACAAGGTAGTGAAGAAGGGTATTGATAACGTTAAGACCTTTGGGGTATTTTGCCAGGATCATAAAGACCTGAAACGGGAGTATGAGAATTACAAATGGAAGAAAATCGGTGATTTCATAACGGATGAACCTGTTAAGTTATTCGATGACGCAATGGATGCTGTGAGGTATGCGACTACCCACATACGGCAGGAGTACTATACGGATGATAGCTACTTTGCATTTTAAAAACATTTTTCAGGCATAGCATAATATAGGCATGGCAATACTACTAATCGCTAAGGCAGATCCATTAATGCCAGCGTATAACCCTATTAAGTTTATCTATGCATCCACGAACTCAGGTAACCCTGGTTTCAAATTTGTATTCGATATCTACGAGAGTGGCACAGTTAATAAGATAGCAGAGTATAGGGTACTGCCTCAATATGTTAGTGGGTATGGTGAGATTGACCTGAGCAAGTTACTCCAGGCAAAGGTGAGCTATGACCTTGAGCTAGCCAACACCACGGTATATGATGCAACAGATAGCCATTATAAGTATGATGTGGCCGTAGGAGAGGAGTACCTTACAATCGTACAATACTTCTCCAACCTTACCAACAATGGAGGCAATGTTCAGATAAATGTAGCCAATAGCTTTGTGGTAGGTGATCAGATTAATATAGCTCAAGTAGGTGGAGGTGGTGCCAATCCTAACCTAGAAGGATTGCAAACAGTTATCGCAGTGGGACCTGGTTACCTGGTAGTTAATAGCCCATGGTCATTGGTAACCAATGCAACTATTAATGGAGATATAACCTATGCCGATGGTAGGCGAACCATTAACCGAGCGTTGAGGCAGGATAAGAATAACTATGTATTCAATGGTGCCATCCGATGGGTAGAGTGGCCTACCTATGATTACCAGGACTACCTACTCAATAACGCAACCGATAAGCTACTAACCACATTGCCAACGGATGGGTACCATGCTACCCTAGCGCAGGACCTGTGGATGGATGCCGTTAACAACTCACCTGCTGGTAGCCATCGAATGGTATTTGAAAACAACCTAGGGGATATCCTAGATAAGGATGTGGCGGCTACTGATCACGTTGTAGGTATCTCTGTTGGTCCTAACAACCACGGAGCCACCAACGTAGTGGCAGGCTCAGCTCCATTGATTAAACCAGGCACTGAGTGGTATGATTTCTACTATGAGCATCTAGGAGCTCAGACCTCCCAAAAGTATAGGATCTATCTAGATAGGAGGGTCAGAGATATTGAGTACCACATCCTATTCCTAGACCGTATGGGCTCATGGGGTAGCTTTGCATTCACGGGTAGATACTATGAGAAAGGTAACGTAACACGGGAGCAATTTAACAGGGATGTGCAAGGCTATATATCTAGTCAATACTGGACCTACAATACTCAGGATAAAGGCTATGTGAACAGCTACATAAGTACTGATACTACCATTGATTTAAATACTAACTGGATGACAGAGGAGATGGCCCAGTATTTCTCTGAGCTTATCAGTTCCCCTGAGACCTACATCAAAAAAGCAATCTATGATGATGAGGACTGCGAGCAACCACAGAGCACGGAGTACATTAGCTGTAATATCCTCACCTCATCGTATGAGCTATTCAAGAAAAGAAATAAGAATTTAATCAGGCAAAGCATTACAATTAAGTATGCCAATAATGACCTAGTCAATGGTTAAGATACAACTAGCAACAGGGAACCTGGATGTAAAGGAGGGCACAGCTTTTCCTTTGAATTTTCAGGTAGGTGATATCAGGGATATCTCACAGCGAAAGGGTAACTTCTCTAAGACCATTACATTGGTGGGGAGCAAGAATAACAATGACCTGCTGAACCATTACTATGATGTAAACATTGAGGCAGGAACCTTCAATATCAATACCCTTACAACCTGCTCAGTTATTCAGGATGGTATCCCTATTATGGAGGATGCTGTGCTTCAACTTACCTCAGTAAAAAAGGTACAGCTAACAGATGGCTATGAGGAGCACGTTGAGTATGAGGTATTGGTAAGGGATAGTAAAGGTGATTTCTTTACGGCCATAAATAATAAGGAGCTAACAGATATCGACTTCAGTGATCTCAACCATACATTCGATGCCAACAATATCCAGATGCGATTTGGCAATACGGTTACGGATGGTTTCAAGTATTTCCTGCCAATGTCAGGAGATGCTGACTATATGATTAATGAATTTAAGCCAGCCATCTTTGCTAAGGTTTACATGGATCGTATATTCGCAGATGCAGGATATCAGTACAACTGGCCCACATTAAGTGCCACAAAATTTGATAAACTAATCATACCTTACAATGGTGGAAGCGATAACTTTGATTTCGCTGATTATGTAGTAAGGGCTGAGAAAACTACACCAAGTACAGTTACCTCAGCAATATCTGTAGCACCCCAAGGACCATTTTATACATTCACAGGATTAACAGAGCTGGAAGATCCTCAAGGTATCTTTGATCCTGTTACAGGTACATATACTACACCATTCAATATTAACTCAGCCAATAGCCAATACTATGAATTTAATGTTATAGTCAGCTTTACTATTGATATTATTAATACTAGCGGAGTCGTTGCAACTTCATCGCCAGCTCCATTATTTACAGTAAGGTATCGTAATACATATAACAACTTTATAGTACAGGGTCCAAGTTATCAATCGCCAACATCAATACCTGTAGGTACTACCACAATTGTAACTGATACCATATCATTTACTCAGCAGGTTAGTGATCCTAATATCCTCAATCAATTCACTAACATCCAGATGCAGATGCAGGCTGCACAAACATCCATCAATGCATTCTATACTCCTAGCATTCAGGTAGCTTTAAATATATCATCTGCTAAAATAACCATTACCCCTAGCAGTAACATTGTAGCTGTTGGTGGCACCTTAGATGTTAATGATTATGTACCCAAAAAGATAAAGCAATCCGATTACGTTAAGGCCATCTTTAATATGTTCAACCTTTACGCTGAGGTGGACAAGAGCCAGCCTAATATGCTGAACCTAGTGCATAGAGATGACTACTATGATAGTGGGAAGCAGGTCGACTGGACCTACAAGTTAGCCAAGGATCAGGAGCAAAGCCTGTCATTTCTACCAGAGCTTACAAGCAAAAAGGTAATACTCACCTACGCACCTGATAAGGATGATCCTAATGTAATATACACCAATGCTACTAATCAAATCTATGGACAGGCTGAGGTGATTTTTGATAATGAGTATGTAAAGGATGTAACAACTAAGGCCGTATTATTCAGCCCTACCCCTGTGATAGATACTACCTTTGGGGCGTATGTACCTCAGATCATGGGATCACAGCCTGATACTAACATCCGTATCCTTTACGACTCAACGGCTGAGGTAGGCCTCACCAATTGTGCTGCATTTAATATCTATGATTACGGGAATGTGGGTGCAACTAACTTAACGAGCTACCCGTATGTAGGTCATTTCAATGATCCATTAAGCCCATCATGGGACCTTAATTTTGCAATCTGTTCCTTTTATTATTACCAGCCTTTGACCTTAACAGATAACAATCTGTACAACAAATACTGGAGGCGTACAATGGGCCAGATCAATAACGGTAAAATGTTAACGGCTTTCTTTGATCTCAAAGAGCCAGATATCCAGAGCCTAGAGCTGAATGATAAGATAAGGATAGATAACTCATGGTGGAATATCAATAAGGTAATTGACTACGATGCCAATGCTAACAAGCTTACACAGGTCGAGCTCATCAGCGTGGATAGTGAGATTGATCTCATGAGCGTATTACCTGGAAGCACAGCAATACCTGGAGAAGCTCCTCCAATTGGCAACGGTAATAATGGGGCAATAGCTCATGTAGCTAGTAATACTATCTTTAACCATAGGAGCTCGAATGCAAACGTAATACCTGGCAATTCTAGTGGAGTAATAACGGGGAAGGGTAACGTAGTTAATGAGGGCCTCAAGACCGTAGTGGTAACAGATAACAAGTTAATATCTGAGGATGGTATCTATACCGATAACCTAGTAGTTTACAACAGGTACAATGGCTTACCAGTATTGCCAGCGTGCTATGCATATACTGCTGTATTGTTTCAGGCTGGAGCTACTCCTCCAGTAGCTACTGAGCTAGTCAATACCTTTGGTCAAATTACCTGGAATTATTTGGCGGTAGGTCAATACCAGGCCACATTAGATGCATGGGATTTAGGTGCTATCCCACAGGACCGCATCACGGTAATGATAGGATCTAGCTATTTTGATGGTATATATAGTGCCATATATGTGGCGGCCAATAACAGCATCTATGTAGATACTTCTCAGATAGGGGTAGGTTTCAGTGATAACTACCTAGCATATACAACAATTGAATTAAAATACTATCCATAATGAATCAAGTTGAGATACCTATAGTTATACAGGGCATTGGTGCCATGAGGGCAGAGCTTCGAGAATTAAAGGGAGCTATTGCCGAGGCTACTGATCCAGAACAGATGGCCGAGCTCTCTGCCAGAGCAGGGGAGCTAAAGGATAAGATAAGTGATGCCAATGATGCGGCCAATGTGTTTGCATCGGGAAGTAAGTTTGAGCAGGTATCTAATAGCTTAGGAGGTATTAAGGATAGCCTTATGAGCCTTGACTTTGAAGAGGCAAATCAAAAGGCAAAGGTATTCAGCCAGGTGATAGGAAAGATTAATCCTGCTGAACTAGGCAAGAGCTTCAAAAGTTTCATTGGCTTAATTGGTACAATGGGTGGAGCCTTTGTAAAGTTAGGTGCTACCATACTAGCCAACCCTATCTTTTTATTAGTATCAGTCATTACTGCTATTGTGGTAGCCATTGGTTACTTCATGAATAAGCTAGGATTATTGCAACCTATACTCGATGGTATTAAGGCATCTGTAGGATTTCTCGTTGATGGCTTCTATGCCTTAACAGATGCACTAGGAATAACGGATAAGGCAGGTGAGGAGCAGGCTGCAAAACAAAAGGCACAGACCGAGGCACAGATAGCTAACATCGACAGGCAGATTGAGGCAGAGGAGCGAAAGAAAGCGGCCATAACGAATGCTTTTAGTTTACGAGATAATCAATTCAAGAGAGATATTGAGCTCGCCAAAGCAGAGGGTAAAAATACCTTTGAGCTTGAGAAGCAAAGGATCCTAGCATCCATTGCCTACAAGAAGAGAATGATTGAAGAGAATAAGATAATTTTTAAGCAGATTGATGCTAAGAGATTATTACTACTTTCTCAGATGGATGTTAATGGATCTGTGGCCACAGGTACCCAGGCACAGGCGGACCAATTGAGAAAGATTAACGAGCAGCTTGAAAAGCAAACTCAAGCCAATGAGCAACTCAATGACCAGATAAAGGATGGACAAAACGAGCTGAAGATATTACAGATAGAAGAGAATAAGAGACAAGCTGAAGCTAGTAAAGCACAGCAAAAGATCAATGAGGATAATGCTAAGAAGGTAGCCGATAATAATAAGAAGATAGCCGATAACAACAAGAAGGCAGCATCAGATGCTAAGGCTCAGCGAAAGCAACAAGTAACTGATATACAAACTCAGTACATTGAACAGCTCAAGCTAGAGGCTGAAGCTGTAAAGAACAGAACGGCATTAATTGCTGAGGGTACTGATAAGGAGAAGATGGTCCGAGAGCAGGCCTTCCAGGATTATAAGCAGAACTTCCTTGAGGAGAAAATGAAGGAGGAGAAGGCGGCCATTGACAATGAGTACATAACTAAGGGTGGAAGCATACAGAACTATGAGAAAAAACTAGCACAGCTGAGGCTAGATGCTATGAGCAAGCTAACAGCTCAGGAGCTTCAGATATTGACCGATGCTGAGACCTTAAAAAACAACGAGCTTCTAGCTATTGATAAAAAGGCTGCGGAGCAGTTTGCGGCCAATCAGGTACGCATCAATGACCTAACCATTGAGGCAATGGCTGAAGGTGCGGAGAAAGAGGCCATAATGCAGAAGCAGAAATATGATAAGCTAAGAGAGGAGGCCAAAAAAGATACTACCCTAACTGAAGAGCAACGTAGGCAGATCATAGCTATCTATGATCAGATGGATGCTGAAGAAACTAAGAAACGAAATGATGATAGGCTCAAGGCTCAGAGTGATTTAGCCCTATCTTTGGCAGATGAAAAAACCAAAGCCATTGCTGAGGTGGAGGCTAAGTACCTACAGGACCAGGAACTGGCCAAGGGTAACTATGAGCTACTAGAAAAACTAAGGCTTGACCATGAAGCTAAGCTAACTGATATTAACAACAAGGCAGAACTTGCAAGGATAGAGAGCGCACAAAAGGAAAGGGATGCCAGGCTACAATTGGCAGGTGATATTGCTGATGGCATCACCGATATTGCAAAAGGCCTAGTTAATGACCAGAAAAAACTAGAGAAATTTAACAAGGCAATGGCATTGGTACAGATTGGTATCGATACAGGTAAGGCAATAAGCTCCCTTGTTGCAGCATCTCAGGCAAACCCATTGAATGCAGTAACAGCAGGTACAGCAGGTATTGCTCAGTTTGCTTCTGGTATTATTCAGATTGCTACAAACATAGCTAAGGCAAAACAGATACTAACATCTGGAGGCTCACCATCCTCAAGTGGTGGAGGTGGGGGAGGATCTAATGGAGGGGGCAATGCTGTTGCACAGGTAGTGCCTCAATCCGCTCAGCTATTTGGATCAGCCAATACAGGCAATGTAATGAGTGCAGGAGGTACATCTACTGAAACGGGAGGTATGACAGTTACGGCCATCGTATCAGAAACTCAAGTAACCAACGTGCAGAATAAGATAAATAAAATAAACAAAAACGCAGAGCTATGATAAGTTTGCAAAGTGTAATTAACAATGTGGTGAACTTCTATTCACAGCACAAACAGGTAAAGAAAGTAGGTACTGACTTCAGAGAACAGATATTCAACTTCGCTACCCAGGATGAAAAGTACCCTATCATTTTTATTGTTCCTGATGCTGTTATCCCTACGGAAAATACTACTGAATTTACCTTAGATATATTCTGCTATGATATAATTCAAAAGGACAGGGCTAACATCATAACCATTCTAAGCGATTGCCATCAAATCCTAAATGATTTGTATGTATATTATTTTTTCGGATTAGATAGGAGCATGGATGTGATTGGAGTGCCTACATTTACTCCATTGAATAATGACTTACTCGATTATGCAGCAGGCTACCAGATGAGTATTACCTTTGCCCTCAATGACTGGACCGATTGTGCCGTACCGATTTAAACATTTGCCTTAGTTAAACTAATATAGGTATGAGCTTACCTAATTGGTGGGGGGATTGGAGGCAAAACCTTACCCCTCATACTGGAGACCTACAACCTACTGACCTAATCGAATGCACTCAGATAGTAGCAGGGCAACCTGTTAATACTGCCATTACAGGACAGCAGATAATTGATGCAGCTTCAGGAGGAGGTGCAACGTGGGGGAATATCACAGGTACCTTATCTAACCAGAGTGATTTGAATACGGCCTTGAATGGTAAACAGGCAACACTAGTATCAGGCAGTAACATCAAAACAGTTAACGGTAACTCATTGGTAGGTGCAGGTGATGTTAGTATCATGCCTAAGTATCTAGGCCATTCTGCATCCACAGGATCATTGAGCGTATCGACAGCAGTAACCATATCTAAGGCCTTAAGAATACCAGCGAATACATTGACTACTGATACCTTACTTGAGATACAATGGCGTATGATAAGGGTAACAGGTAACACAGGGCAGGTGCATACTAGGCTGTACATCAATACAAGCAACAGCATGACAGGTGCCACATTGATTTCAGGAATCAGTACATTGAATGGTGGAGGAGTACAGCAGGCCATCAAATGCGAGAAAACAATAACGTGCAGAAACAATGGGTTTTCATGGATGAACTCAGGGGCTAGTGAATTTACAGGAGTAGGATTGAATGCCTACAACTTGAATAAAACTGTTGACCAATATTTATTATTTACCGTACAATCAGCTACCAGTGGAGAGACCTGTGTAGTTGATTTTTTCAGAGTTTTACAATATGCCTAGATACGCAAAAAATGGAGTATTTAACATCCTTTATCCTACCCGTAGAAGGATGGCCACAATTTTAAAGAGGATCATTAGGCAGAATGGTCTAGTGGATACCCGTACATTAGAGGATAGTGTACGAATCAATGCACAAATAACAGGCTTCAGCACCCTAGAGATTGAGATAGTAGCCATGTATTACTTTATTTTTCTTAACAATGGGGCATTCCTGTGGAATGGTGGGGTAATACCTCCGTATAATTTGGTTAGGCAATTTACCGATGAGCTAACAAGTGCAGGAATAATCACAGAAATATACAGTCAATATACTGAATGGCTAACTAAGAATTACCCTATCCTAGAAATAGTGCCTATCTTAGAAGAGGATCAAAGTATTGTTTATAATTTCTATGCTTTGGATGCACCTCCTGATTTCACGCCAGGCTTTCCGCTAGATGTTTAACTCTTTTTTCATACCGATCATATTAAAGACAAAGATCAGTTTTAGTTTTCCTAGCTTCTCAGCTTTGGTTAAATCGCCGTTGCATAGGTTATAAATCATTTGCTCCCAGGACCACTTAGAGGCTTTCTTCTCAGCCTCGATATCATCTAGCTCCTCCTTAGTTAGCTTAGCTTTCTCCTCCTCACTAATCTCAGTATCATCCACATCACCAAAGAGATTGCGATACGTTTCGTAAAAGTGTTTTCTAAACTTTATAAACTCATTAATAATGCCATAGATGTAGGTAATAGGAAGGTCAAGAAATTGCTCAGCTCTATTGCTCAGGTCAAAATCATACGGCTCCATTACCTCCTCATCCCATTCGTTGAGGCGTACTTTCCTGTACATGATAGCGCATATCTTATCTAGGTTATCAATATAGTCGCTAGTGAATAAGTGCTCCAGGTCAATCCATTCATATAGCTCTAGTTTTCCAAAGGGCTTGAGCTTCATTCCTAGCACCTCCTCCTGGTATCTATTGGGTGGCTGATTGCTATACCAATTCACCTGCTTAATTAAGGCATTGAGCTCATCAATCTCGAGCTCCTCAATCTCTTCAATATTAACATCGGCCAAAATAGAAAGGGCCTCACTATTGTAGTGGTAGGCCCCTTGCGTTTTATCTATCTTTCCGATCTCAATGAACTGCTCAAGCGTTACTTGACTCCAGCTCTGGGGTAGCTTCAGCATTCTTAAACTGTTGGTTTACTTTATTTGCTATATACATGACGTATGGTATAGAAATATCAGCAGTCATTTTGCAGATAAATTTAGCTTTGTGTTTTATATGTGCATCGGCATAGTGTTCAGCAGGGGTAAGGTCCTCTCTCTTA
>Ga0255088_1001243_pt1 | contig 9914 bp, 13 predicted proteins | sample Colum_Miss_RepB__2_FD_188587 | JGI IMG/M metagenome (GOLD analysis project Ga0255088, IMG submission 188587) | Freshwater microbial communities from Columbia River, Oregon, United States - Colum_Miss_RepB_8d | ecosystem: Environmental > Aquatic > Freshwater > River | place: USA: Oregon...
ATCAATCACATTGCAGCCGCTGTGGCTGATCCCTGTGCGCAGCGCCTGCGACAGCGACGGACTCGACAGGCGGGCATCGCGGCCGAGCAACAAAGTGGTTTCGCCAGCAGCCAGTGCTTCAGTGCCAATGGCGCGGCCTATCCACAGCACGCTGTGGACGTCGAGCCCCTGGCCGACAATGCCACGGATGTCATAGGCGCGGAAAATATCAGCGGCCAGCGTTATCCGCTCAGCCATGCGAGCTCCGACAGCGCTCGGCTACAAGCGTGATCAGTTGCCGCGCCAGCTGGGCCTTGCTTTGCGCAGGCAGCGAAAGTTCGCCACCGGGCCAGTAGGCCGTTACTGCTGCGTCATCGTTGCCGAAGGTGGCCGCTGCATCATTGGCGATGATGAGATCGAGCTTCTTGTTCTTCAACTTGTCACGCGCGTAGGCGGCGAGGTTGTCGGTTTCGGCGGCAAAGCCCACGCAGAAGGGCCGCGCTGAGCTGGCAGCCATGTTGGCGAGAATGTCGGGATTGCGCACCAGAGCCAGCGACATGCTGTCGGCAGATTTTTTCAGTTTGCTGGTGGCAGGTTCAGCCACGCGGTAATCAGCCACGGCGGCTACTGCAATGAAGATGTCTCCCGTGTGGGCTTCGCAGGCGGCCAGCATGTCGAGAGCGGATTCCACTTTGACTACCGAGCAGCGATCCGGCGGAGTCAGCGCGGTGGGGCCGCTGATCAAGGTAACGCGGGCACCGGCATCAATCGCCGCCGCCGCAATCGCATAGCCCATCTTGCCGGAGCTGTGATTGCTCAAATAGCGCACCGGGTCGATCGCCTCCCGCGTGGGGCCGGCGGTGATCACCACATGGCGACCGGCGAGCGCGCCAGTGGCAAAGCGGGCGGCGCACAGCGTCAGCAGCTGCGCCGGCTCCAGCAAACGGCCAAGGCCGACATCGCCACAGGCCTGCGCGCCTGCGGCCGGGCCGAACAGCAACACGCCAGCAGCTTCGAGCAGGGCGAGGTTGGCAGTGGTGGCGTTGTTGCTCCACATCGCCTGGTTCATTGCCGGCGCCAGTGCCAGCGGGCAACGGCGGGCGAGGCAAACAGCGGTCAGCAAATCACCGGCTTCACCATGCGCGAGGCGGGCCATGAAGTTGGCGCTGGCTGGCGCCACCAGGATCAGGTCGGCCCAGCGTGCCAGTTCGATATGGCCCATGGCGGCTTCGGCGGCGGGGTCCAACAGTTCGGTGTGCACGCGATTGCCGGACAGCGCCTGCAGCGTCAGCGGGGTGATGAACTCCTGCGCGCCCTTCGTCATCACCACCTGCACCTCGGCGCCGGCACCTTTCAGCAGGCGGCACAACTCAGCCGCCTTGTAGGCAGCAATGCCGCCGCTGAGGCCAAGCAGGATGCGCTTGTTTTGCAGGCTGAGGTGGGGGGAAGGCTGGGGGGAATCAGTCATTGCTGCATTCTACCCGCACCAAAAGCACCAGTAGAACGGCGGCCGGAAGAACGTGATAAGCCGGCCGCCGGTAATGACCCCGGCCCAGCACAGCAGCGAAATCGCGGCGAACACACGGGCAGTGCGCAAGGCCTGGGCCGAAGGCGAGGGTTGCATCACTGCACGGAAACTGGAGGAATAGAACAGCAGCATGTTGAGCCCTGCCAGCGCCATGCTCAGCAACTTGCTCTGGAACGCCGGGTTGTAGAGGTATTGATCCGGCACGCTGGTGACAAACATGATGCCCGTCAGCACGTTGAGCACGAAGCCGCCCACGCCAAAGGGAATCAGCCGGTGCAGCGCCGGCAATGGAAGCACCGGTGCCAGCCCCAGCACCCGCAGGTCGAACAGCCCCACGGTGCCAAGCAACAGCGACAAGCCGATGAAGTGCAGTGATTCTATGACCGGCCAGCCCCAGGGGCTGTTCATGAAGCCGTAGATGCCGGTGGCCTGCGAGAAAGCGAGCAGCGTTTGTTCCATCTCAGCCTCCAGTCAGATCGCTGACGCGCATCACGTTGTGGGTGTAAGCCAGAAAGCGGCCAGCAGTGATGGTGGCCAGCCAGATCACCAGTATTGCGGCCCCATAACGGCGGCGCTGTACCGCAGTATCCACTCCCTGCTGCAGCAAATGCCGCACCGGCTTCGCCAGCAACCACAGGCCGATCGCAATCAAGCTCAGCTTGAAATAGAACACGCCATTGGTCAGCGCCTTGGCCGGGTAAGCCGACAGCAGCATGACCCCCGACACCAGGCTGAGCCCGGCGCTGCCCCACAACAGCGGATACAGCCGCAGCAAACCAATGAGCGGAATCGCCGGTGCCGCTCCCAGCAACCGCAAACCCATCGCCAGGTTACCACCGGCCAACAAACCCATGCCAAACGCATGCAAGACGAGTGAAATGGGGAAACCCCACGTCGATTCCCCTACCCATACGGCAAGGGCAGATTCTTCGATCCAACTGAGCATGGCGATAAATAAGGCGGGCATGGCGCTCTCCTGAGGACTGGTGCTGATTCTTACACAGGCTGAAACCAGGAATCTCTACTACACTGCATGTGCCGGGCATGGAGCCCGCCTTACACCTTCAAGGAGGAAGCATGACCATCCCAGACTGGCCGCTCGCCGAGCGCCCCCGCGAAAAACTGTTGCAGCTGGGGGCCGACAGCCTCAGCGACTCCGAACTCCTTGCCATCTTCCTCCGTACCGGCCTGCCCGGCCAGTCGGCGCTGGATCTGGCCCGCAAGCTGCTCACGGTATTTGGCAGCCTGCGGGGGGTGGTCGACGCGACGGTTGCCGACTTCTGCGCCCAACCCGGCATGGGCCCCAGTAAGTACGTACTGCTACAGGCCGCCCTACAACTGGCACAGCGGCACCTGCAGGAAGGCCTGCAACGCAGTGATTGCCTCAGCTCCTCCCTGCTCACCCGCAACTACCTGCGCAGCCGGCTGCGGCGCTACGAACGCGAGGTGTTCCTGTGTCTGTTCCTCGACAACCAGAACCGCGTGATCGCTGCCGAAGAGCTGTTCCATGGCACTATCGATGGCGCCACTGTGCATCCCCGCATCGTGGTCGATCGTGCGCTCTACCATAACGCCGCCGCGCTGATCTTCGCCCACAATCACCCTTCAGGGGTGGCTGAGCCCAGCCAGGCCGACGTTGGCATCACCCGCCGGCTCAAGAATGCGCTCGGCCTGATCGACATCCGCACCCTCGATCATTTCGTGGTGGGGGATACCGAGGTGGTGTCGCTGGCCGAGCGGGGGCTGATGTAGCGGCACGGCACGCCATGCCCGTCCCAAGCCTCGTCGGCGACACGAGGCATCTGGCTGATCGTGCAGCGGCACAGCGCAGATGCCAAGCAATAAGAGCCGATCCGGCGTGATGAAGGCCATCAAGGTTGCCTGCCCCCGCACAGGTCTGGTATAAAGCGCGCCTCTTTTTCCCAGTAAATCCGCAATTTACGAATTGCCAGGCAAGTCCGAGGTTAAAAGTATGTCCAGAGTCTGCATGGTGACCGGCAAAGCCCCATTGGTTGGCAACAACGTGTCACACGCCAAAAACCGTACAAAGCGTCGCTTCAGCCCGAACCTGCACACCCATCGTTTCTGGGTTGAGTCGGAAAACCGCTTTGTCGCACTGCGCCTGACCAGCAAGGGTATGCGCATCATCGACAAGAAAGGTATCGACGCAGTGCTGAGCGACATCCGCGCCGCCGGCGTCAAAGTCTAATTAACGGCCCAATAACCGAATTCAGAGAGAGGATTAAGTCATGAGAGACAAGATTCGTCTGGTATCCAGCGCCGGCACCGGCCACTTCTATACCACCGACAAGAACAAGCGCACCATGCCCGACAAGATGGCCATCAAGAAATACGATCCCGTCGTACGCAAGCATGTGACCTACACCGAAGCCAAGATCAAGTAAGATCATGCCGCCGCAGCCTTGGCGCCGGCGGATAAGGTTTCGTTGTAGCAGAAATAAAAAAGGGAGCCTTCGGGCTCCCTTTTGCATTTTAGCCTATGCCGAAACCGGCGTGATCCACTTCGGCACTGCCGCTGCCTGGTAGTTGCGCATCGTCTCAAGCAGTGTGTCGATATTGTCGCTGCCCAGAATCAACGATTGGTTTTGCGGCTTCAGCAATGCGTTGTCCACCATCGATTGCACCAGCGCCAACAGTGGATCGTAGAAGCCCGCCACGTTGAGCAACGCTACCGGCTTCTGATGCAGCCCGAGCTGCGCCCACGTCAGCATCTCGAAAAACTCCTCCAGCGTACCGAAGCCGCCCGGCAGCGCAATGGCGCCATCGCATAACTCATTCATCAGCAGCTTGCGTTCGTGCATGCTGTCCACCAGATGCAGCTCAGTCAGATCGGCATGCGCAATTTCCTTTGATTGCAGAAAGCGCGGCAACACGCCGATCACCTGGCCACCAGCACGCAACGCACCATCAGCCACAGCACCCATCAAGCCGATGCGCGCACCGCCGTAAACCAGCGCGATCTGTTGTCGCGCCAGTGTTTCACCCAGCAATATCGCTTGCGCAGTGAAGCGTGCATCGCTGCCGCTGCTGGAACCACAGAACACCACTACCCGCTTCATATTGCCTCGCTATTTGTATGCACGGCAGCGACTGTATTGCGCTATAAGGGTTCATGCCAGTGTTCTGGCGCAACAATCAACAAGGGTGGTTGCATCGGGTCTGAGGTGATTCATGTATTACATAGTTGAAACAGCCAAATCATTCGAACAAGCTTCGAAAGACCTGGAAGCTGCTGTGGCGGGTAACGGCTACGGAGTGCTTCATATTCACGACCTGGGTGCGACACTGCGCACCAAGGGCGTTGCATTTGAAGAGCAGTGCAGGATTTTTGAAGTCTGCAATCCGAAGCAGGCAGCGAAAGTCCTGGCAACAGACATGCGCTTGAATATGGCCTTGCCTTGTCGTATCTCTGTGTTTACTGAGGGAAACAAGACAAAGATCGGGCTCATCAAGCCGGTTGCAATGCTGTCGGCTCTGTCCCAGAACACTGCTTTGATTGAAGTTGCCAAAGAGGTTGAACGAAATACCATGCAAATGGTGGATGAGGCGAAGTGAATCCGCACCACCATCACCAAGATCACTCAATGCGCTACCGTGAAATGACCATCAACGATTACCCGATTTGAATGATCTGATTGAGCACCGTGCACACCTTGTTGAAAGGAAGAGCTCCCAACTTTCTTGCTGGATGTGGTGACGCTTTGCGCGTACGCCAGTCGAACGATTTAGGCTGATGACACAGCACGTAACTGGTTTTGCTTTTCCTGGCGCCGGTTGCTTGCCCGGTAGCAATTGCGAAAGGATTGTCGGCGTTGTAGTCGGCAGTGGTCATCGGCAGGCCAATGACCAGCGATGTCCTGGCGTTGAACGCCATCGTGGAAAGCACAAGAAAAGGGTGGATATCCCGCATCTCTTGTCCGGCCTGCGGATTGCAGTCGATCCAGATGATGTCCTGGCGGTCGGGCACCCACCCGGCCTTTTTGCGAGCGACCCTGCCTACCACTTCTCTGTCCCCACAGGGGCGGCGGCCATGACTTCACCGCCATGTTTACTGATGTCGTAAGCTGCAAGTCTTTCGGCAAGACTCATTTCTGTATTTTCGACAGGCTCGATAATCACTTTGCCGTATTCAACAGTCATACGGACGCGTTGGTCGGCATGAAGTTTTGCGGCGCGGGCCACGGCAGCGGGTAGACGCACACCGAGGCTGTTGCCCCAGTGCTTGATGTCGAGCGTGGTTTCCGTCATGGCGGGTTTTCCCGGATGTTTAGACGTAGTATAAACATCACATGCCTTTTGGGGCAACCGCGCAAGAATTCCGGGAAAACAAGAGCCAGCGGCAATAGAATGGGCGGCCGCAGAATTGATGCCAACAGCACAGGTATAACAATGGAAGCAAACTTCTGGCACGACCGCTGGACCCTCAACGAGCTTGGCTGGCATGAGCGCGAGTTCAATGTGCTGCTGACCAACAATTTCCATCGGCTTGGATTGGCGGCGGGCAGCCGTGTGTTCGTGCCGCTGTGCGGCAAGACGCGCGACATTGCGTGGTTGTTGGGTGCTGGCTACCAAGTGGCGGGCGCCGAGCTGAGTGAGTTGGCAATCACGCAGTTGTTCGATGAGCTCGGTGTGCAGCCGGTGGTAAGTGCAAGCGGCAACTTGAAATGTTTCCAGGCGCCGGGCCTCGATATTTTCACTGGCGATATTTTTGAGCTGGGCAGTGAAATGCTCGGCAAGATAGACGCTACCTATGATCGTGCAGCACTGGTGGCACTGCCGCCGGCGATGCGCGTTCGTTACACCGCGCATCTGCGGTCGCTGACGAACACCGCGCCGCAGTTGCTGATCTGCTTTGAATACGATCAAAACAAAATGGCAGGCCCGCCGCATTCAGTGCCCGCCAAAGAAGTGTGGAAGCACTACAGCCCCAGCTATCGCCTTGAACTGGCAGAGGCACGCGAAGTGGCTGGTGGCCTGAGAGGCGCCACGCCAGCCGACGAACTGGTGTGGCTGTTGCAGCCATTGGCTGCAAGCTGAAAAAATCCGGCATGTCGCTCCCCGCTGCTCTCTATGCCGATCTGGCACAGTACTACGATCGTTTCTGCGCCGAAGTGAATTACGCCGAGCAGTGCGACTATGCAGTGCGGGCGTTCCGGGCCTTTACGCGTTCTGACGGGTATGAGTATCTCGATCTTGCCTGCGGCACCGGCCAGCATCTGTTGGCGATGCAGCAGCACGGCTTTGTGCCGCATGGGCTCGACAACAGCAGCGCCATGCTGGAGCAGGCGGCTCTGCGTTGCCCCGAAGCGCGTTTGCAGTTGTGTGATCTCGCCGAGTTCGCGCAACAGAACAGCTTCGATCTGATCAGCTGCTTTCTCTACTCAATCCACTACAGTCATCCCGCATCACGCGTAGAACAAACGCTGCGGCGCTGCCATGCCGCACTCAAGCCCGGCGGCGTGTTGCTGTTCAATGCAGTAGATGCGCGTGGAATACAGAATGATGAAGGGGTTACCACTTACCTTGAACAGGCTGATGAGCAGCTGAGTTTCAAGTCAGGCTGGCATTACCAGGGTGAAGGCGAGGTGCTGGATCTACAGCTGACGATCACCCGTACATCGGCTAGTGGTGAAGAACAGTGGCGCGATCACCACACCATGACGGCGCTGACATTCCCACAGTTGAAAACACTGTTGCAGCAGATCGGGTTTGAACTGGAAGTGATGGAGCACGATTACAGCGCGCTGCTGGCGTGGTGTGGTGAGAGTCACAACGCCATTTTTGTGGCCTGCAAACCGCTGTAACAAAAAAGCTCTGGACAAGCCGTCATTCCCGCGAAAGCGGGAACCCAGTAACTGATTTGACGGGATCCCCGCTTTCGCGGGGATGACGAACGCTTTCGCGGGTATGACAACAGAGGACTTACCCAGTCAACTCTTCAGTCGATTTTCCTGACGGCACCCTTGTCCGCACTGGTCGCCATCGACGCGTAGGCACGCAGCGCTTTCGACACTTTGCGTGTGCGCACTTCCACGGGTTTCCACGCCTTATCACCCTTGGCAATCATGGCGGCGCGGCGCTTGGCGAATTCGTCGTCGCTGATCGCCAGATTGATGCTGCGGTTGGGGATGTCGATGTTGATGGTGTCGCCTTCTTCAACCAATGCGATGTTGCCGCCTTCGGCTGCTTCCGGTGACGAATGGCCGATCGACAGGCCCGAGGTACCGCCGGAGAAACGGCCGTCAGTGAGCAAGGCACACTGTTTGCCGAGACCTTTGGATTTCAGGTAGGAGGTGGGGTACAGCATTTCCTGCATGCCGGGTCCGCCGCGCGGGCCTTCGTAGCGGATCACCAGCACGTCGCCTGGCTTGATCTGATCGGCCAGGATGGCCGTCACTGCACTGTCCTGGCTTTCGAAGATGCGGGCAGGGCCGGAGAACTTGAGGATATTCTCGTCGACACCCGCGGTCTTGACGATACAACCATCCACCGCGATGTTGCCGAACAACACAGCAAGGCCGCCTTCCTGGCTGTAGGCATGCTTCACTTCGCGGATGCAGCCGTGTTCGCGGTCCGCATCAAGCGTGTCCCAGCGCGTGCTCTGGCTGAAGGCGGTTTGCGTTGGAATGCCGGCGGGGCCGGCACGGAAAAAGGTTTGCACCTCGGCTGAAGGACTGCGCGCGATATCCCATTTCTCCAGTGCTTCCAGCATGGTGTTGCTATGCACGGTGGCGACATCGGTATGCAGCAAGCCACCGCGTTCGAGCGCGCCAAGAATGCCCATGACGCCGCCGGCCCGATGCACATCTTCCATGTGGTACTTCGGTGTGGATGGCGCCACCTTGCACAGCTGCGGCACCTTGCGCGAAAGCCGATCAATGTCCTTCTGGGTGAAATCGAGTTCAGCTTCCTGCGCTGCAGCGAGCAAATGCAGGATGGTGTTGGTGGAGCCGCCCATCGCTATGTCGAGTGTCATCGCGTTTTCAAAGGCTTTGAAGCTGGCGATATTGCGCGGCAGCACCGAGTAGTCATCCTGCTCGTAGTGGCGTTTGCACAAATCGACGATGCGACGGCCGGCTTCGAGAAACAGTTGTTCACGATCGGAGTGGGTAGCGAGCACCGAACCGTTGCCGGGCAACGAAAGGCCGAGCGCTTCGGTCAGGCAGTTCATCGAGTTGGCGGTGAACATGCCGGAGCAGGAACCACAGGTAGGGCAGGCCGAACGTTCGTAGCGCGCCACATCTTCGTCGCTCATGTTGCTGTCGGCAGCCGCCACCATGGCGTCGATCAGGTCCAGCTTCACTACCTGGATCTGGCCCAGTTTGGTTTTACCGGCTTCCATCGGGCCGCCGGAAACAAAGATCACCGGAATATTGAGGCGCAAGGCAGCCATCAACATGCCGGGGGTGATCTTGTCGCAGTTGGAGATGCACACGATCGCGTCAGCACAATGTGCGTTGACCATGTACTCCACTGAGTCGGCGATGATCTCGCGCGAGGGCAGCGAATACAGCATGCCGTCGTGGCCCATGGCGATACCGTCGTCAACCGCGATGGTGTTGAACTCTTTCGCTACGCCACCGGCGCGTTCGATCTCGCGCGCTACCAACTGGCCGAGGTCTTTCAAATGCACATGGCCCGGCACGAACTGCGTGAACGAGTTGGAGATGGCGATGATCGGTTTGTTGAAATCGCCATCCTTCATGCCGGTGGCGCGCCAAAGCGCGCGGGCGCCGGCCATATTGCGGCCCTGGGTGGTGGTAAATGATCTGTACTTTGGCATAGGACTCTCCGGCAGAGATTGGGGTCAGAGTAACTTGATCAACATGAATCTGTTCGGCGCGTAGTTCGCAGAGATCAAGTTACTCTGACCCCGTTTAAAGGGGTTTCACAAAAATCTTTGAATTGCGTTGATAGTTGTACAGCGACTTCTTCCGCTCCGGCAGTTCATCCACCGAGCTTGGCACAAAGCCGCGCTCGACAAACCAATGCGGCGATTTCGTCGTCAACACGAACAGATGACCGAGCCCGAGTTTGCGTGCGCTCTTCTCGACATGTTCCAACAGCAGCTGGCCGCGATTGTGGTTGCGGTAATCCGGGTGCGTGGCCAGACAGGCCAGCTCGCCACTCTTCCTGTCCTGCGGGTACAGCGCGGCGCAGGCGATGATCATGCCTTCGCGTTCGATCACGCTGAACTGCTCGATTTCGGCTTCCAGCAACTCACGCGAGCGGTGCACCAGGATGCCCTGCAGTTCGAGTGGTTCGATCAGTTCGAGTACGCCGCCGACATCCTTGATGGTGGCCGGCCGCAACGATTCGTATTGTTCCTGTGTGATCAGCGTGCCGATACCATCGCGGGTGAACAGCTCTACCAGCAGGGCGCCGT
>Ga0255088_1001255_pt1 | contig 9853 bp, 12 predicted proteins | sample Colum_Miss_RepB__2_FD_188587 | JGI IMG/M metagenome (GOLD analysis project Ga0255088, IMG submission 188587) | Freshwater microbial communities from Columbia River, Oregon, United States - Colum_Miss_RepB_8d | ecosystem: Environmental > Aquatic > Freshwater > River | place: USA: Oregon...
ACAAGGGACAGTCACCCAAGCGTTCGATGCTGCTGGTGTGGGAGAACGCCTCGCCACAGATCATGGACATGATCCGCGACGGTACGGTGCCGATGGTGCCAGTGACCTTCTGAATGGTGAGCTTCTACAGGGTGAGCTTCTACATGGCTGCGCGCTGAGATGTCCTTCGTCTGCCAATCACTGCCGGGCAAAGTGATCTTCGCCAATGGGGCGATCACGCAGGCACGCACAGAGGCGGCAGCGCTGGGCATGCAGCGTGTGCTGGTGCTGTCCACCCCCTCTAAGCGTGTGCTGGCGGAGCGCGTCGCCGCGGTGATACTGCCGCACGTGGTCGCCTATAACCGGCTGCAGGCCGGCGATCTTGATCAAGTGGCCGAACTCGCCACACGCAACCCCTACTACAATCCGCGCCCGGTGGAACGCACTGGCGTGCGCACGCTGTTGCAGGCCGCTTTCGACGGCATACGTCCGGCGTCCCTGTGAAACGCTGGTTCGAGCAACGCCATGCACCGAAACCAGGCAGCTATCTGTGCGACATTGCCGAGGTCGGCGAATCGCAGGTGCGCGAATTGAAGTTCGGCACCGACACCCATGTGCCGTTCCGCATGTTCATCTACAACGACGCCGGTACTTTGCGCGCGTACATGAATGCCTGTCCGCACTTCAACGTGCCATTGAACTACCTGCCGGGTGATCTGTTCACCACTGACCGCCGGCAATTCCTCTGCATGACGCATTACGCGAAATTCAACCTCGACGATGGCCGCTGTAGCGAGGGTCCGTGTGAAGGTGAGGGGCTGGAAGTGATTCCGCTACGTTTCGATGGCGAGCGTGTGCTGGTAGGCGACTGAGCCAAACCGCTATTTGCCAGCGCCATGCACCACCAGTGCGGGCAGAATCACCGCCCCACTACACCGTAAAGCGCGCCAGCAGCGGAATATGATCAGACAGTTCGCGCCAGACCTTGCCGTTGAGGCATTCACAGCTCTCCAACTGCAATCCCCGGTAATAGATGCGATCCATGCACAGCAGCGGCCAGCGTGCCGGAAACGTGCGGGCATGCTGTTGGCGGCTGTGCATGAACACTTCCTGCAACTGCAATGAAGGGTCAAGCTGACGCTGCACCTGGCGTGCAGTCCAGTCATTGAAATCACCACCGACTATCACTGCATCATGGGTAGCGAGCACTGCGGCCAGATGCTGGTTGAGTATCCGCAACTGTTGCTTGCGCTCGAACCCCAGCAGACCCAGATGCAGGCAGAGCACATGCACCCGCGTCTGCGTAGATGGCAGTACCACAGTGCCATGCAGCAGGCTGCGACTGGCCTGGCGCAACCAGGACACATTGATGTTGTCCCAGTGGTGGAACGGATATTTGCTGAGGATTGCATTGCCATGGTGGCCTGCAGCCACAATCGCATTCTTGCCGTAGGCATGGTGCGACCACACCTCGTCGGCGAGGAACTCGAACTGGGATGCAGCCGGCCAGTCGCCGATGGTGGCGGCACGGCCGTGATGTACACCCTGTACTTCCTGCAGCAACACCATGTCGACATACACTGCACGCAATTGTTCACGCATGCGGTGCAACACGAAATTACGGTTGTTGCTGCTGAATCCCTTGTGGATGTTCCAGGTAAGCACGCTCAACTGCATGGGCAACTCAAGGAGGCGGCGGCTTGTGCCGACGGAAAATTGCGGGATTGGAGGCAACAAATTTCTGGATGATGCTCCGCAGGAAATGATCATTGCCCGTCCTGGCCAGATACCAGTACCCCAGGGTCGAAATCACCAGTGCACCGCCACAGTCGACGATGAGATCCGACATGGTGTCCACCAGACCGGATTTCTGCATGGTGAATCCGAACAGCCTGTCCATGGTGAATTCAAAAATCTCCCACAGCGAGCCGATGCCCATGGCAAACATGAAGGCGAACAGCGCAATGAATTTGGGCGTGAGATTGAGGTTGATGTTCTTGTTGTTGTTGAGCACGTGTACCAGCAGGAAACCGACGATGCCGCTGAGCAGGCCTGAACTCGTATGCAGCACCATGTCCCACCACCAGTACCGCAGGTAGAAACCCCGGACTTCCCCAAGAAACAACGACAGATAGATGAAAACAATGGCGAGGGTTTCGAATTCGGCAGGCACGCGGAAGTGGAAAAGACTCTGCATGAAATACGGCAGGAAGGTGATAACCAGTATCGCCAGTGTTTCTGCACCTGCCTGGTAATTGCCATTCAGCAGCAACAGCAAGGCACCGATGGCAATGATCAGCTTCAGACCGAGGGTAATGCCGGGCTTCAGCAACTGCTGCCGCCAGCCGATAACTGAGTGCTTGTCGGGGGTTTGTTGATTCACTGGTTCAAAGTAGCAGGAGCCTTTACTTGTTCTGTGCGGCAACGCACCTGTATTGAGCGTATTGTAGCAGCCGCTTCTACCGCACTCGACTTTCCACAAACTCCCCTACAAGGACAGCTTCATGGACAAATCCACCAACAAGCAGCAGGACAAGCACGTCGGGCTTTACGACAGTTTCGTGGCCAAAGCCCATGAAGTGTTTGTGGATGGTCGCGATAAAACCCGCGAAGCGATGCAGGCAGCCATTGAGAAGGCCCGCGAACAGATGACTGCGCTGGGTGAGTTGAGCTCAGAACAGGGCAAGCAGTTCCAGCGCTACATGCAGCGCGATCTCGAACAGATCGCACGCTATTTTCGCGACGTGGGTGAAGAGGCCAAAGACCAGTTGCAACCTGCACGCATGAGTGCCGGCGCGCTGGCCACCATGTCGGTGTTGCTGCACAAGTGCAGCGATGCCCTGCTGCAGTTATCGATAAAAGCAGCAGCAATCACTTATCGTGCGGGCGAACTCACCAGTGCCGGCACGCTCACCTGTACCCAATGCGCACTGACACGCGAATTCAGTACTACCAGCTACATCCAGCGCTGCCCTTCATGCCACAACGATACCTTCATGAAAAGTCACTAGCCGACTTGTGTGCACTGGTGGCGCTGAGCCGGGGTGTGCAGTGTGAAGCAAACGCCTGTTGATAATCATCGACAATGACCTGGTAGCATTCACAAGCCAGGGCTTCGAGTCCGTGGCGGTCGAGAATGGTGATTTCACCGCGGGTGTAGCGGATCAATCCTTGCCGTTGCAAGGCGCCGGCAGCGATGGTGACAGCGCTGCGCTGCACTCCGAGCATGTCGGCCAGAAACTGGTGCGTCAGGTAGAAAGTGTCGGCATTGGCCCGGTCATTGGTCATCAGCAACCAGCGCACAAGCCGCGTGCCCAATTCATGGAAGCGGGTACAGGCAGCCGTCTGTGACATTTGCCGCAGGAGCTGATACAGGAAATCAGCACTTTTTCACCAGGCTTGAACCGCGTGACTGCCGCGCCCACGTTGTCGATGACGCCGATGCCTTCATGCCCGAGGATGCGGCCGGGCTGGCAACTCGGCACAGCCCCCTTGAGGATGTGCAGATCGGTGCCACAGATGGTCGTCATCGTCATTTGCACGATGGCGTCAGTGGGTGCCTTCACCACCGGCTTGGGTCTTGCTTCCACTGCTTTGCTGTTGGGACCAAGAAAAACGAGAGCTTTCATAACCGGTTTCCGACTGGTGCAATGTCACGAAGCACCAACCCTACCTGCTGCCGATGAAAGCTTCGGTTGGTCTGCGCACATAAGCCCCAGTGAAAACCTGTCAGCGGGCGACGCCACCAAAGGTGTCGCAACTTGCCAGGGTCCCCTGCTCGAAGCCGGTGGTAAACCACTGCGCCCGCTGCTCAGAGGTGCCGTGGGTAAATGACTCCGGCCGCACAGTACCCTGACTCTGCTGCTGCAGCGTGTCGTCACCAATCGCCTGGGCGGCAGTCAGCGCCTCATCGATATCGCCGGTTTCGAGCACCTGGCGTGAGCGGTTGGCGTGATTGGCCCACAGGCCGGCGAAACAATCAGCCTGCAGTTCCTGTTGTACCGACAATTGATTGCGTTGTGTTTCCGGCAAACCGGTTTGGGCGGCATTCACCCGGCTGGCGATGCCGAGCAAATTCTGTACGTGGTGGCCGACTTCGTGGGCAATGACATAGGCCTGGGCAAAGTCACCAGCAGCACCATGGCGCAGACGCAGTTCATCGTAGAAGGCCAGATCGATATACACCTGCTGATCGGCAGGACAGTAGAACGGCCCCATCGCGGCCTGGCCAACACCACAGGCGGAACGCACGGCGCCGGTGAACAGTACCAGGGTGGGTTCGACGTAGCTGAGGTTCTGTTCAGCAAACAGGACATTCCAGGTGTCTTCGGTATCCGCCAGTACGATACCGACAAAATCAGCGAGCTCCTGTTGCTGCGCTGACATTGCGTTGCTGCGGCTGCCGCCGTTGATACCGCCACCCATCATGTTGTTGAGCAAGCCACCGTCGAGCCCGAAGTAAGACAGCAGGAACAAGCCTCCAACGATCAACAACAGAAAGCGGCCGCCCTTGCTGCGCATCAGGAACGGCACGATGCGCAACAGGATCAACCCGCCACCGCCCACACCGGCCAGTTGCTGGCCACGGCGATCATCTATGTTGCTGCTGCGGCGACCATCTCTGCGCATGCTGTCCTCTTGTTGGCTGGATTCCGCTTGATGCAAACGGTTTGGCTGCCATTCTGCGTCACCCTTGCCGGGATTTCACTGCCGGTGATCATGGCCGCCGCAGTTTTGCCGCTACACTCCGGGAGCATTGCAGAATTCCGACTGCACAACAGTTGGGGAAAAAAACAATACCTCATGAGGGGACCTGACAATCAACTACCGGAAAATTGTTCCAGCGCTGTTGGCACTGGGCCAGCTGGGCACAGCAGATGCAGTTGTGGCTGAGCCCCTGGGGCTTCCTCAAAGGCGCCGCTACCCACAACGCCACGGCTACCACTCAAACCGCCAACAACCGCACACTGCTGGTAGTGAGCTGGGACGCGGATATCAAGTCGCCAGCCGGCGTGCCCTACAAACTGGTGGGCCACATCAACGATCAACACCTGGTGCAACGTGTGGAAACCTGGCTGGAAAACCCGGTGTTCGGCGACATGCTGATACAAGCCAACTAGACGCAATAGGCAATCCGCCGCAGCTGGCGGAATCCCGAACAAGCTGATCCGTTATGCCGTGCTATCGCACCACCACTTCGATCACCCCAGCGGCATCGCTGCCGTAGTGGCCGAAGGTTCCACCATCGTGATGCACGAATCCGACACGACCTTCTTCGAACGCGCCCTCGCCGCCCCGCGCACACTGTTGAGCTGCATCACATCCAGGGCCTGCCGCATGCCGAAGACATGCTGGTGATGTACCTGCCGAAAGAAAAGATCGTTGCCTTCGCCGACATGTACAACGTGCCACCGGCCAACAATCCTGTGCCGAATCCGGCGGTCATCAGCACCGTGGTGCTGATGGACAACCTGGCACGCCTGGGTCTGGATTTCGATACGCTGGTTTCAACGCAAAACGGCTGCAATTTGCAGCCGTTCTTGCATTCGGAGATTCTGGTCATTCCACGTTGTGGTAGACCTTCTGCACGTCGTCAAGATCATTCAGCATGTCCATGAACTTCTCGAACATGGCTGCATCATCGCCACTGAGTGAAGTATAGGTCTGTGGAATGAACTGGATTTCATCGACCTCGTAGTCGATGTCACCCAAAGCGGCTGCCAGCGCAGCCTTGGCCTTGGCGTATTCGGCATGCGGCGCGAATACCGTGATCTTGCCAGCTTCATTTTCGATATCACTTACGTTGACGTCGGCATTCAACAAGGCCTCCATCACCGCTTCTTCGTCGCCCTTAAAAGAGAGGATGATGCTGTGGTCGAACATGTGGCTGACCACACCCTGGGTGCCGAGTTTGCTGTTGGTCTTGTTGAAGCAGACCCGTACATCACCGAAGGTACGATTGGTGTTGTCGGTCAGACATTCAACGATAACCATGCATGAACCCGGGCCAAAACCTTCGTAGCGGGTGATCACATAGTCTTCGCCACCACCGCCCTTGGCTTTGTCGATGGCTTTGTCGATCACATGCGCCGGCACCTGATCACGCTTGGCGCGCTCGATGATGCTGCGCAAAGCCAGGTTGCCACCGGGGTCAAAGCCGCCACTCTTGGCGACCACGTAGATTTCACGGCCGTATTTGCCGTAGACCTTCGACTTGTTGGCCGAAGTCTTGGCCATCGATTCTTTGCGGTTCTGATACGCTCTTCCCATACTGCTTCAATTCCACCCTCTTTACTGTTACTGACATCTGATACGGACTTTTGATACTACTTTCTGATGCAAACTTCGGACACCACTGCAGCTACTGCTGGTTGCAACTCATGAACGACCCGCTGAAAGGCCATCGACCAGCTTCTCGTCATTCACTTTGGTACCGCCGGCTTTCGGCGCATTGTTGTTCCACTCCAGCCAGATCAGGGCGCCAAACGCCAACAGCGAACCGGCGCCCATGATTACCGACAACTGTGGCAGCTCCATGCCCCCTTGCAGAAACAGCCCGGCCACTATCGGTGACAACACCGACCCACCACGACCAACCCCTATCGCAAACCCGGTACCGGACGCACGCACATGGGTCGGGAACACTTGTGCCACCAGCGAATACATTCCAACGATACCTGAGTTGATGAAGTAGCCGGCAAGCGCCACCAGCGCCGACAAGGTTGCGAGATTCGCCGTAGTCTGGCCGAACAACATGGTTGCCAGACACGAACAGATGAACATGAACAATGTCAGTTTTTTCAGATCGAAATGGCGGGTCAGGTAACCAAAGGTGAAGCAGCCCAGTGCGCCACCAACGCTGGCCCATGTCAGCACACCACCGGCCGATGACGGTGAGAAGCCCATGTCGACCACCAGCTTCGGCACCCATTTGAGGATGTAGTAGAAGGTCACGATATGCAGAAAATAGGAGACGGTCACGATAAGAGTGGTGGGCAACATGCTCTTGCTGAAGATGTCGATCCAGGCCTTGCGACCGGCTTCATCGCGCAGGTCGGGCAGCAATGCAGTGGCGGCATGGCCGAAGCGGGCCATCGTCGCATTGATGCGGTCAAGCGCACCAACGGGACGCTTGCGCACCAGCCAATGCACCGACTCCGGCATGACGAAAAACACGATTGGAATCATCAATGCAGTCATGGCAGTGCCGAAATAGAACACAGAACGCCAGTCATATACTTTCAACAACTGCGTTACCACCATGCCACCGACAACACCACCGATCGGATAACCGGCCGCCATGATGGCAATCGCCATCGGACGACTCTTGTTGTTGGAAAACTCGGCCGCCTGCGCATTGATTGCCGCCAGCATGCCGCCGATGCCAAGACCGGTAATGAAGCGCCACGACGACAACACAACCAGGCTCTGGGTAGTGGTTACCATCAACATGCCGGCCGTCATCAGCAACAGACAACCCAGGATGGTGGGACGACGTCCCAGCAAGTCGGCAACGCCGCCGAGGAAAATCGAACCCACCGCCATGCCCCACAACTCCATCGACAGGATGATGCCGAGACCTGCCTGCGTGGTTTGCCATTCAGCGGCAATTCCGGGCGACGCAAAACTGATGGCCATTACATCGAAACCATCAAGCGCATTCAGCGCAACTGTAAGCGCCACCACAACGTACTGCAGTCGGGTCATCGCAGAGTTGTTGAGCACTTCACGGGGATCGTTATGCATGTGCAATCTTCTTTTTTTTATTGATTGTGCGCACTGGTTTTTGTTGCTTGCCGGGTCTTTTTCGGGATGTTTTTTTGCACGCAGCAGCTTAGCTCATTCCTGCAAACTCTTCGATACCACCTCGTAAACGTCGGGCGACAGCTCCGGCTCGGCCATCACACGACGCAATTCTGCCTGCATCAGCGCCTGGCGGGCGGTGTCATATTTGCGCCAGCGCGTGAGTGGCGTCAGCTGACGGGAGGCAATCTGCGGATTGCTGGCATTCAGCTTGATCACGTAGTCGGCCAGGAAGCGATAGCCGCTGCCATCCGCCTGATGGAAGCAGATCAGGTTCGAGTTACAGAAGGCACCGATCACCGAGCGCACCTTGTTCGGATTGCGCAGATCAAAAGCTTCGTGTTCGATCAGCTGTTTGACAGCCGCCAGATTGCCGGCGACCGGTGCTGCACTCTGCAGCGAGAGCCACTGCTCAACCACCAGCGTCTCGTGTTTCCACTGGGCGTAGAAAGCAGCGACAAGTTGATCCTTGATGGCACTGTTGCCGGCGCAAGGATTGTTGACGAAGGCGCGCAGTGCAGCACTCTGGTCCGTCATGTTGGTGGCGCTGTCGAACTGCTGCTTGGCAGCAGCAAACCACTCCGGCGCTTCCAGCAGCATCAGGTAGTTAAGCACTGTGTTCTTCAATGACCGGCGGGCAATGGCTCTGGCTTCATAACGGTACGGTTCATTGCTGACATTGGCGTGGTATACGCTGCCAAACAACTCAGCCAGTTCCCGCGCCAGATGCCGACGCAGCTGCTCGCGCACGGCATGAATGCCTTCCACATCGACCGGTACCGCCAGCTCCGCCAGATAGGCTTCCGGCGGCAACAGCAAGAGGTTGGACAGCATGGCCTTGTCGGCCTCTGGTGAGTTCAAGGCGGTCTGCAACACCGAGCGAAACGCAGAGACCAGCCGTGCATCCACAATGAAAGGTTTGCCCTCACGCTGGGCCTGCATGCCTTCGTTTATGACAGCCAACGCCAACTGCTGACCAGCCTCCCAGCGCACGAAGCCGTCGCTGTCATGACTCATCAGGAAGCCGAGCTCGTCACGCGTGTAATCACACTGCAGTTTCACCGGAGCCGAGAAACCACGCAGCAGGGCCGGTACCGGCGCTTCCGGGATATTGATGAAGGTAAAGGTCTGCTCCGCTTCGGTCACGCGCAGCACCTTGGTGGTGCTGGGCGCATCGCTGGCGCCAAGCTGTAGCGGCAATTCGTTGCCGTTGCCATCGAGCAGGCCAACAGTTACCGGAATGAAGAATGGTTCCTTTACGCTCTGGCGCGGTGTCGGTGGACAGCTCTGCTTGATCGTCAGGCAGAAACGACGCTCCTTGGCGTCGTAGTCGCGCGTTACGACAAGCTCCGGCGTGCCGGCCTGGGTATACCAGCGGCGGAACTGGCTCAGGTCAATGTTGCCGACCTCTTCCATGCAGCGTACGAAATCCTCGGTTGTTACAGCCATGCCGTCAAAACGGGAGAAATACAGGTCGGTGCCTTGGCGGAACAGCTGTGGCCCCAACAGCTTGGCCAGCATGCGCACGACTTCCGCGCCTTTCTCGTAGATCGTCACCGTGTAGAAGTTGGCGATTTCCATGTACGACTCCGGCCGTACTGAATGCGCCATCGGACCGCTGTCTTCGGCAAACTGCACTGTGCGTAGCATGGCGACATCGTCAATGCGATTGACGGCACGCGAGCCCATGTCGGCTGAAAACTCGGCATCGCGGAACACCGTGAAACCTTCCTTGAGACTCAGCTGGAACCAGTCGCGGCAGGTGACACGATTGCCCGACCAGTTGTGGAAATACTCGTGGGCCACTATCGATTCGATGCGACCGAACGAAAAGTCTGTCGACGTTTCCGGCTTCGCTAACACGCATGATGAATTGAAAATGTTGAGGCCTTTGTTCTCCATCGCACCCATGTTGAAGTCATCGACGGCAACAATCATGAAGATGTCGAGGTCGTATTCACGGCCATAGACTTCTTCATCCCATTTCATCGAGCGCTTCAATGAGTCCATCGCAAAGTCGCACTTGTCGAGATCTTTGGCTTCGACATAGATGCGCAGTTCGACCTTGCGG
>Ga0255088_1001262_pt1 | contig 9831 bp, 9 predicted proteins | sample Colum_Miss_RepB__2_FD_188587 | JGI IMG/M metagenome (GOLD analysis project Ga0255088, IMG submission 188587) | Freshwater microbial communities from Columbia River, Oregon, United States - Colum_Miss_RepB_8d | ecosystem: Environmental > Aquatic > Freshwater > River | place: USA: Oregon | collected...
ACACCTAAATAAACCGGTTTTTAATTCTGTAGCGGATGCTGTTAAACAAACCAAGGCAAACGTTTCTATTATTTTTGTTCCCGCCGCATTTGCTGCCGATGCCATTATGGAAGCGGCTGATGCCGGCATTGAAGTAATTGTTTGCATTACAGAGGGTATTCCCGTAAAAGACATGATAAAAGCCAAGCATTATTTAAAGGATAAATCTTGCCGTTTAATTGGACCCAATTGCCCCGGCGTGATAACGGCTGGAGAATGTAAAGTGGGTATAATGCCCGGCTTTGTATTTAAAAAAGGCAAAATTGGCATTGTTTCTAAAAGTGGCACTTTAACGTATGAGGCAGCCGATCAAATTGCAAAAGCAGGCTTAGGCGTATCAACAGCTATTGGAATTGGCGGTGACCCAATAATTGGTACGCCCACGCGGGATGCTGTAGAATTATTAATGAATGATCCCAAAACCGATGCGATTGTTATGATTGGTGAAATTGGAGGAAATTACGAAGCCGATGCTGCACGGTGGATAAAATCCAATGGAAACCGAAAACCTGTAGTTGGATTTATAGCCGGACAAACGGCTCCAAAAGGCCGCACCATGGGGCATGCTGGTGCCATTGTAGGGGGTGCTGAAGATACCGCTCAGGCTAAAATGCAAATCATGCGAAAATGTGGTATTGTAGTTTGTGAAAGTCCTGCCGAAATTGGCATGACAATGGCTAAACTTCTCTCTAAAAAAATCAATACAAAGCCAAGTAAGGCCAAAGTATCAAAATCCCAACCTAAATCAAAGACACGCTCCGCACAAACTAAAAATGTAAAACGCAAAGCGGTAAACAAAAATCGTGGATCACAAAAGTTAAAAACCAATTCTAAACCCAAGGCTAAGATTTTAAAATCCAAAACGCGTTCATTTAAAAACAAATCTTTAAAATCTAAACCTGCATCGCGAAAATTATCCGGTAAAGCAAAATTGCGAAAATCCAAATAATAGTGTTTTTTAAACGCCTATTTACAGTGTTTATAATGCCTATTAACTATGTATGTTGCATCGTAGCAGTTGTTTTTAATGCGCTGCTTAGTGCACAAGAAACACTGCAAAATTTTCCTGGCAGTGCCTACCATTTTACCATTACACATCGCATTCCGTCTTTACCTGTGCAAGATCAAGGCCAAACAGGAACCTGCTGGAGTTTTGCCGGAATTTCTTTCGCCGAGTCAGAAATCATGCGCATTAGCGGTGCGCCCGCACCTAAACTTAGCGAAATGTTTTTAGTGCGTGCGGTATATTTTCAAAAAACCGAACGTTACATTCGAATGCATGCGCGCGCCAATTTTGGAGAAGGGGGCGAACCGCATAATCTTTTAAATTCATGGAATAATAATGGCATTGTACCTCTGGGGGTTTATGATGGTAAAGACCATTCAGCTAACTCTCAACACTTAAACAATAATTATTGTCATAGCGGATTAGACACCCAATTTGTTCAATTCCTGCAACCGATTGCCCGTCATTCAGGTACAATTTTAACACAGCATTACGCCAACGCAACTGAAGCATTATTGCAAAAGTATATGGGAGCGCCTCCCGAACGTTTTAATTATAATGGTAAGACATACAATGCTAAATCATTTGCTAAAACATTACCGTTTAAACCAGAGGATTATATTTGTTTCACTTCGTTTTCACACCATCCGTATTATACTTTATTTCCTCTTGAAATCCCCGATAATTGGGATCATCAGCAATATTATAATGTGCCTTTGGATGTATTTGAAAATATAATTATACGTGCACTTGAAAAAGGTTTTAGCATAGCTTGGGCCGCCGACGTATCCGAACCTTATTTCAAGTTTGATAAAGCCTTAGCAATTGTTCCTGAAAATTGGGCTTCATTAAACTCCAATCAACAAACACAGTGTTTTTTAACACCTTGTAAAGAACAAACCATTTCGGCTGATATGCGGCAATATGCATTTGATTCATTTGAAACCCAGGATGATCATGCCATGCATATAATTGGTTTGGCTCATGATCAACGCAACAAGCCATTTGTACTGGTAAAAAACTCATGGGGTACTTCTTATAATCAGTGCTCGGGTTTATTTTTTGCCAGCTTAAATTACCTTCGGTATAAAAGTATCAGTATCATGTTGCACAAGTCAGCGGTATCCGAGGATATTCGTGCTATTTTTGGCATAAAATAACATCAGCTGTTTTTTAATCTATACTAACTTTACGCAACCGTGAACGCTGCTTTAGAATTGTTTCGTATTCATAATAAGCCCATGCTTATTGCAGGTCCATGCGGTGCAGAGTCTATCCAACAGCTTCAAGAACTTATTGTACCGCTCAAAACCATGCCTGCTTTTAAATTACTCAGAGCCGGTGTTTGGAAACCCCGTACCCGGCCAAACGGATTTCAAGGTCACGGTGAAATAGCATTAACGTGGTTAAAAGAATTAAAAGACCAGTATAAAGTACCCATTGCAGTGGAGGTGGCATCGCCGATGCACGTTGAACAGGCACTAAAATTTAATATGGATGTACTTTGGATTGGTGCCCGTACCACCGTAAATCCATTTTACGTACAAGATATTGTAAATGCCCTGTCAGGTATTGATATTCCTGTAATGATTAAAAATCCCGTTCATGCGGATGTTAAATTATGGATTGGTGCCCTTGAACGTTTTTTAAATTCTGGTAAAACTAATTTAGCCGCTATACACCGAGGGTTTTACAGTTATGCATCTTCTGGTTACAGAAATTCGCCCTTATGGTCTGTTGCCCTAGAATTTAAAACCTATTTTCCAGACATACCAATGTATGCCGATACCAGCCATATGGCTGGAAAACGACAATGGATTGCCGAATTATCCCAACAGGCCTTTAATTTAGGGTATCAGGGTTTAATGCTTGAAACGCATCCACAGCCAGAATGTGCTTTAAGTGATGCAGACCAACAGCTTACACCCAACGATGTTATTGCCATGTGGAATCAATTGGAATTTCGCACGGCCGTTTCTACCGCATCAGATCATTTGCAAACGCTTAGAAAATGTATTGATGAACGTGACAAATTGATTGTTGATGAAATTGCAGATCTTAAAAAAGATTTGGGTTTAACTATTTTTCAATTGGAACGCTGGAAAGAACTTTTGCACACACGCTCTGTATGGGCTGCCGAATTGGGTTTGCGCCAAGAGTTTATTGAAAAATTATGCCAATTGATACATGATGAAAGCATTCAATTGCAACAACAACGTTGGAATTCCAACAACACTACTAATTCGTTCTAAGTAGCTCCCAGAGTACTATACCGGCACTCACTGCAATGTTTAACGAGTGCTTAGTGCCGTATTGTGGAATTTCTATAACCCCGTTACAGGTATCAATAACGGATTGCTGAACGCCAAGAACTTCGTGTCCAAAAATTAAAGTCAGTCGTTTTGATGAACTGTAGTTAACGTGGGTTTTAAAATCCTGTAACATGATACTATGTAGTGTTTGTTCAACGGCAAAAACATCTGCATGTGTATTTCGGCACTGCATAACGGCATCCTCCGTGCGTTCACAATAGGACCATGAAACCGAAGCAGTGGCTCCAAGTGCTGTTTTTTCCATTTCACGATGTGGCGGCTTACCCGTAATGCCGCATAAATAAAGATGCTCTATACGAAAAGCATCAGCGGTACGAAATACCGAACCCACATTCATTAAACTTCTTACGTTATCTAGAATTATTATTATGGGGTTTTTGCTGGCATTTATAAACGTTTCATTGTTTATACGATGTAGCTGATCTAAGGATTGTTTAGGCCATTTAGACATATATAATATGTATCTTTGTGTACGTCATGAAAGTACGCAAAGAAATCTGGATTGGTTTGTTTGTGACCTGCACAATTGTTTTGTTTATTTGGGGGGTAACGTTTCTCAAAGGCAAAACACTTTTTGGCACTTCGCAATATGTGTGGGCCCAGTACGACCGCATAGATAATCTGGTTGCTGCAAATCCTGTATTTTTAAATGGTTATAAAATTGGTCAAGTTGCCGAGGTTCATTTAAATCCGCAAACCTTAAAAGTTGATGTTAAAATCATAATTAAAGAACCTGTTAAAATTCCACAGGCTTCGGTTGCTCGAATTGTTAGCGCAGACCTTATGGGTACTAAAGCCATAGAATTAATATTTTCCAATTTAAAAGTATATGTGCAAAATGGCGACACGTTAAAATCCGCTATTGAAGAAAGTCTTAAAGAATCATTTAATCGGCAGCTTGCACCCATTCAGGCTAAAACCGAACGCTTCTTACTAAGTATAGATTCGGTTCTTGCAGGCCTTCAGGATGTTTTTGCAAAAAGTTCTAGGATTAAAATGAAATCATCATTAGAATCCTTGCATAATACACTTTTAGAACTTGAAAAAATATCTGTGCGAACAAGTGCCATATTATCCGAGTCTAACAGTCATATTAATGCCACTACAACTAATATTTTTCAATTTACAGAGCAGTTGAAACAACAAAAAGATAAACTAGGCCCTATTATGGAACATTTGAAAGCCACGTCCGACAGTTTATCTCATATACAATGGAACACTCTAGCAGGTAAAATTCAAAGTGATGCCAATCGTTTGGATGATTTGCTGCAGGCTGTTCAGCAAAAAAAAGGCACACTGGGTAAATTGGTTTATGAAGACAGTCTCTATACGGCATTAAACGCATTAACACAGAACTTAAACACCTTGGTGTCAGATCTTAAGGCGCATCCGGGTGATTACGTGCATGTATCAGTTTTTGGAAAGAAAGATCGCGCCACCTCAAAATCAAAAAAAACTAAATCTTTAAAATGATTGCATCACTCGTATTTATACTTTTATTTTCAAGTGCAGCATTTATTTTTTACAAACGGGTTTCTCAAATTCGCAGTGCCATAAAATCTGGCAAGCCCTACCATCCTGCTTCAGATGCCGCCTCACGTTTTAAACACATGTTACGTGTTGCATTAGGACAACAAAAATTATTTCAGCGTCCTTTAAGTGCACTGTTACATGTTTTGGTATATGCCGGATTTATTTTAATTAATATCGAAGTGCTTGAAATTTGTATTGATGGTTTATTTCAAACCCACAGAGTTTTTTCCATTTTAGGGCAGTTTTATAATTTTTTAATTGCATTTTTTGAAATTTTAGCCCTCTTGGTTTTTATTGCGGTTGTAGTGTTTTGGTGGCGCAGAAACGTATTAGCCTTACCGCGTTTTACAAGTGCTGAATTAAAAGGTTGGCCGCAACGTGATGCCAATATAATTTTAATTACAGAAATGGTATTGATGACGCTTTTATTAGGCATGAATGCAACGGATCAGGTGCTTCAATTTCGAAATGTTGAGCATTATACGCAGGCAGGTAGTTTTCCTGTAAGTGGATGGCTAACTCCGGTGTTTGAAACGTGGTCAACGCCATCACTTATATTTACTGAGCGGCTTTGCTGGTGGTTGCATTTAGCTGGTATATTGGCTTTTTTAAATTATTTACCCTATTCAAAACACTTGCATATTATTCTTGCATTTCCTGCAACATACTATGCTAACCGTCGCGCACGTGGCGCAATTGAACATTTAAGTATGGTTACCGACATGGTAGCACCACAATTTGATGCAAGCTATCAAACTGTAAACGATACGCAAATCAATCAACGTTTTGGCGCCAAAGATGTTAGCGATTTAAACTGGAAAAATCTTTTAGATGCCTATACCTGTACTGAATGCGGTCGTTGTACCTCGGTATGTCCACAAAATCAAACGGGCAAAGCCTTATCACCCCGAAAAATTTTAATGGATACACGAGACCGCATGGAGGATCTCTCAAAACATAATGCATTACACGGCCAAACCGATGACGGTAAATCTTTACTTGATGATTATATAACCAGATCTGAGATTTTAGCTTGTAATACATGTTATGCGTGTGTTGAGGCTTGCCCGATAGATCTTGATCCCTTGTCTGTCATTGTTGCATTGCGCCGGTATATGGTAATGGAAGAAAGTATGGCGCCTGCAGAGTGGAATGGAATGTTTTCAAACATTGAAAATAATGGTGCCCCATGGCAATTTTCACCATCTGACCGTGCACTGTGGACTAAAACATAAATAGTATGAATTCTGAATTACATATTTTAAGCCTTGCAGATGCTATTGCTGAAGGTAAATCACCTGAGGTTGTGTTTTGGGTAGGATGTATGGGCAGTTTCGATGATCGAGCTAAACGTATTACACGTGCAGTAGCAAATATTTTAAATGCGGCACAAGTATCTTTTGCCATTTTAGGAGCAGAGGAAACTTGTAGTGGCGATCCGGCTAAACGCTCCGGAAATGAGTATCTTTTTCAAATGCAGGCCTTTCAAAACATTTCCAAGCTTAATCAGTATAATGTTAAGACGCTGGTTACGGCATGCCCGCATTGTTTTAATACGCTTAAACATGAATATCCACAATTGGGTGGCCAATACCATGTTATGCATCATACGGAGTTTATTCAAAATTTACTAGATACAGGTAAAATTAAACTTAAAGACGGTGCTTTTAAAGGAAAAAAAATTGTTTACCACGACCCTTGTTATTTAGGTCGTGTAAATGGCATTTATGAGGCACCCCGAGATGTTATCGAGGCTTTAGATGCAGATTTGGCCGAACTTAAAAAAAGTCGTGCCAATGGCATGTGCTGTGGAGCTGGCGGCGCACAAATGTTTAAAGAAGCCGAATCGGGTACAAAGGAAGTTAATGTTGCCCGTACCGAAGATCTTTTGTCGTCGCAGCCTGATGTTATTGCTGTTGCCTGTCCGTTTTGTACTACCATGATTACAGATGGTGTTAAACATTTTAATAAAGAACACCAGGTTAATGTTTTAGACGTATCAGAACTTACATTAAAGTCTATGGATGCATGAAATGCAATGCCTTTTGCATAACACTTGTATGTATTTCCATCTGGTATTCATGTATTCATACAAATAATGAAACCGATCATGAAACATCTGTATCGGGCTATGAAGCAGAACTAAAACCATTAACGGAACAACTTTTAAATGATCCGCAAAGTGCCTCATTACATCACTCCCGGGCTGAGGTGCATCTAAAATACAAGCATTTTGAAGAAGCTGAGGTAGATGCTAAGCTTGCTTTACGTTACGATTCTACGCAGGCGGCATATGCATTAACATTAATTGATGCGTTATTTTATCAAAATAAAACACGTCAGGTTAAAGACCTCTTAATAGCCGTGCAACACCGGTATAACCATCCTGAAATTTATTTAAAACTTGCTGAATTATACCTACTTATTCGTGCATACCAAGATGCCATGAATGCTGTAAATGCCGCGCTTAAAATTGACGCACATTTAGCAAAAGCTTATTTTTTAAAAGCCAATATTTACAGAGAGTCGGGGGATACTACAAAAGCAATTTCAAGTTATGAAACTGCACTTGAGCAAAATGCCCAATTGTATGAGGCGCAGTACGATTTAGGTTTGCTCTATGCTGCCAAATTAAATCCTTTGGCCTTAACATATTTTGAACATGTATTGCAGGCACAACCCAACGACAGTAGCGTACGATATGCTTATGCTTATACATTACAAAATTTAAATCGTCCGGCAGAGGCATTACAGGCTTACAATGCATTGATTAAGCAATTTCCAACGTATGCCGATGCCTATTATAATTTAGGGGCCATGTACTTTGCTATAGCAGCATGCAAAGATTTAAACAAAGCATTAGATTGTTTTAGTACAACAATAAAATTACGTCCACAATTTTTACCAGCGTATTTGGCGCGCGCATATGTATATAAGGCTATGCAAAATAAAAAAGCAGCCGAACTTGATTTTAAATGGTGTTTAAATTTAGATCCCGCTAATACCGAGGCGGCACAGGGTTTAAACGAACTTAAATGATGCATTTCAAGGCTATCTTTATATTTTTTTTATTTTTAAAATTAAACTTTTATGCACAACCTATATCCGAATTAGATTCTGTACAGCTATATACAACAGATTTAAATTATGGAAACCAAAAAATTAAAATTAAAAGGGATACCTTATTAAAACCGGGCATTGCCCATATTAATTTATTTCCTCTTGGGCAGTATGCCAGGCCCCAAGCGCCTTTTTATCTGAGGCTTATATACCCAAAGCAACAGGTTATCAGTTTCAAAATTTTAAACGAAACTTTTCAAATTTTGCTGATTCTGCACTTAGCATTTACAGGCCTAAATCGCTTCAAGTAAATATTCAGGCTATTGCAGGTAGTGGCGATTTTCAAAATTTAATTGTAAACTGGATACAGCCCTTAACACCTGCACTTACATATCAAATTATGTTTGAACGTTTTTCGGGAATCGGACTGTTTAAAAACCAAAAAACTACCAGTACGCAATTTTACATTAAAACTTTTTTTCATCCTTTAAATAAACCCTATGGCGCTTGGTTACAACTTGCAGGCACAGATGTTAAAAGCGTTGAAAATGGAGGTGTTGATACCGTCTATTGGAATGATAGTATTGTAAAGCCCAATACACTCATACTACCCGTTCGGCTATCAGATGCTAATTCGCGTTACCGTTTACAGCAATCTCAAATGGGATTTTGGTATTTGCCCATACCCAATAAAAATATTAAAACCGGTTTAAAAGCGGATTTAAAACGCAACATCATCCAGTATCAAGATGCTGCAATTTACACGGATGCCTTTTATAGCAATGCATTTAGAGATACATTAATTACAAACGATTCGGTACATCATGAAAGTATACAGATTATGCCTTATTTTAATTTTGTTTCGCCTAATGGTCAAAACCGGTTTTACATTCATTATCATTTTGATTACGAACATGTATATTTTAAGCCCGACCGTTATTTACTCAATCAGGGTCTTACGGCACGTTATGCATACAGTACACTGGATACGTCTTGGATTTCTGCACTTGCAGTAAATTATATATACAGTGGCTATAACCAGGGCAATTACCGTATAGATGTAAATGGCGATAAATATTATAAGGGCAAAACACTAAAAATGCATGCCAGTATACAACAACGTAAGCCAGTAGATATGATGCTGCTATATAATAGCAATCATTTTAAATGGGACAATAGCAAGGTTTTTACAGATGAATTTTGGATGAATTTTGATTTTAATTTTCATATAAAAGATAATTTTAGTATGAGTGGTAGGCACGCCCAGGTTAAAAATTTTACTTTTTTGGATTCGATTTGTCAGCCTTTTCAAAACACTAATTTTATTATTTTACAAAGCCTTCAAGTTAACTTTAAACACCTTACGGGTACTCATTTGGGCGCATTCGGACATATTGGATATCAAATCACATCCTCAATAAAATATTTGCCATTACCACCTTTATACGCCGGTTTAACTTTGTTTGTGCAGGGCCAGGCGTTTAAACATAATTTACATTGGCAATTTGGTATACAGGCCCAATATTATAAATCCTTTATTACACAGTCCTATATGCCTGCATTGCAAAGTTTTTATTTGCCAAATCGATTTGCAAGTACTTCTACACCTTGGGTAGATTTATATTTTAGTGCCCGTATTCGTCCGGTTAATTTTTTTATACGTGCAGAAAATATATTATACGGATTAACACCCTCAACATTTACAATTATAGAAGGGTATCCACTACCAGGGCGTTTATTTCGGATGGGCTTACAGTGGCCATTTAACGATTAATATTTATTATTTTCTTTAAATTATTTTTATTAGCTAATTTAAAAACATGCAATCTTATTATATATCAATTTTGTATAAAATAGTTA
>Ga0255088_1001268_pt1 | contig 9807 bp, 12 predicted proteins | sample Colum_Miss_RepB__2_FD_188587 | JGI IMG/M metagenome (GOLD analysis project Ga0255088, IMG submission 188587) | Freshwater microbial communities from Columbia River, Oregon, United States - Colum_Miss_RepB_8d | ecosystem: Environmental > Aquatic > Freshwater > River | place: USA: Oregon...
GCTATCGTTGCTGATCCGAAGCAGCCGAAAGCTGAAAAGGAACCTGACCTGACGCCGAAGCCTCGTCGCGTGGTTGTTCGCAAGGCCAAGCCGAAACTGGACTGACCATCAATCGCGAGAGCGAAAGCTCTCACTAACCCGGGGGAGGAAACTCCCCCTTTTTCTTTTCATCAATACTGGAGACCCAACATGGGTGATGCCAAGAAACGCGGTTCTTTCGAAGACCGTAAGAAACAGGCTCAGCGCCGCGATGCCGCCGTCGTGCATTTGAGGCTGACGATGTTGGATAAAACCGCTGAGAAAGGCGGTTGGAAAGATGCCATCGAGGAACTGACGGTCAATGCCACCGAAGTGCACCTGACGCGTCCTCTCAACACCGGCGTGCTTGCCGGTATCCACAGTGTCGGTAATCTTCTGAACGAAGCTGATCTGGGTAGCATCGGCTACACCACTTCTCGCGATACCGTCAATCCCTTGCTCCATCAGGTGGTTTTCTATACTGACATGGCCGCTGATGCCAACAACCCGAACGACATCCGGCCGTTTGTCCAGGTTACCCAGCTGATTGACCACACCACCGGTTGGGTTGGCTATCCTTTCTTCGATCAGGCTGAAGACATTCTGGCTTTCGAAAAGGCCAGCAAGGACTGGTTGGTCAAACAGGCCGAAGTTCGTGAAGTGGAATGCATGCAATCGGTTCTGTTCCATGAACTGAGTCGTGCATTCCTGCAGATGGGTTTCAACCTGTGTTCCTATGAACTGGATGGCCAGACCTATACGGACGAGCCGGGTGTTGTGGTTCTGCGCCGCAACGACGTCGGTATCGAGATCAAGTGCTTCTACAAGAACCTGGCCGACGCCAAGCTCAAGCTCATCCAGAACCTGGCTGAACTGAAAGAAGACGGTCCTTCTGCTGAAGACACAATCAATTGACACCATAGAGGACGGGCTAGACCCGTCCTCGTTTATGCTGTTTTTTTTTGAATGCATTTTTCTTCAGATACATATCACCACTGTGGAATCTCGAATGCAATTGAGGTTCTCAGCCATCTAGCCCTACCCGACTATTTGGCTGCTTCTTATTAAGGTCACCACAATCCGTAGGAGGATATATCATGACCGCACAAGCCAAGAAAGAAAGCATCTGGACCCGTGTCAAGGCCATGTTCGCCAAGCCGGAAGAAACGGCTGAACAACGCGCCGAGCGCGAAAAACTCGAGCGCGAAGACCGTGAGCACCGCGCTGTTTACAAGCGTGTTCGTGATGTTCGCGGCATGGTGACCCGTGCCGAAGGCGTCCACAAGCTGGACGCCGTCACCATTGACTCGTCCCATAACGGGACGGGTTACATGAATGGTCTGTTGTCGGTGAAGCTGTCCGATGGCATCTATTTCGGTGCTGACTCCCACAAGCGGGAGATCGTCGTTCATTCCAAGAACGGCGTGAACATCATTGTCTTCCAGCGTTACGCTGGTCAAGACGAAACCCTGCCTCCCCACTTCCAAGGCCCCAAGGATCAGTTCGTCCTGCAAACGGACAACGGGTCTGGTGAGTTTTCCGGCAAGAAGGCGCTGGAAGTGCTTCGCGCGATGGCCGCCGATCTGGGGTTGGGCGGTACGGCGATCATTGCTGTGATCGACTCCCCGCTGACCATGGATGATGTTATCAGCAAGGCCTTTGCCGAAGGTCTGGCAAATCCTGGCGGGATGTTCGCACGTCGACCGGTTATTGAGCCTGCCAACGAGGAACCGGTCGACGAAGAGGAAACCACACCGCTGGCGGACGTCATGGAAGAAGTCGGGGCGAAGACTGAAGGCGATACTGTCACTGTCACTCCGGTGAACGAAGCCGAAGTCGGCAAGACCATCGACAAGGCTAACGCCTTGTTCGATGAATTGAAGGCTGTTGCTGACGACATGTTCGCCAGTGTCCTGACCGTCGATTTCCTGCGCAGCAAATGTGGCAACACCGACTACTATGATTCGCTGGATAGCCGCAAGGCTGCCAGTGAGTTTCCCGTGGGTGTCTCCCGTGGCGTCGACCACTTCGGTCGCACCGTCTTCGTCATCAACCGTGGCGGCAGCAAGAAGCCGCGCATCATCTTCGAACGCTACACCCCTGGCAAGGGCGAGCCTTTGATGCTGGTCGATCAGGCCGCCGGTGGCGCGCTCCGTGGTCAGGAAGCCATGGAAGTGTTGCTGGAAATCCAAAAGGCGATCACTCCGGTCGCCAATTAAGGAGGAAATTTGGTATGGGAATCTTAGTGAATAAGGTTGTTCACTGTAAGGGAGAACGGTATAACCGAATAGCTATATCGCCGGAGGGTATTGAACGCCCTCTGACTGAGAAGCTGGACGGTTGTAACCGTCGCTACAATACGGAAGCAGGCGACTTCGTCATCCAGGCGAAGTCTAATGTTAGCAAGGGTCACCAGCCGGTGCTGGTGATCTATGCCGTGCATGAGACAGTCCCGCATCTGCGGGAACTCCATACCGGTAAAAAGGCCATAACGGAGGCGCTCTGGCGCCTCTCGCTGTGTCAGATGGAAGAACTTGCAGCGGGGTAACTCGCTGCTTTTTTTTTCACATACTCGAACATCTTTTGGGTACATATTACCTAAATGATATCCGTTCATCAACACCCAACCATAGGGAGTACAACATGAAACGCAAACCGTTTCTTAACATTGTGAAACAGCTGCTGGATGCGTACAATATCCGCGCTGCTCGTTTCTCCAAGGGCGAAGATCATGTTCTTGGCATCAGTGAAGTGATTAGCGAAGTTGCCACGCTTTGGGGTGGCGATGATTACCCTGCTGGCGTTATCGAGTTTCGTTATCACGATGACTCGCTGTTGCTGGAAGTGGTCCTGTCCGATTGCCCCTCGCCTGACAACAACGAATCGTCAACCCTGCAACAACGCAGCTACTATCGTGTTTACGACGGTGCCGTCCTGCTGCGTCAGAAGATCAAGACGACTTACAACATTGTTGCGCTGAAGGAAGACTTCAGTGAAGTCGAAATGAAGAAGCAAACCCCATTGCCGGAACTCGTCGTACGCCGTGCTGTGGTATTCAATTGGTATGATATTCCTTCGGTACTGAGCAGCGCGGTTGACCAAGGCGCTGTTGCCAATGGCGACCATCGGCCGGTTTACAAGTTCTCCACGTATACGCTGAACGCTGAACAGGCGGAAGCGGGAATCCGGTCGCTCCCTTCGCAGGTCTTTCTGATGCTCTCTGGTACGATGGCCGGGATGGAGAAATACCAGAGTGTCGAGGAATTGGTCGAAGCCTTGAAGTTTCCGGTCGCATTCCTGAATGCACATGTAGACGGTGGCTACGACATCATTGTCGATCTTCCTTATTCGGTCGCCAATCAGGCAGTTGCTACAGCGGTCGAACAACTGGAACTCGATGTCGAGATTCAGGAATGGACTGGTAACAACATGCCCGGTACCTGCGGCTCCACTCCTGATCGTGACGCATTGACGTCACAGCCGCAGCCCGTCTATCAGGTACTCCCCGGTGTGTCGGTCTGGAAGAAGATGTCATTACCCGATACGTTTGAAGGGGACAATATCGTCGTCCTGAAAAACGATCTGGCCTTCAGTGTTCTTCTCAGTGAAGTTCTGACGTTACCCTACCCGGAAAATGCGGCTGTTAATCGTCTGGTAACGTGGCTGAAGACGATTGTGGCGGAATACAGTAAGCGTGTACTGCACGTCTATATCCCGGCGGCGACGTTAGCCACCCGTCCTTATCTTGTTGACTTGCTGGATCAGATCGACGGTCTGGTTGTTCACCAGTACTTGCGCGAGTTCGGCTTCGACTGGAACTGGGTGGACGTTCGCCAGGGTTTGCTCACACGACAGCTTTACTATCGCAACGAGGTCCAGGAAATCCCTCTCGATGCGCTGCTTCCCGATGAAAACATGATCACCATGTCTGCCGGTGATGCAAAGATCACCCTGTTGTTTGATCCAGCCACAGAGATGTTGACGTCTGCAACTTTGACTCCCCCCAACGCCCAGCCTGCCGAAATGAAACTCGAGCAGTTGGTCATTCGTACCTCCAATCAGGTGGACATTGATGAAATTGCGCGTCGTTACGGCTACAAAGCCGCTGCGGAAGCGTGACGTCGACAATCTTCTCGATGCTGCAAAGCGGAATAAGGATGCTGGGGATTCACAACCTCAGCAAACGTATTCCGCTGAGCTTGCACCACACTACGGCCTGCCTGTTGGGCAAGGCCATTACCGTGTGGTGTTAGTCGGGGAAGATCCGAAGTTACGCAATATGCACTTGCAGTGGGAAGGCGACTCATCCGTCAAGATCCCTGAGCAAGTGGTGAAACCCAAACCTAAATCCACCACACCTGTGGTCAGGAGAAAACGTGGAACCTGAATCCGACGCAGACTATTGCAGTCTTGATAATCTGCAAGAAGGGGATTACGATCCCCGTTTCGATGAACTGAACGACGTTGGTTGTTCAACCGTTACCATTTAACAGGAGCACCTACCATGGTCAGTGTTACCGTTGTAAAAACTACCAAGCCCGAAGACGTCCCGCCGAAGCGCTTTCTCCTGATCGGCCTGAACCCCAGTATCAGTATTGAAGGCGTCACGGACCGAGACGAGGTCGTTGTCTTCTCTGATCTGGTTGTACTGTCGTCCTTTACGAACTTCCTCCTGGGCGTGGGGTCGGCCTCGGCTACCTGCAAGAAGGCTATGGTGTTGGCGCTTGCCGAACACATCACCAACGGTGTTGAAGGTTCTGGTTTTGACGGAATCCTTGTCGATCCGGAAGTATTCGGACCCGGCATCGGCGAAGACACCGCTCACGATCTGGCTCATGTCATCAAGATATCGTTGGCAAAGAGCAGTCTTCAGGCGCATATCGAGAAGGGTATGCACGCACCTCTTGGTGATAACGACCGGCGCGCTGCCGAAAAGGCTGTTGAAGAACAACAACGCCCTCGATTGTTTACTCCGGGCCGTTGCCCTGGTTGTCGTAATTGTCGCTCACGCGACAGTAACGTCTACGGTCGTGAACGTAATCTGGACGATATGCTGAAGACTGACATGTCGCTGGATGAGGTCGGCAAGTTGTTGCAGAACGACGCATCTGTGTTTCACACAACGCCGGGCGTGAGTGTTGATGGTTTCTTCGGTGCCTTTCCCGATTTCAGCGATATCTTTGGCGACTTCTTCGCTACTCGGAAACCCAAGGAAAACGAATCGCAGCAACACCGTCCGGGCCAGGGTTACCAGCCCCGTACGGGCAACGGCAGTGTTCGACGCCCGCGCCCTCCGCGCTCCACCTAACGCCTAACGGCGGCATAAGAGCTACCCTCGCGGGTAGCTCTTTTTTTTTGCTTATGTCGGCAACCAACCGTGCTGTTGCAGGATAGCTGTCAACTTAGCAATCTGGGCTTCCAAAAGAGCGGACTTAGCCTGCTCCTTAATTAACTTTGCCAGATCTGTATCCAAAATAGTGATGGCACCGATGCGCGCAGCTTCCATGGTAATGTGTTCCGTGGAGGTCGGATTATTTGCAACCGGTGTATGCTTCTCCACGATAGTCGGTACAACACCGTAAGACTGCGCTACCAGATTGGAGATAGAAGTCTTCAGACTGGTAAGATCGGCGGTATCAGGCAGAGGAGGAAGTTCCAGTGCCAGAACGATCCGACTGTAGACAACGTTACCCATCTGCGGATACGACGTAATGAACGTGTCGGGAACATGGATTGTACTACCATCATTACCGATCAATGTAATGACGTTCGGGAGTTTGGCTTTCTCAGTATCAAAAGAGAAAGCTCCGCCGTCAATAATAGCCCCGTTGGTTGCTCCCTTAGGGGCGTAGATCGTTAAGTACGGGTCGATACCATCCTTATACAGATCGTCGAAACTACGGATAGCCGCACATTCGTAAATAACGGTTGAGCTAACAGTCCATGGCGCACGGACTGTATAGATTCCCCTCGCCTTGATCGGCGGCGTCATCTTGGCCATGGATTAATAACTCGCTTTCGACAGCACGAGATAATTGAAGCCACCGTGCGTGAACGACAGGAAGTAACGACCGTTACGGACAACACGACTGTAACCCGGCGGTACAATCGATGTGGAAGTCAAATCAATGGCTTTCTGCAAAGCATCGTTCAGCTTGACAATGAAGTCGCGCGTATTGACATCCATACGGCTCCAATCAGCAGATGTCGTCGGAATGTTCATGTAATCCGGGTATTGCTGGCTAAAGTTAACCACACCGCCAACATTGTTGGGATTACCAACGGTCATGAACGAGAGCGACCGGAAGAAAGCCGAGGCCACTTCCAGATTGGCGTTCAGATAGTTAGCAATCACCACCGAGTCAGCATAACTTGCCGGAATGCGGGCGGCGGCGATATTGATGAGGGACCCGACCTTCACGCTGGCCTTGTACATCTCGACTTGCAAACCAGCTTCAGGAACAGACACGTCATCCCAAAGCGGAATGATACTGAACTCGTTCTCAGCGTACAGGCTCGGGTAGATGACGTTCCAGGTGCCGCCCGCCAAAGCCGTGTTGGACGTAATGTAATCACGGATTGCGTCTTTGATGTTATCGACATCAGCCCCGGCGATACCGTAACCAACTGCCATCCAAGTAGTGACCAATGTCGACGCAGGGTTCGACGGGTTGTGCCAAGTAATGTCGTACGGAGTAACCGAGGTGCAGGGGACGCCATTTTGAGCAGTCGTGATTTCGGCCTGAACCAGAGCAGGGGTGCGAGCTGCCAGAAGATTGGTAACCACGCCTGTGGAAGCGTTCAGATCATCCAGATTGGACAACGGTGGGACCAAAACAATCTCGTATTCATCATACTGGCTACGGAAGCGAACATCCGAGAACCAGATACGACTGAGAATATCCTGACCACTGTCGGTGTAAACCCATTCAATGAAATCAGGCATGCGGGCCGTAATCGGAGAGCCAGTGATGATTTCATTAACGGTAATGCTGTTCAGCAAACCAGGGAAGGCAGCGCTCAGATTATCGATGAAATCGTTCTTGCTGGCGTTCGGAGGAATCAACCCATCATTGTACTGACCATAGACCCAGTAAATAACGGATAGAATATGTGAAACCAAACCGCTTGACGGAGTGAAAACCGCTCCTGCATCGGTCTTGGCAGAGAAACCAACCAGTTCAATACTGGGCATGGAATCATCGACGTAACTCAATTGACCGCGGGAATAGGTTCGAGCGATCGGACTCAATTCCCCAAAAGCGGCCGTTTGACCAGGCAGATTGTTTGCCAACGCCGGAAGGGACGCAAAACCTTTAAAGCTATTCATTTCGTGACCTCTACGGGTGTGGAATGGTAAGACATACTATCTGACTGGAGCCAGCAAAAAATGCCGACCCCAAAGAAACCGGACTTATGGCCGTTCCTGAAAGAAATCTTTTTCAACAAAACTTCGTTAGCAGGATACATCGGTCGCCATAAATTAGCGGCCTTCCTGTCTTTCACAAACACGTGTTTGATTGTGATGTTGTTATTCATTTCTGAACAGGCGGTCAGATCCAAAGGATCGGAACACGAACTTCGTTTAAAACTGGAAGCGGCTGAGAAGAAAGCTCTCGAACCTTCTAGTTATAATGAATGTCGTGCTGACCTTAGTTACTGGCAGGAAAACTATCGTAAGTTGAGTCAGTCCTACAAAAAGTGTCCTGATGAAGATCCGAGACCGCCCCCTCCTAAGAGGGAACGTGAACCGGCTCTTCCGGCGCGGGATCTTACAACTGACGATAGTCTTCGCCGTAAACTTGACGCCATTCGTGATTAGGAGGCGAACATGTACAACAAACTCATTGCGGCCACTATGCTGGTCGTGTTAACAGCTACGGCTATTGTTGGGTGCGTGGTGACTTACAATTATCCGGCTGTCCCAAGAACGTCTCAGATCGAGACAGGCGGTTGCGATATCTTTATTCCACCGCCTATTGGGGATCTGCCGCCTGTGCCTACTGTAAGCAGGGCCGTCGCCAAAGACCGCGAGAAGAGCGACAACATTCTTGTTGGTAGCATAAAGGAGTTACGGGAATACTCTCGTGAACGTGAAAGCTTGTGGGAACGTGCCTATACTCGTTACAAGAATTCATGTCGTTAATTGTTACAGAGTCATGTACTCTATAGCAAATAAGGGGAATTAACTTCATGAACATTCTCAAACGAAACATTCGCCGTTCAGGGTTTGAACCTCTGAACATTCAGGATGATTTCAACGAGCTTGAAAACAATATCGCTGCGGCCCTTGAGAAGGGTAAACTGGAGCGCAATAGTCTGGGCCTTGTCCTGTACACCGACGGCGGCTGTCGCCCGCCTCCTCGCGGCATTGGTGGGTGGGGCGTGCATGGCTATTTCTATCTACCGATTGTTCCGAAAGTGGGGCATGGCTGTAAAGGCTTCATGCCGACGGCGGCTGGATATGTCAACTACGAAGCAAGTGATAAACCAGAGAGTGACGAGGTGACTGTCATCACCTACGTCGATAGCTGTGGAGCCATTACACCGGCATCAACGAATAATGAAGCTGAACTTTACGCTCTTCGCGAAGCTCTGCAATTGGCTTTGAAAGTTCTGCCTGGCAAACTGTTTATGCGTATGGACTCTGAATACGCGCTCTACGGACTGACTGAAAGTCTTCCTAAGTGGAAGGCTAATGGCTGGCGTCGTAGTGACGGATCGCCAGCTAGCAACATCACCGTCTGGAAAGAACTGGATGTTCTCTACCAGGAGGTCTGTTCTAAAATAGAAGTCCGGATGGAATGGGTCAAGGGGCATTCTGACAGTGTTGGGAATGGGCGGGCTGATTACCTTGCCACGAGCGGTGTATTCGCTGGACATAACGGTTACGATCACCGCCGACAGTCATTTACTGATATCAAGGGTTACTGGGCTCCAAAACGCGAATCGCACAAATTGCTCAGCGAATCGCACTGGTACTTTGATACGCTGTATGACGCCCCTACCAAGATCGGCGATCTCTACGTTTACCACATGGGTGACCATGGTGGTGAAGACAATGATGATGAGTGCGGTAAGCCCGGTTCTGATAAGTCGTACTGCGTGGTAGCGATTACGGAACCCGATCCCATTCTGGAAAAGATTCGGCAGTACCAGATCTCGGCCGCGTCGGATGCTCAGATGAGCTTCCCAGTGATGGCTCGGTTGCGTAACATCACTAACTCGAAGCTGTATACAGATCTGGCTAAATACGGCTGTCTCTATCTGGCTCGTGAACGCCAAGGTCCTGAACTCTCGACACCGGCTGGTGTTGTTATTACCAAAGAAGGTAGCCCTCCTCGACAGCTTTACGAAGCGATGGCTGTTCTCGAGAATCTTGAGGCACGATTAGCCGCGGTAATTAACGACAAGGTCCCAAGTAGCTACGGTTTGACCGAGATAACACAGCTAATCTATGAGCAGGAATTGGTCAAAGATACACCAGTCTTGAAAGTGAAGCTCCAGCAGTCTGATCTGACGTCGCTCTCGCTCCCCGTTAACTATAAGTTCCGGGGCGAGGAGAAGACAGCCAAAATCGTAATGACTTTTGGAATAGACATTCCTCGAAGGAATCTGTTCCTCGGGTTGGTGGATGCGAAACCTAAGGTCTATGTATTGACGTGGCCGGAACCTTGCTCAGCCGAAGCTTTCCGTTACGCCACAGTAGTGGTTACCGAGAAAGAAGCGGGTATCTGGGAGGGCGCGCATTCGAATCTTCGAATCGTGTCTTAAGTCAACTTTACCTGG